>Ga0209064_1001468_pt1 | contig 35820 bp, 25 predicted proteins | sample Inofromicrocosms_FD_187498 | JGI IMG/M metagenome (GOLD analysis project Ga0209064, IMG submission 187498) | Mouse cecum microbial communities from Vienna, Austria - Inoculum for glucosamine and mucus D2O microcosms (SPAdes) (version 2) | ecosystem: Host-associated > Mammals > Digestive system >... | reverse complement strand
ATCTCCGTATCTTCGGGTGTATGCGCTATTTTCGATTGATAGTAGCTCCGGATAAGTTGTTCGGCTTCGTCGATTGTAATCTCACCCTCGATATCTTTACGCGCGGTTTCGATAAGGTAATCGGAAGGCTTCAAGCCATCGACGGCCTGCAACCCGATTGCGGTTTGCCATGCATAACCTTTTTCCCGTTTCTGCGGTTCGCCTTGGCGTATGTATTCGTCGAAGTTAATCATAATCAATTATTATTTGCAATGCCAAAAGGGATATGAACAGCAGGAACATTATCAATATGTTCCAAATGTGTCATTTGGTCGTCAAAGAAAATATGAGGCTTCATCACATTCAATATTCTTGATTTGTCGATTCCACCCAAAAAGAAAGCATCATCTACTTCTACGCCCCATTCCTTTAAAGAAGCTACTACACGTTCATGAGCCGGAGCATTTCTTGCCGTAACAATTGCTGTTTTTAGAATGCGCTGATAAGAAGCATCCTTTTCTGCCTTTCTCTTTTCCAATTTCTGGAAAACAGATATCTTTTGTAATAATGGGCCTATCGGCCCAAGCGGTAACGCTTCATTGGCATGTTGCTGTTCATGCTGAAAATACTCTTTCATATTTCCGCCGGACGCTTTATATATTTTTTCCGAATCGTCATTTGCTAAAACTCCATCAAAGTCAAAAGCAATTCTCAATTCGTTATCGTTGTCATTATCCTGTATATAGTGTTTACTTAATACGCGTCCGGCAGAGTAGCCCGTTTCAAGTGCGGATTTCACATCGTCTAAATTTGCTGAAAGGAACAATGTAGCATTGAAAGCCGGAAGATATTGAAAATTCGATTTCCCACTCGTAAAACAGGCTCGACTTATATCTAATTTATAATACTGAATAGATCGAAAAGCCCTTGTCCCTGTTTCCGGGCTGTTTTTTGACATCAATACAACCTCTATCGGTTGTTCATCCGGGAAAGATTCGTTTAGGCTCAGTAATCTTTTTATAAAAGGGAAAGCAACACCTTTTTCAAATGGATTGTCAATATTTTTTTCTTGGTATTCCCGATATTTACTCTCACCTTGCTGCCTGAATACACTATCCGACTCAGTTAAGTCGAATAGTGCACTTGAAGCGACTGCTATTACAAATTTTTTATCTATTGGATACGGCATATTTATCGATCTATTGGTATTTATTTTATAATATCCTTTACGGCATCAATCTTTCTGTCTGCATATTGCACAACCTCCTTTATGACTATTTTCTGCACGGCAGAAATAAATGTTGCCATACAGTCATAATCTGGATGCCCATCACGAGATGGCAACTGAATATTCAATGTATCCGCATCTTTCGCATAGAAATTCTTGGAATAATCGAATTGTCCGTTGTGAGATGATTTGTGAATTGCCGATGTGACGAAAATCGAAGCCAATTTGGGCAAAACTTCCGTATGTACGATTGCAACATGGTCATCCCCTCCATATCTGTAGTTCCGATATTTGGCAGAGCCAAACATATCTATCGTAGTAGTATTTTCTGAAAAGATAGTTACATTATTTCCAATAAAATCGGATATACCTTCATCGGCTTCACCGGCCGTTACGAAAGGCAGTTCTCCCGGAATCCGGTCTGCTCTCTTCAGGCGTTTGCCTCGTGTCGATTTCCCGAATAGATCTTCAAGGTTGAATGTTTTCCACTCCCAATCATCATAGCCATCAAGAGCATTATGTTCTTCTTCTGTCAGAATATAATCTTTAAGTCCCGTAACGGTTAAATGGGCTTCCAGCTCAGCGATACGCTGGGCTTCCAGCTCAGCGATACGCTGGGCTTCCAGCTCAGCGATAAAACCGTCTATAAACTCAAAGTCTATTTCAGAATTTATGGTTGCCGGAAGTGTCACATACATTTCAGTCGTAATCGCACGATTGAATTTATTCCCATAATCAAACCTATTTGCAGCGGCTTTTTTAAAAGCAGCAACAAAATAAAGTAAACGCGATCCACTCCAAATATTTTGTCTTGGATATAATCCTTGTACATGAGAGTACCCAATGAAATCCTCTGATTGATAAAAGATAGCATCGGATGTAGTCGTATCACTATATGTTACAATTCCACCTTTTTCTATTGGTGGTAAAGCAATTCTACCACTAATGCCATTATTAATACTTGTGTTGGTAACTACTGGTGTGTCGCCAGCTGTAGCAAATAATTTAGCATTTGTAAGTCCATAAGATTTGGTCGGACGTATCTCGAACAAATCCCCAATTCTGAATTCGCCCCACTTAACCTCGGACAGTTTTTTGTTAAGTGAGGCATCTATTTTCCCAGGCCGTCCTCCTCGACTTTTTGGCGTTTCAAAAGATTGGACACTTCCCATGCAAGATAATCCGCTACTGTCTTTTTGAAATCCTGCAAGGTGGGTTTGGTATCGATCGGAGCCGATTGATTCCAGTCGGCTCCATTGTCGGGGTCGATAGTGCCTTCGTAGTAATCTGTTTCTGCGAGATACTTTAACTTCTTTTTGCCGAAACGCACCAAGTTCACAACCTCCTCGTAACGTTCTTTTGCATGATCGGTATCCCGCAGATTGCAACTGGCCTTTTTGCGATTGGTACGGGTGTATCCATCGTTCGAGAAGTCGATAAACTTCACAACATCATCTTTCTTGTGCGCTTCTCCAACCCGAAACACATAGATATTTGTCTGTACACTCGATTTGCCGATAAACAAATCGATGGGCATCTTGATGCTTGCAAGAAGAGTATGCTTTTTTAATATCCTTTTGTTATACTCTTTTGCTTTGCCCGAACCGGTCGAACTTTGAATGATAATAGCCGCATAACCTTTGTTCATCATTCCAAGGGCCTTTTCAACGAAATTCATTCCGTTGCCATTCGCTGAATACGGAGGATTCAAGACAAAAGCATTGGCGGGGAATTTTGCATTGACCTTACCAAAACCATAATTGCCATCGAAGTCCTTTAACGAGTCCTTATTTAAGATATTCGAACTACCGTCACCCATCAGAATCATATTGAGAACAGCCAACATATAGATACTCGGGAGCAATTCCAATCCAAGTAGTTGGTTAGCCTTGATTCCCGCTTCTTTAGCAGCAAGTTCTTCCGGAGAGTGTATGCTATTTTTTGCATCGACTAACATTTCGTTCATCGCGGCAACCAACAGTCCTGCTGAACCTGTTGCAAAATCCCAGACATAGGAATCTTTGGTAACCCGAGCCAATTTTACCAATAATGTTGCAACATAAGACGGGGTCAAGACGACATCGTTCAATTTATCTTGTGTAAAACCGAGCCAACTGTACATCTCATTAAAAAGTTTACCCGTAAAGTCGGTGGTCAGGCCGATTTTGTAGTAGATGCCCAGCGTATCCACAATCTTGACGAAGACCCGTTTCAGCTGGCTCTCCCCGTTCTCCGGACGGTTGATGTTGTCGGTCGTGAGAGTATTCTCCAATGTGCGGATGATGAGCTGCTTCTTCTCATCCGGCAGGTTCTTCTTGTTCAGGAATGCACGAATCTTCCTCACAATGATATCACCGTCCGTATTGCCTTCCTCCAACGAAGATTTCAACTCTGACTTTTCGAGCGAAGGAACCTTGCCTGGGATACCGAGCGTCGCAATAATCGATGCAGCGACCAGATAGACCCTGTCATTCTCACCAAGTCCTTTCTCGTGCTGGTAAATCTCATTATTGAGTTTAGTTAAGCTCGTGGTGATTTCTTTTTCTCGTTGCTCCTTAATTCTGTCTATTTCCTCCTGGGTCAGGCTAAGGGTGTTGACTTTTTCAATAAATTCCTCAAAATTGGCGGGTGCCAAAAATGACAAATCCGAATATTCGCCCACCTTTTGCCCCACACCGAAGTTACTTTTCGAAACATAATACACCCCTATCTGGTGTCTCAACTTTCCGTATTCATCTCTATATCCGGTCATGCCGACAGCGATAATATCGGTATAGCTGGTATGGTGAAGTAGGGCGTTCGCATAATGAACTGCACCGTTCACTGCATACGAATTGATATGTTTGAAGTTCGGTTCGTTTTTGGCTGTTTTATTTTCGATTTGCCCCAGACTATCGAGTTTTTCTAATTTATCTTTATATCCCTTATATTCGATAAGTATCGGATACCAATTCAACTGTTTGTTTTGCAAAAGCAATTTGGCATCGGGACGGTTTCCGCCGACACCTCCGTTTTTAGAAAAGTAGTCTTCAAGAGCCTTATCTATTTCTTCATTCAAAGATTCTTGCTCAAGTTTATAATCCAATTTATAGGATTTAAGCCAGCCATTTGCCAAATCTACAATATTAGGCTCAACGGATTGTATATTCTTTTTTGCCATATCTTTCTTTTTATTTACTATCAATCAAATCTTTGGGATTAACTTGGAGAATATCTGCGATTTCGAATAATATATCCAGACTCGGCTGGCGTCTGTTGCAGACGTAGGAATTGACGATACAAAAACTCTTTCCGAGTTTTTCCGCCAACCATATCTGCTTGATGCCTTTCTCTTCAAGGACTTCTTTTATTCGATTCTTTGGCTTATCCATAGTTCTATGCTTGCGATATTCATTTACAAAGATATAAAATTTTATGCACTAAAAAGATAAAAATAGATAAATATCATTATGTTGGCTGCTTGACGAGGAGCGCGGACAAAAACCTTCCGATATTGTACAAACAAAACAACAAATACGCTCGCGATTAGTGAATATTCTCCCGCCGGCAAATGTCGTTCGGGGTATTAGGCTCCCCCGAAATGGTTTTCAGTGGACAACAGGCAAGCCCGTTGCACTTTTATAATCGGCAATGGCACTAACCGAAATCGGAGGAAATTATACATACGGAAAAGAGGTCTATGCTGTACTTGCCGCCGCGACCACAAAAACGACGATGGTCAATACAGAATGAGGGTTGGAGAATCGCACATTCCCCAACCCTCGTTTCTGCTTCGAATAGACCTACTGTTTCTCGCTTAACTCCTTATACAATTCGAGTCTCAGTCCGGCGCAGCCCTCGATAATTTCCGCGGCCTGCTGTACGCGCTCCATATGCAGCTCCACCTCTTGCGGCGCCATATAGAATTCGGCATCGTATGTCGTCTTCATCAGCACCTCTTTCAGCCTCGGAATCGTAAAGATGTTCTCGATATGGTTGTCGTCAAAGACGAGCATCAATTTCGTCGAGAGGGTCCGCATGCGGTCGTGCATAACCACAGGGTCATGCAGATCGAACGGCATGCCGTGGTAGACACAGTAGAGCGTGTGGTAGAAGTAGACCGCAGCTTGCGCCGTGAACTGCGCCGCCAGCCTCACATTGTGTCCCTCCGTAAACGCGTCCTGCGCCTGCTCTAACAGGTCGTTGCCGAGCGTGCGGAAAGTATCGTAATGGAACTTGGCGTCGGCATATGCCCGAGCGAAGTCGATCGGACGTTTAGGACGTCGGAAATAGTAGTGATCGTTGCAATAGAGCAGCTTACCCTCGGCATGGGCGAAGTAGAGGAACGGCGTGCGGTTCGATTCGACATAATTCAGTGGCAGAATGTAAAGGTTGATGTAGGTGATCTTGCGGTGTCGGTACGGCATCTTGTAACGCAGCATGCGTTTAGCCTGAAACCAGTCGAATCTCGGCGTTTCGCGCACCACCATGAGCAGATCATACGCCGCAGGATCGCTGTGAGGCGTGCCGCCGACTAACTTGCCGAAAAGCAGGATGTATTCGGGATCGAAATATCCGTCGGTAAGGATTCGGACGATTCGGGCGGCTTCCGCAGGGTCGTATGGCAACTCGGCGGCATCGGTCGGTTGAGCCGTTGCGGAGGCTGCCGACGCGATTTGCGATTCGGCTATCGTTTCGGGAATTATGGTTTGCGCAAGTTGCTCCTGCATGATGTTTCGATTCGTTTCCATTTGATTGAATGTTGATTGTTTGACAATAAAATGGCTGTCCTTATCGTGCGCACGGCATGACAAAGAACATGGATGGTTTGACTGACAATTGGTTGTCAATCGGGCGGATGTGAATGGATCCGAATCGGAATGTTGCGCGACGGGAACCGCCGGCGGCTGGTCTTGCGACCGGTCTGCGTCGTAACGCGGACTCGATGATGTACTGTTCGCATAATGGTACAAAAAAGAATGTGCAGCTGCGAACAGTACATCACCTATTTCTAAGCTCTGCAAAGTGCCATTCGCGGGATCGCTCCCCAATGACTCTGCACATTCCGTTAATACCAAATGCTTTTCAGAGCTTTGGTAGAAATAGATTTTTGTAATACTGTTCGCGGGAACAAAGATACGACAATTTTTGAAAAATGCGATGCGAATAGTATATCGGATTGGATAATTCCGTGAAATTATGGAGTATCACCGACAAGGTTGCAGCGAAAAGAGAAAATACGCAATAACGTGGTTTTCTCTTTTGGCTGTGCGTTTTCAGAAAGCAGAGAGGAAAAAAGTCGGAGATTCAGTTTAGTTTGTGCATTAGCCTTATATATGCTAAATCAAAGTAAACTATATTTAGGCAGGCATATTTGTTTTTCGGTATGCCTATGCCGGAATGAACAATCTTAACAGAGAACAAGATGATGCGGAGAATCTGAGATGAAATAGTGCTTTGTCTCCTTTCTCTTTTGGATGCAATAATAGGCGAGGCTATTTTGCAGTCGTAGCCATGAAACGAGAATAATCGTATGCGAGCCAAGTGTCGCAGCTAAAAAGGCCTGCGAATGCCAGCAAGTGAAAAGACAGAAAACAACTGCAATGTAAAAAACGAAGAATCGCTTAAATCCTTGATTTTGTTTCTGTAATGTTGCTTATTAGGACGACACACGGATTTATATTGCTGAATATAAACAGATTGATTTGTTGCTATCTAAGACTTCCTACGTTTACTACAACAGCAACGCGAACCGCGCCTTTTCGGCGGATCGCTTGTCCCAAAAGTAGTACTTTTTTCTGGAATTACAACAAAATATGTGCATCTTTTTGTAATTTTTTTACGCTTCCGAAATTGTACGATGGACAGTTCGTGTTATAACATATTGAACAATAGTCGATTGGGATATCGGATGCGCCGCACCGTCGAGATGTTTCGACTTCGGGCCTGCGGCCCTCCGCTCAACATGACAGACACAGAACAATCGTGCATTGTGAATTGTTCTGTCATTCCGAGCGAAGCCGAAGGCGCAGTCGAGGGGTCTCGACGGTGAAATGTCGAGAGCCGTTGCGAATCGCACCGGCGCATGTTCGGCGAACTCAAGACCTTTCGACTCCGCTATCGCTCCGCTCAAGGCGACAGATTCCTGTCATTCCGAGCGCAGCCGAAGGCGCAGGCGAGGGGTCCCGAGGGTCGGACGAGCGTGAACCATTGCGATCCGCACTGGCGGAAGTTCGGCACCGTCGAGATGTTTCGACTTCGGGGCCGAGGCCCCTCCGCTCAACATGACAGACAATTATGAATCGTGAATTGTTCTGCCCTTCGCTCGACATGACAGGAAAGGCTGTCACCCCGAGCGAAGTCGAGGGGTCTCGAGGGTGGATTAGCAAGAGCCCTTGCTAACCGCATCGGCGCATGTTCGGCCAGTTCGAGACCTTTCGACTCCGCTATCGCTCCGCTCAAGGTGACAGAAGTGATTGTCATTCCGAGCGCAGCCGCAGGCGCAGTCGAGGAATCTCTACGGTGCACGGCGCACACCATCCGGAAACCGTAAGATCTTCCATCCCGGATAGGTCCGGCGTTTTACGCCGGGGCAGTCCGCAGCCACGGCGGGCGAAGGACTGCAATAAATTTTGTCCTTCGCTGGCTGCGTTCTGCGGGGCCGTTTCGTGAGGGTGGATGCTTGGCCCCGTCGAGATGTCTCGACTTCGGGCCTTGCAGCCCTCCGCTCGACATGACAGCCCGTAGGCCCGAAGCTATTCGATGGCCCGGCGGTTCATCAGGGCGTGGGTGATGGTGAGCTCGTCGACGTACTCCAGTTCGTCGCCGAAGCCGATGCCGCGGGCGATGGAGGTGACCTTCACATCGGGGTAGGCGCGCAGGCGGTTCATGATATAGAAGAGGGTGGTTTCGCCCTCGACCGAGGTGGAGATGGCCAGAATCACCTCCTTTACCGTGCCCGAGGCCACCCGCTCGACCAGCCGGTCGATCTTCAGGTCGGAGGGGGCGATGCCCTGCATGGGCGAGATGACGCCGCCCAAGACGTGGTAGGTTCCCTTGTATTGGCGGGTGTTCTCGATGGAGAGCAGGTCGCCCACCTGCTCCACGACGCAGACCGTGGAGCGGTCGCGGTTTTCGTCGAGGCAGATGGGGCAATACTCCTCGTCGGATAGGTTGTTGCAGGTGCGGCAGTGGCGGATCTCGTTGCGGAACCGGTCGATGCTGCGGGTCATGTCGCCGACCGACTCCCGCTCCATGCGCAGCAGGTGCATGGAGAGCCGCAGTGCGGTGCGCCGGCCGATACCCGGCAGTTTCGAGAGCTCCCCGACGACGTCCTGTAAGAGTTTCGACATGGGCGTAAGCGGATCAGATGGTTTCGATATGGCGGCTTTCGAGCCACCCTTTCCGGCCGTCGGCGATGGTTACCTCGGTCCAGTCGCCCAGGTTGTCGCCCGTGCGGAGGACGGTGCCCTCGTGCAGGACGAAGAGGTCGGTGGCGGCCCGGTCGGGCGAGCTCTTCACCGAGACGGCCGACGACATGACGACGGCATCGCGGCGGTCGAGCGTTTCGCTCCGGTCGGCGGCGGCGAAGAACGTGGCGACGACGAAGAGCGCGAGGCAGGCCGTCATGCCGTAGAATCCCCCCTTGCGCAGGGAGAGCCGCCCGGCGAGCAGGTAGAAGAGGGCGCAGAGGAAGGCGAGGGCGAGCAGGACGAGCGAAAGCATCGTCCAGGCGGTGCCGCTCAAAAGGTTGCGCAGCGTGCGCATCCACCCCTCGAGAAAGAACTCGGGGATGGTCTCGATGCGGTCCTTCGTGCGGCTCTCGGCCACCGAGAGGTTGTAGCGGATGTCCTCGTCGCCGGGGGCCAGCAGCCGGGCGCGGCGGTAGTTGAGAATCGCCTCGCCGAGGCGGTCGTCCTTGAAGCAGGCGTTGCCGAGGTTGTAGTAGAGCTTGGACGAGCGGAATCCGCGGTTCAGGATCGCCTCGTAGTCGCGGATGGCGCACCGGTAGTCGGAGCGGAGGTAGGCCGTGTTGCCCCGGTCCCAGAGGGCGTCGCAGTCGAGGTCGTCGCTCGGAGCGGTGAGCTCGTCCGGCGTCTCGATGGTCGGTTCGGCGGCCGCCGTGTCCGCGGCCGAACCGTCGGATTGCTGACCCCGGGCGGTGAGCAGGGTGGTCAGCAGACAGATACAGATCAGCAGGTGTTTCATACTTACTTACGCTTCTTGATTAGGGACTCCATGCGCGAGATGAACTCCACGCCCCGGGTGTAGACCTCGCTCATCTGGGCCGATGCCATCGGCGAGTATTGCGCCTCCTCGCACCGCGTGATGATGTCGGTGAAGTGCTGCGCCTCTTCGGCCGCCACGCCCCGCTTGGCGAGCTCCTCGCGGACGTTCTCCTTGGTGAGGTTGGCTACCGGGATGTTGAGCTTGTCGCTCATGTAGCCCCACAGCGCGCGCGACATCTCCTCGTAGAAGGCGTACTGGTTCTGCTCGTTCATGGCCCGTCCGGCGGCGCGGACGCGCTGCACGGCCACCTTGTTGGCCCGCTTTCCGCGCACGAGGGCCGAGTTGCGGCTGTCGCGGATCCGCTTGCGCATCAGCGTATAGAGCCCCGCGAATGCCAGCAGCATGACTGCCAGCGAGGCGAAGTAGGGGGCGCTGAAGAGCAACGGCCGGCCGGCCGGAACCAGCCGGGGCTTGCCCGAGCGGATGAAGCGGATATCCTCGCCCAGCATCTTCACCTCCTCCTTCGAGAGCCCCTTGACGATGCGGGCCTCGCCAGTGCCGCCCGAGGCGTCGGGCGTGACGGTCAGGTGGAGCGGCTGGCCGGAGAGGGTGACGTACTGGCTCCTGGCCGGATCGAAATAGGTGAACTCGACGGGACCGGCCGTGTAGTCGCCCTCGGCACGGGCGATGAAGGGGTACTCGAACTGCCGGTAGCCCGAGGCGCCGCTGCCCGCGGTCTTGATCTGCTCGGAGGACTTCACGTCGTAGAGCTCGAACGAGGCGGGCAGGGGGAGCTTGGGGGCCTGCACGAAGCGCAGGTTGCCCGATCCGGAGATCCGCAGCGTGTAGGTGGCGGCCGAGTTGGCGGCCAGCTGCGCGGGGGGCGGGGTTTCGGTCATCGAGAAGCGGCCCACGGCTCCCGTGAAGCTCTCGGGAGCACCGGCAGGCAGCTCCTTCACCGTGACGGGGATTTTCTGCGAGCGGAGCTTGCGGTCGACGTTGTAGACGTCGGGCATGTTGCCGAAGAAGGGGTCGCGGCTGCGGTTGTTCTGCACCACGATCTGCGCCACGGCGGTCAGCTCCGCCGGGTCGACGGCCAGCGTGCCCGACTGCTGCGGGTAGAGCAGGTACTCCTTCAGCACCGAACACTCGTAGACCTTGCCGTTTACGGTTTCGCGCCGGGCGGGACGGTTCTCCACGTCCAGCTCCTGGGCCCAGAACCCGTTGAAAGACGGAAATTTCACCTCGTTGATCCCCACGATCGGAATCCGGTAGTAGAGCTTGATGGCCGCCAGCACGGGCTCGCCCTTATAGACCGAGGTGCGCGAGAGCTGGACGCGCAGCAGGATATCGTCGGCCGCCACCTCTCCCTTCTGCCGGGCGGCGGGCGACTGCCGGTTCGCCTCGCTCTCCGCCGGGGCGCTCTGGGCCGTACCCGGAGCCTGAGCCCCTTCGTCGATCACCTCGATGGGGACGGGCTGCGTGCGGTGGCTCTCACCGTCCACCTCGATCCGGGCGGAGCCGATCGTGTAGTTGCCCGGCGTAGAGGGGAGCAGCACGAAGGTGTAGGTGAATTCGTAGGTGTTGGTGACGCTGCCGTTGACGTACTGCATGCTCTGCCCGCGGTAGACGGCCGGTCCGGCGATTACCTCGAACCCCTCGAAATCGGGGGCCTCGAAGGTGTCGTCGTCGGGCTTCGCATTCAGCCGGAACTCCACGCGGAAGGCGTCGCCGGCGGCCACGATCATGGGCGCTTTTGTCGTGAAGGTGACCTTCTCGGCTCCGAAAGCCGCAAAGATCACCGTCACGCCGAGGAATAGAAGAGTGAATCTTCTGAAAAATCCGTTCATTTACATCGAATTACTGGTTCGTAAATCGGTAACGTAAAAAATCGTTCTTTAGTGTTTGAAATCCGCGAAGAAATCGTTGCCCTTGTCATCGACGATGATGAAGGCGGGGAAATCCTCCACGTAGATCTTGCGCACGGCCTCCATGCCCAGCTCGGGGAAGTCGACCACCTCGACCGACTTGATCGAGTTCTTGGCCAGAATGGCCGCCGGACCGCCGATCGAGCCGAGGTAGAAACCGCCGTTCGCCTTGCAGGCGTCGGTCACCTCCTGCGAACGGTTGCCCTTCGCCACCATCACCATCGAGCCGCCGTGCTTCTGGAACAGGTCGACGTAGGGGTCCATGCGGCCGGCCGTCGTGGGGCCGAACGATCCCGAAGCCATGCCCTGCGGCGTTTTGGCCGGACCGGCGTAGTAAACCGGGTGCTTCTTGAAGTAGTCGGGCATCGGCTTGCCTTCGTCGAGCATCTGCTTGATGCGGGCGTGGGCGATGTCGCGGGCCACGATCAGCGTGCCCTTCAGGTTCAGACGGGTCTTGATCGGGTAGCGGGTCAGGATCTCGCGCACCTTGTCCATCCCCTCGTCGAGGTCGATGTCCACGGCGGGCGACATGGCGGGCGCCTGTGCGGGCAGGAAGCGGGCGGGATTCTTCTCCAGCACCTCCAGGAAGATGCCTTCGGGGGTGATCTTCGCCTTGATATTGCGGTCGGCCGAGCAGCTGACGCCGATGGCGACGGGGCACGAAGCGGCGTGGCGCGGAGCGCGGATCACGCGGACGTCGTGCACGAGGTATTTGCCGCCGAACTGGGCGCCTACGCCGCTCTTCCGGCAGATCTCCAGCACTTTCCGCTCCCACTCCAGGTCGCGGAAGCAGCGTCCGCCCTCGTTGCCCGAGGTGGGCAGCTCGTCCAGATAGCCGGCCGAAGCCTTCTTTACGGTCGAGAGGCACATCTCGGCCGAGGTGCCGCCGATGCAGAGCGCCAGGTGGTAGGGCGGGCAGGCCGAGGTGCCCAGATCCTTGATGTGCTCGGTGATGAACTTCGTGAGCGACTCCTCGTTGAGCAGCGCCTTGGTCTGCTGGTAGAGGAAGGTCTTGTTGGCCGAGCCGCCGCCCTTGGTGATGAAGAGGAATTCGTACTCCATGCCGGGCTTGCCGCCGTAGATGTCGATCTGGGCGGGGAGGTTGGTGCCCGAGTTCTTCTCGTCGGTCATCGTGAAGGGAACCACCTGCGAGTAGCGCAGATTGCGCTCCTTGTAGGTCTCGTAGACGCCGCGGGCGATGCACTCGGCGTCGTCGGCGCCGGTCCATACGTCCTCGCCCTTATGGCCGATGCAGATGGCCGTACCGGTGTCCTGGCAGGTGGGCAGCTCGCCCTCGGCCGATACGCACTGGTTCAGCAGCATCGTGTAGGCCACGAACTTGTCGTTGTCGGTGGCTTCGCGGTCCTCCAGAATGTCGCGCAGCTTCTGCAGGTGGGCGGCGCGCAGGTAGAACGATACGTCGCTGTAGGCGGCCTTCGAGAGCTCTTCGAGCCCTTTGGGGTCGACCTTCAGGATTTTGCGGCCGTCGCACTCGACGACCTTCACGTACTCTTTCGTCAACAGACGGTACTCGGTTTTGTCCTCCGCAACGGGGTAGGGTTCCTGATAGATGAATTCGGACATAGCAGTTATGTTTATTGAATGTTTGTTCGTTGTTGTTCCGTTTCGACAATCCGTGCAAAAATACAAAAAACAATCCAAATGCAACGCATTGTATCTTCGATTTTTCGGTTGTTGTTAATTTTTTCACAGAATCGTGTGCGTTCTTCAAAATATTTATTAACTTTGTGCGGTTTTTGTTAGGCGACTTGTGCCGACCTTTCGGAGCCGCAGACGGAACATTTTGAAAACGATTTACTCTAAACCGATAAAATTATGGTATCTTACAAGGATTTGGGTCTGGTGAACACCCGTGAGATGTTTGCCAAGGCCATCGAGGGGGGCTATGCCATTCCCGCCTTCAACTTCAACAACATGGAGCAGATGCAGGCTATCATCCAGGCTTGCGTCGAGGCTTCGTCGCCCGTCATTCTCCAGGTGTCGTCGGGTGCCCGCAAATACGCCAACCAGACGCTGCTGCGCTACATGGCGCAGGGTGCCGTCGAGTACGCCAAGGAGCTGGGCAAGAACATTCCCATCGTGCTGCACCTCGACCACGGCAATTCGTTCGAGCTCTGCAAGAGCTGTATCGACATGGGCTTCTCGTCGGTGATGATCGACGGTTCGTCGCTGCCCTACGAGGAGAACGTCGCTCTGACGAAGCAGGTCGTGGAGTACGCCCACCGGTTCGACGTGACGGTCGAGGGCGAGCTGGGCGTGCTGGCCGGTGTCGAGGATGAGGTCGCTTCGGAGGTGGCTCACTACACCAAGCCCGAGGACGTGGAGGACTTCGTGAAGAAGACCGGTGTGGATTCGCTGGCCATCTCGATCGGCACCTCGCACGGCGCCAACAAGTTCAAGCCCGAGCAGTGCACCCGCAACGCCGAGGGCATTCTGGTTCCGCCCGAACTCCGCTTCGATATTCTGGAGGAGATCGAGAAGCGCATCCCCGGCTTCCCCATCGTGCTCCACGGTTCGTCGTCCGTACCGCAGGAGTACGTGAAGATCATCAACACCCACGGCGGTGCCCTGAAGGATGCCGTAGGTATTCCCGAAGAGCAGCTGCGCAAGGCCGCCAAGAGCGCCGTCTGCAAGATCAACATCGACTCCGACGGTCGTTTGGCTATGACGGCTGCCGTGCGCAAGGTCTTCGTGGATTCGCCCGCCGAGTTCGACCCCCGCAAGTATCTGGGTCCCGCCCGCGACGAGCTGAAGAAGCTCTACAAGCACAAGTGCGAGAACGTGCTGGGCTCCGCCGGCAAGGCCGAGTAAGGCATCTCTCCCGCAAAACGAAACCGGGCCGCATTCTCGAATGCGGCCCGGTTTCGTTTTACGATTCGCGATCTCCTTTCCGGACATTTCTATGTCATTCCGAGCGTAGCCGAGGAATCCCCGACAGTCGTATTCGGGAGTAAGTCCGTCGCCGTCGGGACGTTTCGGCTGCGGGGCTCTGCCCCTCCACTCCACATGACAACCGGAATCCCATACGATTGTGCATCGTGCATTGTCCCGCTCGGACGGTCTCTCCCGAAACGAAAGCACCCCGGCCGCATAATCGGCCGGGGTGCTTGCATGCAAGGTTCGCGCTACGGGATGAAGACGAACCAGTGGCCGAGCTCGTCGCCCGTGCAGTCGTACCAGGTGAACTTGGTGATGTACTGGTGTTCGCCCCAGGTCTTCAGGTGCACGTTCATGTTGTTGTCCGCGTAGATGTTTTCCACCTCGGCAACGATGGCGTTCGGATCGTACTTGTAGGAGGCATATCCGGCCGGAACTTCGCCCTCGGCGACTTCGAGGCTCTTGAACGCCTGATCGAGCACCTCCTGTGCAGTCGTCTCGTCGAGCATCACCTTCTGGCCGTTCAGCTGGATGTCCGTAATGGTGAAATCCGCACCCTGGACGAAATTGGGGCTCATGCCGAACAGCGCTCCGGTGCCGTTGCCGTTGTTCTTCCGAATGGTATAGGTGTATTGGCCGGGTTCGTCGCCGCCGCCCTCGCCGGCCTCCTGCGTGAAGACCAGTTCGGACTGCCCGTCCTCGGTTTTCGCTGTCAGCTTATAGTTGCGGGGAGCGCTGGAGCCGTTCTCGGGGAAGGTGATCGAGAGATCGGCGCCCGACCGGGTGACGGTAGCCTGTCCGCAGCTAAGGGTGACGTACTGCATGTAGTTGTCGATCTCGGCGGCATCGATCTCCGCACCGTCCACCTCGAGGCTCAGGACGGCTGCATCGGCGAGCGTTTCACCCTCTTTCTTGACCGTATAGGTCTCGTAGCCGGTGTGCCGGAGCGTCGGGATGACGGTGGGTGCGCCCGAACCGGGATCCTGACGTACGGTGATGAAGTCGGAGGATTGAACCCCTCTCCACCGGATGTAGATTTTGGTTTCGCGCACCTCGGCCTTCTTGTTCTTCCGAATATTGATCTGGAGGTTGAAGTTGTTCGTATTCTCCCATTTGGGCTCCACCCAGTCGCCTTCCCAGACGAAGGTCGGCAACTCGTCCGGATGTTCGTTGAAATTGACGGTTTCGTCGTTGTAGACGCCGGTCGTCGGCCCCAGATAGAGCAGGTTGTCGTTGCTGTTGACATTCATGGTCTTGCCTCCGTGGGTGAAGGTCAGGGTGTTTCTGTCCTCGGTGGATTCGCGATACTCCTCCTTCAGGTTCAGGAAGATGTTGTGCATCGTGTTCTGCTCGAACGTCTTGGTCTTCTCCGAGGTGAAGGTGTAGACCGCCTTGTCGGTGACCACTTTGTAGGTGTAGCCCGTGAGCGATACGGGGAACAGACCCATGTAGATGCCCTCCGCGCTCTCTTTCGAGTCGGCTGCGGTCAGCGCATAGGGGGTGCCCAGCGTCACGCGGATTTCGGTCGTACCGTTGGCGGCGGACTCGCCGCGCAGGGCGTCGTTGGCGAATACGCCGATGCAGAAGCGGTCGCCGTTGATCTTTTCCGAGGTCTGGAGCGTGATCGAACGCACGCTCTCGCTGCGGAATGCCTCGTCGGTGGAGTAGACGATGAAGCGGGCCAGCGATGCCATCGATTGCATCTTGGCGACGATCGGACCGTCCGTCACTTCCTGCGCGGCTTCGCCCATGAAGGCTACCTTGTCGAGGCTCGACTCCATCCGGCCGGCTGCGGCCTGCGTCTGTGCGGCCGCGATGTTGAAGTGGGCCGTGCAGTCGCCGCCGGTCGCCATGTTGTCGAGCGAACGGTAGGGGTAGTAGACCCAGATTTTGGAGGCCTCCTCCTTGACGGTCGCCTTGAAGGTGGCGGCTCCGGTTTCGGGATCGATCTTCAGGTCGGTCGCCTGCACGTTCTCGGCGGCGTCGGTGAAGACGCCGAACGAATCGGTTTCGTCCCAATGGAAGCCCTCTCCGTCCGTCCAGCTGGACCGGATGTCGTCCGCGGGCAGGGCGGAGATCTCTATCGTACGGGTATTTCCGTTTACGGGTGCCGGCTCCTCGGCGGGGTCGTTCGAGCAGCCCGCTGCGGCCGTTGCGAATGCGGCCAGGTATAAGATATTCAGCTTTTTCATCTCTTTTGATTTTTACAGACCGAATTCATCGTCGTCGTTATAGTTCAGGTCCAGGTCGGAGCTGCCGTTGGCACCGTCGTGCCATTTGGAGGGATCGGAGGCGGCGAAACCCTTCTCCGCCGAAATTTCGATCGGGTCGAGTGCGGGTGCCTCGTAAATTTTTTTCATAAGCGTTTTATGGTTTTAAGTTGTTGAGTCGATATTTCTGCTGCCCGGAAGAGGCGCCGGATTCGTTTCAGGCTCTGCCGTCGATATCTACACAAAGATCGCAAATAAAAACCAAGGGCGGATCGGCAGGGTGTAAAGAAGTGGATGTGAATCGCTTTTGCGAGTCGTTATTTATTTGATAATGAATTGATTTATATCGTTCCCTGTTTCGTAAAAAGTGGATCGGATGCGCGCCGGTCCTGCTGCCGGCGCCCGGATGGGATACGCGCAGCGGACTTGCGTACAGTCCTTTCAGTTTTTCGCCGGGAGGCCGACTGTTCCGGCGTCGGGAAGAATTCCCCGTTCCGGCGAGCTACATTGAATTATATTTCGTATATTTGTCCGCTGTATGGAGAACTTTGTCGTCAGTGCCCGCAAATACCGCCCCGCGACCTTCGCGTCGGTGGTCGGGCAGAAGCACATCACCTCGACCCTCAAGAACGCCATCGAGCGGGGTCAGTTGGCACATGCCTACCTCTTCTGCGGTCCGCGCGGAGTGGGCAAGACGACTTGTGCCCGCATCTTCGCCAAGGCGATCAACTGCCAGAGTCCGAACGGTGCCGAGGCCTGCAACGCGTGCGAATCGTGCCGCAGCTTCAACGAGAACCGTTCGCTCAACATCCACGAGCTCGACGCCGCGTCGAATAACTCGGTGGACGACATCCGCGCCCTGATCGAGCAGGTGCGCATCATTCCCCAGTCGGGCCGCTACTCCGTCTTCATCATCGACGAGGTTCATATGCTCTCCACGGCCGCCTTCAACGCCTTTCTGAAGACGCTGGAGGAGCCCCCCGCACACGCCGTCTTCATCCTCGCGACCACCGAGAAGCACAAGATCCTGCCCACGATTCTCTCGCGGTGCCAGATCTACGACTTCAACCGCATCCGTGTGGAGGATTCGGTGGAGTACCTGCGTTACATCGCCGGGCAGGAGGGGGTCGAGGCCGACGACGAGTCGCTCAACCTCATCTCGCAGAAGGCCGACGGCGGCATGCGCGACGCCCTGTCGATGTTCGACAAGGCCGTGTCGTTCTGCGGCCGCGAACTGCACTATCAGGAGGTGGCCCAGACGCTCAACGTGCTGGATTACGACACCTATTTCCACGTGACCGGGCGGCTGCTGGCCGGCGATTACGTGCAGGCGCTGCTCGCATTCGACGAGGTGCTGACGCGCGGCTTCGCGGGGCAGACCTTTCTGGCGGGGCTCAACCGCCACCTGCGAGACCTGCTGGTGGCGAAGGATGCCGCCACGCTGCGGCTGATCGAGATGACCGGAACCCTGCTGGAGCGATACCGCGTGCAGGCGGAGGCCTGCGACGTCGCGTTCCTCTTCGGGGCGATATCCGTCCTGACGGAACTCGATTCGAAAATCCGGCAGTCGTCTGGCCAACGCCTGCTGGTCGAACTGGGACTGATGAAAATCGCCGGTCTCGGTCAAAAAAAAAATAACCCCGATTCACCCCTGATCGAGCGGAGCTATCCGCTGCCCGAACTGGTGACGGCACCCGCTCCCGCCGCACCGGCACAGCCGGTTCCGGCTCCTACACCCGCTCCCGCGGCACAGCAGCCCCGGACTCCCTCTGCGTCTGCACCAGCGGTCGCACGACCGGCGCCGGTTGCCGCAGAGAAGCAGCCGGTCCGACCCGCACCCGCGACCCGGGTGACGCGCTCGCCGCTGGTCTCGCTCTCGGCGCTGATGAACGACGCTCCGGCCGAGCCGGCCGGGGAAGCGGCCCCGCAGGGCCCCGTGGCGGAGGATGACCGAAGCGAGGAGAAGCTGACGGCACGCCGCGACGAACTGCTGGCCGCGATCCGCGAGATGCGGCCCCGTTTTGCGGCCGCCTTCGAACGGATGGCCTTTGCGGGCAGCACGATCCGGATCGCCGTGCCGACCTCGGAGCTCCGGGAGGAGATTCTCCGCTCGCAAACCGAGCTGTTGATCCGCCTGGTCGAAGTGGCCGGAGTGCAGGGTGCCTTGCAGCTGGAGATTGCGGTCGACGAGCAGGTGCGGGCCTCGACGCCGATCCGCATCGAGGACCGGCTGGCCTGGCTGAGCGAGCGGAACACCGCCCTCCAGGCCCTGCGCAAGGCGCTCGATCTGGAGATCGAGGGGTAGGCAACGTATTGAAACGGAAAAACAAAAACGAAAGATAGTAAATGGCAACCAAGAATTTTATCGAAGAACTCGAATGGCGCGGCATGATCCACACGATCATGCCCGGCGCGAAGGAACAACTCGAAAAGGAGATGACGACGGCCTACCTGGGCATCGACCCCACGGCCGACTCGCTGCACATCGGCCATCTGGTGGGCGTGATGATTCTGAAGCACTTCCAACTGTGCGGCCACCGTCCTCTGGCGCTGGTGGGCGGCGCCACGGGCATGATCGGCGACCCGAGCGGCAAGTCGCAGGAGCGCAATCTGCTCGACGAGGCGACGCTGCGTCACAACCAGGAGGCGATCAAGAAGCAGCTCGCCAAGCTGCTCGATTTCGATTCCGACGCCCCCAATGCGGCCCGCATGGTCAACAACTACGACTGGATGAAGGATTTCACGTTCCTGGATTTCATCCGCGATATCGGCAAGCTCATCACCGTGAACTACATGATGGCCAAGGACTCGGTCAAGAAGCGCTTCAACGGCGAGGGCGACGGCATGTCGTTCACCGAGTTCACCTACCAGCTCGTGCAGGGCTACGACTTCCTGCACCTCTATCAGGAGTACGGATGCCGCATTCAGCTGGGCGGCTCGGACCAGTGGGGCAACATCACCACCGGTACGGAGCTGATCCGCCGCAAGCTGGACGGCGAGGCATACGCCATCACCTGCCCGCTCATCACGAAGGCCGACGGCACGAAGTTCGGCAAGACCGAGAGCGGTAACGTATGGCTCGATCCGCGCTACACCTCGCCCTACAAGTTCTACCAGTTCTGGCTGAACGTGAGCGACGAGGATGCCAAGCGTTATATCAAGATCTTCACCCTGCTGGACCGCGAGACCATCGGGGCGCTGATCGCCGAGCACGAGGCGGCTCCCCATCTGCGCGCGCTGCAGAAGCGGCTGGCGCAGGAGGTCACCACGATGATCCACTCCGAGGAGGAGTACCGCAAGGCAGTCGAGGCTTCGTCGATCCTCTTCGGCGGCGCCACCTCCGAGGCGCTGCATGCGCTGGACGAGCAGACCCTGCTTCAGGTCTTCGAGGGCGTGCCGCAGTTTACGGTCGCCGCCGCCGATCTGGGGAGGAGTTTCCTGGATCTCTGCGCGGAGAAGACGCAGATCTTCCTCTCGAAGGGGGAGTGCCGCAAGATGGTGCAGGGCGGCGGCGTGTCGCTCAACAAGGAGAAGGTGACCGATCCGCAGCGTCCGGTGACCGGTGACGATCTGATCGCCGGCAAGTATCTGCTGGTGCAGCGGGGCAAGAAGAATTACTATCTGGTAATCGTGGCATAGGGAATGCAGTACCGAATCGATCTCGAGGGAATGGAGTTCCGGGCCTACCACGGCTGTTACGATCTGGAACGCAAGGTCGGCAACCGCTTCGTGGTCGATCTGGAACTGACGACCGAACTGGGCCGGGTGGCCGAGGAGGACGACGTGGAGCTGGCGGTCAACTACCTGAAGGTGTACGAAACCGTGCGCGAGGTGATGGCCGTCGAGCAGCGGACCATCGAACGGGTGTCGCGGAACATCATCGATACCCTCTGCGAGCGGTTTCCGGCGATTGTCCGCGTGCGGTGCCGGGTGGCCAAGATGGCCCCGCCGCTGGGGGGCAAGGTGCACAGCGTGAGCGTGACGCTCGAACGATAGCGAGTCGCCGCATCCCGGGTCCTTGAGACCGAGATGCGGCTTTTTTTACAGAAGGAACGGTATGAAGGGAGAAACAGACGAAAGCAGGGCTACGCTGGGTAGCCGGTTGAGCGCCGTGCTGGTTGCGGCGGGCAGTGCCGTGGGGTTGGGGAACATCTGGCGGTTTCCGGCGATGGCCGGCGACAACGGCGGCGGAGCCTTCCTGCTCCTCTATATCCTGTGCGTGATCGTGCTGGGGCTGCCGCTGATGCTGGCCGAGTTCTCCGTGGGGCGCGCCTCCCGCCGCAACGCCGTGGGGGCCTACCGCAAGCTGGACCGGCGCTGGAGCTTTCTGGGCTATAACAGCGTGCTGGTCGCCTTTCTGATTCTGGGTTTCTACTACGTGGTGTCGGGCTGGACGCTGGAGTATTTCGTTCACTCCGTGACGGGCACGATCGGCCGCTACGATACCCCCGACGCCTACCGCGGCATCTTCGAAAATTTCCGGATCCACCCCTGGCGGCCGACCGTCTACGCCTGGATCTTCGTGTTGATTACCCACGGCGTCATCGCGCTGGGGGTGAGGCGGGGGATCGAACGCTCGGCCAAGTTCCTGATGCCGCTGCTCTTCGTTGTGCTCGTCGTGCTGGCCGGCCATTCGCTGCTGATGCCGGGCGGCGACGAGGGTGTCCGGTTTCTGCTTCGGCCCGACTTCTCGAAGGTGACGCCCCGCACTGTGCTGGCGGCGTTGGGTCAGGCCTTCTTTTCGCTCTCGATCGGTATGGGGTGCATGATTACCTATGCCTCCTATTTCAACAAGGAGACCGATCTGCGCCGTACGGCGGTCAACGTCGCCGTGCTGGATACGGTGGTGGCGCTGCTGGCCGGGCTGGCTATCTTTCCCGCGGCCTACAGCGCGGGAATCTTCTCCTCGGCCGAGGTGCCGACGGCCGGTCCCGATCTGGTCTTCATCACCCTGCCCGCCCTCTTCAATTCGATGGCCTGGGGCGAGCTCTGGGCCGCCGTCTTCTTTCTGCTGTTGGTCGTGGCGGCTCTGACGTCGACCCTCTCGCTGCACGAGGTGGTGACGGCCTATCTGCACGAGGAGTGGTGCATGAGCCGCAAGGGGGCTGCCGGACTGACTACCGTGTCGATGCTCTTCCTGAGCGCGCTGGCCTCGCTCTCGCTGGGCATGTTGAGCGACTGGCGCATCTGCGGGCTGACGATCTTCGACTCGCTCGATTTCCTGACGGCTAACATCCTGATGCCCGTCGGCGGTCTGCTGACGAGCATTTTCGTCGGCTGGCGCTTCGAACGGCGCCTGCTGCGGCGGGAGCTCGGCATCGGGGGGCGGCAGCGGAGCGGACGGCTGGCGTTCCTCCTCTTCATGCTGCGCTGGGTCTGCCCGGTCATTCTGCTGGCTGTATTCCTGGACAATCTGGGGCTGCTGTAGCGGTCCATCCTTCGGCTGACGCTCCCTGCCCTTTTTGGCAGGGAGTTCGCTTTTTTGTCGTGACAGAGGTGACAAAATGCCGCCGTCGGCGTGACAAAGAGTGACAATTTCGAGCCTCGCCGGGGAGTGGCAGGGGTTTTGCGACGGAAGAGAGCGGAATACGAAAAGAAAATAAATCCATATAGATTATGAATGTCAATAGTTTAACCATCAAGGCGCAGGAGGCGTTGCAGGGTGCGATAGCCTCGGCGCAACAAAACGGCCAGCAGGCTGTGGAGCCTTTGCATCTGCTCGGGGTCCTGCTGCGCGAGGAGGATTCGCTGGGAGCTTTCCTGCTGGGCCGCGTCGGCGTGAACGTGCGCGGCGTAAAGGAGGAGGTCGCCCGGGCCGTCGCCTCGCTGCCTCGCGTGTCGGGTGCCGGCGGCGAGTCCTATTTCTCGAACGACAGCTCGAAGGTGATCCAGCGGGCCGTCGACTTCACGCAGAAGTTCGGCGACAAGTATGCCTCGGTCGAGCACCTGCTGCTGGCCCTCGTGGCCGAGCGGGGGCAGGCGTCCGATCTGCTGAAGCGGGCCGGAGCCACGGAGAAGGAGCTCGTGGAGGCGATTCGGGTCTTCCGCAAGGGAGCGACGGTCGATTCGCAGACGGCTTCGCAGGAGTTCAACGCGCTGGGCAAATATGCCGTAAACCTGAATGAGCAGGCGCGCAGCGGCAAGCTCGACCCTGTGATCGGCCGCGACGAGGAGATTCGGCGCGTGTTGCAGATCCTCTCGCGCCGCACGAAAAACAACCCCATTCTGGTCGGCGAGGCGGGTGTCGGAAAGACCGCTATCGCCGAGGGCATCGCCCACCGGATCGTCGACGGCGATGTACCCGAGAATCTGAAGTCGAAGGTGATCTATTCGCTCGACATGGGGGCTCTGATTGCCGGAGCGAAGTATCAGGGCGAGTTCGAGGAGCGTCTGAAGGCCGTGGTGCAGGAGGTGGTCTCGACCGACGGCGAGGTGCTGCTCTTCATCGACGAGATTCACACGCTGGTCGGGGCCGGCAAGTCGTCGGGCGCGATGGATGCCGCCAACATCCTCAAGCCGGCGCTGGCGCGCGGCGAGCTGCGGACGATCGGTGCCACGACGCTCGACGAGTTTCAGAAATATTTTGAGCAGGACAAGGCGCTCGAACGCCGGTTCCAGAAGGTGATGGTGGACGAGCCGACGCAGGAGGACGCCATCTCGATCCTGCGAGGGCTGAAGGAGCGCTACGAGAACCACCATCAGGTGCGGATCAAGGACGAGGCGATCGTGGCGGCCGTCGAACTCTCGACCCGCTACATCACCTCGCGGTTCCTGCCCGACAAGGCGATCGACCTGGTGGACGAGGCGGCTTCGCGGCTGCGGCTGGAGATGAACTCCGTGCCCGAGGAGATCGATACGCTCGACCGCCGGGTGCGCCAGCTGGAGATCGAGCGCGAGGCGATTCGCCGCGAGAACGACAAGGAGCGGGTCGAGGCCCTGACCCGGGAGATCGAGGAGCTGAAGGCGAAGGATGCTGCCATGCGGGCCAAGTGGCAGGGGCAGCGCGACCTGCTGAAGCGCATTCAGAACGACAAGGACGAGATCGAGCGGTTGAAGATCGAGGCGCAGCAGGCCGAGCGTCAGGGCGACTACGGCCGGGTGGCCGAGCTGCGCTACGGCAAGATCGTCGAGGCGCAGAAGCGGATCGATGCCTTGCAGGAGGAGTTCCGCGCGGCGTCGGCCAACGAGTCGATGATCAAGGAGGAGGTCGATGCGCAGGATATCGCCGAGGTTGTGTCGCGCTGGACGGGGATTCCCGTGACGCGGATGCTGGCCTCCGAGCGCGAGAAGCTGCTGCACATGGAGCGCGAGCTGCACAAGCGGGTCGTGGGGCAGGAAGCCGCCATCACGGCCATTTCGGATGCCGTGCGCCGTTCGCGGGCCGGGCTGAACGATGCGCGGCGCCCTATCGGGTCGTTCATCTTTCTGGGCACGACGGGAGTGGGCAAGACCGAGTTGGCGAAGGCGCTGGCCGATTTCCTTTTCAACGACGATTCGATGATGACCCGCATCGATATGAGCGAGTATCAGGAGCGTCACAGCGTGTCGCGTCTGGTGGGCGCGCCTCCGGGATATGTCGGGTACGACGAGGGGGGACAGCTCACCGAGGCCGTGCGGCGCAAGCCCTACTCGGTGGTGCTGCTCGACGAGATCGAGAAGGCCCACCCCGACGTCTTCAACATCCTGTTGCAGGTGCTGGACGACGGCCGTCTGACCGACAACAAGGGACGCACGGTCGATTTCCGCAACACGATCATCATCATGACCTCGAACATGGGCTCGCACCTGATTCAGGAGCACTTCGCCGCCTCGTTCGACGGCAGCCGGATCGATCCCGAAACGGTGGAGAAGACCCGCGCAGAGGTGATCGAACTGCTGAAGCAGCAGCTCAAGCCCGAGTTCCTGAACCGTATCGACGAGATCGTGATGTTCGAGCCCCTTACGCGCAAGGATATCGAACGGATCGTCGACATCCAGCTGCACGTCATCGCCCGCATGCTGCGTGAGAACGGCATCGAGCTCACCTGGACGGAAGCGGCCCGTCGCTGGATCGCCGATGCCGGCTACGATCCGCTGTACGGCGCCCGGCCCGTGAAGCGGACCATTCAGCGCAGCATCGTCAACGACCTCTCGAAGCGGATTCTGGCGGGCGAGGTCGACCGTTCGAAGCCCATTGCCATCGACGCCGGAGCCGACGGACTGACCTTCTCGAATTAGTTGTGCCGGTCGTATGAAAAAGGGGACTGCCCAATTTTCGGGCGGTCCCCTTTTTCTGTCGTTACCCCGGTGGAGGGCTGCATGCTTCGCCGGCTGCAACCCGCATAAGGAACCTTTGTCCTTCGCGTGTCGCCGGAATCACTCGGCGGGCGTCTCTTCCTGCATCGTGATGTCGATGTCGGCGGCGATGTAGTCTCCTCCGTACCAGCCTCCCGACGGAACGGCCGGATTGCGGATGAAGGTTACCTGGATCTCCGCACTTCGGTACGAGCCGTTTTCGGGTCCGTCCACGTCTTCGGCGCGGAGCGTTTCCGGAACGAATGAGGTATTGTGGTTGACGAAGGCGAACCGACCGTCGGAGTCGGTGTACTTGTAGTCGTATTCACGATCCAGCGAGACCCGAATTCCCGGAATGGGAGCTCCGGCCTCGTCGGTCACTTTGCCCTTGACCGAGTAGGTCGCAAAAGGACAGCCGTACTCTGCGGTCATTTCATCCTCGCATCCTGCGGAGAATCCCAACAGGGCGAGCAGCATCCAGATCAGTTTGTTTTTCATAAGCAGTGGTTTTTCGAGGGTTTCCCTTATTTCGTCAGCCGTTCGTAGTGGCACACCAGCAGCTCTTCGTCGTCGCCGTGCAGGTGCATGCCGTTGCCCAGACAGTAGCGGAAGAGGCTGCAATCGGCGCATTTGCCGCGGCGGGCCCATTCGCGGTCGCGGAACTTCCCGAACCGGTTCGTCCACACCTCCCAGAAGTCGTCGCGATAGATGTTTCCCTGGTGGAAATTGGACCGGATGGAGGTGCAGCCCGAGATGGAGCCGTCCACCCGGATCGAGGCGACCGATACACCGGCCTGACAGGTGTAGAACCGGTTGCGGACCTCCGTTTCGTAGCCGCCCAGAAATCCTTCGCAGGAGTAGGCGACCTGAATCCGGCCCTCCTTGCGGGTGCGGGCGATGAACTGCATCAAGAGGGTGAACTCCTCGTCGGAGAGTTGCAGCCCGGGGTCGGAGGCGGCCCGCCCGACGGGAAAGATGGTGAAGAGCCTCCAGTTGCGGATGCCCCGGTCGATCAGCAGGTCGCAGAACTCCTCGATGCGGTTCAGCAGCCGGGGCGTGACGCAGGTCACCACGTCGAAGGCAATGGAGGGTTCGTGCGCGGCCCGTTCTGCGGCGGCCAGCGCCCGCTCGAAGCTCTGCGCGTTGCGGCGGATGTAGGTGTGCTCCTCCGCGAAGCCGTCCAGACTGACGGTCATGGCGTGGAGCCCCGAGCGCAGCAGCGACTCGAAGCGGCGTTCGTCCAGCGCTAGTCCGTTGGTTACCATTCCCCAGGGGTACTCCCGGTCGTAGAGGTTGCGGCCGATCCGCTCCAGATCGCGGCGGACCAGCACCTCGCCGCTCGACAGAATCACCAGCACCCGATGGGGATCGACGTGGGGCGTGATCTGCGTGTCGAGCGTGCGGAAGAAATCTTCGGCCGGCATGTCGGGCTGCAACGTCTCCGTGCGGCAATCGCTGCCGCAGTGGCGGCAGTTGAGGTTGCACCTCAAGGTACACTCCCAGAAGAGCGTGCGCAGCTCGTGACGCTCCACGTCCTGCTGGTGCAGGCGCGAGAAGAGCTCGAGCCCGATCCGTTTCCGGAGTCCTATCCTCTTACCCATGACCGGCTATTTTTCGGGATTCTCCGAGGCTTTCATCTCCACCGCGATCTCCTCGGCCGTGAAGTCGCCCCGATACCATCCGTCGGGTGCCACGTCGGGATTCTGCATGAAGCGGACCTCGACCTCTTTCGGATCGTAGAGACCGTTACCGGCTCCGTCCACGTCGGTGAATTGCAGGACGGCGGGTTCCGGAATGGTGGAGAGCGTCGATTTGGTAAAGGCGAATGCCCCCTTGTCGTCGGTGAACTCGGTCGGATATCCGTTCTTTATGCCGACCCGGATGCCGGGGATGGGTCGGCCGGCTTCGTCCGTTACGGTTCCCTTTACGCTGAAGGTGACCGACGGACATCCGTACATGCACAAATTTCCGTTCTGTTCCTGTTCGTCGTCGTCCGAGCAGGCGGATGCGAATCCCAGCAGCGAGAAGAGCATCCAGAGCAGTTTGTTTTTCATGGCGGGTAATGTTTGGGTTTTCACAAAGTTAGGAAAAGGTTCCCGAAATCCAAATTTTAACCCGGCAAAATGCGCATTTAGGTGAAAATATTGATAATCAGTGTGTAGTGTGTATTTCGGATTGTAACCCCGGATACAAGGTTACAATCCTTTCTTCGCAAGCGCCCAGGCCAGTCGGTTGTAGGCGTCGAGCAGCGGGCGGCGCCACGATGCGGGCAGGGCGTTCAGCAGGCGGACCTTTCGCAGGGCGAAACGGTTGCGGCGCGTATGGCGGAAGACTGCGATGGTCCGTGCGGCCTCCGCCGTGCCTCCGCGCGAGCTGACTATCAGCGCCTTCCCCAGCGCCGCGCGGGCGACGTATTCGTTGCTGACCTCCGGGGCGGCGGGGTCGTATAGCTCCTCCAGCGTGTGCCGGCTCTGCTCGGGGCGGAAGATGGAGGCCGAGCGGTTGGAGGCCGAACGGGTGTAGACTACCAGCCGTTCGGGCGAGAAGCAGACGGGGGCGCAGCGGGCCACGCGGGTCCAGAGATACTGGTCCTCGCCCATCCGCATCCCCTCGGGGAATCCGCCGAGCGAGCGGACCAGATCGCGTCGCAGGGTGGCGGCGGAGGGGATCAGGACGTAGCGGCGGAGCGATTCGGCGAAGAAGTCGACGATGCCCTCCCTCTGCGGCGTATCGCCCGGGGTGAGCCGGCCGTCGTTCTCCACGTGGAAGGAGGTGGCGTAGGCGCCGCAGCCGGGGTAGCGGTCGATCAGGCGGTCGATTGCCTGCAGGTAGCCGGGCTCCCAGCGGTCGTCGCCGTCCAGCAGGGCGACCCACTCCGTGCGGGCCTCCCCGATGGCGCGGTTGCGGGCGGCGCTTACGCCGCGGTTCGGCTGACGGATCAGCCGGATCGACGGGGCCCGGAACGATTCGACGATCTCGGCCGAACGGTCGGTCGAGCCGTCATCCACCACGATGATCTCGCGCGGAGGGTAGCTCTGCTCCAGTACCGAGCGGAGCGTGCGGGCGATCTCCCGCTCCTTGTTGTAGAGCGGAATGACGACGGTGATCTCAGCATTCATAACTCGACGGGAGGGGTAAAAGGCGGTCGAAAGCGCTCTTGAGCCGTTCGCACTGGCGTCCGAAGTCGGCGATCCGCTCGCTGTCGTTCAGGCAGACCAGCCGCCAGCGGGCCTGCTCGATGTCGCGGCAGACGGCCTCCATCGCGTCGTCCGTCAGGTTCAGCAGCCGTCCGTCGCGCAGGTCGCGGGGCGAGAATTCGCCCCGGCAGAGCATGTCGTAGCGGATCAGCCGGTGCGAGTGGTCGGTCGGTTCGCGGAACGTGTGGCGGCACGAGGCATCCAGTTCCCCCCCCCAGAGTTCCCAGGCGCGGAGGAACTGCCGCTTCAGATAGGGTTGCGGCAGGTGCGGGTCGCAGAAGCCGGGGAAGAAGCTCCACGGCAGCAGGGAGAGGGTCTTCAGCAGGTTGCCCGCTCCGTAGCGGGGCGAGAACCACTTCGCGAGGCGGCGGTTCAGCGCGCTGCGCGGATGGAGGGCGTTGATGAGGGCCAGATCGTTGTAGATGATGTGGCCCACCGACGAGGCCTGCACCAGACTCAGCCGCGCCATGTCGCGCGGCAGCCCCTCGCGGCTGAAGAAATCGTCGGGCCGGCAGGGGCGTGTAAGAAAGGTGTCGTCGTTGAAGAGGACGAACCGCTCGGCCAACCCCTCGATGCGGGCGATGTTGAGTTCCAGCGTGTTGGAGTTGAACGAGGGGAGATACTCTCCGGGCAGGTACTCCTCGTGGCGGACGATGTGCAGCTTCGGATGGGAGGTGTCGAGCCAGGCGGGCAGATGTCCCCACGTAATCAGATGGATGCGCTGCACCCAGGGGGCGAAACGCTCCACGGCCCGGAACCAGTAGGGGAGCGTCTGCCAGTCGCGGAAACGGATCGCCGAGAGGTCGGCATCGCGGCCGGCCGCCTTGCGGGCGTTCAGAAAGGCTTCGCGCCAGGCGGGGTCGTCGCCGTCGACCCAGAGCAGGACGAAATCGATTCCGTTCATTGTATCAGCAGATTGCAGCCGCGGATGTCGGCGTGGTCGATGCGCCCCTCGACGGTGAACGACCCGTCGGCGAAGGTGCGGCCCACGTCCTGCGTCTGGATGAAGGCGCAGGAGAAACGGTTCGAGAGGTCTATGATGTCCAGCCCGCCGCGCGTGCCGGTCGGGAGCGTGCGGAAGGGGTCGTTGACGTCGCGGGCCGTGACGCGCATCCAGGGCGGGGTGCGGAACAGGTTGCGGCCCGACGAGTAGGCCTGCGAGGTGAGCTCGGCCATGCCGTACTCCGAGTGGATGGCCCCGACTCCGAGCCCGTCGCACAACAGGCGGTGGAACTCCTCCTTCGGGAGCTCCTCGCGGCGGCCCTTCATGCCGCCGGTCTCCATGACGACGGTGTTCTCCAGCTTCGGCGGCCGCTCCTCGGCCAGATCCCAGAGGGCGTAGCTCACCCCGAGCAGAATCTTCGGCTTCGGGTCGGCGGTCATGTCGCGCAGCAGCGCCTCGTGGTCGCGCAGGTAGAATCCGCCCGATCCGCAGGCGCGGATCAGCCGGTCGACCATGTAGACCAGCGAGGAGCCCTCGCGCTCCAGATAGCTCGGCAGCAGCCCGTAGAGGCTCCAGCGGGCCGGGTCGCCGTAGAAGCGGCGGAACGTCTCGGTGAAGGCCCGCTCGTAGAGGGCGAGCGACGGCATCGGGTGTCGCGAGACCCCCTGACCGGTGGTGCTGCTCGAGGTGAAGACCACCTCGGGAGCCTGCTCGCCGCAGTAGACCTCGCGGTGCTTGAACACCTCGATGGGCAGCCGCGGGATCTCCGCCGTCGACCGGACCTCGTCCGGGTCGGTTTCCAGCAGGTCGAGATACTCCCGGTAAGGGGCGCACCGCTCCGCCTGGAACCGGAAGGTCTCCAGCGCCAGCGCCTCGAAATCCGCCTCGTCCGCAATCGAGAATATCCGCTCCGTCGTCTCCATCGCTACCTGCCGATCTTTCCGTTTCGGATCAGCCACTCGGCGATCTGCACGGCGTTCAGGGCGGCTCCTTTCTTGATCTGGTCGCTCACGCACCAGAAGGTCAGTGAATTGGGGTCGGTCAGGTCCTTGCGGATGCGGCCCACGTAAACGGGTTCCTTGCCGGCGATGAAGAGCGGCATGGGGTAGACCTTTTCGGCCGGCTCGTCCATCAGCACCACCCCTTCGGCGGCGGCGAAGGCGGCGCGGGCCTCCTCGACCGATACGGGACGCTCGGTCTCCACCCAGATGCTCTCGGAGTGGGCCCGCATGACGGGTACGCGCACGCAGGTAGCCGATACGGCGGCGTCGGTGTGCATGATCTTGCGGGTCTCGTGGTACATCTTCATCTCCTCCTTCGTGTATCCGTTCTCCGTGAATACGTCGATATGGGGGATGACGTTGTAAGCCAGCTGGTAGGCGAACTTCTCCGACCGGGGCTCGCGCCCTTCGGCCAGGTCGCGGTGCTGCTCCTCGAGCTCGGCCATTCCCTGCGCTCCGGCGCCGCTGGCCGACTGATAGGTCGCCACGCGCACGCGGCGGATGTGCGAGAGGTTCTCGATAGCCTTCAGCGCCACGACCATCTGAATGGTGGTGCAGTTGGGGTTGGCGATGATGCGGCGGGGAGCCTGCAGGGCATCCTCGGCGTTCACCTCGGGCACGACCAGCGGTACGTCCTCGTCCATGCGGAAGGCCGACGAGTTGTCGATCATCAGCGCGCCGTGTTTGGTGATCGTTGCGGCATACTCGCGCGAGGTGCCGGCACCGGCCGATGTGAGGGCGATGTCCACTCCCCGGAAATCGTCGTTGTGTTGCAGCAGGCGTACCGTTACCTCCCTGCCGCGGAACATATAGGTGCGTCCGGCGCTGCGCTCCGAGCCGAAGAGCAGCAGTTCGTCGACGGGAAAGTCGGCGTGCTCCTCCAGTATCTTCAGGAATTCCTGACCCACGGCGCCGCTGGCGCCCACGATTGCGATTCTCATCTCTTGTCTGTCCGTTTTATGTTTTTCAATCGAAGAATTCGTCCTCCTCCAGCCCGATCATCTCCTCGGTTTCGTCGACCGCGTTGCAGTCGTAGCGCGGCATGTTGGCCGGGCGGGTGAAGAGGTCGCTGCGGCTGACGCCCAGCGTGCCGTCGTCGTAGACCCGGCGCAGGAAATCGCCCACGATGGGCAGCGCCACGACACCTCCCTCACCGCGCGAGGCGAGGTGCACCGACTGGTCCTCGCCGCCCACCCAGGCGCCCATGACGAGCTTTGGGGCGACGCACATGAACCAGGCGTCCCGGTTCTTCTGCGAGGTGCCGGTCTTGCCTCCCAGCTCCACGCCCTCCAAGCCGAAGGCGTAGCGCAGACGGTTGGCCGTGCCGTTGGTGACTACCTTTTGCAGCATGGTGAGCATGGTATAGGCGGTGGTCTCGCTCACGGCGTCCTGCGACTGGGGGATGAAGCTGGCGATCAGGTTGCCCTGCCGGTCCTCGATCCGGGTGACGAAGATCGGGTCGTTGTGCACCCCTTCGTTCGCGAAGGTAGAAAAGGCCGAGACCATCTCGAAGACGTTCGACTCGGAGGTGCCCACGCAGAGGGCGGGCACGGGGTCGATGTAGCTGCGTATGCCCATGTTGTGGATGAAGTCGGCCACCGCCTGGGGCTGCTTGGCCTGCTTCATGATCCAGGCCGAGTAGTTGTTGCGGCTCAGGGCCAGCCCCCAGTAGAGGGGGTGGATCTCGCCGTTCTGCTCCACGCGGCTCGCCTCGCGCGGGGTCCATGCCGTGCCGTTGGCCGTCTCGATGGAGACGGGCAGGTTCGGAACCGGGGTGCAGGGGCTCATGCCGAGGTGGTCGACCGCGAAGGTGTAGATGAAGGGCTTCACCGTCGATCCGATCTGCCGTTTGCCCTGCTTGGCCATGTCGTACTTGAAGTAGCGGAAATTGGGACCGCCCACGTAGGCCTTCACGTAGCCCGAACGGGGGTCGAGTGCTACGAAGGCCGCCCGCATGATCCGCTTGTGGTGGAGGATCGAGTCGCGCGGCGTCATCACCGTGTCGCGCTCGCCCTTGTAGGTGAAGACCTTCATCGGGCAGGGCTTCTCGAAGCTGGCGAGAATTTCCGCCACGGAGATCCCTTCGTGCTTCATCTCGCGGTAGCGGTCCGACTGGCGGATCGCCTGCGAGAGGATCCTTTCGCGCTCCTGCTGCGTGGTTTCGCGGAAGAGCACCTTGGTCGCCCGGTACTGGGCGTCCATCTGGGGCTGAATCGCCGTCTCCATCTGCTTCTGCACGGCCAGCTCGGCGTATTGCTGCATGCGCGAGTTGATCGTGGTGTAGATCTTCAGTCCGTCGCGGTAGATGTTGTAGGGGGTGCCGTCGGCCTTGCGGTTCTTGTGGCACCAGCCGTAGATGGGGTTTTCGTCGTATTCGCGGCAGGCCTGCTCATAGTCCCACTCGTTGTAGAACTGCCGGCGGACGGGCCGCTCGGCATTCATTACCAGCCGCAGCATCTCGCGGAAATAGGTCGCCTGCCCGTCGTTGTGCGATACGGGCTTGTAGTTGAGCGTGATGGGTAGGGCGCACAGCGAGTCGCGCTGCGCCCGGGTCAGGGCTCCCGACTCGGCCATGCGCGAGATCACCAGATTGCGGCGGGCCAGCGCATTCTTCGGATTGCGGACGGGCGAATAGCGGGTCGGGGCGTTCACCACACCCACCAGCATGGCGGCCTCCTGCACGTTGAGCTCCTCGGGGCTCTTGTTGAAGAAGGTGAGGGCGGCCGACTTGATGCCGTAGGCGTTCGATCCGTACTCCACCGTGTTCAGATACATGGCGGCGATCTCCTCCTTCGTGTAGTTGTACTCCAGCTTCAGGGCCGTGATCCACTCCTTGAACTTGGCGAGCACGAGCTTCGACGTGCGGGCCACTTTGCTTCGGTTGCGCACCGTGTCGCGCGGAAAGAGGTTCTTGGCGAGCTGCTGGGTGATGGTCGATCCGCCGCCCTGCGATCCGTCGCGCAGCAGCACGGTCTTCACGCCCACGCGCACCAGCGAGGGGATGTCGATGCCCGAGTGGTTGCGGAAACGGGCATCCTCGGTCGAGATCAGCGCGGCGACGATGGGCGGCACGGGGCGCCCGTCGAGCGTGATGCAGTCGAGCGAGTCTGCCGGGAACAGATCGTCGTACTGCACGTAGGAGCGGTTCTGCACGAAGAAACTGCCGAGCACCTTGCCGTCCTCGGAGTAGATCTCGGTAGCCAGGTTGCTTTTGGGGTTCTCCAGCTCCTCGAACGAGGGCATGCGGCCGAACAATCCGGCCGCCGTCAGCAGCAGCATGACAAGCACCAGTCCAACCGGTACGAAAACCACGTACCAGAGCCATTTGTATGATTTCATATCGGGTCGATTCATCGCTTCACTGTTTTGGGGGCAAATTTACAAATAAATTCGGAATATTCGTCAAAAGGGCAGCCCCACGCCGGCTCCCACGTAGAACGAGCCCCGGCTGGGACGGTAGAACGAGAGTTTGACGGTGGAGGTGGCCGATGCCGGCTGGCGGAACAGGTTGATATCCAGCAGCAGGTCGGCACCGTAGGAATAGATCCGCTGCCAGCCGTCGAGGCGGAACTGCGCGTAGTCGAAACCCAGATTCAGGCGGATGCGCTTGAAGTAGAGCACCGAGGGGATGCCGCCCTCCGGATAGCAGAGCGGCAGCTGGTAGTCGATGGCTACGGCGCTGTAGCGGTTGCTGGCGATGTCGCCCGACGAGAAGCCGCGCGGCAGCAGCCGGGTGGCCTTGTAGGTGAGCATCCGGTAGCCGTCGGGGGTCTTGAATCCGCCCAGCGAGGTCTGGTAGTTGTAGGCGACGGTCAGGACGTGGGGGCGGACGATGCCCGGCAGGTAGACGCGTGCGTAGAACGAGATCAGGTCGCTGAAGTCGTCGTTGGCGGGGTTGAGGGCGTAGTCCGCGTAGAGCGTGTAGCCCCAGCGGGGGGCGAACTCGCGCGGGGCCTGCCGCACGAAGTCCGAGAAGCCCGCGCTCCACGAGAATTTGTGCAGCCCCTCGCGGTAGTCGACATAGGCCAGGTTGGTGATGGTATGGTTCAGCTCGTCGTAGCGGATCTGCCCCAGGTTGGCTACCAGTCCGTTCGAGTAGTTCCAGCTCATCGAGAGGGAGAGGCGGCGGGTGCGGTAGCCCTGCTGGAGGTAGAGCGGCAGGCCGACCGAGGTGCCGATCGAGTAGTAGGAGTCGGCCCGCGGCCGGCGCTGGCTCTCCGTGACGCCGGTCACCGGATTGCGCTGCGCCAGCGAATAGATGTTCTGGTGGCCGCCGTAGGTGGCGTCGACGTTCAGGTGGACGCCCAGTCCGAAGTAGCGGAAGCCGAGCCGGTAGACCGATCCTTCGGAGCGGTTCCAGCCCCACGAGGCGAACCCTTCGGCATTCGAGAGCAGGTTCTGCGACACGAGCGTCGCCCCCAGGTTGATGGCTACGTTCTGCTCGTCGACCAGATCGAAGGGGTTGAAGGCTACGGGCATCCAGCTGTGCACCTTTACCAGGCTGATCCCCTTGGGGTAGTGGCGCCGCTTGTGTTTTTCGCGCGAGCGCAGCGAGTCCTGCGCCGTGAAGCGCACCGTGTCGAGGTTGATGACCTCCCATCTTTTCGCCGGGGGGTTGACGATGTTCTCCGGAATCGGGGCGTATGCGACGGCGCGGAGCGTGTCTATCCGCGCCCGTGCCGGTCGATAGCCCCGGTCGGTGTAGTCGGTCAGCAGGATCGAGTCGCCGTGAAAGGGCGCGGGGTCGAAGGCCCCGTAGCGCGAGCGGGTGAGGCGGTACTCCCGCCGCGCGGGGAGGTCGAACAGGTGCGCCTCGTCGTAGCCCGAGCCGATGGAGCCGAAATAGAGCCTGCCGTCGCGGGCCCGCAGGTCGCTCAGGGTGACGTAGGCGCTGCGGGTGACGGGTTCGAAGCGGCCGTTTTCGTCGAAGGTGGCGATGCGCATGCCGTCGTCGTCGGTCGTCAGCACGTAGAGCCGCCGGGTGGCGTTGTCCCACGCCATGCCGTGTATCTCGGTGAAATAGGGGACCCGGAGCCGGCGCGTGGCCCACCCCTTGCGCTTGTGGACCACCGTGTAGCGGCCGTCGGGCGTGTACTCGACCCAGGCGATTCCTTCCCGGTCCGTCGCGGTGGGGTAGAGGGCGTTGCGAACCCCCTTGACGGTGCGGGGACGTCCCTCCTCGAGGTCCAGATAACAGAGTTGCGAATTGACCCGCTGCTCGAAGAGCTTCGAACGCCGGTACTCCGTCCACCAGATCCTGCCGTTCGAGAGATCGGGCCGGGTGGAGAGGTCGCCCGTGCGGGCGATGAGCCGCTCCCGTCCGGTGCGGCTGTCGATGCCGACCAGCCGTGCGGTCCGGTCGAGGTCGCTCTTCACGGCCACGAAGGTCGTGTCGTCCAGCTCCACGGGCCACTGGTAGACGGTGTGGTTCCGCTCGTCCAGTTCGAGGATCGGCTCCGACGAGGAGACCCGCGCGGGAATCCGCTCCCAGAAGTCGTTCAGCCGCCGGAAGGTCTCGTCGAAGAGCCCGTGTACGCTGGTGCCGTAAAACTTCTTGAGCGCTATCGGCGTGGTGAAGAGGAGGTAGGGGTTGCGGATGCTGTACCAGGCCACCTTGTCCCAGATGTTCTCGTCGTAGCGGTCGTAGGCGTAGGCGGCGATCTGGTAGCCCAGCTGGTAGTGGTCGGGGACGTATTCGCGGTAGGAGCCGCAGAACCACTTGTCGGGGTTGCGGCGGTCGAGGAGCCGGCGTCCGAGGACCCGGTACTCGAGCGTGAAGGAGGGTTGCAGCCCCCGCCCGAAGGAGGACATGGCGGTCTCCGACATGACGGCGTCGCCCTCGAGCAGCCAGATGGGCAGGTAGAGCAGGCCGATGGTCGATCCCTGCTGGCCCAGGATGTAGCTCAGGGCCTTGATGACGCCCCGGTTGAGGTTGTTGTATTGGACGGCGTGGC
>Ga0209064_1001467_pt1 | contig 35822 bp, 40 predicted proteins | sample Inofromicrocosms_FD_187498 | JGI IMG/M metagenome (GOLD analysis project Ga0209064, IMG submission 187498) | Mouse cecum microbial communities from Vienna, Austria - Inoculum for glucosamine and mucus D2O microcosms (SPAdes) (version 2) | ecosystem: Host-associated > Mammals > Digestive system >... | reverse complement strand
AAATGTCTTCTTTTTTTATCAGACCGGCGCTTTGCGGTGGTCTTTTTGTAATACTCATTTTTCAACCTGTATAAATTTTCAAAGTTCTCTAATTTCTGCTTGACTTTTTATTTGCAGACTTCCGTGGCGTCGTAGCTTACCTCTGTTTTGGTGGGATTGCAAGCGGAAAAAGAAAAAAGCCGGAAAACCATCTTGTAGCGTCCGACATTTTCTGATAATATATTCACATGGGGTACTGCCATAACGGGTAGGCGGTCAGTTCTTCTTCGCGGAGGGACTATCCCTTCGACAACGGGTAAAACCGGGAAAGGAGGGATTGCTTATGAGTGACTATGAACTGCTGACGGTTGTTCTGATGATTCTTGGAATCATCGTGTCGATCCTGATAGCATACATAAACACAAAAAAGTAACCGCCCCCAGCCATGGAATGCGGTTACTTTTTTTGCAACTAAATTCTAAGGGCTGACCGTCTATCGGCAGTATCCCCTTTTGTATTTTCATTTTAGCAGATTCCCCCGCATCTGTCAAACGCTGCGGAACTTTCCACTGAAATCATTTTATAGCGGATTCCGCATAAAAGCAAGGAAATCTTGTCGAATCCCGTTTGTTGAATGTCGAATTGGGTGGGGTATGGAAATTTGCGAATAATTTGCGAATAATTGAGGTATAATTTTGATGCTGAGAGTGAACAGCAAATCGGAATTTGAAAGGGAACATTGGGATGAAAAAGACAAGTTTTATAATCGTTATAATCATTGTAGTAGTCAGCACAATAAGTATCCATCTAATAACCAGCCCCAAAGTATTAGGCAATATGAGCAAAAGTTATTCAGAGCAAATAACTACAACTTCTGATATTTCGTTTTCGGGGGAAGCAGGCGATAGAATAAAGTTTTCATTCAAGTCTGATATTATAAGCGGGAATTTAGATATGGTCTTATATGATTCAGTTGGAAATGAAGTATATACATTAGACAGCGCAAAAGCGTTAGAAACTTTTTTCACTTTGGAGCGTTCAGATACATATACTTTAGCTGCCAAATGTAGTAATTTTATTGGAGATTATAAGATTGTTGTTTATAATATGTCAGATTAAAACGTTTTGTCTGACACAGAAATTCCAGTTGATAGGGATGATTAAAAACCGAAGTAATCCCTTGGGTGCAAAAAATAACGATAGCTACCTTAAAAAATAGGCTATCGTTAAATTTTACACTATGGAATATCGAAAGTGCGGCAATTCCAACTAAGAAAACGATAGCCGCCTATGCATGGGTGCATCTGCCTTTTTGAAAAGTGTTGATTTTACTGCGTTTGCCATAAATGCAAAAACGATAGCACTGGGGAAATATTTGTATCAATTTGGACACGCAATATGGTGTGAGAGGTCGGTAGGCGAAATAATTGCATACCTCCTACTCGGTCTAATTCCCATATATGGCCGCTATATCGCATATTTTATGCTTTATTTTTGCACGGATGTGTAAAGGTTCAAGACACTCGCATTTATCGCCAAAGCCGAGAAGAATATCGTAGTAATATTCATTTTCAATGAATGGAAAATTTACAATGTAATGTTCATTACCATCCGGCACAAAGTGGTCATAGGGACAAAATTCAAGTACCCTGTCCAGTACTGATTTATGAATGCGAATTTTAATTTCTGTTTGCATCGTTTTTATAATTTCTTCAAAGTTCATATCCGGCTTTGGAAAATTCCGCGGGACAAAGGTTTCCTGTCTCATTTGCAAGTCTGACATACGAGATAGTCTGAATAGCCGGTAGTCGTTTCTGCCATAGCAGTACCCGTAAAAATACCAATTGTTGCTTTTCAATACAAGCTGGTATGGCTCAACTGTTCGTACAGTTCTATTTCCATGATGTGCTATGTATCCAAAAGAAATTATCTTATAATCCTCTAAAGCGGCTTTAATCGTTTGTAAGTATGTCTGGATATTTTTATTGCCCAGCCATGGGCTTAAATCTATGCAGATTTGCTTTGTTTTCATTTCAATGTCTTTCGCTTTGTCGGCAGGGATGAAACTTTTGACTTTCGCCAGTGCATTTACAAGTTCATTTCCTCGAACCACGTTGGAAAGACCGGAAAGCCCCATCAAAATTGCAGAAAGATCGGCAGTCGAAAAAAACTTTTTATCAATCTTGTACTCCGGCATGATTTCAAAGCCGCCGCCAACTCCTGATATTGAACGAATAGGAATACCCGCCATATTGATTGCGTCTATGTCACGATAGATTGTGCGAAGAGAAACTTCAAACATATTAGCTAACTCCTGTGCGCTTATACGCTTTTTATCAAGGAGCGTCATAATAATACTGACAAGTCTGTCAACTTTCATCCGATAACCGCCTTTCAAAAGTCCTTTTTTATTTTAAATTGTTGCCATACTGATGTCAACGATTGACTGGTACAATGAAGAAGCTGACAGCGAAACAGAAAATGAAAGCGGAGGAAAATTATGTTTACGGTTTATGTTTATACTCTTGATACTTTGGCAGACTGGGAATTGGGATATGTCACTGCAGAATTAAATTCAAAGCGTTTTTTCAAAAAGGATGCACCGAGTATATCGATCAGAATGGCGGGTCTTTCAAGAGAGCCGATCAAGACAATGGGGGGCTTAACGATACTTCCTGATTGCACTATTAACGATATTGCAGTGGACAGAAAGAGTGTATTGCTGCTGCCTGGCGCAAACACATGGGACGACCCGAAGCATGGAGCTATTATTGAAAAGGCAGAAGAGCTTCTTAGGACGGGGGCTGCGGTATGTGCCATTTGCGGTGCCACTGCTGCGCTGGCAAATGCCGGGCTGCTGGATTGGCGCCTGCATACCAGCAACGGAATAGGATACCTTGAAATGCTTTCTCCCTGTTACAAAGGGCAGCAGTTCTACGTTGATAAGCCTACTGTTGCAGATCAAAATCTGATTACTGCAAGTTCTACCGGAGCTTTATTGTGGGCGAAACAAATTATTGAGCGATTGGAGGTTTTTGGAACGGATACGTTGGAAGCATGGTATATGTATTTCAGTAGTGGCGAAGAACAGCATTTCTTTTCCCTCATGCAAACCTTGCCGACAGGCGAATAATAGCATTCTTTTTACTTGACTTTTGGAAAATCCCAAAATTTCAGCATTTTGTTTTTATTTTCATTAAAATAACTTAAAAATTATCATTCAGCCTGACTGTCTCCAAAACGGCATGGATTTCTTCCTCTGACATTCCAATAAATTCCAGAGTTAAATAGTAGCCGTCGCACTTAACAAGAGTATGGGTACGTGTCTGTCCGCTATCATCCCGATCGTCTGTCAGTGCAAATAAGCATTCTATAGAAGATACGTATTCCCGGTTGTTTCCGGTTTCGTTGGTAATGACGGCAAAGTTTGTACTTTCTTCATTTACCGGATACTGGCTTAAGGAAAAGCTGCCGTTTCCATAGGCGTAGCTTCCTGAGATGGAAAGAAGCGCAGATTCCGCTTCGGTCGTATGTCCATCCTCATCCATATGCTCATAGATGTAGTAAAAGGTTTCTCCTTCGTAATTCCGGCTTAAAAGCTGCTCGAAGCCTGCGTCAAGGGCGGCTGTATAGTAATCCTCATACCGGTATTCCGTAACATGGTTCGTTTGGCTGAAGGGAGATTCCGATTCCGGCGCGGTCACTTCTCCGGCAGTGGACAGACCGTGTTCGAATATATTGATGCCCTTGTTATACAAGACTGCCGCACCGGCTGTAACTCCTAATAATAAAAATACTGCTGCCGCACCGGCAATGCCCGCGGCACGTTTGGATATTTTTTTGTAATGGTCAATCGCTGTTTTTTCTTTCTTTTTTGCCATAACAGATTCCTCCTTTTTTAGCCGGTGGATGAAATCATCAGGCATTTTTTCTGCAGGCTCCAAACCCTGTAGCCTGCAGAGCTGTCTGCAGACCTCATCCACCTTTTCATAATTTTCCTCTTCCATATATTTCGTAAGTTTTTGATTCCATTCTTTTATTAATACATTTTGATTATCCATATGTCTCCTTTCTACGGGCAGGCCTGTCGTACAACTGTATATGTATTGAAAATAATAATGTAACGTTTAAAAAGCGTCCAAATCCAAATCGGCGACAATGCGCCTTACCTTTTTTCGCAGCCTCACATATTTCATCCGCAGGGCGGGTTCGCTTAAATGAAGCTCCTTTGCAATTGCTTTCATAGGCTTTTTGAGCACATAATACAACTCGTAAAGCTTTCGCTCCCGTTCGCTCAGACTGCTTAATACACGATTGAAATAAATGTCCTCATCTATGGAGCGGACGTGATTTATACGAAGCTGTTCGAAAATATCTCCTCTGGAATCTTCGATTTCCCATTCCTCTAAAGGAGCCAGCTTTGCCTTTTCCCTGAAATGCTCAAAAAGAAGATTTTTGGCGGACACATATAGAAAGGCCATGGGATTTTCATGAGATAGGAAATCATCGCCCTTCCTGTATGCAATCAGGAAAACCTCCTGGGTAATATCCTCCGAAATCTCCCTGCTTTTGGTTCTGGCTAATATGTAATTGTAAATTTTCGGATAAGTTTCCCTGCAAAGGTCTTCAAACTTCATTCTGACACCTCCGTATATATATGTGAGGCACACGTAAATGTAACAGATTTTTTATGGACTTTCCAATAGGTTTAGAAAATTTAACGGGCGGTTACTTGTCTGCTTTTGCCGCCGGACCATTAAGCTGATTATAGCGGCAAACAATCCCGGGAGTAAAGACGGTTTGCGCTATGGAGGAAAATGCAATATAATAAGCACAAAATGAAATTGAGGGACTGCCAATGACGAATATTTTACTGGTGGAGGACGATAAGGAAATCGGCTATATGCTGCAGAGCTTTCTGGGGGCGGAAGGCTTTGCGGCGGACATTGCTTTCGACGGGGAAGAGGCCTGTGAAAGCTTTTTTCAAAAGGATTATGCCTTGGTCTTACTGGATCTTATGATACCGAAGGCAAACGGTATGGAGGTTATGAGGCGGATTCGGGAGAAAAGCCTGGTTCCCATTATCATCATATCCGCCAAGGATACGGATTCGGACAAGACTCTGGGCCTTTCTTTAGGTGCAGACGACTATATTACAAAGCCTTTTTCTGTTACGGAGGTTTTGGCAAGGATTAAAGCAAACATCCGTCGGAGTACGGAATATGCCAGAAAGGCGGAACGGGAAGAGCGGGTAATTGCCATGGGAAGCCTTTGCATGAACACAGGCGATTACTCTGTAACGAAGGACGGAGAAAAAATAGAACTGACGGCAAAGGAATTTGAAATATTGAAGCTCCTTATGGAAAACCCGAAAAAGGTGTATACCAAGGAACAGATTTATTCACAAATATGGAAGGACGCTTATCTGGGAGACGAAAACGCCGTAAATGTGCACATCAGCAGACTGCGGGGAAAGATAGAGGACGATGTTAAGAATCCCCGGTATGTGGTAACGGTGTGGGGAATCGGGTACAAAATGGGAAATGAGGAGAACTGTCCATGAATTTTTCGATGATGAATTCTCCCATGGCTTTGTTTGTTTTGACAGGTATCATCGTAATTCTTTTGTTTGTCATTTTTTACCAGCGTTTTCTGCTGCTGCGGGGGAGGGAGAAAAAGCTGAAAGAAATAGCCCGGAAGTTAGGGGATATTCTGGAAAATGACAGCGACGAAAAGGTAATGGTTTTTACGGATGATAAAGCGCTTATGGAGGTCATGGGAGAGATTAACCGTCTGCTTGATGACAGACAGAAAATAAAAGCGGGCTTTAGGAGAGAAGAGGCGGCTTCCAAGAAAATGCTTTCCAACATTTCCCACGATATGAAAACGCCCCTGACCGTTATCCTTGGCTATCTGGAAATCCTCCGGCTGAAAAGTCCAAAAGACGAGGCGCTGAAAAAAACAGAAGCCAAGGCAAAACAGGTTCTGGAGTTGATCAACCGTTTTTTTACCCTTGCAAAGCTTGAAGCAGGCGATACGGATATGGAACTTAAAAAATTTGCCGTTAACGAACTGTGCAGGGAAAATATACTAAGCTTTTATGATATATTGCAGCAAAGGGACTTTCAAGTGGAAATATCCGTTCCCGAAAAAGAACTCTATGTCCATGCCGATGAGGAGGCAGTCCAAAGAATCCTGCAAAATCTTCTTTCGAATGCGCTCCGCTACGGAAGCGACGGGAAGTATCTGGGATTTTTTCTCAGGGAGGATGAAGCTCATGTCTATATTGATATTGCGGATAAAGGAAAGGGAATCGATAAAGAATCCGCAGCCCATGTCTTTGACCGTCTCTATACCATGGAAGATTCCCGCAACAGGGAAATCCAGGGCACCGGCCTGGGTTTGACCATAGCAAAGAATCTTGCAAAATCTATGGGCGGGGATATTATCTTAAACAGCATCCCTTATGAAAAGACAATTTTTACACTTGAATTATGTAAACCCAAAATGCAATCCGTATAGTATGAAATGAATGCCTGGTACAAAATGTTTTGACAGAGTATCAGGCATATCTGTACAGCGACGAAAGAAATTCGTAAGATTTGCGCAACAGTTTTGAAAATCCCTTCTGTTACAATAGCAGTATGAAAGGAGGCATATTCTATGTCATATTTATTACAGACTAATCATCTGACTAAGATCATTGGCGGCAAAGAGCTGGTTTCGGATGTGAATATTCATTTGAGGAAGGGAGAAATCTATGGATTTTTGGGGCCTAACGGGGCGGGAAAAACCTCGGTCATGAAAATGCTTACCAATCTCTGGAAGCCGACGGAAGGCGCCATAGAGCTGTTTGGAGAAACTCTGCAAAAGGATTCCTACGAGGTATTAAAAAGGATGGGCAGCATCATAGAATTCCCTGTCTTTTATGAACGCATGAGCGGAAGGGAAAATCTGCAGCTTCATTGTGAATACATGGGATATTATGAAAAAGGATGCGTGGAGAAGGCTTTGGAGCTGCTAAGCCTTTCTGATGCGGCAAATAAGCCGGTAAAGAAGTATTCCCTGGGTATGAAACAGAGGCTTGGCATTGCCCGGGCGGTTTTATCAAGACCGGAGCTTTTAATACTGGACGAGCCGGCAAACGGCCTTGACCCTTCCGGCATGAAGCAGATTCGGGAATTGTTTAAAATGCTGTGTAAGGAATACGGAATTACCCTGATGATTTCCACTCATATTTTATCGGAGATTGAAAGCATTGCAGATACGGTAGGCGTTATCAGCCGCGGAAAATTGTTAGAGGAAATTTCCATGAAGGAAATCAGGGAAAGAAATCTGGCTTATATAGAGCTTTCTGTAGAGAATACCAGAAAAACAGCCTATATCCTGACGGAACAGTTGGGATTTGGCAACTTTAAGATTATGGATGAGCGTAATATCCGCATTTATGAAGAAGGGGCGGTAACCGGAAAAATCACAAATGCATTGGCGATGCATGGGGTTGAAGTTAACGCAATCGGAAAAAAGACGGAAACATTGGAAGATTATTTCCTGAAAATGACAGAGGAGGGAGAGGCTTATGCTTAAATTGATCAGGCTGGAATGGAAGAAAAACAGAATCGGGAAGGATGTCAGGAATGCGGTTATTCTGGCGCTTTGTCTGGGATTTTTTGTCTACTCCGTGGAATTTTTCGGCATAACCGATGAAATTCCGGAAGCAAATTCCATAGGTATTTCCGCTTTTATTGAGCTGCTTACCAATATGTCCTTTATAGTGTTTTGCGGCGCTATGCTGGCTTCTTATATTGTGGGCGCTTACAAAAACAAAACCATGAACCTGATGTTTTCTTATCCTATTAAAAGGCAAAAAATACTTTTATCAAAGATGCTTGCGGTGTGGATTTTTAATTATGCGGCTCTCATACTTACCAAGCTGGCCGTTTACGGCGTAATCCTCATTGGCAGCAGGCGCAAGGAATTTGTTTATACCATAGACTTCCGTATGGAAACGCCCGGTTTTTATATTGGGCTGGCAATCAGCTCGGCGGTCATGGTCAGTATCTGTTTTGCGGCATTATTTGTGGGACTGATGATGAAATCCTCAAAGGCGGTTATCATAGCTTCCGTTCTGCTTATGTTCGTTACCCAGGGGAGCATCGGGGACCTGACTCTTTCAAACAGCGGTGGGCTTTTTGCAGTCTTATTGCTGATTTCCTTTGTTTGTGTTGTGCTTTCCCTCTGTACCGTAGAAAAAAGGGATATGCTCTAAAGCGTTCATAAAAATTTAACATCTTTTTCCTTAAAACATATTGACGCGGTGTCCGCTACCTGTTGTAGACTATAGTCAGTACCCTGTCGCAAGCAGCGGGGCATGGAATAAAAAAACAAGGAGAGGCTGCTGTGAAAGAAAAAGTGTATTTTTCCAAAACTATCACACCGGAAAAGGTATTGGAGCTTTTCAAGCTCGTGGATAAGCCCCTGTCCGGTAAAGTGGCGATTAAACTGCATTCGGGAGAAACCGGAAACCAGAATTTCCTAAAGCCGGAATTCTGGAAACCCGTGATTGATTATGTAGGCGGCACGGTAGTGGAGTGCAACACGGCATATGAAGGAACGAGAAATACAACCGAAAAGCATTGGGAAACCATGAAGGAACACGGCTGGAGTGAGCATTTTACCGTCGATATCATGGATGAGGAACAGCCGGATCTGGTTCTCTCCATTGAGAACGGAAAGTGCATTAAGAAAAACTATGTGGGAAGCCATCTGGCAAACTATGATTCCATGCTGGTGTTATCCCATTTTAAGGGGCATCCCATGGGCGGCTATGGCGGAGCCATCAAGCAGTTATCCATCGGCGTGGCGTCCTCTTACGGAAAGGCATATATCCACGGCGTTGGGAATGTAGACGATTTCTGGAACTCAGATCATGATTCTTTTTTAGAGTCCATGGCTGACGCAGCTGCTTCCGTAGTGGATTATCTGAAAGGGAATATTGTTTATATCAATGTCATGAAAAATATGTCCGTAGACTGCGACTGCTGTGCGGTTGCGGAAGATCCCTGTATGCAGGATATCGGCATTCTGGCGTCCAAAGACCCGATAGCGATTGACCAGGCGTGTCTGGATCTGGTTTATGCGGCGGATGATGTGGGAAGAGACCATTTGATTGAACGCATTGAGTCCCGAAACGGCGTTCATACCATTGAAAGCGCGGCAGCATTAGGATATGGTTCACGGGAATATGAACTGGTAGAAGTGGAGTAGACATCATGACCTTAACGCAGTTAAATTACGCCATTACCGTGGCAAACGCCAATTCCATGAATGAGGCGGCCAGAAGCCTTTTCATTTCCCAGCCCAGCTTATCGGCGGCTATTAAGGAACTGGAGGAGGAAATCGGCGTAGAGCTGTTTCGGCGTACCAACAGAGGAATTTCTTTAACGCCCGAGGGAGAGGAGTTTATCGGCTATGCCAGACAGGTAACGGAGCAGTACCGGCTCATAGAATCCAGATATATCTCCAAGGAGAAAATCAAAAAGAAATTCGGCGTGTCTACCCAGCACTATACCTTTGCGGTAAACGCTTTTGTGGAGATGGTAAAGCAGTTCGGAATGGATGAATATGAATTTGCCATCCATGAGACTAAGACCTATGACGTGATAGAAGATGTAAAAAATTTCCGGAGCGAAATCGGCATTTTGTATCTGAATGATTTTAACAGGAAGGTTTTGACCAAGCTGCTTCATGAGTATAATCTGGAATTTCATGAACTGTTAAACTGCGGCATCTATGTTTATATGTGGAAAGGGCATCCTCTGGCAGCCCGGGAGGAAATTGCTCTAAAAGAGCTGGATGAATATCCCTGCCTTTCCTTTGAGCAGGGAACCTACAATTCCTTTTATTTTGCGGAAGAGGTGCTGAGCACCTACGATTATAAACGGCTGATTAAGGCTAATGACAGGGCGACGCTGTTAAACCTTATGGTAGGATTAAACGGGTATACCCTTTGTTCCGGCATTATCTGCGAGGAATTAAACGGCTCCGACTACTGTGCGGTTAAATTGAAATCCGATGAAATGATGACCATAGGCTATCTTGTACGCAAAGGCGTGGCAATCAGCGAGCTGGGGCAGAAGTACCTGGAGGAAATCGCAAAGTACAGGGATAAGGCCATGAGGTAGGCGGCATTGCCGAAAAATGATTTCAGGAAAACTGCGTGTTATAGAAAAAAGCTATAACATGCAGTTTGTTTTGTGTATAATATTTTACAGGATACTTTCTTGACAAATGGAAACGTAGATTTTATAATCAATTCATATCAATCCTAGTAAATAAATGGGAATTAAAAAGGAAATCATTGGGAGGAATTATAAAATGAGCAAAATAAAAGAAAGTGCATTGGAATTAATCGGAGGAACACCGATTTTAAAGCTGAACCGTTATAGCAGTAAGGCGGGAGTTACAGAAGCGACAATTTTGGCAAAGCTGGAATATTTAAATCCTGCAGGGAGCGTGAAGGACCGCATTGCTCTTGCGATGATAGAGGATGCGGAAAAGAAAGGTATTTTAAAGCCCGGGGCAACGATCATTGAACCGACTTCCGGTAATACGGGAATCGGGCTTGCAGCGGTTGCAGCAGCAAAGGGCTACAAGGCGATTCTGACATTGCCCGATACCATGAGCGTGGAGAGAAGGAATCTCTTAGGCGCATACGGGGCAGAGCTTGTTTTGACAGAAGGTGCAAAGGGCATGAAAGGAGCCATAGAAAAGGCGGAGGAATTAAAGGAATCCATTCCCGGCTCCGTTATTTTGGGGCAGTTTGTAAATCCTGCAAATCCTGCAGTGCATAAAGCTACAACCGGACCGGAAATCTGGGAGCAGACAGAAGGAAAGGTGGATATTTTTGTGGCAGGCGTAGGAACCGGCGGAACAGTTACCGGTGTGGGAGAGTACCTGAAGGAGAAAAATCCCGCTATTCAAGTGGTGGCGGTTGAACCCGCGTCAAGTCCGGTATTATCAAAGGGAACCCCGGGCGCGCATAAAATCCAGGGAATCGGCGCAGGATTTGTACCGGAGGTATTAAATACAAAGGTTTATGATGAAATTATTACCATAGAGAATGAAGATGCTTTTGCACAAGGAAAAGCCTTTGCGCTAAGTGAAGGAATTCTGGTAGGTATTTCATCGGGAGCGGCGTTGAAGGCAGCGGCCATTCTGGCAAAGAGGCCGGAAAATAAAGGAAAGACCGTTGTTGCATTGCTGCCCGATTCAGGCGACAGATATTTGTCTACGCCGTTATTTGCCAATTCATGAAATAAAATTGACAAGGTTTAACCACAGCGTGTCAGGATGCTCTTTGGAAGCAGCAGAATCAGAAAAGGATAGAGTGTTTGCGGGATTTCAGGTTAAAACAGGCAATAACGATACAACAGAATAGGAATATAACATCAGGGGCTGTTGCAAAAGCAGATATATAATGGACAAAAGCAACAGCTCCTGTTTAATGACTAAAAAAGAAAAAACGAGAATATGTGTGAAAACAAGAGCAGCAGAAAGATTGACTTGTAAAAGAAAAATATGTATTATGAAATCATATGGGATAACTATGAATAAAATCCTGATCAAAGGATGCGGGCAGGAGGATGCACATTGAACCAGTTTTCAAGAACGGAGCTGCTGCTGGGGAAGGAAGCCATGGAAATACTGGCTGCTTCCAGAGTGGCGGTTTTCGGAATAGGCGGGGTAGGCGGATTTACCGTGGAGGCCTTAGTCAGAAGCGGTATAGGCGCTATTGATATTATTGACAATGATAAGGTATGCCTGACCAATTTAAACCGTCAGCTGATTGCTACACGAAAAACCATTGGAAGATACAAAACAGAGGTTATGAAGGAGCGGATTCTGGAAATCAATCCGGAAGTCGTGGTTCATGAACATCCCTGTTTTTTTCTGCCGGAAAATAAGGATGACTTTGACTTTACGAGGTATTCCTATGTGGTGGATGCGGTGGATACGGTTACGGCAAAAATTGCCCTGGTCACGGAGGCTGAGAGGGCAGGTGTGCCCATTATCAGCAGCATGGGAGCGGGAAATAAATTAAATCCTGCGGCATTTGAGGTGGCGGATCTTTATGAGACCAGCGTCTGCCCCTTGGCAAAGGTAATGCGCAGGGAGCTGAAGAAAAGGGAAATCAAGAGTTTGAAGGTGGTATATTCCAAAGAAGTTCCGGTAAATCCTCAAAGAATATCTGCAGATGAAGAAACGGAATTTATGGAAAATACCGGTAAAAACCAGATGCCGGATTTAAAAATCAGCGGGGACGGCGAATTTAAAAGCGCTGCAAGAAGAAGCACGCCGGGGTCTGTGGCATTTGTTCCGTCTGTGGCAGGGCTGATCATAGCAGGAGAAGTTATCAAAGATTTGACGACGGCAGTAAGATAATAAAGCAGGGTAAGCGTCAAATAATGAGTATGGTATAAGACCGGCTGTGGCAGGGAGGAAGAAGATATGAAGATTTCAACAAAAGGAAGATATGCTTTAAGGCTGATGCTGGATCTGGCAACCTACAATACAGGGGAGCCGGTAAGCATTAAGGACATTTCCAAAAGGCAGCAGATTTCGGAAAAATATCTGGAGCAGATCATAGCGCTTTTGAATAAGGCGGGCTTCGTCCGCAGTATAAGGGGCGCCCAGGGGGGATATGTCCTGAAAAAGAATCCGGAAGAGTATACCGTAGGCATGATCTTAAGGCAGACCGAGGGAGACCTTTCTCCCGTAAGCTGTATCGGGGAAGAGGGAATGCCCTGTGAAAGAAAAGGGGCTTGTGTTACGGTACGGATTTATGAGAAAATCAACGACGCTGTAAACGGGGTGGTAGATCATATTACCCTGGCGGACCTTTTGGAGTGGCAGAGTGAAAAGACGGGAGAGTATAGTATTTAAGAAGTATGCATTAAATTTGCATTATTTCCCCGCCCCGTTGTCAGGGTAGAGGAAATAACGGATACTTGTCTGTTGCGTTTAAGGCGTTTTCTGCCTTTAGCTGTTCCGTTCCCTGTGCACTGCCGGAGGCGTATGTCCATGAAACGGGTAAAAGCCTTGGTAAAACTGTGGGGAGAATCATAGCCGCATTTCATTTTTTATGATGTCCCGACATTACTTGTCTTTTGCGGTCTGTTCCTTCAGATTCTTTAAAGCGGCGGGATTATTTGAAATGATCATTCCAACGCTTTGACATTTATCCAGATCCGGGCAGCCGCCGCATGTGGTTACGCCTTTTTTCAATGCACACTGACGAATGCTGCAAAGACTGTCACAGTATACCGTTTTAATCCCGTCAACACGACAACCCTCACAGTTGATGTGTTCAGGCAGAATGGGGGCGTTATTTAACCTGGCCCACAGCTTTGCAGTTTTCTCACGCAGGGCCTGGTCGTCATGGATTGTCGCAAGATATGCGTCGCACTCTTCACAGTTGAGCCCACAGTATGCAATCATATTTCTCATGGTTATGTACCTCCTTAAACTTCCGGTTTTATTTTTGGTAACTTACTGATAAGGTGGAATTTAATATTTTTTCTTACATACCCTATCTTTATATGGCTTTACTTGATTATTTCCAACATAGTGGCAATGTCCTCGGTTGCCATTGTTACTTTTGATTTTTCAATTAAAATGTTTCCCCCTGTCATTATGTAGGACGGCATTACTCTAATATCCCCATAATAGATTTCGCTGCTTCGCAATTTATAGGTGGAAACGGCGGGAATAACATTTTTCTTTGTAGACTTTTTCGTAATCATGTTAAAGGCTTTCTTTGCAACATCGCCCATAAGCATAATAACCTTTATATTGGGAAATAAAGAAAGTTCTGCTTCTAAATAAGGCAAACTGCTTTCAATACTGCTTTTGTCAATGGCATATTCTGTCTTTGGTATTTTTACGGCATTTGTGATATAGATACCCATTTGTAATATGTCTTGTATAGAGTCAACCTCTGCTCCCGCCCCTTGCAAAAGAGGAATCGTCGTTTTCAGATAATCAGCGTCGGGAACTCCATAAAAACCCTGTAAAGGGTCAGAGGGGACAACTTCATTTATCATAATTGCTTTAATTGTAAACGGGTCAACTTCAATGTCGTTTAGAAATATGCCGTTTGCGATACCTGCTTTCGTTTCAAGTTCTTTTTTTATATTCATATTTTTATCCTTTCAATATGGAACAATCGGAATTGATAAAATGCTTCTTGCGTGTAAGTATACCATAACTTGGGGCGTCTAACTATACCGATTCGGTATATTTTTAATTCCTACCTTGACAATATGAATTAAAAGCTGTAGCATAATATCATAGTAACCAACTGGGAAATGCAAAGCGGTTACAGATAAACTGTCAATTACGAAACGATATATACGGAAAGGAGATTGCAATGAACAAACCGATTTATTTAGACAATGCGGCGACCACCCGTGTTTATCCTGAAGTAGTGGATGCCATGAGTCCTTATTTTACGGAGTATTTTGGAAATCCGTCCTCCATATACAGCTTTGCCGGAAAGGCAAAGGAGGCTGTGGATAAGGCAAGAAGCATACTGGCCAAGGGAATTGGCGCCAGACCGGAGGAAATTTATTTTACCGCAGGAGGAAGCGAAGCGGATAACTGGGCCATAAAGGCGGCGGCAGAAGCCTGCGGGGATAAAGGGAAGCATATTATTACTTCTAAGATCGAGCACCATGCCGTTCTCCACACCTGTGAATATCTAAAGAAAAAGGGATATGAAATAACCTATCTGGATGTGGATGAAAAGGGCAGCATCAATTTGGAGGAATTGAAAAGGGCAATCCGTCCCGATACGATTCTGATTTCCGTCATGACGGCAAATAATGAGATTGGGACTATAGAACCTATAGAACAGATTGGAGCCGTTGCGAAAGAGCATGGCATTTTATTCCATACAGATGGGGTACAGGCATTCGGACATATTCCTATGGATGTGGATGCCATGAACGTTGATATGTTAAGCGCCAGCGCCCACAAAATAAACGGGCCTAAAGGGATAGGATTTTTATATATCCGTAAGGGAGTAAAAATCCGCTCCTTTATCCACGGCGGCGCCCAGGAAAGGCAGAGAAGGGCGGGAACCCTTAATGTTCCGGGAATTGTAGGCTTCGGAAAAGCGGCAGAGCTGGCATTTGCCCATATGGAAGACCATGCCGCTTATGAAACAGAGCTTCGGGATTATCTCATAGAAAGGGTGCTAGGAGAAATTCCACATTCACGTTTAAACGGGGAACGGCAAAAAAGGCTGCCGGGCAATGCTAATTTCTGTTTCCGGTTTATAGAAGGAGAATCCATGTTAATCTGGCTGGACAGACAGGGAATCTGTGGCTCCAGCGGTTCGGCATGTACCTCCGGCTCTTTGGACCCTTCCCATGTACTTTTGGCCATAGGGCTTCCTCATGAGACAGCCCATGGTTCCCTGAGGCTGACCCTGTCCTATGAAAATACGAAAGAGGAAATCGACTATACGGTGGAGCAGTTAACGGAAATCATTGAACGATTAAGGGGGATGTCCCCTTTGTGGGAGGATTTTTGTAAAGAAGAATGATCAGTAAAAGAGGGTTTCGCAGTATACGTTTTCATGGGATATATTTGATATGAAAGCATACAAAAGAATTGCATAGTCAGAACAGGCAGGAAAAATATGTAATGAAAAGAGAATATATGGAAATAGATGTGGAAATAAAGGAGGAGAAGCAATATGTACAGTGAAAAGGTTATGGACCATTTTACCAATCCCCGCAATGTGGGAGAAATAGAAAATCCCAGCGGCGTGGGAACTGTAGGAAACGCCAAATGCGGCGATATTATGCGGATGTATCTGGATATAGATGAAAAGGGTGTGATACGGGAGGCGCGGTTTAAAACCTTTGGCTGCGGCGCGGCGGTTGCAACCAGCAGTATGGCAACGGAACTAGTCAAGGGAAAAACCGTGGAGGAGGCGTTGCGGGTAACCAATAAAGCCGTTCTGGAAGCTTTAGACGGACTGCCGCCTGTTAAGGTGCACTGTTCGCTGTTGGCGGAAGAGGCAATTCATGCGGCGCTTTGGGATTATGCAAAAAAGCATCATATGAAAATCGAAGGACTGGAAAAACCGGTCAACGATATAGAAGAAAAGGAGGACATAGAAGAGGAAAATTGAGAAATAGTAAAAGAAGCATATGTGAAAATCCATATAAAAATATATTAGCACAAAAAGTAAAGGCAATGGTTAAACAGAATGATTATAGTTACAAACTATAACAAGGTCTTGGCTTTATGTATTAGACAGCGAAGAAAAGCCATGATATGATTTCATTGTAAACCGGTAGGAAATAAACATAAGCTGAAATGAAACATTGAAAGCAAAAGACCGGAAAATAAAAATCAAACGGCGGCAGAAGAGGCGGCGGAAAAGAGGTATAAAATGAGCAAGAAAACATACGAAGAAAGAAATTTAAAATTTGAGACATTACAGCTACATGTAGGGCAGGAACAGCCCGATCCGGTCACGGACGCCAGAGCGGTGCCTATTTACCAGACATCCTCTTATGTATTTAAAAACAGCGACCATGCTGCCGCAAGATTCAACTTAAGCGATGCGGGTAATATTTACGGAAGACTTACCAATCCTACGGAGGAAGTGTTTGAAAAAAGAATCGCAGCTTTAGAAGGCGGCGTGGCGGCTTTAGCGGTTGCCTCAGGCGCTGCGGCAATTTCCTACACCATTCAGAACCTGGCGCATAACAAAGAACATATCGTAGCCGCAAAAAATATCTATGGCGGTACCTATAATCTGTTGGCCCATACGCTGACAGAATATGGCATTACCACAACCTTTGTTGATATTTTCAACGAGGAAGAGGTAAAAAACGCTATAAAAGATAATACAAAGGCGATTTTTATCGAGACTCTGGGAAATCCCCATTCGGATGTAGTGGATATCGAAAAAATCGCAAAGATTGCCCATTCGCATAAAATTCCCCTGGCTGTTGATAACACCTTTGCCACTCCTTATCTGGTCCGTCCCATTGAACACGGTGCGGATATTGTGGTACATTCCGCAACCAAATTTATCGGCGGACACGGAACTACCATTGGCGGTGTTATCATTGACAGCGGGAAGTTTGACTGGGAAGGAAGCGGGAAATTCCCTTCCCTGACAGAGCCCAATCCCAGCTATCACGGCGTCAGCTTTACCAAAGCGGTAGGAAAAGCGGCATTTGTGACCAAAATACGGGCTATTCTTTTGAGAGATACGGGAGCGACTCTTTCGCCTTTCCATGCATTCATATTTTTACAGGGGCTGGAAACCTTATCATTGAGAGTGGAGAGACATGTGGAAAACGCCTTAAAGGTAGTTGATTATTTAAAGAATCATCCTCAGGTAGAGGCGGTCCATCATCCGGCGGCCACAGAGGATGCATTACAGAAGGAACTCTATGCAAAATATTTCCCCAAGGGGGGCGGTTCTATCTTTACCTTTGAGATCAAGGGAGACGACAGAAAAGCAAAAGACTTTATTGATAATCTGGAACTGTTTTCTCTTCTGGCGAATGTTGCGGATGTAAAATCCCTGGTTATTCATCCCGCATCAACAACTCATTCCCAGCTCAATGAGGAGGAACTGGCCGATCAGGGACTGAAGCCCAACACGATCCGGTTATCCATCGGAACAGAAAATATTGACGATATTATCGAAGACCTGGATGAGGCGTTTAAGGCGGTACAATAATGAATGCGCCAAAACAGGCGGGGTTTGCCTTAACGCCGTGAATACCGGCCGGTATGTTGGGGATTACAGATATTTTACGATCATAATGGCAGCTCCCAGTACGGTAAGGACAACTCCTGTAGCTCTGTTTAGAACCACGGCGCTGGCTTTATTGGCAAATAAAGCGGCGATACGGGCCCAGAGCAGGGTGGACAGGACGCAGAAGGTTAAACACCGGATATCGGGTATACCGTCAATGGCAAAGTGGCTGACGGAACCCGTAAGGGCGGTAAAGGCCATGATGAATACGCTGGTGCCTACTGCAGTTTTCAGCTCATAGCCGAGAACGCCGGTCAGGATCAAAAGCATCATCATGCCGCCTCCTGCGCCGACAAAGCCACAGATAAAGCCGATTGCCATGCCGCAGATAACGGATTGGATAAAACGCTTTTTCGCATCGGCGGCCGCCATGGTTTCCTTTGTTGTCATGACGGGCGTTACAATAAATTTAATTCCTAAAAAGAAGGTCATGACAACGGAAAAGCCGCCCATGGTTGAGTTGGGCACAAGGCTTGCAACATAGCTGCCCATCATGGTAAAGCATAAAACGGATATCATCATGACAATGCCGTTTTTGATGTCCAGGTTTTTGTTTTTTCCATAGGTGTATGCGCTGACAGCGCTGGCTAAAACATCGCTTGCCAAGGCGATTCCCACCGCTTCATATGCGGGCATCCCTAAAAAGGTAATCAGCATGGGACTGATAACCGCCGCAGCGCTCATTCCCGCAAATCCCGTTCCGAGTCCGGCGCCGATTCCGGCAATAAAGCAAATGATAAATTTAAAAAGCATATTTCAATTCGTCTCCTTTGTCCATGATAGCGGGAAAAAATGGGCTGTGGATTTGTTCGTCCATATAAAAAGTAATTGTAGCACGCTTTTTTATCATTTTCTATAAAAATTCTATAAAATTACCGGGTAGATGTGCTGCATAAATTGCACCGCGCATATTTCATAAAATGAAAGAAAAAACCAAATATAATAGCCTGATTTGCCGGAAAACGCAGAAATTGCCGAAAATATTATGTATAAAAGAATGTTTTTTGCAAAATATCTGTTTTTTTGTTGTATCTTTTCCTTTTACACATTAAAATAGTAAATTAGCAAAACTAATTTGAGCGAGGTAAGGAAGATATGATGGATGGTTCATTTTTTGTGGGGACATGGTGGTCCCTGGTTCCGCCGCTTTTAGCAATCATACTGGCACTGATCACAAAAGAAGTGTACAGTTCCTTGTTTATCGGCGTGGCGGTAGGCGCTTTGATGTATACGGGGTTTCATCCCTGGAATGCGTTTGTGGCGTTTTTTGAAATCATGAAGGACAGCATGAATTTAAATATTTTGATTTTTGATGTTCTCCTTGGCATGATTATTGTATTGATGGCAAAGTCCGGCGGTTCCGGTGCATACGGAAAATGGGCGGGAACAAAGATCAAATCAAAGAAAAGCGCGCTTTTGGCTACAACAGGTCTGGGAATGCTGATTTTTGTAGATGATTATTTTAACTGTCTGACAGTAGGCTCCGTTATGCGCCCCGTGACAGACCGTTTTAAGGTGTCAAGGGCAAAGTTAGCTTATATCATTGATGCTACGGCAGCGCCTATTTGCATCATTGCCCCCATTTCCAGCTGGGCGGCGGCAGTTAACTCTTATGTGCCGGAGGATGCGGGCATTACGGGATTCCAGCTGTTTTTGAGGACGATTCCCTACAACCTGTACGCATTGCTTACCATTGCCATGGTGCTCTACATTATCATAACCGGTTTTGATTTCGGTCTGATGAAAAAGCATGAGAATAATGCGGCAAGAGGCGATTTGTTTACCAGCGGCAGGGATGAGTTTGACCAGATCAAGCAGGAAGATAATGTTACTAACGGACATGTTATGGATCTGGTGCTTCCTGTAGCGGTTTTGATCATTACGGCAATAGGAGCCATGATTTATACAGGATTTTTGGACGGCGCAACGGATATCATTACGGCATTTGCGGGATGTGATGCAGAGACGAGCCTGATTTTTTCAACATTGATTACCGTCATGTTTATGTTTATCTTATACCTGCCACGAAAGGTCATTACCTTTAAGGGATTTATGGACTCTCTGGCGGAAGGCTTTAAATTAATGGTTCCCGCTGTTACGATTTTAATTTTTGCATGGTCCTTAAAGGGGATAGGCGACGCTTTGGGAATTGCATCCTTTGTTGAGGGTGTGGTAGGAAGCAATGCCTCCGCAAGCGTTATCATACCGGCAATTATGTTTGCTATTGGTATTTTCCTTGCGTTCTCAACGGGAACCAGCTGGGGAACCTTTGCAATCCTTGTACCCATTGTAGTAGCGATGTTCTCCACGGCAGAAAATCTGGAAATGATGATCATTTCCGTATCGGCGGTTTTGGCAGGCGCTGTCTGCGGCGACCATGTATCGCCCATTTCCGACACTACGGTTATGTCTTCGGCAGGGGCACAGAGCAACCATATCAATCACGTATCCACCCAGATGCAGTATGCCATGGTTGTCGCGGCTGTTTGCTTCGTAGGATACATTTTTGCCGGCTTCGTAAAAATCTGGTGGCTTGTGCTTTTAGTCAGCCTGGCTATGCTTTTGGGCGTCCTTACGGTAATGCGCCATTTTGGCGGGAGCAAAGGAGAAAAGGCTAAGAGCAATGGTTAAGTTAGATGTACCTTATATTGACCAGAGTGTGAAATATCCCACAGGCTGCGAGAGCGTCAGCACGGTTATGCTTCTGCAGTACCTGGGGTATTCCCTCACGGTGGATGAATTTATAGAAAAGTATCTGGAACGAAGAGATTTTGAGGTAAGGGACGGCCGGCTGTACGGTCCGTCTCCCGATGAATATTTCTGCGGAAGCCCCTATGATGAGGATTCCTTTGGATGCTATGCGCCCGTTATCTGTAAGGCATTGGAAAAGGCGGCAGGGGATAAATACCTGATTACGGATGAGACGGGGACTTCTATGGAAGAACTTCTTACAAATTATATTGATAAAGGAATGCCGGTGATCTTCTGGGCTTGTATCAATATGAGAGAACCTGTATGGGGGCCTGAGTGGAGGCTGCTTGACCGGGACGAAACCTTTACCTGGATATCCAATGAGCACTGTATGCTGCTTGTGGGATATGACGAGGAGGGGTACTATTTCAATGACCCCTATGAGAATAACGGGGTTATACGGTATGAGAAGGAGCTGGTAAAGAACCGGCACAGGGCACAGAGAAGTATGGCTGTGGGAGTGAAGAAAAGATAAGATAAAACGGTTTATTCTGCCAATCTTCCTTATTGGAAGTGCATATCAGGCAGAGTAAACCGTCTTTATATGTAGCGTATTTTTTTATTTTTCCTGTTTCTCTTCGAGTTTTTCTTTGGCAGTATCCATAGAAATCTTGGCAGGTTCTTTGGAAAGCGCGGAAGTCATGGTGCATCGGCCGTCAAAATATGCGCCTTCATCGATAATTAAAGAACTTGCGGTAATGTTGCCCGCTATTTTACCTGTGGAAAGCAGCTCCAATCTCCCCTGAACGGAAATATCGCCGTCTACCTTGCCGGAGATGATCACGCTTTGGGCGGAAATATTTCCTTTAATCTGTCCGGCGGGTCCCAGTATCATTTTCATTTTGCAGGTACAGTTTCCGTTTACGATGCCGTCCACCCGAATCGTTTCGGGAGAGGTCAGATCGCCGTCAAAAATTGTCCCTTCGCCAATCAATGTGCCAACCTTTGTTCTTGACTCGTCAACGTAAGCTTCGTTTTTTGTTTTTCCAAACATGATATAGTCCTCCTTTATCCTTCTGCATCAATTATCGTAAGTGGGTCTATGGCCTGTTCTTCAAAAATGACCTGATAATCTAATTGCGTATCGTTTGTGGTAACCATGATCAAAACATCACCAATGTGTACTTGTGCTCCTTGTTCAACCTTTACTTCCGCATTCTGAAGGCACATATAACGCGTCCGATAGCCGTTTCCATGTTCTATTTCCATAATAAGCGGGTAGGTGTCATCGGAGCCTATCGATGTGACAGTGCCGTCCCCGGCAGCAATGATATTGCCCTCCGCCTGGGTATTAATGGAAAGGAAAGGATGCTCTTCGGAGTATGTAGTAGTCAGGATGCCCGTTCCCGAACAGGGATAGCGGCTTGGAAAGGAAGGAGATGACTCCGGTTCCGGTTCCTGCTCAGGTTCTGCTGTTTCTTCTTCTGCATTTACGATGGCTGCCTGGCGCAGACCGTCATTTTCTGCCGTAAGTGCAAGATTTTCATTGTTTAAGGTATTCTTTTCCGACTCCAACTGTGCCACCAGCTGTGATTGTGAGATAACCTGCTGCTGTAAATTTGTCCGTTTACCATATTCCATTGTAAACAGGAAGGTTACCCCTCCCAAAGCAACACAGATAAGGAGCAGTAAGAAGACAAACAGGCGGAATAAGAAGAGTGAAACATGATACTGCCTGCTGCTTTGCCCCGTATTGGAGATCAAAAGTATGGAAAAGGATTCCTTATGCTTATGTCTTTGACGTTTCATATGGATCTCCATTCTGCCGCCGGCGTCTGCGGCGATTCATAGTGATGGTGGAATAACGCCGTTGTCTGCTTTATATTATGAGACATCTACGATTTTATCATAAATATTTTAAAAGTCAAATCATTGGAATTTATTTCTATATTCCCTTGGACTGATTCCCATCTTCTGGTAAAAGATTCTGGAAAAATAAAGGGGATCCGCATAAGTTACGGTGTGTGCGACGGAGCGGACCGACAGGGATGTATTTTGTAAAAGGATGCATGCCTGACGGATCCGGTAATCTAACAGATAGTTCTGAATAGAAACACCGGTAAATGACTTGAACAGGCGGTGGAGGTAGGAGCGGTTCATGTTCAGATGGTCGGCGATATCCTGGACCGTAATGGAATCACAATAGCGGCCTTCTATATATTTTAACGCCTCTTCCACGTAGTCTGATTTTTTTCGTCGACTAAAAAATGAGTGTTTGGAAATTTGCGGGCAAGAAGGAAAAGATATTCATACATAATACCGTTCATAACCAGATCCTTGTTTTGGGGCAGCTTATCCGCTTCATAATAAATCAACTCATCGGGGCAGATCAGAAAGGCGTCTCCTTCTTTCAGGCGGAAATCTTTCCCCGGGCTTTGTAGATTCCGGAGCCCTTAAGCACATAATGGATCAGATATCCGTTGCGCATTATGGGACCGTAGCTGTGACCGGGAGCGCAGTCCTCATAACCGCATGTGTAGATCATTGCGTCAATATTTTAAAAAAAATCATTTGAAAAATTATAATCCTGCATGAAGAGCTTCCTTTCTGAACCACAAACCCGGAGGCGGTCTCTTAATATGTCATAATGTTCAATGCCTAAGTCACATATCTCCATATAATTTGTATTATAGAAGGCTATAATATAAATTACAAGTAAGAAACAGAAAAGCCAAAAAACATCACTATGTACTGTGGACACAGGAAAAGCAGAGACAGTTTGCTTTTCAAAAAAGGGTAAAGGAGGAGCATGTGATGGATGCAAATAAGCGGAAGAGATATGAAAAAGTCTCCATAGAGCTTACAAAACTGTCGGGGGCAGGGAAAATATCCAGAGAGTGCCCCGTTGTGCGACACAGTTAAGAATTGTTTTGAATGACAACGATCAGGCAGATTTAAAAGCAATTGAGGATGTTGACCTTAAAAATATTTCGCAAGGGGGCAAAGGCATTCTCGCCCTGTGCGCTGTCAATGACGTCATTGATTGCAATAAAACGGACGTTTTTTTTGTGGGAAAATCATTTCACTAATATGGACAAGACCACAAAACCATGCGGAGCTGCTGACAACAACTAAACATTCAAACAAGGGAGTTATGGTTGCCCAAACCAGAAACTCCCTTGTTTTTTCTTGGAAATTTATATAGGTGGAGTACGCCGATTGAACCAATATTAAGTAGCCTGTTGACAAACAGGCTGTCTTGCCATATAATTAAACCGTCAGTTTAATTATATGGAGATGAACTTATGGCCCGAAGAAAAAAGGAACCAAGGAGTGTGCATCGAGACAATATTGCATCAGTAGCTTCTGAACTATTTGCTGAAAGAGGTATTTCCGCAACATCTATGGACGACATAGCAAAAGCGGCGGGATATAGCAAGGCAACCCTCTATGTGTACTTTGAAAACAAAGAAGAAATCGTAAGCATATTAGTCTTAGACAGTATGAAAAAACTGTGTTCCTATATTTCTTCTGCTTTGCAACATCAAACGTCCACGAGAGCAAAGTATGATTTGATTTGCAAAGAGTTAACACGGTATCAGGACGAATACCCTTTCTATTTCAAGATGATGCTTGATAAAATCAATGTTAATTTTGAAAATCAAGACTTTTTCCCGGAAGAAAAAGAAAGCTATGAGATTGGGGAAGAAATAAACGAAATGATAAAAGGGCTTTTGCTGTCCGGCATTGAAAGCGGTGATCTGCGCCGTGATATAGAACTTATGCCAATTTCATTTTCATGCTGGGGGATGCTGTCGGGACTTATTCTTTTGGCGGCAAACAAAAAAGATTACATCCAAAAGACAATGGATATGTCCCGGAATGAATTTCTTCAACATGGTTTTAACATGATTTATCAATCTATCGCAAATACGGAGGAACCAGAATGAGGCCGAAACGTGTACTTGCTATTTTGGGCAGTCCCCACATAGATGGAGCAACCGCCACTATGTTAAACCATTCAATTTGTGAAGCGGAAAAAGCGGGATATACCATTGCTAAAATCAATTTGTACGAAAAACGGTTGGCCTTTTGCGCTGGATGCAGAAGATGCTTAACTTCTGGAATGTGTGTTCAAAAAGATGATATACAAGAAATCATTTCTTTGCTGCACGAAAGTCAGATTGTAGTCCTTGCGGCTCCTACATATTGGGCTAATGTTCCTGCCCCAGTAAAAAATTTATTTGATCGTCTGCTGGGAACTGCTATGGAGGAAACAGCGGCATTTCTAAAACCTCGATTGTCTGGGAAAAAATATGTGCTCTTGACTGCCTGTAATACGCCAGTTCCTTTCTCGTGGATATTTGGACAGAGCAGGGGAGCAATACGAAACATGGATGAGTTTTTCAAAACCGCTGGGATGAAATCAATGGGCAAAATCGTTTGTGCAAACACTGGTAAGACAAAGAATATGCCCGAACGGGTGTTGCGAAAAATAGAGAGGTGTTGGAGATGAAACAGTCTATCAAAAAGGCGGCTGCGGCTATCATTGCTTTCGCTATTTTAATAGGGGGTATTGCGCTTGCGATCTATTTGAAACAAGTAGCCGATTATAAGCACTCTGTGAGTGAAACCTCTATTGAGGAAATCTGCCTTTCGGACATTCCGAATGGGGTCTACATTGGTGAATGCGATGTTAATTTTATCTATGCAAAGGTAGAGGTCACAATACAAAATGGAGAAATTACAGGCATTCACATTTTAGAACATAAAAACGAGCGAGGCCAAGCTGCGGAAGCGGTTGTTGATAGAATTGTCGCGGAACAGCGGATAGATGTTGATGCCGTGTCAGGCGCAACAAATTCCAGCACTGTGTTAAAAAAAGCAGTTGAAAATGCCCTGAATAATGATTAGGTAAAAGGCAAAAATGGTGAATATGAATGGAATGGATATTGTGTCCTATATGTGGGAATAAGACCCGTGACAGAATAAGAGAAGATACTGTTTTAAAGAATTATCCCCTTTACTGTCCAAAATGTAAAAAGGAAACTATAATTGATGCACAGAATTTACAAATAACAGTTATCAAAGAGCCAGACGCATAGACGCAGGGCCGATAACACGCAGATTAAAAATGCGGTTATCGGCTCTTTTACGTTGAAAGGACACGGCAACCGTTAGGAGGTGTTGCTGTGTCCTTTTTGTTGTGTAAACTACAGTCAAAAAAAGCCTAATCCCAGCAGCGGCTACCTCTACCCATGCTTGCGAAAATAGTCGTTTTCCGTCTGCCCGTACTGTTACCCCCAGCGTTCGAATAGCCTTGTGCTGTTCGGGCGCTTTTGCTTTTTCGGTGGGCTTTCCAATCTGGCCCCGGTGCCGCGGCCCGCCCCTCCTGTTCAGATTTCGCTTACCCCAAATCTGAACAGGAGGAAAACAAGATGGAGATCACCATCAAAAGATATAGCCGCAAGATGACCTATGAGGACGCCGCCACCCTTGACGAGTTCTGGGAGTTAGTCAAGCGCACCGAGCGGATATGGGCAAGGAAAAAACGGGCTGGAGTGTAGAAAAAGTACCCTCCCAAAATGCAGTAATATCAAGGCTTTCAAGACCGCGCTCAACGGGGGCCTGATACCATTTCCTTTGCGCCCCCGAAAACGGGCCTCTAACGGCCTACAGCGGCGATCTGACAGCCCCACACCAAGGAGGCTAATACCATGACCGACTACATGACGATAACTACCGAATTGCCGCCCTATTTCTTCTTTCCCTGGTTCCTGATGGACATAGACTTGACCCTTACCGCCAAGCTGACCTATGCCCTTTTGCTTGACCGGGCGAGGCTGTCCCGGTTCAACGGGTGGACGGATGAGGCCGGGAGAGTTTATATCATCTTCCCGATTGAGAAGATAGCCGAAATGCTCGGCAAGAGCCTGACTACCGCCAAGAATGCGCTGACGGAATTGGAAGCGGCAGGGCTGATTGAGCGCAAACGGCAGCAGTTCTCCAAGCCCAACCATATCTATGTGAAACTTCCTGAAGGACAAAAATTTAGCCACCCCTGATGGATAAAAACTTGTCCTTCTCGATAGTCAAAAAACTGGTTATGTAATAGGGCAGAAATCTGGCTGACGCAGGCAAAAAACCTGACCCCTAATAAGAACTATAAGAACAATAACAAGTATAAATAAAACGAGTGGGAGTAAATAGCGCCCACTTTTCGGACAAATGTCCACGTTGAAAATTTTGAAAACAAGGAGTTGCCTATGGAGCATATCAGCTACAAGAAGCAGACCGAGATTGTCAATTTCCAGGGTCGAGAAATTCCTCTGGAAAACCTCACGCCTATTCTCTCCCCGGAGCAGGAGGCGGCGAAGCGCCGGGAGTTGGAGCAGCAGCTTTACGAGGTATTCCGCAAGTACCAGCAGAGGGAAACGCCCGCCTCGTGATTTTTTCAGATAGAGATTGATTTGCGGGGCTGCTGACGGTATAATGAAGCTGTCAGCAGCTCCGTTTCTTTTCAGAAAGGGAGCGCAAAATGAACAATCGAATTGACGCGATTTATGCAAGACAATCCATTGACAAGAAGGATAGCATTTCCATCGAAAGTCAGATTGAGTTTTGCAAATACGAATTGAGAGGCGGGAGTTGTAAGGAATATCAAGACAAGGGTTACAGCGGTAAGAATACAGACAGGCCCCAGTTTCAAATGCTGGTAGAGGACATCAAGCGCGGGCTGATCGCCAGGGTGGTCGTTTACAAGCTCGACCGCATCAGCCGTTCCATTCTCGACTTCGCAAACATGATGGCTTTGTTCCAGGAATATAACGTGGAGTTCATATCCTCCACAGAGAAGTTCGACACGTCTACACCGATGGGCCGGGCGATGCTGAACATCTGCATTGTGTTCGCGCAGTTGGAGCGCGAAACCATCCAGAAGCAGGTGCAGGACGCATGGTATGCCCGGTGTCAGCGCGGTTTCAAAATGGGAGGCCGAGTTCCCTATGGATTTCGGACGGAGCCTATCATCATTGACGGCATCCATACCAAGAAGCTGGTGATTGAGCCGACCGAGGCGGCGTTTGTGCGGAAGATGTACGAGATGTACAATGACCCCCGTATCTCGCTCCACGATATTGCCGCCCAGCTTACGGCCCAGGGCGTAAGGCCTTACTTTGGCAAACCGTTTTCCCGGTCAACTATCAGCATGATACTTCGCAATCCCATCTACGCTATGGCTGACCTGGACATTTATGAGTTTTTCAAAAGCCAAGGGACGGAGATTTACAACGATGCCGCCGACTTCGCGGGAACCAACGGCTGCTACTATTATCGGAGCAAAGGCAACACCGACAACAAGCACAAGTATCTGCAAGGCCAGATGTTAGTGCTTGCCCCCAGCGAGGGTTTCATCCCATCTGATTTGTGGCTCCAGGTACGAAAGAAAATCATGGCAAGCCAAAGTTACCAGCCCGCGAGGAAAGCCCGTCATTTGTGGATGGCTGGAAAAATCAAGTGCGGCAACTGTGGTTACGCTTTGATGGCGGCTCACTTCTGCGGACATCTCTATTTTCGCTGCTCGAAACGTGCGGAAAATAAATCCTGTCCTGGTTGTGGTGCTGTCCGGCTCCACGATTTGGAGGAAGTAGTTTACCAGCAGATGGTGAAGAAGCTGGAGGACTACAAGACACTGACGGGCCGCAAAAAGAAAAGAGCCGCCAGTCCGAAGCTGACGGCGAAGCAAACGGAGTTGGCCCAGGTGGAGAGCGAGATTGAAAAGCTGCTGGACACGCTGACAGGAGCGACCCCGGTGCTGATCTCCTATGCCAACGCCAAGATTGAGGAACTGGACAGCCGCCGCCAGACCCTTGCCAGCGAGATTGCCAAGCTGACCGCCGAGGCTGTGTCCCCGGAGCAGATTGACACGATTTCCAATTACCTGGATGATTGGAAAAACGTCAGCTTTGAGGACAAGCAGCAGGTGGCAGATTTGATGATTACCGTCATTCGTGCCACCAGCGAGAAGCTGCAAATTGAATGGAAAATCTGACGGTGGGCATACCGTCAGGCTATTATCTTCTTATGCCCTTGTCCACTGTAGTTCTGTGTACATTCCCACTTGTAAGTAATTTCGCCCTAACCGTGACATATCCTTTACGATAACCGTTCGAACAAGCCCCGCTTCAATGTCGGCAAGCATGGACTGGAAGCCGGGTCTTTGGAAATTTGCCCCAGAATAATCGTCGTCCGTGTACCATTTGAGGTTGGAAAAGCCGTTCTGTTTTGCGTAGGCTTCCAGAATCCGCTTCTTTAATAGAAGATAATATTTTTACCTTTATATCAAGGCTTATCGTTCAAGTTGATGGTGGAAATTTAATTTTTTCTGTAGTAAACTATTTTCATCAAAATCTGTATACTAAGGTGGTGTAATGAATGAAAATTGTACAGGCTACAAATGACAATTTGACAGAGCTAATGTCTTTTTACAGTGTAATGTGTGATGTCCTTAGTGAAAAAAGTTTCCTTCCAAACGGGGATAAAGGTGGTTTTCCCTCGCAAGCAATGGTAGAGGAATCTATCAAAGGCAGATGTCAATTTATCGGCATAGAAGATAATAAAATCGTTGCAGCATATATTCTAAACCATGATTGCGACAGTGCATATAATACAGTTCACTGGCAAATCAACGCCGCAAAAAATGAAGTAGTCATTATGCACGCACTTCGTGTTCTGCCGGAATATGGCGGGCGTGGATATTCAAAGCAGCTTGTAAAACATGCAATCCGGACAGCAAGAAGCAGAGGTTGGAAGGCAATACGGTTAGACTGTCTGAAAGGGAATGATATACCTGTCAAAATGTATCAGTCATACGGTTTTAAATATGTGGATACTGTGGATATTACTTATGTCGATATAGGTATTCCCATGCCATTTCATCTTTATGAACTTGTTTTGGGATAAACAGTTTAAGCGCAATCAGCAGTCATGCCCTCCGGCATGACCGCTTTTTCATGCCCGGTTTATGCGGTAAAAGGCGGCTTGTGTCCGGCTGCGTTTTCGGCTTTCAATCACGCTCCATGCCGAAATCGTCAAGGATAAGCAAGGGGAAACTGCAAAGGCGGGATATGTATTCGTTCCTGTTCTTGTAGCTGGCAGCAAGGTCATTGAGGATAAGGGCAAAGTTCGTCATGCACACGGAAATCTCACGTTCCATAAGGGCATTGCACAGAAAAGTCTGCATGAACGATTACAGAATTACAAGAAGGTGGTTACTGGCCGACAGGTAGAACAGATTGATCACAGTAAAAACAGAGGAGTGAGATAACCGCTCCTCATTTTTACGTTTTCATACATTTCAAAATTGTGTCAGGGATTTGTGCGCCTGTTTATGCACCTGTACTTCCGTAATGCTTCAATCCTATATGCCAAAATATGTAAGCAATTATTACCATAACAAAAGCGATAACAGGGGAAATATATGCAATCCATAAATTCGGGTAATCCTTGCCAAGAAGATTTGCCACTGGATAATATCCAGTAAGAGCATAAGGTACGATAAAGGTTAGCAAAAACTGTAGTCCCTTTGAGTAAATTTGTATGGGATAGTCACAAAAGTTTTTTAACCCATAATTGTTATCGGTCAGTAAAGAAACAATTTCTTCGCTTTTAACTGTCCAAAAGCTGATTGTGCCAGTAATGACTGTAATTGCAGAAAAAATAGCAAAAGCAGAAAGCAGACTTACACAATAATGAAAAACAGCTACTACAGTCCATTTAATTTGTAGGTTTTGCAGGCTGTATATCCAAAAAAATACAGAAAAGAATAGGCGGGGTAAGAATGTATATTGAAACTGCTGCAAAACCAAATATACAAACGGACTAATAGGTCGTGTTAAATATAAGTCAAATCTTCCGCTGCGAATCAGTTTACCAATATCTGCATTGGACTCCAAAAAAAGAAACAACTAAATGAATAGGATAACCAACTTGTTGTAAACATAAAGAGGACTTCATATTTATTCCAACCCGCAACGCTATTGAAATTATGAAATATAACATTAAATCCTACAAAATATACTCCGATTAAAATAGTATTTGCAATTAGTTCAAACAAAAGTGAAAGGTGATACTCTAATTTCCCTTTTATATAAATTATGACGAATCTCCGATACATTCTAAAATAATCCATTATTTAACCCCCTTGTACTATTAGCTTTCTTTTTCCGATTTGCCAAATAATTTCCGTTATAACAAATAAAAATATAATCCAAATAAGTTGAGTCCGAATATCTTTCCATATGTTCTGAGTGTTCATTTGGCTTTTCATAATTGTTACCGGGATTGCATATATTGCGCGGAACGGAAGAAAAAAATTTATTTTATACAATAGATCAGGAAACATTGTTACAGGTATCCACGCTCCGGATAAGAGCTTATAAATCGCACCTAAAAGCATGTTCAAGGGCCATGTTACAATCAGCCAGAATGCCAACAGTCCGATGATTAGCGAATATAAAAATTGAATACCATATGCTAATATGATTGATAAGAAGCCACATAAGATTTGTCCTTGACACAGTAACGGTTTGCGTATAGCAACAATTGCAAGCATACTTAGCGGGATGCAGTAAAATACTATTTTCACAATGCTATCGCCCAAATGCCTTGAGAATATCATTTTTCTAAAATCTATAGGTCTTATTAATTCCATAATGATATTCCCGGTCTGAATCTGGGCATTGATCCATTCAATCGTATTACATTCGATAAACGCAGAAATGATAGTAGCTACAATAATGTATTTTAATGTATCTTCTCGATTTATTAGTGGATTTATTTGACTATGAGATGAAAAAAGGGCAGTCCATATAGAAAATTGTAAATATAAGTATATTATTTTTGAGAACAATTTAGCCCATATGGCGCTGGGATATACCATATGTTCTTTGATGCCAATTACGATATAGTCTATATATTTCCTCATAAAAAATCCCCCTCATATATATTTTTGATTATGTTTTCAAGATTGTTTTCTATAGTAGTATATTGATAAAGCTCCGCTTGATAAGAATTGCGATATGAATTTTTCAATTCTTGCAGTGTTCCATTATATAAAAGTGTTCCTTTATCAATGATAATCATTTTTGAGCATAGTGCCTCAATATCTGAAATATCATGTGTAGTCAGAATAATGATTGTATTTCTCTCTTGATTCATTTTATGAATAAAATCTCGTATTTTGGCTTTAGCTAAAACATCAATTCCTATGGTTGGCTCATCAAGAAACAGGATTTCTGGGTTATGTAATAATGCCGCTGCCAAATCAGCTTGGGGTAGCATTTATGCCGGATATGGTAGCACATGAAGAAATCAGAAATTATTCTCTGAAAAAATTGTGTTGGACAGGAAACGACTTTCCAATATTTTCACAGATATTTATTCATAAAGATAAGCATCTCAATATGGCAATGGAGGGATTGGTTAAAATAATATCGGAAAATACAGTCTGAGTGGTGTTATTATATTTGGTTATGATAGATTACTAAATTGTTCAGACAAATTTTATGGAAAACAGCAGAGCGTTATAGAAATAGCTCTGCTGTTTTGAAGTTATCATAGTTCCAAAGAATCCTCTGCATCAGTCCACATCTGCAAATTTCTCTCAAGAACTTGGATATCAGAGCTGTTGGTATTGCCGAGACAGAACCAACTTTACCTAAGAAGCGAACTTTTGAAAAACGAGCATGGTTTAATGACTTTCCGAATATTCAAAATGAATTTTAGTATGCGGCAAATTCTGTTTTCTTTGAACAAATGACAAAACCATTTGCATTATTTTCGGGTGAAATGCTAAGGGTTACTGTACCCACATTACTCTCGCCCATAAAATCAATGGTATACTTTACAATGGTATTTGTATTATTTTCCTTGTCGGCAGCACATTCTGAAAATGTATATTGATAATCCGGCAGATCAGAAACGCCAATATAATAATAGCCGTCTTTATAGTAAAAAGTGGTCTGACCTTTTTCCATGTCCTCAAAAGAAGGAGTTAAATCCGGCAGATCAACACCAAAAACCAGTTTTACACGTTCCTGCGCTTCCTGCAGACTTACTTTTACAACTGTTTCCTCAAATCCCAAGTCCTCTCGGTATACCTGCTCTGTTGCCGCATTTTCTGATGATGCGCCGGTATAAGAATTAAACAGAAAATCACGCCAAAATTTTTCGTCCATTGTTGTCCCGGAATTGAAATCAGCCAACTCATTGCATATCTGCGCCAAAAACGTTTTTTCCTTGTCAGTGAGTGTAACAGATGTATTTTCTGTCTGTGACTGTGACGCTGCTTCACTTTGCGTTGTGGATTCTTTCGTTTCTGATCTGGCAGTACCCGGAGTTTCCTCTTTGGTCGTAGCTTTCGTTTCCGTACTGTCCGATTTATCCTCCGTTCCTGTCTGTTCTGAATGTTCTGTTTCTTGATTTTCGGACGCTTCTTCTTCATAAATGATAGTACCGGCACTATGCTGTTCCGTTTGGTCATTTCCACAGCCTGATAATGATACCATCATTATCACTCCTGCTAATAAAAAAAATCTTTTTGTACCAATTACTTTCTTTAACATTTTTCTCTCCTCGCTTTTAAGTTTTCTACGGCACAATGCCAGTTCTTATTATCCTTTTATCTGCCATAATTGCAATGGTTTTGGTATGAAACGACATTTTTTATTCTTTTTTGGTCGTGCTTCTCCCAAAATAAACAAAAAAATGTTTTTTCATGCAGTTCTTTTGCGTTTCCCCATCTTTTTGATGTATACTGAAAGAAATATGGTGTGGTGAGTGTAATGCGAATACTAATCTGTGATGATGATATTTTGGTAATTGAACAGCTTGAAGGATATATAAAGGTATTTTTCGAAAAAATATCTGTAAAATGCCCCGAAATAGTCTGCTTTTCTGACGGAGAATCCCTTCTTGCGGACAAAGGTAACAAAGATATACTTTTCCTTGACATAGAAATGCCCGGTATCAATGGCATTTATGTAGGAAATGAATTGAAAAAAGCAAATGACCGAATTATTATTTTTATTGTCACTTCTTATTCAAAATATTTAGACGAAGCAATGCGTTTCCATGTATTCCGTTATCTTTCAAAGCCTTTAGAGCAGCAACGTTTTTTCCGCAATATGAAAGATGCCGTTGACCTTTACAACACTATAAATATTAAAGTCCCTATTGAAACTAAGCAAGGTATTCACACACTCCTTGCTTCATCAATCATCATGATTGAAGCACAGGGAAGAAAAGTAACCGTGCATACTACTCTGCAAGATTTTGAATCTGTTCATAATATGCAATACTGGTTGAATATGCTTCCAAAAAATTGTTTTTTTCAGACACATCGCAGCTTTATTGTCAATTTTGAACATATATCAGATTTTGATCATTCCCTTGTACATTTGGCTGATAATCAGTTTCGGGCGTATCTGACAAAACGAAAATACAGTGCTTTTAAAGACGCTTATCTTCTTTATCTCGAAAGCACACGATAAAATTTTTCGTATATCCATAAAAGAGCAAGGAGTAACGCTATGGGAAAAAATATTTGGTGTTTTTTTAGTTTTCTTACAGAAGCCGTTATACTTTGGCAATACACATCTACCCTTTTTGCTGCCAAACGTACTGCAAAAAAGGAGCTTACAATTCTATGTGGACTGTATTTTATTTTGTTCTTTGTCTCCTTTTTTAATTCAAAATTGTTGAATGTGACTTTATACTCTGTATTTAACTTTATTTTTCTTATTACAGGATACTACATGAACGCCTATTCTGCTTTTTTTCATTCTTCCATATTGACATCAGTTATGATACTCTGTGAAGTAATGGTATACTATATTGTTCGTTATTTTTCACCACACTTTTTTGAGAGAGGGGAAAACTTTCATTTTCTTGCCTTATTTGCCATATTTTCAAAGTTGATGTTTTTTACAGTCATTTTTATCCTGCTTCATTTTCTGAAAGGACGGCAAAACCGTGATGAACGACAAGATAAATCCGCCTTTTTCTTAGCATTGATTCCCATAACTTCTGTTTTCGTTATGGTAACTTTTACAAAAATAAGCGATTCCTGTGACCTTTCTCCTATCTTAAACTGGATGCTTACACTGAGTGCTGTCTTTCTGCTTACAATTAACCTGCTTATATTTGGAATAGAACAGTATAACAGGAAAAAAAGTCTAGAATTTATGGAAATGCAATTATTACTCCAAAAAGAATCCGATTCCGCACAATATTACGAGATGCTGCTTTCACAACATGAAAATCAGAGCATTTTAATACATGATATAAAGAAACATCTGCAATCTATAAATACGTTGAACGATAAAAGGGAACACGACAAAATCAATCTGTATATTCATGAGTTAATGCGGTCTTCCGATTTGAAAGAAGTTTCACAACTATGCGACCACGAAACACTAAATGCAATCCTTACAAGATACGGGCTAAACTGCCTTGATAAGCATATCTCTTTCCATGCAGATATCCGAAGTGGAAGTATTGATTTTATTGCTGATGCAGATATTACTTCCCTTTTTGGTAACTTGTTGGACAATGCCATAGAAGCCGCCGAACATATTTCTGATTCTTTTATAGAGGTTAGTGCTTACAGACGTGAAAAAACACCATTTGTTGTGATAACTGTTGTTAATTCCAGTAGGAAAAATCCTTTTGATGAGCAAAGCGGTATACAAAACACCACAAAAGCCAATAAATACAAACATGGATTTGGAATAAAAAGCATTCGCAAAATAGTAGCTAAATATCATGGAAATATGCAAATGTACTACAATCAAGAATCTCTAACTTTTCATACGATTATTACCGTAAAGCAGTAGCATATTATGGCTTTTGATGGGATTTCGTAGTAGTTGGCATTGTGGAAAAATCCAAAAGTTTAGATTTTTCCATAATGCTTGTGTTTGGTTCGGAATAGTGTAATGCTGGCGGTCTATCTGTTGTTTTCGGTTGCTTGCTCAGAGCTGATCCGCATGCAGAAGGAAATCGAAACGGGGATCAACATACTGCCATATGAGAAATACCCTCAAAAGGGAGCCTTTAAAATATGTTTTACAAGTACGAATAGGAAAGCCATAGAAGAGACAAAGAAATATTTAGTGTCTGCTGATTAACAAAAACATAGCCTAAAGCCACTGATTTTACTGCATTTTATAGCCATGTATGGTAAAATTAATTGTAAAGAAATCGAATTCCATGGTTCGATTTTCATGCAAATATTTTG
>Ga0209064_1001463_pt1 | contig 35863 bp, 30 predicted proteins | sample Inofromicrocosms_FD_187498 | JGI IMG/M metagenome (GOLD analysis project Ga0209064, IMG submission 187498) | Mouse cecum microbial communities from Vienna, Austria - Inoculum for glucosamine and mucus D2O microcosms (SPAdes) (version 2) | ecosystem: Host-associated > Mammals > Digestive system >... | reverse complement strand
AAATATAGGGGGGGGGTATTTATACCTCTTAGATTCAGACGATTACCTGCCGCATGATTCATTTGCCATTCTTATCGATACCGGCAGACGACATCATTGGCCGGACTATATTAAAGGCAGCCATCTGGTGCTGAATCCGGGGAACTCAATAATATCGACAAAGTTTGCATTGCAAAGACAATCGGTTGAAAACTTACTTCTCGAAGGAAGCGACTTCTTGAATCGGGTTATTTTGCCGCATCCCCTCGTTTGGAACGGTTTATTCAAAAAAGATTTTATAGCGAAAAACAGCCTCTCTTTCAGAAAAGATGCCTGGCCGAGAGAAGACCTTGTGTTTCATCTTGATATGGCTTCTGCCAATTTTTATGGCGTTTATACAGGGGCGAATACGTATGTTTACCGCTGCGCTCTTCCCGGTTCTCTGTCAAATTCCATATCTGCCAAAACAGTAAACAACTGTATTTTCATAGCGCGTGCAATCCGGGAGGCAATATCAGGAATAATGAATGAGGCCACCTTGGATATTTGCCGTAAAGAACTCTCCGGAACTATAAATGCAATATTCAGTTATATTCCAAGACTGAGCCTGGCTAACCAGAAAACCTTACTGACCGAAATAGATAACATACTCTCCGAACAATATTTCAAAGAAATAGAAGGACTTGAAAGCCCAAGCACGCGGTTTTACAAAAAATCACACACTCTCTATAGACTTGCGTCTGCTCTCTTCAGACTACTTCTTCCTAAAAGATACCGCATAAACTAAGCGAAGAGTTGTTAAACAAGGGCTTAAGAATTAATCAAGGATAGTACAATTCTGTTAACAATAATGCAATCTTTCGATATAAGATGGTAAATATTGAAGTCAAGGGACACTCCGGATGCAACATCGAGGTGGTGCGCGAAGGACGCGACCTTTTTGTAGTCAAGTCCTCGGAGGACCCGAAATATCTCGATCGTCTTGTACTCCAGGCTCGCAAGCAGCAACATGCCTCACTCCCCGAGTACCAGCATATTCGCGTACCTAAGGTGCATGAAATAAACCGCAGCGAGAACCGTGTCGATGTGAAGATGGACTACGTGTATTCCCGCAACTTCGTGGAATACTTCGAGCATGCCGGATTTGAGCAAGTAGACTATCTCATCGGCGCCCTGATCATGTATCTCGAGAAAGAAATCCAGGTTTCGCCTCTCACCAAAGTCGCCCGTAACGTCGTAACTGACAAATTTGACGATGTATGTAGCAAGACCCGCGCCAATGTCCATCTCCATGACGACCCTGAAGTGGAATCCATTCTCGAAGTTAGCGAGAAGGTATTTGCCGGTTTGACGGATATGTATATACCGGTGGGCACTTGCCATGGCGACCTCACATTCTCCAACATCCTCTTCAACGGCAACAACTATTATCTTATCGACTTCCTCGACTCTTTCATTGAGTCGCCGCTGCTCGACATCGTAAAACTGCGCCAGGACACAGCGTGGCTATGGAGCCAGTTGATGTACGTCAACCCATGCGATGAAATCCGGCTGCGCATAGCATTCTGCAAGATCGACCGAGAACTCGATGCCCACTTCCGTCAGCGCCACCAATGGTATGGCCGCTACTACAAAACGTTTCAGCTGATGAATTTCCTGCGTATCCTGCAATATGCCCACGAACCCAAAGTCATCGACTATCTCAAACGTACACTCCATGAGCTGCTCAAAGAATTTTAGCCTTATAGTGCCTGCCGCCTCCGACAAGCAGTCTATGGGCGGAAAAATGCCACATATCTTCGCACCCGACTGCAACGGGGTTATGCTCTGCGTAAAATCAGTCCTCGGTCTTAACCTTGACGCTTTCGACGCGATTTACTTTACAATCCTCCGCAAGCATGCCCGTGCCTTTGACGCCGACACCATGCTTCAGCTCCAGTTCCGCCGCTTCGGTCTTGACAATGCACACATCGTTATTCTTGAAGAAGCTACTGCGACTCAGGCAGAAACCATTGCGCGCACCATCGAACAGGAGAATATCTCAGGTGCCGTATTCATCAAGGATGCCGACAGCTACTTTATCGCTGAAGTTTTTCCTGAAAACGGAGTAGCTGTGTTCCCTCTTGAGAGCCTTGATCTGGTAGACCCGCGCAACAAGAGCTATGTCGCCGTTGACGATATGCACCATGTCACCAACATTATCGAAAAGAAAGTTGTAAGCAATCTTTTCAACGCCGGCGGCTATTGCTTTGAAGATGCCGCACATTTTCTTCAGGTCTACAACGCCCACAAAGACCTGGGATCAATCTACCTCTCACATCTGATCTACTCTATGCTTCTTGACCGCGATGTTTTCCATCCTATTCAGGTCGCACAGTATCAGGATTCTAATATATAAAACAAACAATATTGATACACAAGTGTTTACCCCCCCCATTTCAGGCGCCCATAAGATTGAATTTGGCCCGGATAAATCCCGGATTTTACGTGGCATAGCGATAATATTCATGATAACGCTGCACAACGACACATTGCCGGAATTTAAAATCTGCGTTCCAATATTCACATTTTTGGTGGGCTACGGATATTCATTTGCCAGGAGCAAAGATATTGTGCACGGACTTAAACGAGTATGGAATCTGCTTAGTCATTTCTGGCTGATACTATTTGCGCTGTTTCTACCGACTGCAATATGGTTCGGCGGATATAAGCCATCCATCACCGATATGTTGGCAAATATGTTCGGACTCGAAAGCAATCTCAACTGGTATAGCTGGTATGTATATTTCTACATCTATGCAATGATAGCAATGATAGCGTTCTCCAGACTGATTGACAGGTATCGTATCACAGGACTGATATCGGCCATCGTCGTTACAAGCACAGCTTCCATAGCCATTCATTCGATCAATGGATGGAGCGCCAACTTATGGCTACAGGCTATTTATGACTGCTTGCTTTGCTCGCCGGTGATGTTTGTCGGCTACGCTTTCGCTCATTTCAAAATTGCAGATAAAATCAAAATTCCACACAATCCGGCAACAGCGGCTGCATTGGCTCTTGTTGCGGCGCTAATGTTCTTCCTCAGGGGCGTCACATACGCATCGCTGTTTGATTTCATCATAGTGCCGGTGTTTGTTATGTCCACAGTAGGCTTGTTCAACATCATTAAAAGCCCATTTGTCACAAAAACACTTGAGGCGCTGGGCAAAGAATCGATGAACATGTGGTTTTTCCATGCCATATTCGCAACGGCCTGCACTGCCACTGCCTTCGCCCCGCTTGTCGACTGGATTCAGCCAAAGTTCATACACATCATGGCTGTCATAATTATAAGTTTCTTGGCCTCAAGAATTTTCACAGCCACGTACAGCCTGCTTGCCGAAAACAGATAATAGATTTGGGCAGTCATACAACTGACATTTGAAAGAAATGAAAGTCAATATTATAACCCAACCTCTCTTCAGCAACTACGGAGGAATATTGCAGAATTACGCTCTGCAGAACGTAATACGGCAATTGGGACATGAGGTTCTGACTGTAAATGTGCCTGTCAGGAAAATAGACGGAAAACCGGAGCTGAGATCGTATGTCCGCTCGATTCTCAATCTTATAGCGAGATTTAGGGGTTGCTATGATTATCCATTTCTCAACCCCCACACATTTGCAATTAAAGAGCGAGAACTGTCATTCCCGCAAAGAGAGTTTATTGCAAAACATATCTCCACAATAGACTGTAAAGTTCCTTTTAAGCCTGAGTTACGCAAGGAATATCCGGCAGATTTATGGATTGTGGGGAGTGACCAGGTATGGCGTCCGTGGTGCTCGCCAAATATTGAGAATTATTTCTTCGATTTTCTCGACGACAGCACCAGGCGTATAGCCTATGCCGCCTCTTTCGGCACAGACTTATGGGAGATTTCACCGGACCTCACCCCTAAGATTGCCGCCCATGCAAAAAAATTTCATGCTATCTCGGTAAGAGAGCAGTCGGGCATTGAGCTATGCCGCAAACATCTGGGAATAGAGGCCAGGCAACTGCTTGACCCCACAATGCTGCTCACCGCAGACGATTACCTCGCTCTGACATCCGACAGTGATTACCCGCACGAAGAATATATCGCCACATATATACTTGACGGCAACAAAAACAACAAAGCAACTGTAAAAGCAGAAACTGACCGTCTTGGAATAAGAGAAGTGAAAATCGGGCGGATGTATAAAGACCGGTTTGACTCCATTGAATCATGGCTTGCGACTTTGGCCCACGCCAAGTGCGTGATTACCGACTCTTTTCACGGCACCGTATTTTCGATAATATTCGGCAAACCGGTGAAAATACTCAAAAACAACCTGCGTGGAAACGCAAGGTTGGACTCCCTGATGGCGATGTTAGAACTCGTACCCGACAATCAAGGCTTCTGTTATCCTAATGGCAGATGTGCCGATAGGCTGATGGCTGAACGACAGAAAGCCATCGACTTTCTTAAGGACGCACTGAATTGAATGATCCGGAACAAATGAAAAGCCATCCATTAGTAAGCGTGCTTATTCCCGTTTATAATAGCGGGAAATATCTAAGTCAATGTCTTGACAGCATCATCAACCAGACATACAGACCGATTCATGTAGCCATAATTGACGACGGCTCAACCGACGACAGCCTGGCCATTTCTAAGGATTATGCCTCAAAGTATCCATTTATTGAGGTTTCAACCCAACGGAATTCCGGAGTTGCAGTCACCCGCAACAATCTATTGTCGAAAACAAAAGGCGACTATTCTATTTACATAGACTCCGATGACTGGATCGAGTCCGACATGATTGAAGCCCTGATGGACTATATCTGTCAATATAATCTTGATATTGCTATATGTTCATCGATTCCAGAGCACAACGACAGCGTGACAATCGTCGACAAGTCGAGGCAGACTCCTCTCATACAAAACCGTGAACAGATAATAAAGAAATTCTTGTTCCACAAGGAGCTGAATGGCTCCTTGTGGAACAAGCTTGTCAAAACAAGCTTGTTACACAATCTCGGCTTCGATCCAGAAATATCCTATGGCGAAGATGCGCTGTTCATGTGGCAGGTGCTGCAGCGGGTCGACAAAGTCGGTACGGTTTCTACTCCTTACTACCACTATCGCATGAACGACGCCAGCATTTCTCACCAGACATTCGGACCCAAGAAGATGTCGGGACACAAAGTCTGGGCAACAATCCACGCCCAAACAAGCCGGTTTTGGCCACAATACGAGCAAATAGCCCGGGCATCATACGCTATCTCCGATATGTGGCTGATGTTTTATGCCGCGCTTGACAGATACCCCATGGACAACAACATCAGACTGTTTCAGAAAAACCTAAAAGATAACATCCGTCTGATTTATAAAAGCAAGCTCCTATCACTACCTAAAATGTGTATGGCATACTGCTTAATGGTCAACTACAACTTTGCCGGCCAACTGATTAAATTTATCCATAAAAACTGAACTCCCAAATCATTATCCTTACATGAAAAAAATAATGCTTGTCTTCGGCACACGACCGGAGGCTATTAAAATGGCTCCTCTTGTCAAGGAGTTTCAGAAGAATACTAATGAATTTGCTGTAGAGGTGTGTGTCACCGCACAGCATCGCCAAATGCTTGATCAAGTACTTTCTCTATTTGAAATAAAGCCGGACTACGACCTTGACATTATGAAGCCGGGACAAGACCTCTACGATGTAACGGCTCGTGTGTTGACCGGTATGCGTGATGTCCTTAAAGAGTCCAGGCCGGATGTAGTGCTGGTTCACGGCGACACGACCACATCTTCTGCTGCAGCGCTTGCCGCCTTCTATCAGCAGATACCGGTGGGGCACGTCGAGGCCGGACTAAGGACACATAACATCTACTCGCCTTGGCCGGAAGAAATGAACCGGCAGATAACCGGCAGGATTGCCGAATACAATTTCGCCCCGACACCGCTTAGCAAAAAAAATCTTCTTGCCGAAGGCATCGATCTGGAAAAGATAATTGTGACGGGAAATACAGTGATAGATGCCCTCTATCAAGTTGTCGACAAGATAAAAAACACATCGACCCTTAATGAGGAGCTTCGGATGGAACTGAAAAAAGCCGGCTACAATACCTCCCGATTAGACGAGGGTAAGAAATTGGTGCTGATTACCGGACACCGCCGTGAGAATTTCGGTGATGGTTTCATCTCTATGTGCAAAGCAATAAAGGCATTGTCTGAGAAATATACCGACGTAGACTTTGTCTATCCTATGCACCTTAACCCTAATGTCCGCAAGCCTATACACGAAGTATTTGGCGAAAACCTCAATGGCTCCGGAAACATGTTCTTTATCGAACCGCTTGAATATCTGTCGTTCGTATATCTCATGGACAAAGCACATATCGTCCTTACAGATAGCGGCGGTATTCAGGAAGAAGCTCCGGGACTGGGAAAGCCGGTACTGGTGATGCGCGATACTACAGAACGTCCGGAAGCACTTGATGCCGGTACAGTAAAACTTGTGGGCACTGACTTCGACAAGATTGTAGACAATGTCAGTTCATTAATCGATGATGCTGACAAGTACGATAAAATGAGTCATGCGGTCAATCCTTATGGCGACGGAAAGGCTTGCAGACGAATAGTGGACTTTTTTAAGACAAAAGCATGATTCCCAAAATAATACATTATATATGGTTTGGAGGGAAGCCATATTCTGATAAGATTAAACGCTGTATAGATTCATGGCATAAATTTTTACCTGAATATAAATTTATGCTGTGGAACGAAGACACCTTTGACATCCAGAATAGCTGCATTTTCGTTCAGCAGGCCTTTGAAAACAAAAAGTGGGCGTTTGTATCAGATTATGTCAGATTGTGGGCGCTAAGCAAATACGGCGGCATATATCTTGATACCGACGTTGAAGTTACAAAGCCACTTGGGCATCTGCTTGACGAACGAATAGTCCTCGGCACCGATGAACTCGGACATCTAACGGCCTTAATGGCATCGGAACCTTGCCATCCGTTCTGGGATAAAATACTACAAAAGTATCATACAATGACATTCATACAGCCTGATGGTACTTTCAATATGGCGGTCAACAACTCGTATCTGGAAAACGAGCTTGCAGGATACGGTTACAAGATTTTGAATCAAAAGCAAGAAATAAACGATGGAATTGTGATATATCCTGATGACTGGTTCCACGCGGCCGATCACATGTCGGGAATCTTGCATATTACCGAAAACACACATGCTATTCACTGGCACACCTTGACATGGTGTGATACCAGCACACATTTCAATCGATTTATACGAGTCAAGGTCCTTGGAAGTATTATCGGGAAGAAGCGGGCTAGCAATCTGTTCAACAAACTTTACAATTACCTGAAAAAATGAGAATAGTTTTTGTAAACCTCCATTCATCCTGGATGCTGGTCAAAAACTCAGCCGTCCTGATATTCAAGAACTCTGCCGCTCTTAAGCATAAATACATACTTGACTATCTTCTTGACAATCCTGAGATAGAAGTCGCCACCCTCCTAAACGACAGAGCTTTCTCTATTTACACCCATGGTGGAAAACTCTTACAGAAATTTCTCAATCTGTTTTCGCCAATCGAATATCGCTGGATTCTAAAAAAGAATGGCATCGACCGTAATAAGGTCACTCTTTTGAAATCCGCTAAAGAAGTTCGCAAGGATGACATCGTGATTCTATATAACCTTCTGAGCGACTCGTTCCGAGGTGCAGATAAGATTGACGCATTCAAAGTTGTTTCCTTTTTGCACTTTCACGGCAACGCTGATGATGCTCAGCGCATAAAGGACGCAGGTGTTCAAGCTGTTTTTAACGAAGTCAATCTTTCGAAATCATGCGATCTTTTTAAAAAATATTATCCGATTGACTTGCCCTGGACAATAATCCCGTTCATCCCACAACCCCGCTTTAAACCGATCAAACCTTTTGCCCAACGCAAGAATAAAGCTTTCTCGGTGGGAACGATTACTTACAAGACTCATCGTGAATTTATAGATGTCTATGGAGATCCTTGCGACCAGCCCATTCGCAAAGCTGTAAAAGATAATCCTGAATTCTTTAAGGATACTGCTGATTGTTATAGCAGTGATTACAACGAAGACGACACGGTTAAAGTCGTAACCCAAAAGGACAATGCAATTGTAGCTTTTTATAAAAAGGTCTATAACCGGCTTCACAATGGACGGCAGAAGAAATACTTCTCGTTCGATATGGTCGAGAAATTCAATGAATACAAGATGCACGTTGTCGGCGAGGAGATTCTCGGAATTCCGGGAATTGGATATGTTGAAGGCATGGCATGCGGAAGCGCCTACATCGGTATAGATTCACCCGTATACCGCGATCTGGGTCTAATTCCAGGTATTCACTATATCGCATACGACGGCACAAAAGAAGGCCTGCGATCAACAATAGAACATTGGCAGCGTCCCGAAAATCAGGAGGAACTGGAGAAGATTGCAGCTACAGGCTGTTCTTTTGTACGTGAAAACTTCAACGGAGAAAAAGTCGCCCACAATTTGATAGCTGCCCTAAAGAACGGCAGAAACAATGGTTGTTGTTAAGCCTTATTGGCTGAACATCAGTCAATATAGTTTTTTAATGTCATTTTTTTGTTGGCAAGGCTATGCCTGGCGTAGGCAACATTAATATAAGGATTTTGCCTGTGTCTGTAGGTAGGCATATCCATTTAATCCTCAAGCTCACATGAATTTACGATTCTTGTGTGTTTTATCATTGCGTAAATGTTCGGAATAATTCCTCCTTCATTTTATCATACTTTTTTTCTGATACTTTTTGGGGTATTGGTCTTTACTCATGTATTGAAACTATCCCAAACGAGTAATGGTCAATTGCTTCATCAAAGCCGGGCAGACTCCGGATATTACGGAGCCTTATTATTGTCAATATTCCTCATTATATTTTTTGGAACCAGAGATCCAAATTCAGAAATCTTCGCCGATACTATTGGTTATGCGGGAAGATACAATTCAATCAAGAATGCAGGCACTTCGTCTGTTTGGTATTCGATATTTACTTCACAAACGAGCGAGAGAATATGGACTCAATTGTTATTATTTACTGCAAAATGTAATTTTAACGTATCTGTATGGTTCACCACCATCGCGGCCGTATACATATATTCAATATTTATCTCTGTAAGAAAATTTTTCCCGAATCACGTTTTATTGGCTTGTGTTTTTGCTTTCTTAAATTTCGGGTTCTATGGTGGTGCCATCAACGGAATCAGAAACGGAATGGCTTTATCCATTGTACTTCTTGCGCTAACTATTATAATAACAAAAGAACGAAGAATGCTATGGGCAATTCTTTTGATGGGCATTGCTTATGAAATTCATTCATCAACAATTCTCCCATCACTATGCCTTCTTTGCTCGGTATATTTTATCAAAAAACCAAAATGGACAATAGCTATTTGGTTTTCATCAATTGCAATTAGTTTAGTTGCAGGTAATGCAATTGCACCAATATTTGATAGTTTAGGCTTCGACGATAGATTATCATCATATCTTGAAAGTGGAAATACGGGATTAATGAACAACGCTTTTTCGAACATCGGATTCCGGTGGGATTTTCTGATATTCAGTGCTGTTCCGATTGTTTGGGGATGGTGGATTATAACAAAAAAACATCTTAATGATAAAAAATATGGCATCATTTTCAACACTTACGTTTTAGCTAACAGCTTTTGGGTGTTAGTGATACGTGCCTCGTTTTCTAATCGTTTTGCCGCTCTCTCCTGGTTTTTGTATTTTCTGGTCTTGATATACCCGATGTTAAAGCACAATTTATTTCCCCGTCAGGGAGCAACTATTTCTATAATGCTCATAGGTTTATTCCTCGTCAACATAATTATATAGCATGATTCCACGCATATCCGTCATCATGGGCATTTATAACTGCGCCCATACGCTCGCCGAAGCACTCGATTCACTCCTTGCCCAAACATATCAGGATTTTAAAGTCATCATGTGTAACGACGGCTCGAATGATGACACGTATAAGATAGCTGCTTCATATGCCGCAAGTAATCCGACAAAGTTCGTACTGATTAATAACGAGCGGAATATGGGTTTAAACTACACACTCAACCATTGCCTGAAATATGCCGATACTGAATTCGTTGCACGCATGGATGGCGATGACATCTCGCTTCCCTCCCGCTTTGAAAAGGAGATAAACTTTCTTGACGAACATCCTGAGATTACGATTGTCAGCAGCCCAATGATTTATTTCGACGAGGATGGTGACTTCCGGAATGGCGGAGGAATTGAAAAATATCCTACAAAAAATGATTTCATAAATGGGACACCTTTCTGTCATGCACCTTGCATGGTGCGTACAGAGGCTTATAAAGCCGTCGGAGGGTATAGCGTGGATCAGAAGTTGCTTCGTGTGGAAGATTATCATCTATGGTTCAAGATGTACGCTAAAGGCTATAGAGGCTACGTATTTCCAGAACCATTATATAAAATGCGTGATGATAGAAATGCAACCGCCCGGCGCAACTGGAGAAACAGGATTAATGAATTTCATGTGCGCAGAATCGGGTATCGGATGCTTAATATCCCATTCTATAAGCGCATAAGTATGTTTAGGCCATTAATAGTCGCTATTCTACCTACATCATTATATAATTTTCTACATAGAAGATAAATCATAGACAGACTGATATCGATGCTCAAGGCCTTATGAAGGCTATGTGGTCTGTATGGCGGTTATTCTCTGATGAAAACAGCATACAAAGGACACAACCGCTTATTGATTTTAGAACCAAGCATTTCCTTAACAACAATAGGTGATAATTTATAATATGGGTAATAAACCAAAATTAATCCGGGCATGCACGGTTTCTGACTCTATCGGGTTTGTAGAGGGGATGGTGCCTGACCTTGCCAAGAAGTATGAGCTGTGCGTACTGGCGTCGCCGGGGGAGCATTGGGCCGTCCTTGACCGATACGGTGACGCGGTGCGGCGCATCGAGGTGCCGATGGAACGGCATATCTCGCCGCTGCGCGACCTCCGCAGCCTATGGCGGCTCATCAAGGTGTTCCGTCACGAACGCCCCGACATTGTGCACTCCATGACGCCGAAAGCCGGACTGCTGTGCATGATGGCTGCTTGGATTTGCCGTGTGCCCGTACGGCTGCACACATTCACCGGACTGGTATTCCCTACCGCAACAGGAATGACGCAGAAAATACTTATTTTCACCGACCGTATTACCTGTGCCTGCGCCACCCATATCATCCCTGAGGGCGAGGGCGTGAAGCGCGACCTCACAAACTACCGCATAACTCGCAAACCGCTCCGCGTGCTCGGCCACGGCAACGTCCGCGGCATCGACCTCAAGCATTTCGACCTCACACCCGAACTTATGGCCGAGGCCGAGAAAATCCGCAGGTCGGACACGTTCACATTCATTGCCATAGGCCGCGTAGTCGGCGACAAGGGCATCAACGAACTCGTCGCAGCCTTCAGCCGACTCCATAAAGAGCTGCCCGACACTCGTCTTATACTCGTCGGCCCGCAGGAAAAGAACCTCGACCCGCTCAGCCCCGAAACCATCGCTGAAATCGAATCAAACCCCGCCATCGAAGCCGTAGGCCCGCAAAGAGATGTCCGCCCCTGGTTTGCCGCCGCCAACTGCGCCGTTTTGGCAAGCTACCGCGAAGGCTTCCCCAACGTCGTCATCGAGGCCGGAGCCATGGGCTTGCCCCAGATCGTCACCGACATCAACGGCGCCAACGAAATAATCATCGACGGCCAAAACGGCATTATTGTGCCCCCTCGCTCCGCCTCCGCCCTCCACGCCGCCATGCACCGCATGGCCACCGATCCCGCCCTGCGCCACACCCTCGCTGCCAACGCCCGACCCCTGATCGCATCCCGCTACGAACAATCCTACGTCCGCCAGTGTCTGTACGACTTCTACAAAGAGATCCTGCACAAATGAAACTATACAAGAACTTCTTCAAACGCGCAATAGACATCGTAGCCTCCGGCAGCGCCCTCCTTGTACTTTCCCTGCCCCTGGCCGCCGTCACCCTGTGGCTCCACATCGCCAACCGCGGCGCCGGAGCCTTCTTCCTGCAGGAACGCCCCGGGAAAGACGGCAAAATCTTCAAGGTAGTCAAATTCAAGACCATGTCCGACGCCCGCGACGCCGACGGCCACCTCCTTCCCGATGCCGAACGTCTGACAAAAGTCGGCCGATTCGTCCGTTCCACATCCATCGACGAACTGCCCCAGCTATGGAACGTGCTCAAAGGCGATATGAGCCTCATCGGCCCCCGTCCGCTGTTGGTGCAGTACCTCCCCCTGTACAGTCCCGAGCAGGCGCGCCGCCACCTGGTGCGCCCCGGCATCACCGGATGGGCACAATGCCATGGCCGCAACGCCATATCATGGCAGCGGAAATTCGAACTCGACGTATGGTATGTCGACCACCTGACTTTCGTCACCGACTGCAAAGTCATTCTGACAACCATCCGGAAAGTCCTGAAGCGAGCCGATATCTCCTCTGCAACATCCGCAACAATGGAACCCTTCAATGGAAACAACTGATACGACGACAGTCCCCACGGTCAATCTATACGGCGCCGGCGGCCATGCCTTGGTCATAGCCGACATCCTGCACGCCTGCGGCCTGACAGTCGCCGCCATTGTCGACGACAACCCCGCCGTCACTTCCTGCGGTAGCATGCCCGTGCGTCACGAAACAAGCGACAGCCTGACGGGACAGTTCATTATCAGCATCGGCTCGAACCGCATCCGCCGGCACATATCCGGACGTATTGCCCCCGGACGCATCGCCGCCGCCGCCATCCACCCCTCGGCCATACTCTCCCCCTCGGCCACCGTCGGAGCCGGAAGCGTCGTCATGGCCGGTGCCGTCATCGAAGCCCGGGCAGCAGTCGGCCGCCACTGCATCATCAACACCGGCGCCACGGTCAACCACCAGTGCAACATCGACGACTACGTCCACCTCTCCCCCGGTGCCACCCTGTGCGGCAACGTCAGCGTCGGTGAAGGCGCATGGATAGGCGCCGGCGCCACAATCGTTCCCGGCACAAGCATCGGACCGTGGGCCATCGTCGGCGCCGGAGCCACAGTCATCGCCGACGTCCCCGCCGGCAGCACCGTCGTCGGCACCCCCGCACGACCCGTCGCCGGAGCCAATGCGCAGAAACACAGTGAAATAGGGGGGGGGTAATTTAACCCTGATATTCAGCAACTTAGGCCGCATGGCCGCATAGGAGTTCACAACTCCCGTGCGGCCATGCGCCGTTTTATTATTATATTCAAAATCATTATTATGAATGATAATGTACATTGTGATGTCATCGTGACATATTGTTGGAATCGTGTAGGCTACAATATTTTACGAAGTCTTACGGCTAGAGGCCTAAATGTATGTGTAGCCGACACTTCACGCTGGAATATCTGCAGCATGTCGAAATTCGCAGCTGGAAGTTTCACCTACCCGGACCCATTTACAAAAGAGGATGAATTCATTGACTGTATTGTACAGAAAATAAAGGAACTGAAACCAAAAGTCCTTTTACCGACTCATGATGAAGGAATAGTCATAGCCCGCCATAAAGACCGCTTTCCTCCGGAATTGATAATACCGGTCGAAAGTGCAGACAAACTGATCTTTCTTTCCAACAAAAAGAACGCCACCCGTCTGGCTTCTGAAGCCGGAGTCCCGGTTCCTGAAGTGTACGAAAATATCGATTCCGTAGATAAATACCCTCTTGTATTCAAGACAGCAATCGGCAACTCCGCCAAGGGAGTATTTTTTCCGAAAAACAAGGACGAACTCCTTCAGCTTGCAACGAAATATAAAAATACGGAAGTATTAATGGAAGAATGGATTGACGGCTATGATGTCTGCGTAGACTGCATACGTTCAAACATTTTTTTTCAAGCATCCGTATATCGCGCCATACTTACCAAGACATCGGGAGGAGGTACTACGACACAACGCGAAATAATAAACGCCCCCAAACTTATAGAATATGCCCAAATATTCCTTGATTATGTAGATTACAATGGAGTGTGCGGTCTTGATTTCCGATATAATCCTAAAAATGGACAATATGCTTTCATTGAGATGAATGCCCGATATACCGGTGGACTTGCCACCCCAGTCGCTGCCGGTTTCGACATCCCGTTCATACATTATACGTTAGCTACCACTGGTGAATACAATCTTGAATCAGTAGCGAAAACAGGAACCAAAACAAAGTGGCTGCTTGGAGATGTCATAACACTAGCCGGACGGCTTCTCTCCCTTAAAATATCAGGAGATGAATGGCATAAGGTCTGTAACTTCTCAGGCTTTGATGCATTCGACGATTTTCGTAAAGATGATAAAAAAGCCATACTTGGGGAAATGATGTACTATCTTTCAAAATTACTCAGAAACGGCAAACTTAATCCATGATGATACGCAATTTTATATGGCAGCTCGCGCGCTATATTATAAATAAACGATACAAGCGCATGGGATTCATCATGCATCCAACATCCGTTATATCAGCGCATTACATCAAAAAAACGGGGGGGGGTAAGATTTTTCTCCATGCCAATTCACAGATCAACGCAGGCTGCTTTTTTCTATCGGCCGACAATATCACGATAGGCGAAAATACAGCCATAGCCTATAACGTTACATTCCTGACATCCGCCAATCCCAATTATCCACACAATTTATTATCACGTATTTATCCTCCACTCCATGCCCCTATTAAAATAGGCAACAATTGTTGGATTGGAGCAAACAGCATAATTCTGCCCGGAGTCACCATCGGCAACAATTGTGTTGTGGCAGCCGGTTCAGTCGTCAATCGCAATTTACCCGACAATGTAATGGCTGCAGGAACTCCGGCAAAAATAAAAAAACACATTACGATATCAGGTTTATGAAATTAAAATATGTATTCGACAGAGTCGTGTCCACAATCGGGCTGGTAATACTATCTCCTTTACTATTCGTGACTGCGATAATGATAAAGATATTAATGCCAGGCGGCCCTGTGATTTTCAAACAAAAACGCATTGGCCGCAACGGCAGGGAATTTGTAATGTACAAATTCCGCTCAATGGTTGTTGGGCATAGCGGTTCATCTATATCTGTTGCAGGTGAAAGCAGGATCACACCATTTGGAGCCATACTGCGTCGATACAAAATCGATGAGCTGCCGGAATTATGGAACGTCATGACCGGTGAAATGTCATTCGTCGGGCCACGTCCCGACGTGCCGGGATATGCAGACAAACTTAAAGGGGCAGAGAGAGCCATACTTCAGCTCCGCCCCGGAATAACAGGTCCGGCATCACTCAAATACCGCGACGAAGAAGAACTGCTCGCCACCGTCAAAGACCCTCAGAAGTATAACGACGAGATCATTTTTCCCGACAAAGTTAGAATCAACCTGTACTATATGAAACACTATTCATTTGTAGATGATATAAAAATGATTTTATGTACCATAACAGGTAAAAGAATGATTTATAACAATGAATCAATCTGATATCGACTCTCACAAAATCCATAACTGTATATGTAGTGGTCAAAAAATAGTCATTAAAATTTGATTTTTTGGGAGGGTATTGACGGATTGCCTTGTTGACGTTCTCTACAGCGCCTTTCTGCCATAAGCAGTAGCCGTAGGCAAAGTACACAATTAGTCAATTTCAGGGAAGCTTCAGTTTCCTTTTTGTTTTGTATTGGCAGTTTGTTCTGCCTTTATCCACCATTGGCGGCTATGTCGTAATTACGACATAGCCGCCTTCTACAAGTATGGCAGTTATCAATTGATCAGAGAAAATGCCCGGTCGAAAATGAATGTAAAGCTATTCTACCGGTGAGAACTGGTCTTTACCGACTCCGCAGACGGGGCATACCCAGTCATCCGGCAGGTCTTCAAATGATGTTCCTGGAGCGATTCCGCTGTCAGGGTCACCTACTGCGGGGTCATATACCCAATCACATACATCGCATACATATTTCTTATCCATAATCAGTGAATTTAATTTTTTATTTATGACAGCCGTTATCGACTATCACAAATAAAAACGCGGGATTATCATTTATTGTTCATATTGACAGCCGTCTTTATGTAGGCCGTCACTCTCCGACGAACAAGAACTTGCGTACCTCGCTTCCTTTACGGCATATCACGATATTTCCCGGCACAGGATTTTCAAGGCGACATCCCTGAAGATTATAATACTCAGGTTCAGCATCAGCATCTATCAAAAGCCCGGGAACATTTCCGGCTTCCGGTTCAGACAACTTGAAGAACAGCATGACGCTCGTACTTCCATAAAGGCCAAGCCACCGCTCTCCCATGAAAGCTCCCCATAAAGGAATTGTCAGCAAGGAATTGCCGAGAGCATCGGTGCTTATGTCGGCTGTAAGCGCATAGCGGCCTTCGGCGTCAAGCAGGGCAGTGCCACCGTCCGCGGCATCCGCATCGCAGGCATAGTAGGGATTCTGTACTCCTGATGTATCATACAGTACGCCAAGAAGCGGATTTACCGCACAGGCTTGTCCTGACGCAAGGTTATATGCGAAATTTACAGTGACATCATAACCGAAGTTTGCAAAATTACGTACACTCAACAATCCAGGTTCCGTCACTTCGGAATATATGTTATTGAGAAATGGCATCATCTCCGTATCCTCGTCTGCGGTAACCTGATAAAGCATCACACCGTTGAATTCGCAAAAGTCGGGATACAATACTCCGCCATAGCCGCTGAAACGTTTTGTAGATTCGTCGTAATATCCGACATAAAAACCTTGTACTTCCGATATTTCCGCCAGAGCAAAACCGGTGGCAGTCGGAGCCAGCAGCATATCGCCGTCAAGCCCGAGCATCCATCCTTTCTCTCCGCGGCGAAGAGAATAAATACAGATCTGCATTTCCTTGTCGCCCTCGGTGCGCACAAAAAGCGGTTGTCCGCACGGTATCACAAGCGAACCGTACTGCGGATCGTAAAAAACACGGATATCATCGGTCGAAAACTCCGCCCCGCCTTCAGGCCTGAAGGTATCGGCAAGAAAATTCTTCAATATGAATTCATTTTCCGCTTCACCGGCAACAATTTCAGTCATACTTGTTTCCCATGTATCCGAAATCGTTCCGTCTGAAGACAGCCAGTAATAATTGCAATCGTAGTCCGAAGCGACAGTCCTCTCTGCTGCCGGAAGCGTATGCCTTGCCGTCATACTGTGATTCGTCGCCGGAGCCGGTATCAAATCAGGAGCCGAAACAAACACAGGAACCGAAGCAAAAGCGGAAAGCGCTGCCGACATGATGAGGATAGCTGAAATAGATTGTTTCATCAGAATTTTTCCTTTTATGATTCAAATCAAGCAGAGGCCCGCGACACCACGCCGCAAGCCTCCGCATCATCGAATCAGAATATTACTTACGGATAACAATTTTCTTTCCATTCATTATATATAGTCCGGCATCAAGGCGGTCGGCGCGCATTGCACGTCCGCTAAGGTCATATACAACCTTGGAATCGCCCGACACTGCCTCGATTGCGCTGACACCTGAACCAAGGCTGACAGTGTAATGCAGAACTATTTCAGGATTAGTGTGAACCTCATCGCCTGATGTGGTATAGTCGCGCACGGTTTCAGCTGGAACGGTAATCACGTATTCACCGGCTTCTGTTACGGGTTCATTAAACACAATGGACAGAACTTCATAGTTGGAACCTCCTATAATCATCTGGTAAGAAAGTGTTACAGGGGCATCGTCGCGGGTTATGGTCAGAGCATTGAAGCTTCCGTACTGGTCGATTCCGTCAGCAACCTCAGTGAACGAAATATCAATGCGGTCAAGTTTGTCTACAGTCGAACCGTCGGCCGGATCTACCGCATATATATTCATCTTGTTCTCTCCGATGACAATTTCTCCTTCGATCTCGATATCGAGCAGAATTTCTTCATTCACGTAGTCTGTACCGATGGCTTTGAAAGTTCCTTCGGGAATAACCAAAGTATAAACACCCGGTTCTGTAACGGTTTCGGAAAGAGTTATGGTCACGGCTTCGGCATCTATATCAGCCGAAGCAACCTCTGCAACGAATAGAGTACCTTCGAGCAGGCTGATATCATCAATCGTACCTACAAGTTCTATTCCTTCCGCTGCATCGGGGAATGCCATCTCGATTACGGAAATCTCCTCTACAACAGAGCCGTCGAAGGGATCGGATTCAAACTCGAGCATGGGGTTGGACGGCACGTCCGCGGCCGTGACGACATAAGTGGCCGTGATGTCGGGGTGCGTCGGATAAGGGTCATTCTCATTGTCGGATGTTTCAGCCATTTCGTAATCGTAAAAAACTCCGTTTGCGATACGAAGCGTGTACACACCGGGAACTGTTATAGGATCGAATTCCACCATTCCGTATGAATAGTCACCGCCCTTACCGGCTCTGGCATTCACGGCACGATAAACGGTTTCGCCACATGTCAAAGTGATATAGTTTCCGGCATTCGACGGTATGATACCGCACTCCACTCCATCTGCAGGACTTGGGAAATGCACATAAATCACATCCAACATCTCAACCTCGGCGCCATCAACCGGCTCAAGAGTCCATTCGGTCATCGAAGTGGCGACATCAAGAGCGGATGCTGTGAATGAGATGCCGGCGGCAAGGAGAGCAAGGGCAATTTTTGAGTAAAGCTTCTTCATAGACATTTTGCGATAATTTTTCCTTTTAGTTTAGCTATTTGTTATGTTTTTATCTGATTCAATGGCAAATCTAAAGCATTTCACAAAACCGTCAAAATTTTTAACCTTCATTAACCAAACGAATCATAAAACATAGCGTTCAAAGCTATTCCCAAAGGAAACCTTTCGGCTCCGCAATCTGTTTCAAAAAAAAGACGGTAAACCACGCAAATCCGCACAAATAACGTAACTTTGCAGCCGATTACCGCCTCGGCGGCACAAATACCTTAATAATCCTGAATGCTCGAACGAATCATCATCATCGACAACGTCGATCCAATATGCTTTTATGGCGTAAACAACGCCAACATACAGCTTATTAAAAACCTTTACCCAAAACTCCGCATATCTGCACGGGGAAGCGTGATACGCGTCATCGGCGAGGACAATGAAACATCGGAATTCGAAAAAAAGATCAAAGAACTTGCCGATTACACCGAGAAATACAACGCTTTGGGCGAAGACGCGATTCTATCAATAGTCAAAGGAGAATGTCCGGCCGAATTGAAACGCGACAATGTGATAATATACGGCATAAACGGAAAACCGATTCAAGGACGAACACCACGGCAACAGGATCTCGTCGAGGCTTTTGCCGGCAATGACCTCACTTTTGCACTGGGACCAGCCGGAACCGGCAAGACATACGTAGCCATTGCCTTGGCCGTACGCGCCCTCAAGAACCGCCAGGTACGCAAAATAATACTCTCGCGTCCGGCTGTCGAGGCCGGAGAGAAACTCGGGTTTCTGCCGGGTGACATGAAAGATAAAATCGATCCGTATCTGCAACCGCTCTATGATGCCCTTGAGGATATGATTCCTCCCATGAAACTTAAAGAATACATGGAGAACAAAGTGATACAGATTGCGCCTCTGGCATTCATGCGAGGCCGTACGCTCAATGATGCCGTAATCGTTCTGGACGAGGCGCAGAATACCACCACCCACCAGATAAAAATGTTCCTGACACGTCTGGGCATGAATGCCAAAATGATCATAACAGGCGACGTCACCCAGATCGACCTGCCACGCACCACCCGTTCAGGCCTTATACAGGCTCTTAAAGTGCTTGACGGCGTCCCCGGAATAGGACGTGTGGAATTCGGAAAAAAAGACATAATCCGTCATCATCTGGTTCAGCGCATAGTCGAGGCATACGAACGCTTTGACAAAGAAAACGACCATGAAACCGATGTTCAATAAGAGCTGACGCAAAACATAAAAATCCGGGAGCGATAATGCAAGAAAACATGTTTTGGAACATGTTTTCTTGCATTGTCATTTAAAATCGACTAATTTAGCGCCATAGTTTTCAACTATACCATATCATCATTACTTACTTATCATTTTACATCTTACCGTGAACAAACTTAGCAAATTCCTATCTGCTTGTATGATAGGATTAGCCGGATTCAGTTCATCCGCCGCTACTTTTATAGGCGGCCGTACCGATTTCCGCGATGAAACCATCTATTTTGCAATGACCACCCGTTTCTACGACGGGGACCGTTCCAACAACACATATTGCTGGGACGGAAAACTCAATGTCAACGACCCCGAATGGCGAGGCGACTTCAAAGGTCTGATTGAAAAGCTCGACTATATCAAGGCGCTCGGTTTTACAGCTGTATGGATCACACCTGTAGTTGAAAATGCCTCCGGGCTTGATTATCACGGATACCATGCCATAAACTTCAGCAAAGTAGACCCCCGCTACGAATCATCGGACTGCAAATTCCAGGATCTTATAGATGCCGCCCACGATCGCGGCATGAAAATAATCCTCGACATAGTCCTGCAGCATACCGGCAACTTCGGCGAAGAGAATCTATGTCCGATGTTCACAAAAGATTACAGCCAGCCCCTGTCGAACATCGACAAGTCGATGAAACTGCACTCGCAGTCGAAACTGCCTTCCAACTATTTCAGCCTGCCGGCAAAAAGCCAGTACGAAAGTCGTCTGGGACTGATGAAGAATACCAGAGGCAAAAACGAGGACATCCATAACTACTGGCACCACTATGCCCATTTCAACTGGGACGATCCATCCCGATGGTGGGGACAGATCGCCGGCGACTGTGTCGACCTCAACACCGAAAACGCCGCAGTCACGGACTATCTCGTCGAATGCTATTCCAAATTCATAGAGATGGGCGTCGACGGTTTCCGCATCGATACAGGAGGCCATATATCGCGTCTGACTTTCAACAAAATGTTCATCCCGCAATTCATTGCCGCCGGCGAACGCTACAAAGCCCGACGCGGTGGCACTCCATTCTTCATGTACACCGAAGTATGTGCTCGCGCGGAGGAAGTCATTTACCGCGGAGAAAACTATAACTGCTCACCTTGTTTCTATACCTGGAAAGAAAGCAAGGACTACGCATGGGACATGAGCAAGACATCATGGGACAATATTGTGGTGATGGAAGGCGAATATGGCGACCATGTCAACGCCGAATCCGTACTCCAGCAAGGCATAGACTATCTCGGCCACGCCAATATGCCAAAATCAAACAACGCAATGCTCAGCGGAAACAGCTACCGGACAGAAGATTATTCCCGCAACTCAGGCCTGAACGTCATCGACTTCCCAATGCACTGGCGTTTCCACAATGCAGAGAATGCGTTCGGAGTACGTACGGAGGATAATCTTTATAATGACTCACGCTACAATGTGGTGTACGTCGATTCCCATGACTATGGACCTAACGGAAACGACGGATGCCGTTTCAGCTGGGGCGCCGACGCTCTGGCGGAGAACTTCTCGCTTATGTTCACCTGGCGAGGCATTCCATGCGTGTACTACGGCACTGAAATCGAATTCCGCGCCGGCAAAACCATAGACAAAGGGCCTGACCTTGCCTTGAAAGACGGCGGTCGCGCCTATTTCGGCGGGTATATAGAAGGCAATGTCAACGTAAAAGACTTCGCGGATTACAGCGGTGCGACCGGCAACATGGCCGCCACACTCTCACATCCCGTCGCTCTCCACCTTCAGCGCCTCAACCGCATACGTGCTGCTGTGCCAGCACTGCGCAAAGGCCAGTACAGCACGGAAGGATGCTCCGGCAAAATGGCATTCAAACGACGATATACAGATGCCTCGACCGATTCTTATGTGCTTGTTACGATAAGCGGAAACGCCACTTTTTCAGGTATACTTAACGGCACGTACACCGACGTAGTGACCGGAGATGTAAAGACTGTCACCAACGGCAGCCTGTCTGTGAACTGTTCCGGCAAAGGCAATGTACGTGCATACGTACTCTCTACAGACAAAACCCCGGCTCCCGGCAAAATAGGCGAAGACGGCAAGTGGCTCTATTCCACAAAATCCGTCAACAAGCCTCAGAGCGGCTACGACGGCAATGAAGAGGCCGAAGACACGGAAACAGTAAAAGATACAGCCCAAGGCGGCAACAGTGGCGGCAGTGATGTGGAAGAACCCGAAAACCCGGTCGAGCCTTCGATGTCAGAAGGAGAGCAAGCTGTGTTCTTCGAAAACAGCTCAAGCTGGAGCGGAACGATAAACGCATACGTATGGGACGGATCGACAAGCTATGCCGGCGCATGGCCTGGTTCACAAATGACATATCTCGGCAATAAGATATGGAAATGGACATACACCGGAGCCGGAAAAATCGCCGAAGGCGCCGGACTGATTTTCAACAACGGAGGAACACAGACAGGTGACTGGGAGTGGCGTAACGGCGGATATTACACTGCAGACGGATTCCAGCGTGTGATTGAAGGCGCAGGTGAAATACCCGACAACCCTAATCCTCCGGTCAATCCCGACACGGAATATACTGTATATTTCGACAACTCAGCTTCGGCATGGGATAAAATATATACATATATCTGGGACAATTCCGGAAACTTCGGCGCATGGCCGGGAACGGAAATGACAGAAACGACCACCTTGAACGGACGTAGCATGTACACATATACCCTCCGCCCGGGCCGTACGCTGACAAATCCTCAGATCATATTCAACAAAGGCAACAACGGCGCTCAGACCGCCGACCTTAAGCTTGTCAATGGCGGCATCTATACAATAAACGGACTTCAGGAAACAACCGGTATCATCGGAACCGATATTGCAGCCGACGGAATCACAGTCAGCGCTAAAAACGGATTACTGATAATTGAATCCGAAAAGCCCGCGACTGTACGCGCATACAACATCGACGGAACGTTCCGCACAATAACTGTAGCCGCCGGCACATCCACAGTCCGGCTTCCCGTCGGTTTCTACATCATCAACGGTTCAAAAATAATTCTCTGATATTACACTTTGTGTCCACACGGCAAAAGCCCCGCGCCATCGAAATGGCGCGGGGCTTGATTTCTTTTTGTCATAAATGAAATTTTAGCTAATTTTGTGCGATTTATTCCAAATAAGGTAACAATTGTACAATATGTTGATCAAGGCGCATTCTATCCCGCGCAAAACCACCGGAATCCTTATCCGATGTATAATCCTGACAGCCATCCTCATAGCCGCACATAGCGCTACCGCACAACGGGTGGCATTAAAAACCAACACGATAGACTGGATTACCCTGTCGCCTAATCTCAGCGTCGAAGCGCGACTCAATTCGCGTCTGTCGCTTCAAATGGGATTCGCAGCAAATCCGTTCAACTTCGCAATCGCGGATTTATGTCTGAAAAATTTCCGGGTTGAACCGGAGCTGCGCTATTGGTTCAACCGTCCCATGGCTCGACATTTCATGGCTCTCTCCCTCACCGCAGGAGCCTACAGCCTGCGCCATGCCGACCACCATTTCACTGGCGATGCAGTCGGTGCAGGTCTGTCATACGGTTATGCCGTCGTACTTTCCGACCATTGGAACATGGAAGTCGAAGCCGGAGTCGGAATCGCGCATCTCAGCGCCTACAACTACTATGGAGATGTCGCTCCGGAAAGCAAAAATTATTCCCGGTTCATCCCCGTACCCATACGACTGGGACTTTCTTTTTCCTACATCTTCAAGTAACCAGAAACAGTGAGAATAATGCGAACATACTTAGCAGCCTTAACGGCAGCAATAACGATACTGTTATATGTGTCCTTTCCGGCAGAAAGCCGTACAATCAACGTGCGGGGACGCGTAATCAGCCAGGGCAGTCACGAACCGCTTGAGGGCGTTACCGTAAGAAATGCCCGGACAGAACGTCTTATAGGCTCTACCAACATGGAAGGCCGCTACACCGTATCTGTAGACGAGAACGACGAGTTGCTTTTTTCCATCGTAGGCTGCGAAAGCCTTGTAGAACCCGTCAAAGGCCGTCTGGCTATCGATGTGGCTCTTTTCCCAAAGCCTCAAGAACTTGAAGAAATCGTAGTGGTGGCAAAAGGTCTGGAGAACGCTTTTATTATAGATGACGCGGAGCTTAACGTCAAAGGAAATTATATCCACTTGAAAAAGCATGTGAAAATTCCGCACAAGCTCTTTTCTTCCAATGTCAGGATGATAATACAACCGACCATCTACGACGTCACGCTCCGGAAACTGTCTTATCTCAAGCCTGTGGTATTCGACGGTTACCGCTATGCTATCACACAACGCCGCATGCACGACTTCAACGACAGCATAGACCCGCTCACACCATTCCGCTCAATAAAACAAACAAGCCGCAAAACCGACGATATCGTAACCATAGCGGACTCATTATATGTAGAGAATCCGAACCACGATTTTATGTGTCTGGTGATGTCGTCGCTTGAAAACTATAACAACATCATCCATGCCGATACTTTCATGATAGCACGCGGCACTATCAATCCGCTACGCTTCCTAAGCTACGAACTTAAAGGAGCAGGAATGACCGACGAACGTTTTATACCGCAGCCGGAGGTGGAACTGCGTGATGCACGCGGCAACATGAATCTGGCATTCGAGGTCGGAAAATCAAAACTGAACCTTTCATTGGGCAACAATCGGGCTGAAATAGATGCAATGCTTGCCGAATTCCAGGCAATTGAAAACAATCCCGACATGGCTCTTAAAAGTTTCTCCATATCCGGTACCGCTTCTCCCGAAGGCCGATATGAAAGCAACATCAAGTTGGCCGGGGCACGAATGAATTCGGCTATGGATATAATAATGCAGTCCGTTCCGGAAAACCTGCGCCGCAACGCAAGCATAAGCACCGATGCTTCGGTAGCTTCATGGAGCGACGTATCGGAACTGTTGCGCGCCGACGGCCATGACGACGAAGCCGATGCCGTGGAGCGCATAATAAAAAAATATCCGAAGAATCCTGATCTGCAGTCCGCAAGGATGAAACGTCTGCCATTCTATAAACATCTGCTTGCCGACAAGTATCTGCCACGTCTGCGAAAAGTCAATTACCAGATTGTGACATCACAATATCGTCCGCTGACCGACGCCGAAATTGAAGAATTATATGCCCGCGGCGATAAATCGCTGTCGAAATACCACTTCTGGCGGCTTTACAACAACAGCAGTGACACTGCGCGCAAAGAAAAAATAATGCGCCACGCCCTTGAAAACCATCCCGACTTTCTTGCCGCAGCCACCGATCTCTCGGCCTTGCTGATTGACCGCGGACAAAGCGACGCTTCGATTCTCGAACCGTTCTTCACCGATAGCAACAAATGGACCGGACTCCCTGAATCCTCTCGCTACGACATGGGCGCAAGCGCTCTTGCAGAAGGTCGATTCAGCCGCGCCGACTCGCTGATGTCAACTCTGCCCGACAACGAACTTTTCCACAAAGGAAAAGTCTACAGCGCCGCTCTAAACGGACGTTATATAGATGTGATGCAGGAAATATCTGAAGACTCCCCTCTCAATGAAGTTCTGCTCTTGCTTGCCATAAAGGATAATGACACTGCCTGGGAAAAAGCTCAGAAACTCGACGAATCGGCAATTGAGGAATACGTGAAAGCAGTCGCGGCCAACCGTGTCGACAACTACGTATATGCGACAGTCCATCTTAAAAACGCATTACGCCTCGACCCGTCGCTGCGAGATGTGGCCCGCGTCGACGGCGACCTGACGGACATTATCGAAGATATCGACTCCGAAAACGAAGAATTACAGTAATACGTATGATGCGAACAACACATCCGCCGACAAAAATGAATAAGACTGTTTTCTCAAAATCATATACATGCCGCACTTTTGCGACATTCTTTCTCCTGCTTCTGCCAGCCATTTTCAATGCCCCGATACTTGGCGCACGCACAAACGTAAAGCTCAACGACACATTACGCGTAGGCTTCAACGCTCTCGACCATGTGCTTCAGCGACCACTCCCATCACCATCATATCCTGACAAAAGCTCCCCTGCCAGATTTTTCATCAGCGGCGGAGCCGGCTTGTCAATGCGCGGACTGCACACGCAGCCGGGCATACGCGGCGAATTCTCGCTCGGTCACTGGATCACCCCCGTCCATGGATGGCGCATCAATATCGGAGGCGGAATGCACTCTGTAAACCAAAATGATCCGAGAGCGTACTTCGGTTCCGTGTCTGCCGACTACATTATGAATATTTCGACATTGCTGCGCGGCTACGACAGCCGGCGCATGTTCGAACTTATCGGCGGATTGGGAGTCGAATACCAGCGTCTGCGCCGCAACGGCCTATGGGGCAATGAGCTTGGAGCACGTGCTTCGCTCCAAGCACGTTTCAATGTAAGCCCGGCTTTGTTCCTGTATCTCGAGCCTCGTCTGGCTCTCGTAGCAGGCACGCGCTTCGGTCCCGGTTCTTTCCGCCGCTTCCGTCCTGACATAAGTTTTTTTGCAGGACTCGGCTACCGCTTGCTGCGTGGAGAAGAACGTCGCCGCGGGACAACTCCGTTCCTGAATGTCGACGACAGCCATATATTTTTCTCTGTCGGCGGGGGCGCCACTTCATATCTTCGCGGCGCATCCAGAAATACCATAGGTCCGGCTGCATCGGTTTCTGTCGGCAAATGGCTTTCATCCGTTGCCGGACTAAGGCTTAAAGCCGATTTCGGACGCTACGGCCATGTTCCTGGCAAAGAAAACCACCGATATATCGCATCAGCCGGACTTGATTACGTTTGGAACATAGCCACTGCTTTCGGCGGCTACCGGCGCAATGAGATTTTCGGACTCAATCTGAACCTCGGCGTCGCCATGGCTTATGGCAACATGGCCATGGCCAAGTTTTATCCGGGTATCGAAGGTGGTCTGACAGCCTCTTTACGGCTGTCGCCTAACTGGAGTCTGTATGTAGAACCGCAGGTACAATTGTTCACGCGCAGCTTCAACCGCGACCTCAACGGAAACTCATACCTCCATCCTATCGGTTCTCTGATGGCTGGTGTGAACTACACATTCGGCAATTTCTACCACGAATTTCCCAACGCCAACAAGGATTACCTGAAGGACAAGCACTATTTTCTCACCTTCGGCGCAGCTCCGGCATGGCGTTTCCGCGGCAATTACGGAAATCCCGGCATAGCCGGAACCGTAGGCTTCGGCAAACGCTTCACGCCTATATCATCATGGCGTATCAGCGCCGACGGTGAAGCGTTCAGGCGCACTCCCGGATACATATCGCTTTCTCTTGCGGCCGACTATCTGTTCAGCATCTCAACAACCATGGCGGGTTATAATCCCGACAGAATTTTCGATCTTTCGGGCGTGCTCGGTTTATTTGCCGGTGCAGTCAACTACGAAGAAGCCCTCAACGTAGTCTACGGAGGCAAAGCAGGTCTTCACGGTGTATTCCGCCTCAACAACTCTCTCGGCCTTTTCATCGAACCGCAGATACTGGCTTTGCGCCCTCGCGGAAGCATGAATCCGGGTTGGGTTCCGGAAGTACGCGTGATGGCCGGTCTGACCTACAGACTGGGACAAAGCAGCGGTTTCGGAGCTTCCATAGCCGACGCATTCTTCGGAGGCGACAGGCGCAGTTTTGTCGGGATTTCGGGTGGACCCACAACAAGCAGCACCACAATATTCGGCTCCGGAAAGAACAGGATAAACGGAGCGATTGAAGCAAATATCGGCCGATGGTTTTCTCTTGTTTCCGGACTTCGTCTGGGACTCGGCTATGATTTCTTCCCCACTTCCGACAGCGACAAGCGTCTGAATCTCGGAAGCTTGCATCTGGACTACATGCTCAACATAACATCGCTGATGGATCGCAATCCCGCACGACGTTTCCACATAATAGGCACAATAGGCGGCGGTGTGGCCATAAGCGACGCAGAAAATTCAAAAATCGGAGCAATGGGCAACGCCGGCATACAGTTCCGCTATAATCTGCCTGCAAATATAGACATACACATAGAACCTGCGGCAGCCGTATTCATGAACCGTACCGTACCGAACTACGCGACACATAACCGGGTTATGGGCATAGGCAGGATTCTCGCAGGTGCTTCCTACCGCTTCTGAGAGCAGAACAAATATAAAAAATCCGGGACTCCGCTTCCATTAAAGGATAAGAGTCCCGGATTTTTTTGTTTTCACGTCTATGCGCTTTTTCCTGCATACGAAAGAATGTTCGCCGATCCGATATCGACACCGTAAAGTTTGGCACGTTCAAGAATCGCACGTGCGAGCCGCGGTTTCAATTCTTCAGGACAATAGCGAAAATAGGCTTCCGCCGCACGCACGTGGGCTGCGTCCGGCATAGGATATTCCCGACGTTCGGGCAAACCGAATACATCGTCGGGAAGTTCTTTCTTTTCTTCGTATGTCAGTCGGTCGGTTTTCATAGCAAACAGGCTTGGGTCGCTTTATATATAATCTCTGACTATAACAACAGCGATCCGGCATGAAATGTTCACCGAATAAATACTTATTTTTACGAAAGGGCTTTATTATAAAGTTCTTCAATGCTTTTGAGCACTCTATCAGGGTAATAAGGGACTACCGAATCGAGTGCGGCCTTTCCGCGACGTGTGATTTCCCCGGGGTTGCAAAGATAAAAGTCGATGGCGTCGGCAATAGCTTTACGGTCACCCGGCGCATGGATGGTACCGGTGATCCCGTCTGCCATCATCTCCGGAATACCACCTACGTCAGACGCTATTGCCGGTATCCCATGAGCCATCGCTTCAAGGATAGTTACGGGAAGCCCTTCGGCATAGGATGGCAGAATCATAAGATCGGCGGCGGAAAGCAACTCTTCCTTGCGTGTTCCATCGACCCAGCCGACGAAATCAACCAGATCCGATATGCCAAGACGCCTGATCTCTTCTTGAAGACGCTCTGTTTCGCCATTGCCTCCCACGACAAGCCGGACACGATCCCGCCATCGCGAGGCATTGGCTTCCATAAGTTCCAACAAGTCGAATATTCCTTTGGCTTCACATATCTTACCTAAGAAAAGTAAATGCAAAGGGCCTTCCGATCTGCGGGGAGGGAAATTTTTCACCTCGGCAGGAGCGACTATATTATTAATTACATCAACTGATCGGCAACCGAATGTCGAACGATAGTATTCGCGCCATGATTCTGTAAGCGCAACGACAGTCGAAGCCTTGTCGAATGTAGGGCGCAATGAGTCCGCTCCGCGGGCTGCTGCGTAGTCTTTTATAAGACCGCTATGGCAATGTAGTATTATTTTATAGCCAAGGATTCTACCCCAGGCCACAATCAAGGACTTGCGGAAAAAAGATTTACCTGAAGCGACATGCACATGAAGCAGGCGCCTCCGCTTGAACAGGCGCGCGAACGGCAGACGGACAAGTGTCGTTCCGAGAACAAAGGCCCCGCACACAAAACCGTGTCCGCTGTTGGTCGGAAGATAATGAAATGCAGGAAAAACAGCCCGGTAAGAGTTTATTACAGATGTAATCCCACCGCGGTCGTTCAGATTTGGTCCGACAACTATTACACTGTCAAAAACATTAGAAGAAACTCGGCTTGCGTCCTTATGATTCATGTGGTATTTTTTCAATAACAACAAGGATGTGCGCCTCCGGGGCACACATCCTCAATCTTATTTCATTCTTCCGGCAATTTGTCGGAAAAATATTTACTTTTTCGTATCTTCGACCGGAGCCGGAGTGTAGCGGGCATTCAGGCCTTCGATAATTTCGGCTGTGATATTAAGTTCCGGTTTGAAAAAGAGTCCGGCCTCGCGCAGAAGTATGGCATCATAACCGCGGGTTGCGTTATACTCTTTTATATAGTTGTTGATCGAGTCGTTCAGACGGCGCTGACGGATCATCATTTCGTTCTGTATGCGTTCCTGCTGCTTTCCGAGGAAAGAAGCGGCTTCGTTCTGCTTGCGGTTGAAGTTATCGACATCGCTCTGGAAAGATTCCTGGGTCATATAAACGCTGTTCTGGCGCTTGCGTTCTATATCGGAGCCGAGGCGTTCGAGTTCGTTCTGCTTCTGACGTTCCTGCTGCTGATACTGAAGAGCGAGTTTCTGGTTACTCTGGGCAATTTCCTGAGCAAGGGTGTATGCGCTCAGAAGAGAGTCCATGTCGATGTAGCGGATGTTTGTAAGTGTAGCCACGGCGCCTTCGGAGGCGTTGGCTGCGGCGACAGGAGCCTGAGCCGCTTTGTCGTTGCATGATGCGGCGACGAAAGCGAGAGCCGCGAGAAGCATTTTGGCCGTGAACTTAATTTTTTTCATTGAGCCGTTTGATTTATTTCGGTTGGTTTTTGATTGATTCTCTTTTCTTTATAGCCGAAGACGTCGTTGCGTGGTGATGCCGCTCGGTGGGAAATTTAGCGCCCTTGTCAAAGAGGACGCGCACACCCAGCAGCACGAAGCATATCAAGAGCAGAATTACGCTCAGTATGATTGTTTTCACGGCACAAATACGCTTTTGCGAGTGCAAATATAGGAAACGCCCGCCGATTTTTTTCTATATCTAAATTATATTTTGTAATTTAGAGCGCCAAAGGATTTACTTTTAACATTCTTTGCAGAAACTCAATTTTTATTAATCCGGCATAAACGGACATTTTATAAACACTAACACATATCAGCCAATGACACTGAAAGACCTAAAGCCGGCACAGGTGTTCGCCATTTTCGACGAAATCACAAAAGTGCCCCGTCCTTCGAAAAAAGAGGGCAAAATACGACAGTACCTGCTGGACTTCGCAGCCAAGCACGGCATAGAAGTAAAGACTGACGCAATAGGCAATGTTGCCATGTACAGGCCTGCGACAGCCGGCAAAGAACAGGCTCCGACTGTTGTCCTACAGGCTCACATGGATATGGTCTGCGAATCAAACGACAAGAACTTCGACTTTGAGAACAACCCCATCAGCACCGTTATCGACGGCGAATGGGTGCGGGCCGAAGGAACCACACTCGGCGCAGACAACGGCATAGGCATGGCTGCCGCCATGGCTGCACTGTCGGACGACACTCTCGTTCACGGGCCTCTCGAAGCTCTTTTCACCGTAGATGAAGAAACCGGACTGACCGGCGCCAACAACCTCGGCGAAGGCATGATTTCCGGCAAGATACTCCTCAACCTCGACTCTGAGGACGACGCCGAGATTTTCGTGGGTTGCGCAGGCGGAGTCGACACGACCTGCACTTTCTCCTACAAACGTTCTTTCGCTCCTACCGATTTCCATTATTTCCGCTTCGACATTTCCGGCGGATGCGGCGGCCACTCAGGCGGCGACATACATCTGGGACGCGCGAACGCCAACAAACTCCTCGCCCGCTTCCTCTACAGCATGAGCATAAAGCATGAAATCGCCCTCGTCGAAATCGATGGCGGCAACCTCCGCAACGCTATTCCGCGTGCTGCCCATGCCGTATTCGGAATCGACGGAGCACGTAAAGAGGACGTACGCATCGCTTTCAATCTTTTCGCAGCTGAAATCGAGAATGAATATTCCGGTCTTGAACCTAACCTCAAGCTCGATCTGCAAAGCGTTGACCGCCCCGAATACAGCATAGACTACAATACTTCAATCAACATAATCCGCTCGTTGTACTCCGCCCCGCACGGTGTGATATCGATGAGCCGCGATCTTGAAGGCCTTGTAGAAACTTCGACAAACCTGGCATCCGTCAAGATGCTCGACGGAGAGAAAGTACTGGTGACAACAAGCCAGCGTTCGTCGGTCGAGTCCCGCAAATGGGACATCGCCCGTCAGGTGGAAGCTTTGTTCTCTATGGCCGGCGCAGAAGTTTCCCATGGCGACGGATATCCCGGATGGGCGCCCAACCTCAACTCGCCTATCATGAAAATCGCCGCCGATGCCTACGAAGAACTGTATGGCATACGCCCCGCAATCAAAGCAATACACGCCGGCCTGGAATGCGGACTCTTCCTTGAGAAGAATCCCGGACTCGACATGGTGTCTTTCGGTCCGACCCTGCGCGACGTCCACTCTCCCACAGAACGCATGCACATCCCCGCAGTCGAACGCTTCTGGGGACAGCTCTGTCGCACTCTTGAAAAAGTAGCCGACCTCAAAGCTTGATTTTTTTAAACAGAAATACCCAAAGCAGGGACGCAACAAAAATCATATTGCGCCCCTGCTTTTCTAACTCATAAATCCGTCTGTGCCATGAAACGCTTTACAGCTTACACAGTAATAATGCCCTTGCTTGCTCTTGCATCATGCTCGGTTTCCGCTCCTGCTTCGGCCGACAGCAAGCGCTACAGCGTGCGTGGCATCGCTTTGGACGATAGTATTGAGATTCTTGTAGATTCTCTTTACCGAAGACTCGATGTGTTCGGACCCGACACCATACACGTAAGTTTCATTACTCCGAAAGCAGAGGAGAAGTCCGAGCGACTTACAAACCGCGACTATCGCGAAGTAGCGGACAAGCTCGGGATAGAAGCCGCCGCCGTAAAAGCTATTGTAGAGATTGAAACAGGACGGACGTACAAAGGCTTTCACCGTCCGGGAAAACCTATCATAAATTTCGACCTTGCTGTCTACCGGCGTGCTGCCGCCAGACGGGGCATAGATCTGAACCGCTATACCACATCACATGCCGTGATTTTCCGCAGTTCCGACATAGCCCGCTACGGCACTCAACAGGAGGGGGAACAGGCACGCCTCGACGCCGCAATGAGCATAGATTCGATATCGGCAATCGACGGCACATTCTGGGGACTTTTTCAAATAGGAGGATTCAACTGGAAACTTTGCGGCACTTCCTCCCGCTCCGAATTCGTAGAACTGATGAGCCGTTCGGAACGCGACCAACTCGATCTGTTTGCCGAATTCATAAGAAATTCCGGGCTGCTTAAACCATTAAAGAAAAAAGACTGGACCACATTCGCCCGCGGCTACAATGGAGCCGGCTACTACAAGCACAACTATCACACACGCCTCGAATCCGCTTACCGCAAATACCGCTCCCTCCCCGACGCAATTCCGGGGAAATAAGATACATGCAAATTCCGGCGCCTGTTGCAGCCTATCTGCCGAAATAGAGATTTCGCCACGTCGAGGCAAGCGATTGCGAGGTTGCCACGGTCGGCGTCTGTCGCTTGCGGTTCTCGACAACCGATGTTTTCTTCACCTTGTCGCTGACATAGTCGCTCAGTTCGCCAAGGGTCACTTCGCCGCGGCTTTCCTTGAGTTTCTTCAGCAGCCAGTAGGTGAACAGTCCGTGTCCCTGCGAGGCGTAGGGAAAAGCTGTTTCGTCGCCCTCGGCCGCCGACAGCACTACCATGTTTCCTGTAGGGCGCGATGCCTTGGGCTTGACGGTGACACCCATGGACTGCGGAATCAGCATTCCGTCGCCGTGGTTGGCGCCGCTGAAGCAGGCATCGACCATCACTGTCACCGACTGTGCGCCCAGGTTGCCGAGCTGGCTGTAGAGTTTCTCCAACGGATAGCAGATCTCGATGTTCTTGGGGTCGACGTCGACGGGCAGGATATAGCTTTCGCGATTGTTATCGTCGGGCAGGCCGTGGCCTACGTAATAGAAGAGCACATTGAAGCCGTCACTACCATAGGCCTCAGCGATGTCGCGCAGATGGCCTACTGCAGAGGCCATCTGGCCGTAGGTGGCGTCGATGTAGGTCGTTATGTTCTTCTCCGGGATACCGAGGGTGCGCGTAAGGTATTTCTCCATGGTGCGGCCGTCGTTCTCGGCGTTAGCCACACGGGAGGCATGGGCATAGTTGCCGTTGGCTATCACCACGGCGAAAGTGTTCGGCGCCTTGCGGCTGCCGACGGGTATGTCGACGTCGACATCGGATGCGTCGCCGGCCGCAATCTTTTTCTGCTCCGGCTCGTAGCGGCGCGGGGTCACGGCGACAGGAGTCGACAGCCGGGATTTACCTACGGATTCACCGTCGTCGATAGCCTCGAAGTTAAAATCGAGATTCGCCAGGTCGACGGGCTTGAAGTTGTAGTCTACGTCGACCTGCGCATAATTCGCACGAGTGTTGGAATCATAGACGTACTTGCCGAAACTTACGCTCTGCAGCGCAACGTCGTCGCCCACGGGAACGAATACGGCTTTCACTTTGGCTTTGTTTTCCGTCCAGTCACGTTTGAATGCCTGTGCTTCGGCCAGCGGTACCGGCAGGAGAATATCGCCGTAAGTCGCTGTTGAGATAAGGAATGTCTGGTTGTCGGCGTCGTAGGGGCGAAGTGTCAGCTCCTGTTTTGCGAATGCCGCCGAACGGTACTCGCAGTATTCCCCGGCAAGCGCCTCGTACTTGCTTATGTACTCTTGATGGGCTTCCTGCATGCGGCGGTTGTAGTCGCCGCTGATTCGCTCTGCAATTTCAGACACTTTGGCTGCACGCGACTCTTCGGTGACGCGCTGCCGCCACTGTGTCGTCGACTCGAACTCGTCCTTTTGTTGCCATCGGGAGATTTCGGTTTCCACCTGTACGCGAAATTCTTCGTCGCTCATTGATTTAATACCTTTCGAAAGCATGTAAGAATCAAGCGACCCGATTTCTGAAGCTATATATTTGTCGAAAGGTTTGCTAAGTAAAGCTTTATGCGCTGCTACAGCCTTGCGCCCATCTTTCTGGGATTCATAAAAATTACCTTGACGATCAATATAGCCCTTTTTCCTGTTTTGCCAGACCAAAGCCAAACCGTCTGTAAACCAATATGCATCATCAAATTTCGCAGGAATGACAAAATTTCCGCTTTTGTTGATACTACCCCATTTATCGCCTTGCTTGACCACAGCCAATCCACCGGAAAAGTCATATGCAAGATCGAATTTAACTGGAATGACAATGTTCCCGCCTTTGTTGACATACCCATATTTACCGTCTTGCTTGACAATAGCCAAACCGTCGGAAAACGACCATGATTCATCGAATTTCGCAGGAATAACAAAATCTCCACGATCATCAATATAGCCATATTTACCGTTTTGTTCGACTGCAGCCAATCCGTCGGAAAAGCTGCGAACCTTCTCATATTTCGCAGGAATGACAAAATTTCCGCTTTTGTCTATAAAACCATATTTGCCGTTTTGCTTGACAGCAGCCAAACCGTCAGAAAACCAATATGCATCATCAAATATTGCAGGAATAACAATTCGTCCGGATTCGTTTTTATAGCCGTATTTATTGCCCGTTTTGAAAGATTTAATTTCTTCTGCCGCCAGAAATAAAGGGGTAAATACGAGAAGTAGTATGGCGATAATGATTTTGCGTTGCATGATGTGGTGTGTTTATAATATCGCAAAAGTATGAATTTCAACATAAACATGCAAACAATCGCGGGCGAATGTGGGGATGAAATGTAGGGACGTGCCGTGGCACGTCAGGAAAGTCGCCGTACGTGAAATAGCTGTCACACAAAAACACCATACATGCGTGATAACGTTGTTGCTACGCATGTATCATCAGGACGAGGCACATCCACAAAGCTCCCAGAGGGTGCTCCGACTCAATGGTCGTCATGCGATACCGCCCAACCCATGACGTGCCACGGCACGTCCCTACGTTCGCTCTTCTCTTCATCTCTAATCTCTTCTCTAAAACCCTAAACCATCAACTGCAAAGCTGACGTGCCACGGCACGTCCACAAGCGCCCGGAGGGTGCGCGGTGGTGCTTAACCCCATGATTTCATGGGGCGGGCATCGCCCAAAATA
>Ga0209064_1001462_pt1 | contig 35881 bp, 37 predicted proteins | sample Inofromicrocosms_FD_187498 | JGI IMG/M metagenome (GOLD analysis project Ga0209064, IMG submission 187498) | Mouse cecum microbial communities from Vienna, Austria - Inoculum for glucosamine and mucus D2O microcosms (SPAdes) (version 2) | ecosystem: Host-associated > Mammals > Digestive system >... | reverse complement strand
AGCAATACCATGAGTTATATCCGACACAAAGCCGAGGAATCCCTTGAGGATTACCTTGAAACAATACTGATTTTGAGCAGCCGCCTCTCTGTGGTGCGCTCCATCGACGTGGCGGCCGAACTGAATTTTTCAAAGCCGAGTGTAAGCGTCGCCGTGAAAAACCTGAAAAACCGCGGATACATCACCGTTTCAGAAGAAGGGTTTCTCAGTCTGACAAAAGACGGGCGAAAAATCGCAGAAAGCGTTTATGAACGCCACACCCTGCTGACGGACTGGCTGATCCATCTCGGCGTTGACCCCGTGATCGCTGCAGGCGATGCCTGCAAAATGGAGCATGACATCACACCGGAAAGCTATGAAGCAATGAAAAAATGCATCCTGTCCGTTTTGGGGCGTGACTAAAGCACGATTTTCCGTTATGCACTTGAACCGGCTGAACTGTTACAGTAAATCCTGCATACTTTTCAGGCTGATTGCCAGTGTTGATGTATTGTGCAGCAGCGCCGAAGATGTGGGCTGTAAAATGCCGCCCACGCCAAGCAGGATCAGCGCCGTGTTGAAACCGACAATCGCCCTGTAATTTTTATGTATCCGCCCGACCAGCGCATTGCCCAGCCTTTTCAGTGTCACAAGCCCGCACAGGTCATCCGATCCGATCATAATGTCCGCGATTTCCCTTGCGATTTCCGCCCCATCGCTGACCGCAATGCCCACATCCGCCGCCGACAACGCCGGGGAATCGTTGATGCCGTCCCCGACCATGACAACCTTTCTGCCGGCTCTTTTTTCCGACTCTACAAAACGCGCCTTGTCCTCCGGCAGCACTTCCGAATAATACTCGTCAACGCCGACTTTTTCTGCAATGGCGCGGGCTGTCCGTTCGCTGTCGCCCGTCATCATCACAATCTTACCAATCCCGCACGCCCGCAGTTTGCTGACCGCATCCGCCGCTTCTTTCCGAAGGGGATCCTCAATACAGATGACTGCCGCCAGCACGGAATCGACTGCCATGTACAGATGGGAATACTCCGCAGGAAGGGCGTCAAACTGCTCCTGCATCCCCTCCGGCACCGTACACAGTTCATCCTGAAAAACAAAGTGGTAACTGCCGATGATGACCTTCTTTTCCCCGATACGGGATGAAATCCCGTGCGCCACAATGTACTCCACACTGGAGTGCATCTCGCTGTGTTCCAGCCCTTTCTGCCCAGCCGCCTCCACCACGGCTCTCGCCATCGAATGCGGAAAATGTTCCTCCAGACAGGCGGCAGTCCTTAACAGTTCGTCCGGCTCATCCCCCTGAAAGGGTATGACATCCGCCACTACCGGCTTCGCCTTTGTCAGCGTTCCGGTCTTGTCAAAAACAATGGTATCCGCCTCGGCAAGCGCCTCCAGAAACTTCCCGCCTTTGACCGTGATATGGTGTCCGCTTGCCTCCCGTATTGCTGAAAGCACGAAAATCGGCATTGCCAGTTTTAATGCGCAGGAAAAATCCACCATCAGCACCGATAATGCCTTTGTGGCATTCCGGGTAAAGGCATAGACGCCGCAGGTCCCAAGCAGCATAAACGGCACCAGCCGGTCCGCCAGATGCGCAGCCTTCCCTTCCAAAGAAGATTTTAACTTCTCCGACTCCTCGATCATCGTGACGATCCGCTCAAAACGGCTTGCCCCGCCCACGGTTTCCACGCGAACGGCCAATTCCCCTTCCTCCAGCACTGTTCCTGCATACACATATCCATGCGCCTGTTTAAAGACCGCTGCGGATTCCCCGGTCAGGGATGCCTGATTGACCGTTCCCTCCCCGGAAACCACCATGCCGTCAAAGGGAATGACATTGCCCATACGCACTACAATCTCGTCGCCGACTGCGATATCGGACACCGACACCAGTATCTCCTGCCCGTCCTTTCGCCGCCATACTTTGCTGATATTGAGGGACATACTCCTCGCCAGGTCGCTTACCGACTTTTTATGTGTCCATTCTTCCAAAAGTTCACCGATTCCAAGCAGGAACATGATGGATCCTGCCGTTTTCATGTCGCCGCGCAGTACCGAAACGCCGATTGCCGTCGCATCCAGGACCGGCACCTCCAGTTTTCTGCGGCAAAGCGTTTTAATTCCAACCCCGATATAACGCAGAGATTTCAATATGGTAATCCCTGCCCTGACAGGATAGGGAACAAATAACATGCTCCCATATCTGAGAAGCACTTTGCCAACCAGCTTTTCCTTATATGTTTCATTCAGCTCCCTGCAGGAATGCTGCAGGTAATTTTCCGAAACCGTCACGCTGCCATAGGAAAATGCCCGCAGTTTTTGGATCAGCTCTGCCCTGTTTCCGTAAAATGATTTGTTTCCGTCAGATCATCCTTTCCCCCAGAAGCCGTTTCCTCATCCCAGCCATCCTCGTTGGAAAACATCTGCTCCGCCTCCTGACTTGCCCTTTCTTCGTTGATCTGAACGGCCTCCGCATAAATATCTTCCACGTTTTCCTGCACTGTTGCCACCGTCTTCATGCAGAAATCCTTTGCCCGAAGCGCAGCAGCCGTGCCGTGTGTATATACTTTTTTGGCGTCCTTACTTGAAAGAATTTTAATCCCTGCCGTGCCGAACAGAACGCCCGCCGCAAAAATGCCCAGAATCGGTGTCTCTTCATATTGTATATCCTTCCTTTATTCATTTTCGCAAGGTTTCCGGCTTTGACCGATGGCAGGCGTCACTCATGGCACAGCCCGCACATCCACAGCCGCAGGATGATCTTCCTTTTCTCTTACCGCGTACCATACTGGCAATGACGGCAGCCACCAAGAGAACCAAAACCGCGCTGATAATGATCGTCGCCATATTTTCCATAAGCCATGCAAGCATTGAAATTCCTCCCGTTTCCCTGTTATAAATCTAAATGAAAAGCCTGGCGTTCCGTCCAGTGGCGGAACGCCTTTTAGAAGTGCTTCTCACGCTGTTATTTCGCCATTTTCAGCCTCATATTTGTCGTCAGCTTTGTCGCCTCTTTATATGGTCTGAACAGCATATAAATCATGCCGCCGAGGATTACGATGGCTGCAAGCAGGCCAATGACATTCAGGTTTCCTGTAAGTGCCGAGCCAATCTGGTAAACCATCAGCGCCGCCGCATAAGCCAGTCCGCACTGGTATCCGATAGCAAACCATGTCCATTTCGCATTGTTCATCTCCCGCTTGATGGCGCCGATTGCCGCAAAGCAGGGCGCACACAGAAGGTTGAACACCAGGAAGGAATATCCCGCAACCTGACTGAAGTTTGCACCAATTTCAGGCCATCCACCCGGATAGAGGATTCCCATGGTGCCAACGATATTTTCCTTTGCCACAAGTCCTGTGATGGAAGCCACTGCCGCCTGCCAGTTTCCCCATCCAAGCGGTATGAAAATCCACGCAATCGCACTGCCGACCGCCGCAAGGAGCGACTGGTCCATTTCTTCCTCGCCAAGCATCCGGAATCCTTCCGCAGTAAATCCAAAGTAAGTCGTAAACCATATCACTATAGTGGAAAGCAGGATGATCGTGCCCGCCTTCTTAATGAAGGACCATCCGCGCTCCCACATGGAACGCAGCACATTGCCCACCGTGGGCATATGATAAGCCGGAAGTTCCATAACGAAAGGGGCCGGATCGCCGGAGAACATCTTCGTTTTCTTTAACATAATACCTGAAATGATAATCGCCGCCATACCTACAAAGTACGCGCTCGTTGCAACCCATGCGGAACCGCCGAAGATTGCGCCCGCAACCATGGATATAAACGGTACCTTCGCGCCGCAGGGAATAAAGGTTGTCGTCATGATCGTCATGCGGCGGTCACGCTCGTTCTCAATCGTCCTTGACGCCATAATGCCCGGAATGCCGCATCCGGTGCCAATGAGCATCGGAATGAAGGACTTGCCGGACAGCCCGAACTTACGGAAGATACGGTCCAACACAAATGCGATACGCGCCATATAGCCGCACGCCTCCAAAAAGGCAAGAAGCAGGAACAATACAAGCATCTGCGGCACAAAGCCGAGCACTGCGCCCACGCCTGCCACAATACCGTCATTGATCAGCCCCGCAAGCCAGTCTGCCGCACCCACAGCTTCCAGCGCATTTCCCACAAGCGCCGGAATACCGGAAACCCATATGCCGTAAGCTGCCGGATCGGGCTCATCACCATACTGTTCCATCACCGCAAGCGCAGCCTCATAATCGGTAAGGGATGCCGTTTCCACCGTTACCTCCAGCGTTTCATCATCTGCCACCTCATAAGGGAAATCAGCTGCAGGCGCCGCGCCGTTTTCTTCCACATAAGCGTCATAACCGTCCACGATCAGCGCCGCATCCCCGTATTCCCCTGCCGCCTCTTCATAAGCAGAGGAACCGATGCCAAACAGATGCCACCCATCGCCAAACAGCCCATCATTCGCCCAGTCCGTAGCGGAGGCTCCCACCGTCACCATGGAAATGTAATACACAAGGAACATAATCGCCGCAAAAATGGGAAGCCCCAGAAAACGGTTTGTTACAATCCTATCAATCTTATCGGAATTGGTCATCTTTCCCGCAGATTTTTTCTTTAAGCACCCCTTGATGATGCTCCCGATATAAATATACCGCTCGTTGGTGATGATGGATTCCGCATCGTCATCCATCTCCTCCTCGGCCGCCTTAATGTCCGTTTCAATATGTGAAAGCACAGACCCGCTCAGGTTCAGCTGCTCCAAAACCTTGTCGTCCCTCTCAAACAGCTTGATGGCATACCAGCGCTGCTGTTCCTCCGGCAGCCCGTGTACCGCAGCCTCCTCGATATGGGCAAGGGCGTGCTCGACCGTTCCCGTAAAGGTGTGCATGGGAACCGTCTTCCCGTTCTGTGCCGCATCGATTGCAGCTTCCGCAGCTTCCATGATGCCGTTTCCTTTTAAGGCGGAGATTTCGACTACCTTGCACCCTAACGCCCTCGATAATTCCCCTGTGTTGATCTTATCGCCGTTTTTCTCCACCACGTCCATCATGTTGATGGCAACGGCAACAGGGATACCAAGTTCGGTAAGCTGTGTGGTCAGGTACAGGTTTCTCTCCAGGTTCGTGCCGTCGATAATATTTAAGATGGCATCCGGGCGCTCGCTGATGAGATAGTTTCTCGCCACTACTTCCTCCAGCGTATAAGGGGAAAGGGAATAAATACCCGGAAGGTCGGTGATGGTCACGCCGTCATGCCTCTTTAACTTTCCCTCCTTCTTTTCCACCGTAACGCCCGGCCAGTTCCCGACAAACTGGTTGGAACCGGTCAGGGCATTGAATAATGTCGTTTTCCCGCAGTTAGGGTTGCCCGCAAGGGCAATTCGCATACTCATAGTTTTCCTCTCCTTCTATATATTAGTTTTCGCTAACTGTCTGTCTGAAAATAAAGGGGGCAAACCCCTGCACAAACGTTTTCATCTTATGCGCTTTCGACTTCAATCATTTCCGCATCTGCCTTCCGGATGGAAAGTTCATAGCCGCGGACGGTCACCTCAATCGGATCTCCCAAAGGCGCCACCTTGCGGATCTGCACATCCACGCCCCTTGTCAGTCCCATGTCCATGATACGGCGTTTGACCGCGCCTTCCCCGTGGAGCTTCACCACCCGGACGGTATCGCCGACCTTTGCTTCTCTCAGTGTTCTCATTTTGATAACTGCACTCCTTTCTCTGCAGGTTGAAAATTTTAATTTTCAGCCCGTCCTCCTCGCTTTTTATTGATACATTCAACCCTATGCGGGGAATGCCGTTTTACAGGCATTCCCTTACGCGAAGCTTAGTACTTCCAAGTCAGCTTGCTGACTTGGCAGCTTGTTCACTTTGCTGCTTGCTCACTTTGCGTCTCCGTCCTTTGGAAGACGTCTTTATAAGTACTTTTCGCGTTTTAGACCATGATCTTCTGCGCCATCTCTTTGCTGACCGCAATGCGGGAGTCCTTCACATTCACGATGACATTGCCCCCGATAGCGCTGACCACTGTGACTGCCCCTCCCGCGACAAAACCGAGGTTTTCCAAATGTGCCTTAACCTCCTGCTTTCCCCCGATTTTCCTGATGATGTTTTCCTCCCCGACTTCTGCTAATGTAAGCGGCATCATTCATTCACCTTCTTTTGAATATGTATTAGTTTTTACTAACCCAATGTGAAAAACAATGGATGCCAGACCCTGTCAGCCATCCTTATGTTTTATAGGGGGTTAGTACTCGCTAACCATATATTATAATATGGCTTCCCTTGATTCTTGTCAATGTTATTTTTACAACTTACTCAAGTTTCATCATACTAACCAACATGTTAGGAAATACTAACTCATTATTTTGTGCAAAATATCCATAACCCTTACGCCAGTGCCGCGCCTAAAGCCTTACAGTCGGACAGAACTTCCCCATCCGGCGTTTCTCTGCAGATAACGCTGTCGCAGACAAATACCGCGCCGTCAGACCGGCAGGTATCCTCCCAGCTTCGCATCCATTCCCCGTCGCCCCATCCGTAAGAGCCAAACAGCGCAATCTTTTTTCCGGCGAGCTTTCCCTCACAGGCGGTAAACATCGGTTCAAAATCCCCCTCCTCAAGCTGCTCCGCACCCATGGACGGACAGCTGAACGCCACCGCGTCAAACTCATCCATCCGTTCCGCGCCGAACTCACCGCAGAACATCATGGAAACCTCCGCCCCTTCTCCTGTGCGCCTTTCGCCACTGCGGTCGCCATCGCCGCCGTGCCGCTCCAATCAGAGCCCCCGCTACAAGCAACAGGGTATCAAACTTGCAGCGCTGCATAGCAGCAGGGTATTTGACCCTCGCAGCAGTCACCAAATGTCCAATCCAACCTTTGGTTGGATTTAAGCATGCTACGTTTCGCAAGTCATCCTTATGTTAATGATACCTTTAGGAACAGCCCGCAATAAGCCGATCAAACGAACGGTGTTTCTGGAATGCCTCCCAGTACAGGCGCGTGCATTTCCTGTACTGCGCAAACTTACGCTGCGCGGTTTCCACGTTTCCATACACCTTCCATGTTCCAATACACTTTGCCCCCGCCGCGCCGTTTCTGATAAACCCGTCCACGTCCTCCGGCGGATAGCCAAGAAACAGTCCGATCTCATGCGGAAACGCTTCCCCATCCTTCAGGCGGCGCACCAGCCATACAATACACTTCTCCGGTTCCCCTACGGGATAATCCCGCTCCGCTAAAATCTTTCTGGCATCACTGTCGCCCAAGTCCTCCCGCAGCCTGTCAGGGCGGTACATGTAAACCAACACGCTTTGTTCCATATTTTTCAACGGAACAATCCGCACCCCCTGCGGAATCAGGCGTCTGTTCATCTCCCGGATGTTTTCTAAGAACATCCTGTCGTTTTTAACGGGACAATTAAACAGATTCCCTGTTTTTAACCCTGCCATTGTCGGCGAGCAGTGGAATATCAACAGCTCCTCCGATAAATTTTCCGTATCCACATCTTCCATTCATCCCCCTCCTTTCTAGTTAGTTTGCACTAACCTTGTGGTAAAGAAAACTGCCCTTCGGCATTCTGTATCTATTTCTTAGTTAGCTATTTCTAACTTCATACAGAATATCATGCCATGAGATGTCCTGTCAATACCATTTTTAGAAATTTCAAACCATGCATAAAACAGGTAATCCAAAGCATTTGGCAGAAACAGCATGAACGGAATACCGCCGCGAATCCCCAATACCAGCGGGATTGCTTTTTCTCTCATGCCAACGAAGTCTGCATAAATGCCTGACTGCCTGATAAGATCGTCATGCGTACCCTGTTGAGAGATTTTTCCCTGATTGATAACAATGCTCTGGTCTGTGCTTTTAACGGTTTTCAGCCGATGGGCAATCATGATGATTGTCTTTCCCTGTGTGAGCGCTTCGATTGCTTTCGGTTGCACCGCTTTCTCCAATTATGGTTTGATACCCCTCCGGCAATATCCAAATCAAAGCCCCCGCTGCAAGCAACGGGGTATCAAACTTGCAGCGCTGCAGAGCAGCGGGGTATTTGACCCTCGCGGCAGTCGCCAAATGTTAGGCATGCCACTTGGCTCGTTGCCCGCGGGAATAAATTAGTTTATAAAGACAGGGCATGGTATTTGTATGCTTTTTATCTGTCACGAAATAAGGACAGATTGTTTCGTCTTTCAAGAATAAAAAAGAAATGCAAAACTAAAACTTTATCTGTTTTCCCTACAATACCTAATCCAGTACACCAACGTACACAACAATCCATACAGAAAGATTGCTGCACCCGACTTCATGTATCCTATTACAGATTTATCTCCATAAATGTCCGATAGAAATGAGAAGCAAACTGTAACCGGATGCCAATAAGCTACCCTTCCATTTACTACAAACACTCCAGATGCACCAACGAGCATGGAGAGTATACTTCCCCATATATATTTCCCGCCATTCTTTCCAAACCACAGAATCACAGGCAATATGCTTAACGTGATACAGGTATTATACGCAAGCGCTTTCATACATACGCCTGTCATCATAAGCACGGCAGGACAGTTCCTTAACATAATACCCGCAGACAAAAGCAGAACCATTTCAAACAGCGCAACTCTGATCATCAGCAAAAACAAGACTGCCACTTTCGCTTTTATCGCATCCTGCCATCTGACCGGTATCACCAGCAGGTTTTTCAGAGTATCCCTTGCATATTCCTGATCTATCATGTATCCCCCAATCAAAGATACTGTAAACGGCAAGAACAGCATTGCATTGTTGTAAAAAAACATTTCTGCAAACCCTTCCCATTCAGGCGCTCCTGCCTTAATCCGCATTTGCTGCGCAAAAGTAATGATAAACGAAAAGAGTATGCTGAGATATCCAACAAAAACTATTTTCTGTCTTTTCAATTTCTTTAATTCTGCCCTGAGCAATCTTTTCATCATACATCGGCCTCCTGTCTTTTATAAAGCCATAAACTAATTACAAGGGAAACTGCCGTTGTTGCCCCCAACAAAAATATTCCCTTGTCCATTGGATAATACAGTGTGTCCAAACCAAGCTTCAAATTATCCGTATATTCAATAATGCCAAAGGGATAAGTGATGCGAAATGCTACCAAAACAGGCAGATGCATCTCAAGGCAATGAAACATGGTCAACTGCCATACAAACAAAAAATCAATGAGTATAAAACAGTTAATTGCTATCATCGCAATCAGGTTCCTTTTGCGGAGCATAATAATCAAAAGCACCACAGGCATTGTCGCACAGATGCTGCACAGAGATATTATTAAAAATATACCGAAAATATGGAAAACATCCGGAATATAATTCCGCAGAAAAATTCCTCCTGCAACTGTATAAGCAGTAATAATTCCCGTAAATACCACAACAATCACAAGAGCAGCGGCCAATTTGGACAAAAAAATCTTCCACTCGGGTACTCCAATCACCAGAATGTTTTTCAATGTATGATTCCTCTCCTCCAGTTCAAACAAGTTTAAAAGCATGGCGGAAAAGACAAATGGAATCACAAGAAAACTTCCAAACAAGACATTCGTACCGACCAAATTTCTAAAGGGATAATGGTTTTTTATACAGAGCAGTGTGCCAAACGTAGGTATCAGGATGCCAACTGCCCACAACATCCTTGCCATCTTCTGGCGCTTTAGTTTCTTCAATTCATTCCGACATATGCTAAGCAATCCCCTCACCTCCGGTTATCCTTTTAAAATAATCTTCCAGTGTATCACTGCATTTGTTAATAGCATCTACATAAATATTCCGTTCTGCAAGAAACTTGACGATTTCCTTTGTCTGTATCTCTGTGTCAAAAATTTGAATGCACCCATTCCCCATAATCCGATAATCTCTGATATGAAATTCTTCTTCCAGCATATGGATAACTGTTTCAACCGGATCTGCGGACAACAGAATATAATGCATATTTCTTTTTTTCAATTCCTCAAAAAGGCTTTCTTCCAGCAGAATCCCTTTGTCAATAATTCCAATCCGGTCTGCCAAAAGCTCAATCTCTGACAGAATATGGCTTGACAGCAGAATCGTTTTTCCATAATTTTGCGAAAGTTCCCTGATAAAATCCCTTGTTTCCATTACCCCAATAGGATCAAGCCCATTAACTGGTTCATCCAATATCAGAACTTCCGGATCATGGATAATGGCAGCTGCAATTCCAATCCGCTGCTTCATTCCAAGGGAAAATTCTGAAAAAAGCTTTTTATCTTTATAAGGCAGTCCAACCTTCTCCAAACTTTCTTTTATAGCATCCCGTTTTATATATCCCCGCAAATCGGCAAGAATTTCCAGATTTTCTGTTGCCGTAAGGTTTGGATAAAATCCCGGCGTTTCAATCATGACACCTATCCGTTCCAAAAATTCTTTTTTATTCCCCTCAAAAGGTTGTCCAAACATATGGACAGTTCCTTTTGTTATCTTGGATAAGCCTAACAGCATTTTCATGATTGTTGTCTTTCCAGCTCCGTTCCTTCCCAAAAGTGCATAGACTTCGCCTTTTTTTACATGGATATCCACTCCCTTTACTACGGCAGTATCCCCATAACATTTCGTCAGCCCTTTCGTCTCAATGATAAAATTCTCCATCACACCATCCCCTTCTTCGTGTGCTATATCTAATATAAATACATCTGCCTACTGTTTTATATTATCACACTTTCTCTCCCATAACCTTACGAAAACCTTGTAAAAAAGAGTTGGCCCGGCGGCTTACAACGCTGTGGCGTAATTTCCTATAAAGTAAGAAAAAACTGCCCTGCCTTACGGCAGAACAGTTCATTTTTAATTCTCTAATATGGGAAATTCCATGACAAAACAACTTCCTTTCTTTCGGGGCTCTACAAAAATCTTCCCTCCCTGCATCAAAACCAGTTCCCGTACGATTGCAAGCCCCAGACCACTTCCTTTACTGCTACGGGCATCATCCGCCTTATACAGCCTATCAAAGACAAATGGAATCGCTTTCTCAGGAATCCCCACGCCATTATCGCAGATTTTCACAGCAGCCGTAATACCAGTTTGTTCAATCTTTATCCAGATTTTAGAAGCCCCGCTATGCTCCATTGCATTTTTAAGCAGATTATTCACAATACGCTCATAAAAAACCCTGTCCATGCTAATCCATATCTCGTCCATATCTGATACAAAGTCATAGGATATTCCATTTCCTTCAAAAGCCGCAACCCAATTTGCAAAAACTGCCCGTGTTTCCTCTACAATATCCAATGGCTTCATTTCTGCTTTCTCTTCTTTGGAATTGATCTTGAACCACTGAAACAGATCGTCCAGATAATCTTTTAGGACATATGCTTTTTCCCTTGCCTGTCGGACAGATTCTGCATTCATCTCCCCATGGACATACTGATAATGAACGGCATCCAGGTGACCAATAATGGATGTAAGGGGAGTTCGGATATCATGAGACAGACTTGTCATGATCTTTTCATTCCTGTGTTCCTGCCGCTTTGTCTGTATGATACGTTCCTTATTATCCATCATAATCTGGTTGAGTTTATAACAGGTATCCGATAAAAGGGAATATTTTCTTATCAAGATCCTTCTATCCGTTTTCCCCTCTATGATTTCATCTAATACCTGATTGATTTTTTTAATTTGCCTCCAGATACCTGCCAGCAAAAACATTAGCCCCAAGCAGATTACTATAAGTGCTATCATTCCTATATCCATCTACTGCCCTCCCCCGAAGCGGTAGCCGACTCCCCTGACTGTCTGTATTATCTTGGGATTTTCCGGATCATCTTCTATTTTCTTTCTTATCTTACTGACTAATGCCATAATGTTATTATCGTCATAGACATAACCATCCTTCCACACAGCCTTATAAATCTGCTTTTTTGTATAAGCACGCATTGGAGATGAAGCAAGAAAATACAACAAATCAAATTCTTTTCCTGTCAGCAGCACTTCCTTGTTTTCTTTCAATATCCCTTTCATCTGCGGAACAATAGTAATCTTATCGAAACAGAGTTTTTCCTGTGGTAAAACTCCATTCTTTAGCAGAGTATTTCTCCGAATCTGAGACGCAACCCTCGCCAACAACTCCTCCATATTAAATGGTTTCGTTACATAATCATCTGCGCCAATTCCCAGACCACTTACCTTATCTGACGGGGAATTCTTTGCCGTCAGCATAATCACCGGCACCGCATACTGCTTCCGTATTTTCCCTAAGACCTCAAAACCATTTTCGCCAACCAACATCACATCCAACAGTACAAGATCATATTTTGTCTGTGACAGCTTATCAAGCCCCTGTCTTCCATTCCATGCCGTATCCACTTCATATAAGCCATGCATACAGTTTTGCAGCAGTTCCAAAAGAGATTTATCATCATCTATAATCAGAATTTTGTTCATGATTTACGTTCCTCCGTTTTTCAAACCTCATACTGCAGATATTCCATACAACCACACTGCAATTATATGTGGAAATTCGGACTATGACAAGTATCTAAAATACAACTAAAAATTCTTATGAAATTGTACCATATTCATTTTATAAGAACCACCTGCACACCAGCTTTTATTCCTCTTGTTTTGGCCAAACCCACTTTACTAACAATTCACTTCATTAAAGGGATGAATACTCCGGCAGGCTGGATGGAATGAAACTGCCAAAAGAAGTCCGGCGTGACCGTTATCTTCTTGAAATAAACGTGGGAATCGGCGAGATTTTCCCTAATGTCGCCATATTGAGCCCAAATGTAAAGATATGTTGATAGACAAAATAGCGGAAATTATTTATAATCGCACTAAAAGGAGGACGATGAAAATGAAAATTGGAAACAAACTCAACCAATTAAGAAAACTTTCAGGAATGACACAGGAACAATTAGCGGTGAAAATTGACGTGTCCAGACAGACGATTTCCAAGTGGGAGTCAGACAGCACTTCCCCCGATTTGGATAGTATCGTTAAACTAAGCAGGATTTTTCATGTGTCGTTAGATGATTTACTAGGGGAGACGGAAACAAGTGTGACAAACAGAAACGACGAACAAATTACTTTAGAAGATTTGATGAAAATAAATCTTCATAATAGGAAAATGACGCTGTTACTCATGGGCGGGCTGATTTTTGTCATGGCCAGCGTATTAAATTTCGCATATGTGATTGCATTACAAAGTACAACGCTAAGTACTCAGTACATGCTGTACCGGTATATCGCAACAGGGCAATATGCAAACGCCCCTGTTGATTATATGCGGTTAATGATACCATCCATGATTACAGGTGCGGTCGGACTGGTATTGCTCATAAGCTATGTGATTGAAAACAGAAAAAAAGGAGACTGAAAATATGGAACGTGGAATAGAAAGTACAGATAATGATGTTTATGAAGAAACTATTGGCGGCTTGGAGGATAATGAGCTCTTTGCAATGATTGATACGAATGCCCCTTTACCGGTTTTACTTGTTACGTCACAAGTGTTTGTTGACAGCACAGGGAAACAGGCCTCAAAATCAATGACATTTCTTATTGTCCTTATCTCTGTCATAATTTCAATCCTTTCTGCGCCAAACGACATTTTTCTCCTTCATTTGGTCATTTGGTTCCATTTTTTACCAGATTTTCAAATATGCAGGGCATCTGCAGTACCGCCGATAACATAATGCCAATATGATTTACCTCTTCCTTTCAATTTTATAGTTTTTTCTATGCAATTTTTGCGCTTTCCCCAGATTTTATCCCAAAATACACAAAAAAATGTCTTTTCATACAGTTTGTATATATATCCCAACTCAGGTGTTATATAATAATAATGTATTTATCAATAAGCAAACTGTAAATGAGGTTAAAATGAGAATACTTATCTGCGATGATGATCCTTTGATGATTGAACAGCTTAAAAAATACTGTAAAAATTTTTTTGATAAAATCCATGTGAAATGTCCGGAACTGGCCTGTTTTTCTGACGGGGAGTCTTTATTGGCTGACAAAGGCGACAAAGATATTCTTTTCCTTGATATAGAAATGCCCGGAATGAACGGCATTTACGTAGGAAACGAATTAAAAAGGGCAAACAGCAGCATTATCATTTTTATAGTGACTTCTTATTCCGAGTATCTTGATGAAGCCATGCGCTTTCAGGTATTCCGTTATCTGTCAAAACCTATAGACAAGCAGCGTTTCTTCCGAAATATGAAAGATGCAGTTGAACTATACAATACTATGACAATCAAAATACCGGTTGAAACAAAGCAGGGTATACACACACTTTCTGCTTCCGACATCATTGCAATAGAAGCACGGGCAAGAAAAGTAGTCGTACATACAACACTGTGTGATTTTGAATCCGTCCATAATATGCAGTACTGGCTGAAAGAACTTCCCAAAAACTGTTTTTTCCAGACACACCGCAGCTTCATCATCAACTTTGAACATGTCACGGATTTTGACCATACCCTTGTCAACATGGCTGGCAATCAGATCCACGCTTACCTGACAAAAAGAAAATACAGTGCATTTAAAGAAGCCTACCTTCTTTATCTTGAAAGTACGAGGTAAACCAAATGAGCAATGCTGCCTGTTATTTTTTTTACTTTTCTGATAGAGGCAATGATACTGTGGCAGCATTCCTCTAACCTTTTTACTGCCAGACGCAGACCGTAGATACGATCTGTAATGCTTTTCATTTTCTATTTTAACGTCCTCCTTTCTATTTTCTTTTTTCAAATTTAACAATTAAGCACTTGTTTAATTATCGTAGTTGCAGTATAATATACAAAAAGGCACTGGGCAATGTCTCTCAGGCATTCTCTCCCAAATGGGCAAAAGGTATTTCCATTTGGGCAAAATGCAGGTGAAAAAGAAAGGAAAAACAATATGGACAATATGAAATTACCGCACCAACATGGAGAAGGGCCACAGACAGCACTGATACAGAAACAATTAGACCGTGTAGATTATTTCCAAACCGTAGCGGAAGTTTTCAAACAGCTTTGCGATACAACCAGAATCCGGATTTTCTGGCTTCTATGCCACCAGGAGGAATGTGTCCTCAATATTTCGGACATGCTCCATATGTCAAGCCCGGCAGTTTCACATCATCTCCGACCATTGAAAAACAGCGGTCTGATTATTTGCCGGCGTGAAGGAAAAGAAGTATATTATCGGGCCGCAGACACAGAACAAGGCCGTCTGCTGCATCAGATGATTGAGCAGGTTATGGAAATCACCTGCCCTGAATTGTGAGGTCTGTCTTATGAATGGTGAATTGGTAAAAATACAAAAAGAAATGGAAAGATTTCATCAAAAGGTGGCAAATGCTGTCATTCCGCTTTATCCCGGTATAGAGTTATGTTATCTTACTTTTTCAACCGATTCTTTTTCTGTGCAGCATAAGGCTCTGTCACACATCATTCAGATTAACTACTGCAAAGCCGGACAGATGATGTGGGAGATGAAAAACGGAAACCGAATTTATTTAAATCCGGGAGACTTCTCCCTGCATACCATGAAAGCATGTACGGATTCCGTACTTACCTTTCCAAACGGTACGTATCAGGGACTTGGCATCTATATTGATCTGCAGGAAGCCTCTGACGCCCCTCCCGAATTGTTAAAAAACTTTGGTATTTTTGAAACCATATTACCCGAAAAATTCTGCAAAGATGACAGACCTATCTTCCTTGCTGGAAATGAACAGACAGAAAGTATTTTTTCTGCATTTTATAACCAGCCTGAAACGCTTATGCTTCCATTCCAAAAAATCAAGATTTTGGAATTGCTGCTTTACCTTGCCAAGATGGAGTTTACGCCCCAAAACAAACTGGCTGAATATCAATTCGAACTGACTGAAACGATCCGGAAAATCCATGACCAGCTTTTGCGGCACATTGACCAGAGAATTACCATAGAGGAACTTTCAAGACAATATCTCATCAATCCAACAACTTTGAAAAATACTTTTAAGTCAATCTATGGAACTTCCATTGCGGCACATATCAAGGAACACCGAATGCGGCAGGCTGCAAAACTGTTAAAAGAAACGAATCAGAGCATAGCTGAAATCGCACAGGCTGTGGGCTATGACAGCCAGAGCAAATTTACTGCAGCATTTAAAACATATTTTGAAGTCCTGCCGAAAGAATACCGTACTATATACTCCATTGGTCATATGAAGCCGAAACGTATTTCTTACTCAAACCCGCCAATGATACTTCCTTTTTGAATGATATGCTTTTCAGCCTTTTTCAGAAAATTTCTTTTCATGGAATTAGCGCTTATGTTTATTTCGCAATCTAAGGAATAAATTGTAAAACGGTAAGTATGCGTTTTCCCTTTCGGCGGCTTCGGCCCCGCATAACGGTGCAGGCCGTATCCTATCCCCTGGCGGGCATTCCCCAACATTGGCACAGCCTTGCCGGCAGGAATATTTTTCCTTATTCTGTCAGCGGCGGGAATATTCCAAATCAGCCAGTGCGTAAAATCCTTAATCGGGTGTGATAAATCTTCCAATGTAACAGCAAGAGTCTTTGCACTGGGTGATAGATTCCTAATTATAAATTCCGGCGATATGTCCTTCCCCCGCCCGGTATATTCAATGGGAAATTTGTTTCCGTTATCTATGCCAATGCACTCGAATTCCAAAACAGTATTATTCATAATTTCCATCACTTATCCTTTCTTCCAAGTTCTGTCTTTAATGGCTGAATCAATGCCTTTACCATGTAGGAATAACTTTCGTCCATGCTTATGGCAATCAGTATAATCTTATCCACTGGCTGAATAATTGTCAAGGAACATGGCAAATATGCACATGGCCAGAAACGAAGAACGCCTTATCCGTTCCGACAGATCTGCTTTATATGCTGACCGGATTTTTTAAAGAAATTTGTATTGTAACTTTCGCGCCGCCCACAACAGCGGAATTTTCTAAAATGATTTTCCCATTGTGCTTTTTTGCTATGGATGCCGCCACATACAGGCCAATACCATAATGAGATTTTGAAGTCCGGCTGTCATCCTCCATAAAAAATTGTTCTGTTGCGTGTTTTAAGGCTTCGTCAGAAAATCCTTTTCCTGAATCTGTAATCAGGAAAGAAAGTTCGTTGCTATGTTCCTCTATTTCAAAAGTGACCTCTCCACCCTGCGGAGTGTGTTCTACTGCATTGGATAACACATTGATAAGCATCCTTATAAGCAAATCGTGATCTGCCGTAATATATGCTGGATAATGCCCGCAATCCCAATGCAGACTAATGTTGTTCACCGCACATAAACCGTCAATTTGACTCTTAAGTTCCAGCAGCAAAGAATCCATATTGACCTTTTTCATACAAAGTTTATAGCTGTTCCACGATTTTGTAGCCTCGATCAAGGTCTGCACATAGTCCTGCATCTGTAAGGAGCTGTTCTCAATGTATTCCGCACACTCCCTCTGTTCTGTTGAAAGAGAAGTGTCAAAAAGCAGCTCTGCATTGCCGCGGATAATAGTAAGAGGTGTTTTCAAATCGTGTGCCAGGGCAGAAAGCTGATCCTGCCTCATTTTGTCATCATACCACTGCCTCGTAAGGGACTGCCGCAGCGCAAGCCTCATGTGGTCGAGCGCATCCAACGCCTGATCCACCTCAAACAGCCTGCTTTTTTGAATTTCAAAATTTAAATCCTGCTGCTCAATTTTGTGGACGACAGTCAGCAGTTTATCAATCTTTTTTCCAAGATATTTCCCGAATATAAAAGATATCACAACCAGAGAGAGCAGGATTTCCAGCAGGATAGTGACGATCAAAAGCCAGTCGGCAGACGGAAATCTTCTTCTTAATGCCGCATTTTCAAATTGGGCCGTCATGCGGTATCTCAAAATCAGGATTTCTTCATCCCTCTCAATGACAGAATAAAGATACGCACCGCCTCTTGTTCTGCCATTTTCCATACAGGTATTCCAGACAGTTGCACTATACTCCCAGCCGATAGAGCCGCCTTTGTAGCGCCCGTCTTTTGTGAATAAGGCATACTCACAAAGATGTGGTATATCAGATTCTTCAATTTGCCTGGCAGTTTGAAGGGTATCTTTTTCCCTTTCTATTGCGGCGCTTATGCTTGTCAGCGGATATATGGCCCCTATGCTCACGCAAAAAAGGTAAGCCCCCACATTAACCGTGATTACAATAAAAACTGTAAGTGCAAGGCACAGTGCATACCGCATGAATATTGAACGCAGTTTTTTTACACCCATTTATAGCCAACCCCCCATACAGTCTTTATCGGAGCTAAATTGTAAGCAGTCAGTTTACCGCGGATATTTTTGATATGGGTGGAAATAACAGAACTGTCACTTTCCCCGTCCAGGCCAAAAACAGCTTCATATATTTGTTCCCTTGCAAATGTTTGCCCGTGATGAAGTGCAAGATATTCGCAGATTTCATACTCACTTTTGGTCAGCGGAAGTTTTTCGCCCTGAAACTCCGCTTCTTTTGCGTTAATCTGAAACACGATGCCGGAGATAGAAAAGGCATTTTTCTTTTCCCTTGTATCGCGCCGTAAGTGGGCATTTACTCTCGCCCGGAGTTCATCCGTTCCAAATGGCTTTGTAATGTAATCATCAGCACCAAGCCCTAATCCGCGCACAATATCAGCCTCTTGTATCTTGGCCGTTAGAAAAATAATGGGGCAGTCTACGCATGAACGTATCTGACTGCAAAACTCAAATCCATCCAGTCCCGGCATCATAATGTCCAGCAAAATCAAATCATATTTGGAAAAGTTCATATTAAGGGCTGTGCGTGCATCCGATATCAAGCTGATCAAATGCTGGTCTTTTTCCAGCACACGCCGGATAAGCTGAAGCATTGCAGGATCATCGTCTACTACTAAAATATGTCCCATTGTTCCGCTCCTTTAAAAATATATCATTTTTGTTCTAAACAATGACAGGATAAAATCCTCGTTTCACTCAGAAGATGTTCCACTATATCGTGAAAACCAAAATTCTGCCAGGCCTATTGCAGCAAAAGTGACAACGGTACAGAAAATAATCCCTATCCGATTTTCGAATGTCCCCACAGGCTGCAGATTGAACAGATATGCCAAAGCACTTTCCGCAAACCGCACTCCCAAGCCATAAGGAATCATATACCACAATCCCGTACCCAGACCCGTCTGCAGAAGCGCTGACAGCAAACTTCCAACCACGCCGATGCTTATACATAAGTTTCTCCCAAAACGGAACGCTAAAATCAGATGCAGTCCGTACAGCATAACATTGCTTCCCCAAAGTACAATCGAAATTATGACAAAAAATCTTACCGGAAGTTCGATTCCTGTCATATAGGAGAACGGAACCCCAAACAGCACAGCACAGAGTGCAGTGGAAAACAGCCCCGCCAAAAATAGGATGGAGAGTTTTGAAAAGATAGCTTTATCGCGGCTGGGGAGCGTGAGTATATTTTGGGAATGCCCCGCCTGCAATTCCTGCTCTGCAACAATCTGACAGACAACCGAGATTACAAATGGATATGCAATTGCGGTAATCTGCGCAAAGGCTGCCAGCTTATTCAGTTCGCTGACAGACGATAAATGGGAATAGAGCAGCATAAGAGCTGCCCCAAAAACCGGAAAGAGCAGATGAATCCCCAAAAGCCATGAGTGCCTCAGCTTATAAATGTCACTTTTCAAATACCGGTAATATTCACTCATGTGCCCAGCCTCCTCTCGAAAACAATTTTGAACCACCCCAAAAAACAGCTAATGCAAACACCAGGCTGACCATCACTGCCGGAAGAACATACCCGGCGGATAAGAGAGGAGAGGCATCTTCAAGGGGAATCCCATTAACGTGCATTTTGAAGAATGGGCATACAACACGGGCAGGGATTGCATAAGGAACAAATAAGAACCATTCCTTCTCAGCACAGACAGCAGATAAAATTATGTTCGCGGCTAAAGATACAAAGACCGCTTTCATATACCCCATGAAACATACTAACTGCATTATAACAGGAATCTGCCACAAATAAGTCAGGAAAAGGAGCATACAGCCAATCAGCCCATCCAGGGGAGAAACCGCAGCACTTGCCGCCATGCCGGCAACAGTTGCTGCAATCCACAAAAAAAGGTTCGTCACAAAGAGCAGAATAACTAATGCTGCCGTTTTTCCAAGCCAGATCTTATCGAATCGTATAGGCAGGAAAACTATGTTCTGCATCCCGCTTTTTTTCTCCCGGGCAATCATGCTTGCTGAACACAGCGAAACTACAAGCGGCAGAATCATGAAATACCACCAGTTATATGTTGAAAGCTGGACATGGCTGCCGCTTAACAGATACCCCAGCAATAATGTGACTAACGGAGCCAAAATGATCATCTTTATAGAAAAAGTATGACGCATTTTCAACAATTCGGATTGAATGATACCAAGCATAAATCAGCCCTCCCCCCTGGCGCTTCCCACAACTTCCATAAAAATGCGTTCCAAATCCGCATCTTTATGGACTTCACCTTCATAACCCAGCTTTCCATTTGAGATAATACCGATATGGTCTGCAATCTGCTCAACCTCAGGCAAAATATGGCTGGATAATATAGTAGTAATCCCTTTTGCTGAGAAAGAGCGGATCAATTCACGCAGATCCTGAATACCGATAGGGTCTAATCCGTTTGTCGGCTCATCCAAAATTAAAAGTTTAGGATGACCCAATAATGCAAGTGCTATTCCTAATCGTTGTTTCATGCCTAAAGAAAACTGCCCTGCTTTCTTTTTTCCTGTGTCGGTTAATTGCACTGCGGTAAGGACTTCTGAAATACGATCATCTGATAATCCCAGCGCCAGAGTGCGTACTTTCAGATTTTCATATGCTGTCAAATTATCATACAGCGGGGGATTTTCAATCAAAGCGCCGATTTCTTTCAAATCATTGCGGCTCCAATCATGTCCGTCAACCTCTATCCTGCCTGACGTTGGCTTAAAGATTCCTGCAATCATTTTCAAAATTGTTGATTTTCCAGCTCCGTTCGGCCCCAACAGACCATAAACCGAATTCCTTTCTATGCTTAAAGATATACGGTTTACCGCAATCTGCCCTTTAAAACTTTTGGTTAGTTCCGTTGTTTTCAAAATTATGTCCATACTCTGTATATCCTTTCTGTTTGTTGTTACAGAAAGAATAGCAGATAATTTTGAAGATTTCATAAAGATACGGATAAATTTATTTCCTATTGCTTCGGCAGAATACCGTTTCATAAAATTTATCGGCAAATACGCCCCGTATCTATCCGCCACCGCCTTCAATTCCACATTCTCCCCAGTATAGCTGGGGGATTGGCGTTTTCATTAACTGGCTGCAATTCTACAAAGTGAAATAGAACAAAATTTTAATTTTGATTCGCCAATTTCTTAATATAGTTTCCAATATCATTTGAAATGGAATAAAAAGTCTCCATATCATCAATATCTTCTGAATAATTTGGAATAATATCATGTATATAGTATTGATTTTGAGTTTCAAATAATATCAGTTTTTCATTTTCAATCAGATTTTTCTCTCTTGTATGCCGCTCCAGTTGATAAATCGTTATTTCACATATGTTACTTTTTTCTTCGGGCAGACATTCCATTTCCAACCATGTTTCACGTTTTATCTGATTACGAAAAGCTGCTATTTCTTCTAAATCCTTCATTGTGCAAACAAGCTCTGAATCCTGGTCAAAAATTTCTAATTTTTGTTCTTTTGAAACCTTTGCAAGTTCATCTGCACTATATAAATGATAATCGTCCTCATTTTCTGATTTTAAGATTTCATCCGGCTCCTTCAAAACAGCTTCCTCTTCATTTTCAATACCAAAATCATTTATACCCCATGAGGCAAAAATATCATTTTTGTATAAAATATCAGAACCATTTTCCGCCAGTTTCATTATATATTCTCCCGCTGACACCGGAATGCGGCAATATGAAGAATCACCTTCAAAAGCATCCTCAATATAAAAATCTCCGTTATCTTCATAAAGGGCATATTTTCCTATACTAATTTCAGGCGCTCCTTTTTCCACCCAAAACTTCTCCGTTACTTTTTCATAAGAGATAATGATATATTGCAATTCCGCTTGCATTGGAATTTCACTTACGTACTCCCATTCTTCCATTTTTTCATTTTGAATAAATGCAATGACTTCATTTGGTTCGACAACTTGGCAAAGCACAATTTTTTCAGGAGACACAATTTCCAAAAATTGTTCCTCTGATATTTCTTCAGCATTTACCGTTGTTTCCGCACCTGAATATGATTTTACAATCCCGCATCCTGTAGACAGGCAAATACAGCCTGCTGCTACCATAGACCTTATAAAATTTTTATATAGTTTCCGCACGCTATGTCTCCTCCTGATTGGCCGCTCTGTTACTTGGGTTATAATTATATCATTCCATTCGTTTTTTCTATATTCCTTCTTATCTCAGCCCAAATAGCCGGGAGCTGCGGCACAAACTCTGCATCAGTCATTACCCTCCGCTCCGCAACTTCCATAGCAGTCCTTCCGAAGTTCTCATAGTGGGGCTGATTCGTAATTCCCATTTCTGCAAATAATTTTGATTCGCAGATTTTGCTGCTGTCCACCCCATCAAACCGAACAGCTTGTTTTGCAGCCTTTGCTAGATAGTCACGAGCCAATCCCAGATCTCCCATGGCACAATATGTTTCTGCACAAAGTACAAGAAGAACACAATCATATTTGTCAAACCAAGTAATAGTTTCAGGGGGATACCCCGGTCGCAATGTGCTGCGTAACCATTCGATGCAGGCAACAGTGGTTTTGTAATCACGTTTCTGAAAAAAAACATTGGCATAGCCCATCATAATCGCATCCAGGTCATCCAAGTTCTGTGTGAACGCCTTGCCAAGATACACTATAGCTTCCTCTGGCTGGTGGTGACAGTCAGCCAGGACCATTCCGATCATCGCGTTATTAACCCCACATACATTATATTTTTTCAGCGTATCCACACAGGTGTCCGCGTGACCGAGCGATAAATGGAGCCGAGCCATTTTACGGCGGATCGACAGTTCGCTAATGTTTTCATCCGTGTTTTGCCCAATCAGTCTGCAGGCCTTATCAAAAAGTTCCAGTGCGCGGAAAGAAGCTTTTTGGTCTTTTTGTGTATAGCCTTTTTCAGAATAGATAACGGCACTCTGATACACGATGTCAAAACAATTTGGATACTTCTTTAATGCCTTTTCTGATTCCATAACCCCTTCATCATATTGCGCTCTCTGGCGATAAACAATGATCCTTTCAAGCGCTGCCCCCATACTACCATTGCGCCACTCATATCCCAGTAAAACATCTGTGGATACTTCAAATAAATCTGCTAGTCCTATAATTAAGTTCAAGTCTGGATTTGATTGTTTAGATTCCCATTTATAAACAGCGCCAACTGTAACTCCCATCGCTTCCGCAAGTTGCTCCTGCGTCATCTTCCGTTCCTTCCGGAACGTTTTAATATTCTCGGCAAGCCTTGATTTCATATCTATTTCCTTCCATTTTGATAATTTGACGCTATCATTTTACCATTAACTATAATCTAAACAAACACCCTGATGGTATGAGTAGGGAAAAAATTTTTATACCGCTAGTGTTGATTTCTCATCAGGCAGACAGGGCAATATTTTCATTATCCATTATAACTGTGCAACAACAGTTTGCGTTTCAGAGCAGCTTCCTCCGCCAGCCTCTCATATTCTGCATGTTTTTCTTCCCTTGCGTTGCGGGCTTCTATAAATTCTGCCGATGACACTGACATCTTTTCACTTGTCACGCAGGCGTGTATGATATCTCCATTTTCATCTAATGCAATCAGATAGCCCTTTCGGGGATTCGGGTTCATAATGTCCTGCTCCGCAATAAAACCCTCAACCTTTGCCATAACACTCTTTGCCAGTTCCGGATCATTCTTCATCTTTTCTTCCAGTTCCGGCGGAACAACAATGGCTTTCTTGCCAATGGTGGAATTGATCTTTGCCTGCACTTTTGGGTCAAGCATGGCAGGTTCCGCACCCGATGGTTTCCAGTCCAGAACAGAATCATCCGCATTAATACTGAAATATTTATCCCACGGATAATCATTTCTCCCCCACAAGGAGCCGTCAATCTTGGATGTATCCATCACGTTGTAGTATGCTCCGGGATACCTCGCCTGCCACATATCCTTAAAACTCATTCCTGATACATCTGATTGTTCCGCCGCTTTCGCCGCAAGCTCCGCAAAAATCACGTCTCCATTTTTATCAGCCACCGCATTCTTCCGGTACTGCTCCGTCAGATAGTACCCTCCCAATTTACCTGTTACTCCGAAATCCATCTTCCTCTCTCCTTTCATTTTTCATCATTAGGTAATTGCGAAACCAATCAACTCGCTGAATATTCTCACAGCTTAGAGTTTCGCAATTACCTATTCATCATCATCGACCGCTGCTATAATCAAGATTCATCACCTCGGATTTTCGTTTCTGCCGTCACTTAATTTATCGGCAGATTTTCTGTTATTTTGGGATGCCGGGAACGAAAGGCATATAAAATGGAACGAAAGGCATAAATGCAGTACGGGAATTTCAAAAAATAGCATAAACATCTATTGAGAGTTTCTGCGGATAGACGAAATCAGCAAGCTGCCCACTAATTGCAAGGCTCTCTCTTCCTAGTACTCCGCCCTATGCCGCCTTTTACATTAGAAAAGTTATTGGATATATTTGCCGAGCCACCTCTTCTTTACATTCTTCTGCTGCACGACAACTTTTCCATTGTGCAGCAGATTTTTATCATTTATTCCTGTTACAATTCATTGATCGTTGCTGTAATTGGCATGTTTCTAATCCGCTTTGCAGGTGCATATACTGCTGCCGCAGCAGAAACTGTATCGAATACAACAATAATAGCAAGCAAAACGACCGGCAGGCTCCACTGGCTTCCAAAATACCGTGTGACCAGTTTCACATACAAAAAACGGCTTAGAACAATTCCGATACCACTGCCAACGATAAGACCGGAGACAGCGTAAGTAAAGGCTTCCGCAGCAATCATCCGGGTAAGCTGTTCCCCATCCATACCAACCGCCCTCATCGCTCCATACTGCTTTATCCGGGCAGTTACGCTCATAGAAATGCTGTTGATTATGTTAAACAGTGTAATCATCGCAATGATTGCCATAAAACTATACAGCAGAAATTTCGCAGCCAGCCAGGAATTGGCATCTTCCTGATTACGCTGACGCTCATCCGTAAAAATAACATTGCTTCCCGCAAGACTGTTTATTTGTTTTACCGTTTCATCCGTAGCCTGTCTGCTTAATTGTATCCCTATCATACTGTAATTTTCTTCCCCTGTCAGCCGGGCAAAGGTTTCCTGTGAGCAGATGATGCTGTATTCGCCGGGATACAGCCCACTGGATATGCCGCATACCACCTCGATCTCCTGTCCCGCTACCTGAATGGTGTCTCCCACTTTGATCGGATTATCTTTATCCAAAACTGTCATAACCTTGCCACTGTCCCCATAGATTTCCGATATATTTCCCTGCACAAGACTCTCATCTTCACAGTCCAGCATATATTCGCTGTATGACGTTATATTGACATGGTCAATCTCCTGCTGCGAAGAAACAGCCGGAACATGCTCTGTATAGGAACTGCCCCAAACAAGCTCTACACCGGTAATCCTGCTGATCGCATCGCTTAAACCCTGATCCAGTACACGCTCATTTGCATAGCCTGTAAGGGTAATATCCGGCTGCCATGACCGATTTACGGAGGGCATCAGTTCATACGCAAAATCCAACCCTACGGAAATACAGAGAAACAGTATAATACTGAGTGAAAAGCTGGCTGTCAATAAAAACCAGTTTTTCTTAGATGCTGTTGCATGGTGGATACCCAGTGTCCTTTCAACCTTTCTGATCTTCCGTTTTGTTGTATGTCGTACCGAAAGCACCGTATCCGAATTTCCGGAAACCGCTGCCATCGGGGGAACTTTAGATGCACGTTTGGCAGGAGACTGCGCTGCCAGCAGGACAGTTACAATGCCAACCGTCGCCCCGCTGATCAACCCGACAGGGCTTAAGGCAAATACGGGCATAGTGGCAAATTCACCGCCAATTCCATAACGTAAGAATGCACAAATCCCCCATTCAATTGCCGTACCTGTGACCACCCCAACAGGGACAGCCGTTTTGCACCAGTTTAACGCCTCCAGCCGTACATACCGGATAATCTGCTGGCGGCTTGCGCCAATACAGCGCATCATTCCAAAAAATTTTGTCCGCTGCGCTACATTGCTGTTCATACTGCCGGAAATCATCAATACGCCGGCCAATAATACTATAACGAACAAGACTGCCGCTATTCCGTAAATATTCTTCATTGATTCATTGCTGCTTTGTCCGGCAAGACCCATAATCGCTGTATTTTCCGAAATATCTCCCTCCGGCAGATTATACTGCTGTCTGATTTCCGAGGTGATATCGGATGCCTTTGACACATCCTGAAATTGAATATAACAACTCGGGTTAATCGGAATATGGTTCTGCTCCATGATTGAGATATACGCATCCCGCATCATATATACAGCAACCATATAGGTCTGCCCCTGATAATATTCCGCGTCATCCGACCCAAAACCGCATACCGTAAAATCCGTATCCCCCGAAGGCGTCTTCACCGTCACATGGTCACCAATCTTTACATCTAACGCAAGGCGCGCATTGGAACTAAGCATAACGTCATTGTCACCCTGCGGCAGAGCGCCTTCTTCCAGGGCATTCACAAGCTCTGCCAGATAAATACTGTCAACGCCGTATAATGCAGCTTTTTTCTCCCCGATATAGAAAGGCTGGTCTCCATCCGTGTTAAATGTTTCCGACCAGCCGATGGCGGCAACATCCGGATGCCGACTGATCTCTTCTGCTGTGTCCTGAGAGATATTTTCCAACCGGATATGCCAGTTTCCATGTTTCTGCTGCAGCCCCTCACTTGATGCCCGAATCCACATATCCGCCACACTGAAAATCGTAGTCACAAGCAGCACGGAAATAATAACACAGAAAATCGTCATACGATTCTGCCGTTTCCGCACCTTTCCCGAAATAGACACAAGGCTTAAATAACTTTTCATTCCCTGCACCTCCCCAAATCAGTAAGTTCCCCGTCTGACACCTGCAGGATACGGTCTGCCGTCTGTGCAATGCTGCGGCTGTGTGTAATCATAATAATTGTCTGCTCATACTTCTTTGATGCTTCTTTTAACAGCGCAATCACTTCGCTGGTATTCTGCGAATCTAAATTTCCCGTCGGCTCGTCCGCAAGGATTAAAGCCGGGCGGGTAAACAAAGCACGTCCAATCGCCACTCTCTGCTGCTGTCCGCCGGACAGCTGACTGGGCAAATGATTCCGGCGTTCTTTCAAATTTAGCACCGAAAGCAGTTCTTCCAGATACTTTCTGTCCGGTTTCTGGTAATCAAGCAGCATCGGAAAAACAATATTCTGTTCTACGGTCAGTTCTGGGATCAGGTTGAACGCCTGAAAGATAAAACCAATATTTCTCCGCCTGAAAATGGTAAGTTTGCGGTCATTCATGGAAAAAATCTCCTTTCCGCTGATGACTACCTTGCCGGATGTGGGCGTATCAAGTGCTCCTATCATATTCAAGAGCGTACTTTTCCCGGAGCCGGATTCTCCGACAATCGCCACATACTCGCCTTTTGGAACGGAAAATGAAACTTTTTTTAATGCCTTTACGGCTGCTTCGCCGCTTCCGTATGTCTTACTGACATTACTGACTTCTAATAAATTCATTGTGTAAACACCTCTTTCTGCTTTTGATAACAAGGAACTGCAATAAGCTGACTGACAATCCTCAAATCATTTCCTTGCAGTTCCTTAATATAGCAGAGAAATCCTACACCTATATTACAATTACCCTACAATTTTGTTGGAATATGATTTTTCAAATCAAAAAATTCATCGTGAAAGAGGTTCCCCTGCCTAAAGTACTGTCTACCTCAATCGTTCCGTTATGGGCTTCTACAATCGCTTTTGCCAGCGGCAGCCCAAGACCAATACCTTGCGTGTCTTTAGAATAACGGCTTCGGTAAAACCGCTTAAAAATATGGTGTAAATCCTCCGGATAGATGCCGCTTCCATTATCCCTTATGGTGATCTGGAGAATAGAAGCGGATACCCACCAATCCATGCGTATGCAGTCACCTTCTTTTGTATGGTCAAGGGCATTTTTTACAAGGTTGCTGATTGCTTCAATCATCCAGCTGCGATCACACAAAAATGCAGTTTCCCCACTGCCTGACAGGCAGATTTCTTTTCCTTCCTGACTTGCCCGGAACAGGAAGTGCTTTTTGACGCTTTCCGCCATCTCCGACACATTTTCCAATGATTTTTCCAACACAATCATGCCCGCATCCAGCTTTGTAATTTTCAAAAGGTTCTGCACCAGCCCTTCTATCCTGTCAAGTTCCTGCTCGGAAAGCCGGGAAAACTCCTGAATCGTTGGCAGTTCCTCTGCCTCGTCCTGTATCAGCCCCATATAAATGTTAAGGGCTGCAAGGGGTGTCTTTAACTGATGCGAAATGTCAGATATTGTATTTTTCAAAAATTTCTTTGCATTTTTTTCATTCTCGGCATGGGCGTTCAAGATCGCAACCAGAGAATTTACTTCATGAAACAGCCTGTATAATTCACCTTCATCATTGCATTCAATTGTGACCTCCTTGTTGCCAGATACATATTCTGTAATCTGTATTATGGCGTGTTCCATGATTTTATGCTGTTCCCTGAAATACCCATAACAGATTACCAGTATGGCAGCACTCATCAGCAAAAAGCAGACTATTGTGTAAACTGCCGCATTTCTGACTTCAAACCCCATAAGCAAGACTGAAATAAATGCAAAAAATAAAACGCACAGCAAAATACCGCTAAAGAGCCGTTTGATTTTCCGGTTTACAAGTATTTTCATCCTACACCTCAATCCATAGTGTTCCATTTATATCCCATACCACGGACAGTGACAATCCTTTTCGGTTTTCCCGGATCATCCTCAATTTTTGTACGGAGCCTACGGATATACACGGTAAGGGAATTGTTGTCTATATAGCTTCCGCCCGCGTCCCACAATCTGCCCAAAATCTGCTCCTGGGAAAGTATCTGGTCAGGATTTTCCATAAACAGGCACAGCAGCTTATATTCACTTGCCGTTAGTTCAACAAGTTCTCCCCTTTTATATACTTCCCCTTTTAAAAGCTGGATACAGATACCGCCTGAATTTAATTCTGTGACAGCAGTGCCGAAATTTTCACTCCTGCGCAACAGTGCATTGATCCTTGAAAGGAAAACTGCTAACTTGAACGGTTTTGTAATATAATCATCACCCCCGATGTCCAGCCCCATGATAATATCTGTTTCTTCATCAGCGGCAGTAAGAAACATAATGGGTGCTTTTGAGGTCTGCCGTATCTTTTTGCAGAAATCAAAGCCGGAGCCGTCAGGAAGCGATACATCCAAAACAGCCAGATCATATTCTCCCCTTTTCCATAATGCATCCGCTTCCAAAGCGGTACGGGCAACCGTTATTTCATAGCCCTGCTTTTTTAAAGCAAAAGAGAGCCCGTTTATCAGGCTCAAATCGTCTTCCAGTAAAAACAGCCGTTTCATTTGCTATCCCCTTCCTTTCTTCCCTTTGCCTCCTTGTGGTAAAAAAGTGGCTTCGCCACTTCATGAAGAACCTTCGGTTCTTCGTCAATTCATGTCCGTCTGATAACGGACTTTCCTATATGGTAAAAAAGAGTTGGCCCGGCGGCCAATTCCTAGTGACTTACAACGCTGTGGCGTAATTTCCTATAGTATAAAAAAATAGAGTTTCCAAATCATCAGAAACTCTTTCAGACGCAGTACGGCATAAAAAATTGCTTCCCTACGCCGATATTAGCCGACAGGTCCAAAGGGTCAGGTTCTGCCTTCTCAACTACACTGTAGTCCCCCTGCTCGAATAACAGTATAGGTGCTATGGGATGGAAAGTCAATAGAATTTTTCTCATTCCCTTTTATCATTTGTGTATTATAAATGCTGCAATCTGGTTCATTACATCTCCATAAAATCTAATTGGACTAACTTCTTTCCATCAAGCAATCACAGTTTGGCGGCTTTTTCTTTGGAAGTATCAATTCCTCAGAAATGCTCCATATTGCAATGCAATTCTTTTTAGACAGGATTGCATTGCATTTTGTTTGGAGCAGCGGTATCGCCTGTATTTGGATTGTAGTAAAGAACAAAACAAAAATGAAATTAAAAATACACAGGCATCGAATTAGAGAAATAATTAAATTCAACAGCATATTGTACATATCAAGATGTATCGGAATGAAGGTTAAAACTTCAATGCGATAATATTTTATCGCATTTTACATCATTGTATCATCCCGCAAAACCTCAGCCAAGTCGATTTTACGTATATTACGCCAACCAAGATAATATGCAAATGCCACAATCCCCCAGATAGCCAGCATAAAAATCATAATCGGAATAAGCGGAGCTTCGGCAAGAAATGTCCCCACTTCAACATAGCTTAGCTTCAGCATATACCCCACTGTAACAACTGCAAGCGGAAGGGTGATTAAAATCGGACGCCCTGCTATGGTAAGCGCCTCCACGCAGAACATTTTTTTGATTTCACCCTGTGTCATTCCAACAGACATATACCTTGCAAATTCCCTTTTTCTCTGACGGACAAAGCCAAGCGTATTGGAAAACACATTTCCAATGCCGATCATCGCAAGCAGGACACAGAAACCGCCAAAGATTGTCACCATTCCATGTATCTGTTTATCGTTCACTTCTGCTTCCTGAATACGGTTCTCACTTTCTGTCTTATAGTTTCCCCCAATCAGGCTGTCTACCTGCCCCTGCAGAGCATCCAATTCCTCTGCTGTCACATTTTTCCTGCCAAGCATACAGATATAGGTATCCTCCTCGCTGCCTCCAATCTGCCCCTTGATTTCTTTCCACAAAGATACGGGCATAAAATGCACCAGTTCATAATAATCAATCGTTGCGTACTCCTCTCTTAAAACAGGCACTTTCTCCGTATAGGACAAAACCGGGATCTCCACGGAAACATCTGTTAAGTTTCCGTTGTCATTCTCTTCCTTGCCGGACTGTCTTAAAATGCTTACTGCATTTTCCCCTTTCACATAAGGCATATATCGCGGATGCCTGAAATCCGGATTTGTAACATCACGTATCTGATTCCATATAACTGCCCCGTTAAGCTGCGGCGTGATGCCAATCTGTTCACAGTACGCTAAAAAGCTCGCATCATCCAGTATGACAATGGGAACATTTACAAGCCATCCTCCATCCGTCTTTCTCACATAATTATCCCCGGCTACAGCAAAACCGCCGAAGGACTTCATATCTTCGCTTATTTCATCCTCTGCAATGATTCTTTTTGCCATTGCTTTCTGATATACAATGACACTTCTTATTCCGGAAATCTCCTGTAATTTTTGTACCTCACTAAAAGAATCCACATCCGTATCCTTTACTGTAACCATAATGTCCCAAACACCCTGATAACGTTCAAAATAAGTTTCCCTTCTGCTGATTCCTGAAAGTGCAAAAAAGGACTGCATAATGGTAAAGGCAAGAAAAGAAAATATCAGGCTGAGCGATGCTGTCCGTAAGGCTCTTTTCTGTGCTTTCAATGCTCCACCTGCCAATTCTCCCTCCAATCCAAAAAGGCAGGTAAGCAGCGGAGATTTTTTCTTACGCTTTAACTGTAATTCGCCTGTATTTTTAATGGCTTCCAGCGGCGTCAGTCTGCTTAATTTTCTGGCCGGCATCCATGCGGAAATCCATATTGTCACCACTGTCAAAAGAAGTGTCGCCACTAAGACTAACGGATGATAGCCAAAAACTGCTTCACGCCTGCCTGCCACATCACTCCCCAGCAAGCTATTCACCATATGTATAATTCCCATACTGAGTAGAATGCCAAGCAGATTCCCAATTAAAATCGGCAGAATACATAATGCAGCCGCTTCCTGCAAAAGACATGCGCGTATCTGCTTTGGTGTGGCTCCGATGCTGGAAAAAATACCAAACTGATGGATTCTTGCATTCATAGACACTGCAAAAGAATTATGGATTACTATAATTAATGAAAAAGATGCAAGTCCGGTTATCAGTATAAACAACGGAAAAAGCAGTCTTGGCGCAGTATCCTGCGGATCACGTATCATGTACATTGCCAGAAGCTCATGGTTATAAATAACCTTTTCCGATGAAACACCCAAAACTCCGGCTATCTGCATCGTATCGCCGAGAACAGCCCTCATGTCATTAAAATAAATATCTATCATAGGTTCCGGAATCTGCGTTCCTTTCTCACTGATGACAACGTCTTTGACATTGGCAAAATTCTTTATGAATTCCATATCTTCCTGGGTAAATGCCCCGACAATCCTGCTCTGCCAGCCTCCCTCTTCCTGTTCAATGCTTTCAATTTCGTACTTCCATGCGTTATAAAATAACCCTAAGAGCAGCGATAACAGCAAAGCTGATATAAATGCCGCTATCATAACAGACATGCCCGATGAACGGTTATTTTTAATATAGCCTGATGAATAATCTTTCCACATAGCCCATTACCTCCGCTTCTCATCGCTTATGATATGCCCGTCCTCTATGGTTATGATACGGTCTGCTTCTAAAGCCACCTTCTCATCATGGGTAATCAACACAATCGTCTGTTCCAGATTACGATTCGATAATTTCAGCATATCAATAATTTCTTTGGAATTTTTCTGATCCAGATTTCCAGTCGGCTCATCCGCCAAAAGCAGAGCCGGGCGGTAAATCAATGAACGCGCTATGGCAACCCTTTGCTGCTGCCCGCCTGATAACTGGTTTGGCAGGGCTTCAAGCCGTTCAGCAATCCCAAGCGAACGGACGATCTTTTCAAAATACTCTTCATTTGGTTTCTTCTTATCAAGGGCAAGCGGCATAAGAATGTTTTTTTTCACGGTAAGTGTTGGAATCAGATTATAGAACTGATACACCAAACCCACTTTTCTTCTGCGGAAAATCGCTGCCTGTGTCTGATTCAGTTTTGACAAATCCGTTCCGTCTATTGTAACTTTTCCGCTTGTCGGCTTATCCACGCTTCCCAGAATATGTAACAATGTGGATTTACCTGAACCGGACGCTCCGATAACCGCCACAAATTCTCCCTTGCCTACCTTCAGATTAATTCCATCCAGTGCAGTCACCTGATTATTGCCGGAGCCATACATTTTGCAGACTCCCTCGCATGTTAAGATATTCATTTTTGTTCCCTCCTTTGGATGTTTTGCATTTCTACGCTTGCAGCAGAGCTGCCCGTCAGCTTGTAAACTTTGTTCCTGCAGGCAAACTGTTTACAAGCTATATTGTACCAAATGAAAGTTACAACTTAGTAACTGCAGCAGAATTGATATTAAATTTATTGCTTATATAACCGGATTTCAAAACATGCACCGCCATTCGGCAGATTTTTAGCCCTTATTGTTCCATTTTGATGTTCTATAATCTCTTTTGACAATGCTAAGCCTATCCCAATGCCGCTTCCACGGATATTACCGCCCGCATCTGCATTCTTTCCGCGATAAAACCGTTTAAAAAGATGCGGAATATCTTCTTTGGCAAATCCGTCCCCCTCATCCCAGATAAATATTTCTGTATATAGCGGATTCTGCCCATAAGAGCAATGGACTATTCCACCCGCATTATGCTCCATACAGTTTTTCATTACATTTATAACTGCTTCCATAGTCCAGTTTAAATCGGCTGTCACTGCCATCTCCCCTGATTCCGGAATATCAATGAAAGTGCCGGAATCTGCAAATAATTCCTGTAAATTGTCTGCCGCAAGGACAAGCAAAGTAAAAACATCCACATCTTCTTTTTGAAACATCAACGTACCTGCATCAAGACGGGATAAAACAAGCAGGGATTCTTCTAAATGAATCAGTCTGTTTAACTGTTTCTTTATCTGTTCCATCCTGTCTGTTTCATATTCTTTTTTTATCGGCATTTCAGATAATGTCTGCAGTGATAAAGAAATGGCGGTAATAGGAGTTTTTATCTGATGTGCAATATTTGATAGATTCTCGGCAAAATCATTTTTGGCCTGTACCGCCGCATCCTTTGTCTGATAAAGAAATGTCACAGTCTTATATATTTCATCTTCCAGCTTGGAAAAAAGATCTTCTCCTGAAACAGAAAGGACAACCGCTTTTCCCATATTAACCTGCTCCAGATAATCTGACAGTTCCTCTATTCGTTTCGCTTCTGTTTTGTTACGGAATGCATAAGTAACAGCAAAGAGAACAATACCTGCCAGGAACCCTGTTGCTGCGAACATAATATCATATGCAACGGAAGAATCAGAAAAATCAGAAATGTCATATCCTAAAACGGACAATACATCCCCCATTGCCACACCATCGGCATTCCCACCCGTATATTCTTTCAATGCAGCAGAAACGATATGCTTCATTTCCGGCTCTTGTTCCAGCACTTCGCCGCAAATCACATTTACCAAATCAAATTGAAGCCTGCTGTAACGGCAGGAAATTAGGATTGCCGTAACAGCAGAAGAAATCAGGCTGACGGCTGCCACAAATCCAAAGAGAATCACTAAATTTTTTCGCCCGCTCATATGATATCCTCCATACGGTATCCCACACTTCTGATTGTTTTTAAACAGGACGGTTGGTGCAGTTTGTTCCGCAGTCGGTTCATAGTAACTGTCAATGTATGATCATTCACGTAGTTTCCATTTACATCCCATACCTGTTCTAAGATTTTTTCCCTGGTAACAGTCTTTCCTTTATTCTGCAAGAGGTACAAAAGCAGCTCATACTCTGATACGCTTAAATCTATTTCTTCCGTACCACAAGTAACTGTCCTTCGGTTTAAATCTATCTTGATCCCATCACAGGACAGGTACTGCACCGCCACATTGCCCGTTCTTCTAAGCACCGCCTGAATCCTTGAATACAATACGCTTAATTCAAAGGGCTTTACTACATAATCATCCGCACCATTTTGAAAACCTGAAACAATATCATGGGAATCATCCCGGACCGTAAGGAAAATAATCGGCAGTTCTTTCCATCTGCCGCGTATCCATTGACAAAGACTATCCCCACGGCCATCCGGCATATTCCAATCCAACAAAATAACCGTTGGCACATGAATTTCCAAAGCCCGTCTGACCTCTGAAATTGTATTATATACTACTACCTTAAAGTTTTTCTGTTCCAAATATTTTTTTACAACACCTGCAATATGAGCGTCATCCTCAGCATAAAATAATTCGACCATTTTCAATAAACCACCTATTTTTTTATTCTTATTATACCAGAAAAATGTTACAACTTAGTTACTCATTCCCTATACAATAAAAGTTCCTTTACCGCACCATGGAATCCCGTTCCATTCCTTATACTTTTATATCTCGGAGTGCCTTCAGCCAGTAAATACAGCTTTGTATTCAGCCATTCTTTGGTAAAGCGATTTCCTCACCACTTTCTTTTGATAATACGTAAATATTTCCTGTATCACATGTAACAGACATTGCAGGTATATGACTGATCAATTCCTTGTTATTCCCGTCCTTGCCGCAGGAATACAGACATCCTCCGTCCGTCCTGGAAACATAATAGATTGACTGCTCATCCATGCAGAAATCATATGCAACTATATTTTCATAAGTGTAAGTTTCATTACTGGAAACGTCATATCTTGTTAAAACCCCCTGTTCATTTTTGTAAAAGATGCTTTCC
>Ga0209064_1001459_pt1 | contig 35927 bp, 37 predicted proteins | sample Inofromicrocosms_FD_187498 | JGI IMG/M metagenome (GOLD analysis project Ga0209064, IMG submission 187498) | Mouse cecum microbial communities from Vienna, Austria - Inoculum for glucosamine and mucus D2O microcosms (SPAdes) (version 2) | ecosystem: Host-associated > Mammals > Digestive system >... | reverse complement strand
GATTCGTATCATCATATCTCCCATCGATTATTACACGGTACGGGCATTTGTCTCAAATAAACACGCGTAACCGTTTCGTCGCATATATTCAAAATACCATACCGCCGCGCGTTTGTCAATACTTTTGTAAATTTCGCAATCAAAACGATTTTCGGCGCAACTATATCATCATGCTTATTGCTTTGACGCAAAAGCAAAAAAACGATTGACAAATGCGATCAAACGGTCTATAATATATCTACCGTCGAGGCGTAGCGCAGTTGGTAGCGCGCATGGTTAGGGACCATGAGGCCGCGAGTTCGAGTCTCGCCGCTTCGACCATAAAGCTCTCGTCGCGTTTCGCGGCGGGAGTTTTTGCTTAAATCGGGGGATTTTGCCCACAAAATAAGCCGTCTCCATATCGGAAGCGGCTTATTTCATGCCGGGTATTTATGCCGGCAACAGGGATTTACCGTATAAAACGGCGAATTGTGGTCAAATTTGTAGTCAGTCTTGAGAGTCCGGATTGAATATATCGTCGAGCTTTTTCGCCTCGGATAATGAGAACTCCCGGCTAACGTCGCTGTATATATCCGCAGTGGTGGAAAGCTCGCTATGCCCGAGCCACACTTGCACCACCTTGATCGGCACGCCGGCTTCCAATGCTCGAGTAGCGAACGTGTGCCTAAGGTCGTGCAAAACGTGAGCAGGGCTGTACTTTTTGAAATGCTTGGAAACATAATCCGGCTTGAAATCAAACAACGGTCCGGAGCTCGGCAGGAGTTTAAGCAATTCCTTTATGCCGGCAAACAACGGAATGTATCTATCCGAGCCTTCGGTCTTGGTGCCGCGGATATGTACGAATTGCTCTGTCTCATCCACGTCCTCACGGCATACGGTCAACGCCTCGTTACGCCTGCACCCGCTGTACAACACAAACCGGTAATACAGCTCGAGCTTACTGCCGCGGATCGTCTCGAGGAAAACCGACTGCTCCTCGACAGTGAGAGCTATGCCCTTTTCACGCTTGGCTTTTACGCGCTTTACCGCGAGCATAGGGTTATACGTTATGAGCCGCTCGGCTACAGCTTGACGGAACGCTCCGGACAGAATGTTATAAACGTCCTCGCGCACGCGATCGGACTCGACGGATTTGAGGATCCTTTGCAAATCTATAGGACGCACGTCGGCGAGCTTGAGCGCGTCCGACGCTTGCGGCGCAATATGCAAACGGATATTTCTTTGCATTGCCTTATACGTTTCCGCTCCGACTTCGCCTTTTTTGTAAACGTCGATATACTCGGTCAGCCACGCAAGCAAAGCTATGTCCGCCGGACGATTGTCACGAAGCTCCAATGCGGCTTCGAGCTTTTTCAAGCAGTCGTTATACGTCCGAGCATAGACCGAGCGCGGCTTGCCGTTCTGCATATACCGCCCCTCGAATCTGCCGTCGCTGCGCTCGCGTATATGTCCCTCTCTCGGCTTCTTTCTTTTCGGTGACATGATTTGTATAAGATTCCTCCGTTCTTGTACTTCGATGTCAATGTCGTTGAGTAGCGTTACAAGCTTGAACGCCACTTTGTTGAGCTGCTCGGCATAATGCCGAATTTGTTGTTCTTTTGTCATATTTGTGTACCTCCATAGGTACACAATATCGCATATCAAATAAAAATCAATATAGCACTAATCAGAACGGATTCCACTCGTCCTCAGTCAACCCTATATCCAAATCGAACCGCAGCTGCTCATACGTCGGTTCAGGCTCGGCAGGCTCGTTAGCAGCCGGCGCTACAGGCTCGTCGTCGGGATCGCGTGTCTTGAGCCATTCCTGCACGAACTTATACGCCTTCTTACGCGAGATGCACCGAAGCGACTTATTTCGCATTTGCTCCGTAAGCTTGAGAAGCTCGAACGTTAGACCGACGGGGTCCTCTACCTCTTTCAACCGGCTAACGACGTACTCATACGCAGCGAGAACGTCGGGATCTATTTCCCACTCGTCCTTTGGCAGCTTGTACCAAGCGCCGTAGCCCTGCCCAAAGTGCATGTTCTTTAAGAGCGGCACGAGGACCTTGAATTGGTAGTACGCCATAAGCGCCGAACCGTCCTTCGTAAGCTTCGTAACGTACTTGAAAGCCTCGTGCCAATGATTACCCTCTATCTTGTCTATAACGCAGCTGTAGCCCTCACGCCGGAAAGCCTTGAGCATAGATTTACTAACCTTGTACTTTTTGCACCAAACCTCAAGCTTCTTATCGTCTACGGCGATTCCGTTCAGAACGTAGTCCACTACTATCCTGTCCAACCGTATGCCGTTGTATTTCAGCGCAAGCACTTTTTGTATGAGTATCTCGAGGTCGGAAAACTTGCGCTTAAATACACCATAGCTGTAACTGAAATCGTTGGTATATAGCTTTTGCTCGTCGAGGTCCTTCTTGAGCGCCAAGACGCAGTGGTAATGCGGGTGGAAGCTCGTCGGGTTAATCACTATCTCTATATTCCGGTAGCACGCATGAAAACCGTACGACGTAAAGTCTATCCCGGCAACCGTAGAATTACCGGTAAAATAACGTATAATGCTCGAGAACGCGGTAGCGAAGCGGTCGAGCGAATCCTTTATACCTGTAATCGGGCAATTGGGAACCGAAAGCGTCATCAGATACAAGTCATAATCCTTTGCCGCGTCCTCAAGTATCCGGGTAAAGCGCTGCATTTGCGCCGCTTGCTTGAGGTGCTGGCAATTTACGCAAAAGCGGTCATGACACAATAAAATTTGCTTAACGTCGAATACCTCTTGAAGGTTGTAAAAATCTCCCCACCAACGCTTGTGGCAATTAAGCATGCGTTGGGAATTAAGCTTGTACTGTTCCTCGCCAAGCTCGTCTGCAAGCTGATTGTAATACTCGGCATAAACGTCGTTGAATAAGGTGTTACGGTCGAGCTTATCTACCTCTCTCGGCGTTATTTCTATATCCGGTGAAACGTCAAATACAGGGACGAACTCCGACTGTTTTTCTGACTTTCTACCCATGCTGTTCTCCTTGTCCACGTAAGCTTATTTCTATATGTCAAGAGGTTCGCCTCGCGGCGCTTGCGCGCCGCTCGTCGAACCTGCCAATGCCGGCAGGCTGTCTATCCGCGCGGGGCGGCAAGCCGCCCCCTCGCGTTCTGCTGTTGTCTAAGGTGCGGGCGTTCCGCCCGCGGATTCAGTATTGCGGCGCTTACGCGCCGCGCTTTCTTGACAAAGCGGTGGTCCGCTTGTCCGGCTCGGGCGCTGCTACCGTGTAGCTATCGTCCGCTCCACTCTGTACTGCGTTCTGCAGTGGCACCTCGGCGGCAAGGGCTTCGCCAATGCTCCGCGTTCCGCCTCGGGTACTCTCTGTTACCGCTGTTCTGTTCGGCTGTTCTCCGCCTTCGGCTTCGGTGTCGGTGTCGGCGCTATTTCTCGCACGAAATAGCTGTTCTGCTCTCTTAACTCCGTTAAGCTCGCTCTGACATCTTTGTACGTCTGGTACGTATCTACGCCGCCCGATGTTTTCGCCGCGGCTCGAGCGAATATGTCCGCAAAGCATGCCGTGTCGTATCTCTTGGCATAGATCTTTTTATTGACTATGTAATATTCCTGTTTCCGTATGGATCCGTCCTGCGTGCCGTTTTCCATGCCCAGCTCGATCACGCTATACCCGTAGAGGTTATCCATGCGTTTCTTATGCTTGTACAGCATTGACGCAGCTGCGTGAATCAAGTGAGAAAAAAGCGTATCGTCGCTGCGCATGAACCGGTGCGTCATGTACCTTTCGGATAGGACCGTATACAGCTTGTTATACAGCCAATTCCTAAGCCCGTAAAACGGCAGCGCGTTCCCGGTCTCTGTCTTGCTTCCGACGTGCAAGAGCATGCACAGCTCTTTCGCGTCGGCTGCCAAGCTCTCCGGGCGTTGGTCGTCCATATACACGCTGACGTACGGAAAGTATTCGACGGTAGACAAGTGCCGGCAGAGCTTGAGCCAACGATTGAATCCGTCGTTCAGACGGTTCGCTTCCTCGGCGGTCCGAGCTACGCCCTTCGTGTCGTTCTGATTCCCCCGTTCCTTGCCGATCTCCGTTATTCCGATCACGCCGAACTCGAAACTCCCCGCGCGCGGGTTGTTTTTCTCGACGGTCTTGCATGGGCGCATTGCGTCGAAGTCTATAATATGACTGTACTCGCTGTTCTCCACGTCGTCGGCAGTACGGCTCAAAAAGTCGCTGTCCCATTCGGGAAAGTTGCCGAGATCCATGAGTACAGCGTCGTCGCGTACGGAATAATTCCCTACGATCACGCTCGAGCTTACCGTGTATATGTAGTACAATTGCGCATAAACCTCGAGGATCTCCCAGATACTGCGATCGTATAAGGCGTTGTCGAAGTATATAGAACCGTCGTAGAACCATATCTCGGCGGTATTCCCGGCGTGAGCTTCCCACTCACGCTTTTTCGCTCGGATATACCGTCGGCACATCACGAGGTTATATATCTCTCGACTTTCTATCTTGTCCTTAAACTCAAGCTCGAACCTTAGCCACGAAAAATCCGGAAAGCACATTTGCAGTTCTTTCAGACCCTCTCGAGCTTTGTCTCTGAACATGGCTTGCCGGCTCAAGCTCATGTCCGTAAGCAGCATTGTTTTACCTTTGCCCATTGTTCCCACCAACATCACGGCAACCGGCAGTTCGTCGAGAAAAGCTTGGTTATTCCATTCCATGCTGCGCAAGTAACGTACGGCATTGCGTTTTGCTATGAGATCGTATATGTAAAGCCCGACGATCACATACAGCCACGGCGGCAGCGCGGTAAACGTCGGTTTAAGGTCGTATGTCAGTCTCACTATATTCGGGTAGATCGCCGCTGCGTCGAACGTGACGGCAAAATACGCTGCGAACGCTACAGCATTAAAAACGATCGTCGGAAGATTTAAGTTGAACATCCAAATAACTATGATCGGGATATGATACGCCTTATGATCCTTAAGGAACTGCCACAGATCCTTTACGAAGCGCACCGTCGGCGTGATCGCCATGTCTCTGAAGCGTTTATATGCCTGTAGCGGCTTACTTTCGGTGAGCTTGTCCGTTATTACTTTCTTGCCGCTATGCGTCAGTACGGCTTTGAAAACGAGCCACAGACAGATAACAACGGCAACAGCGATCAATAAATAAAGTAAAAGATCGCCGACGTCGGAGAAATAGATCCTTGCATTTCTCGGCGTGACGAAAGTTATCCAAAAGCGCTCCCAGCGTTCTCCGAAGCCGGCAGTCGTACTCGGCAGCACACTAACGTCGAGTTTGTCCGGGAGCTTGTTGGTGTCTACAGCAAAGCTCGGGGCATAGCCGAACAGCTTGACAAAAAAATACGCGACGGAGAGTCCGAACGATTTACAAGCGAAACCGAACCGCACATAGCTCTCGGTGAGCAGCAGTCCGCCGAGCAGAGCGGAGCCGGCGAGCATAATGGCGCAGAGCGCGTGCATGGCTTTTGTTCTCTTGCTCATGCCGCACCCGCCCATGTGAATACGCAATAGCCGGCAAGGACCGTTACTACCGCTACTCCGATCGCTATTAAGATATACTTTACTATTTTTCGCATACTACACATTAATTGTCCTCGCTCAAATGGGGCTCAACGTAATTAAAAATCTCATAACCATTCTCTTTCCAAAAAGTTTCGCGCTCCACCGTCCAAAGACTATAATCTATTCGCTCTATTTTTTCAAGCGAAGAACAGTATATCTTTCCGATTACACGATAAATATTATCGGTTACAACTTTGTAGACACACAATACATAATCGTTTGCACAAATAGAATATCGCCTAATATTCAATAAATAAGTTTTCATAATACTCTCCTTTTTCGCTTGACTTTATATCCGGTGTTAGTGTAGAATGTATGTAGGTAAGCAAAGCTTACACCGGTCGGCGACTGTCCCGACATTGCCCCAAGTGGTTAATCTTGGGGTTTTTTTTTGCCTCGAAACTTATCCATTTTCTTACGGTTAGCCTGCATCGGCTTCGAGTGATTAAATACCGTATCTTTAATAAAATTAACATCGTCTCTTGACACGTCCATATTCGGATGATTCTCTCTGAACTTTTCACCGATAACGATAGGTTCGCCCTCGTCGTCCTCGATTTCCACAAAGTGTTTGAAATACGACTGTCCTTGTTGGTAGTCCGGCAACGGAGTTTTATTGTTACCGTCGCTTGAAGACAGCGGAACTACGGCAAGCTCGTTAGCCTCGTTCGCTTCGATCACCACAACGGGACGTTCCTTTTCCGATCCGGTGTCTTTGCCCGGGAGATATTTATCCGAAGTGCTTAATGTTCTGCCTTGAGGGATTTTTCCCGTTTCTGTCCGAGCTTTGGGCATATTGCGCGATTGCTGCCGAGCGCGTTGAACGTTCTTTGACGGCACCGTGCTTATAGGCTTTGACGGAGACTTTTGTCCGTTCGGACGCTGCCGGGGCTGTTCCGGCTTTTGCTTCTTCCCACGTATAGCGTAAGTTTTCTTGATCATAAAAGCCTGCGTTTCGCTCGTGCATTTACGCCGCGGACGATTGCCGTTGTTATTCCCGTTAGAGTTTTTCATGATCAGTCTCCCTCTCCCGTTCTGCTCGCTCCGCCTCGCGCTGTTTCCGACGTTCCCGGCGTTCTTTCCGAGATTCCTCGCGGTCCTTTTCCGCTTCAAGCTCCTCTTTGCGTTCTTTCCGTGCGGCGTTTGCTTTCTTGGCGCTGTTCGCCGCGGCGCCGATCAGCTTGAACGGGGCGGAAACCACAACGCCTACACCGTGAAATAACGGCGGCAGGACCTGCGGACAAACGATCGACAGCACTACGAGCACGACGAGAATCACTACTACTATTGCCACGAAATACACCCATACGGGAATGTTCGCACCGACAATGGAACCCGGAAACCATACCTCCGCATTCTTATCGTCAACAACACCGAGCGTATACGTCACGCCCGCTTTCTTAAACGTGAGCTGCAATAAAGATACCTCTCTTACTTCTACACCTTTTGCCTCGGCTCCAAGACTAATGCCGAGACCGACGAGAGGAATAAGAGTACCCAAAAGGATTGTCAAACCCCCGCCTTGCGGAGCTTTGAACGGCGTTTCGTAAAACTGAAACACCCAATCTGTTCCGTCAAGATTTTTCTTAGCGGCAGCAGGCAATTCTTCTGAATGCACCGACAGAAATTCCTCCGTTCGGCTTATTCTCTGCCATTCAAACTTTTTGCCAAACCAATACAAATCCTGTTCGTTAGTTACGACCTGATCGCTCGTTATATGTACTTTCTTTTTCTCTATTGCGCCCTCGTCGAGCATAACGTCTTTATCTATTACTTTACCCGTATACGGAACTTCCGAAAAAGCTATATCTGCAGACAAAATCTCGTCCATACTGCGATCGAACTTGAACCCGACGTAATGACTGTCACAAGCATGTAACGCCGTCCAACTAATTCCGCTGTTACAACGTATAAGCGAAGGCGCGGACTTTGCCGTCACTACAACTACGTCCTTTTCCTCGACTTCGTAAGTCACTTCGCCGTTTACTGTGCTTGCCGTCCACAGCTTACCGACGGCATAAGCCTTTTCGTCACCCTCGCGCCCGCCGCTGTCTTGATCCAATACCGCGTCCCATTTCCTGTGTATTGCGGCTACAAGATAATATCGCAATCTATCTTGCCTTACGGCAAAGTTTTTGACCTTGTATTTATAAATCGTTTTTTCGGAGCCTATAAACTCAAGCTCGTAATCGTCGAACTTTGCACTCTCGTTTATAGCAGTGGACAGGCGTATTGTCGTTGCCAAAAATTTCCGACCGGTATTCGGGTGATACACGTACACGAACAGCTCGCCGTTGTTCGTTTCGGCAATTTGAAACACATTGTAAAAATTATCCTCGGTTACTTCCTCGTCGGCTATCTCGGGATAATCCGCTATGTTAAACTCGGTATCCTTAATGTCGTCGAGTATGCTCGGCGCTTCATCGGCATATGCGGTTATGCAAAAGCACTGTAGCATAAACAGCAGCACCACTATTCCGGCAAGCGCAAGGCTTATTGTCCTGCGTTGTAATTCTCTTATTCTCTCGGTCATGATTTACCTCTCAAAATACTATTTGCGACGGATCGGTCGTTATTTCCGTCGGCTTAATGTCTTTGGCGCACAGCAGCAGCCGCAGCGTCACACACGCCTTGTTTCCGTCCGAGTATATCTTTACGGATATGTACGGTTCGTAGCTGTCCACTGCGCTCGGAACGCCTTGCACGTTGTCTGTGCGGTACAGCTTTTTCAACATTGCCGGCAGATCGTCGTCGATCTCGAGCACGAAATAGCCGTCGTGTTTTTCTATGCTTATAACCTCGCTCAGATCCTTGACCTGCGAATACGTTACGCTTTGATCGCCGACGGTGAACTCGAAGTCGGTATGCTCGGTTATGTTCGGCGCGATCGTTACGGAATAATCGAGCTTTTTATTCTTGCTCAACAGGTTCATTACGTACTTAGGCTCTATACGGTATTTCCGGCACAGATACACGTCGAGGTCCTTGCTTTCCGTCACAAGCTCCGCGCGTTCGTTCTCGCCCCGCACGGTTACATAGAACTCCTTGAAATCGCCTTTGAATCCGTTGGTGAACACTGCGAAAAACAACACGCCCGCGAGTATAGCCAAAAGGGTAATGCTTAGCATTACCCATGAAATTACGTCTTTAAGACTTATATTTCGGCTTCTTTTCATACCTCACCGCCTAAAAGACTATTTCCGTCGTGTCCAATTCTACGCCCGTAGTGGACACACTGAGGCTGTCTATATCCGCATATACGGGAATGTCCATTACTAACGTTTTCTCAAGCCCTAATCGTTCAACTGCTTTATCCGGATATGCAAACGTAACGTGAAACACGAAAAACGGCTTATCTCCGAGATTGCGCAACGCCAAGCACATTGCGCTTCGCCGTGCCGCTACCGTTGTAAGATTGTACAAAGCACTATCCGCCAGAGAGAGCGGAAAACCTTGACCCGATGACACGAACGAAAATCCGTCCGGACTATACGACAGCTTTTTGGTATGTGCCGTTGCTGCGGACGTGAACAGATCGGTCTTGTTAAGCTCGGCGACGTACTCGGCTGTTTCCGAAACCTTTACTTCGGTCACAGTAGCAAACTGTAATTCGTAAGCTATATCCGTAAACAAAGTTGTATTCGGCTCTACCGAAACTTTTACGGCTCTTGTCGTGCTATTGTCGGGATATTCATACGTCAAACCTTTAGAAGCAGTTATATCTGACGCTTCGTATATGGTATTGTTTATACTGAAAATTGCACCGAACACATACGCATAATGATCGAGCGTACATACGGCTTTTAACGACGCATTGCTTCTCAACGTTACCGTCAACAGCATTTGTTGACGAAAACCGTCCAAGCACTTAACCGTAGCTGTAGCCGCGCCGTCGGACATCGGCGTGACAGTGACGAACGCCGACGGGTCTGAATTTGCTTTTATCCACTTGAGCTTTGCCATTATTACCGAATCGTACATGAGATTTACCGAATCGCTCGGATCCTCGCCGACAAAATAAAATCTATTCTCGTCGTCGGTTAATACCACTTCGCGATCGGTATTCGTATCCCTGTCCTTGAACGTTACAGGCGCGTACGCCAAGCTCCAATCGACGGACTTATCGTCGGCATAACTCGGCAGCACCGTCGCCGTCACAGTGTATGTATCTGCTTCGTTGCCGTCGGCGTTCGCCGCGGCTTTCCGCACATTGAGCTTGATCCCCGTTTTATCCTCGCTCGGCGTGACTATAAGCCCCGCGTCGCTTGGGTCATCGGGCGTTGTCTGCTCGGTCTGTTCGTCCTTTTTGAACCACTCGCTCGGCTTGACCTTGCCTTTGCCGAAAGCCTGCAAGCATACGCCTACGAGCACGATCGCCACGAACGCAAACGCTATGGCTGTCGCCGTCCACTTGATCGCGTCGCTTCTTTTGTGTCTTTTGAGTTCACTCATATTCTTTTTTTCACCTTCCTTTTGGATTTTAATTTTGGTAGTCCTCTGTTTATATAGCGTCGATAGGACCAATACGCTCCGAGACAAGGCTATGTTATAGCAGCAGATCGTCGTCGGCGGTCTCTTTGCGAGTGCCCACGTCGTCAAAGCTTATGCCTAATACTTTGCGCGCGAGCTCGTTGAATACAGCGGCTTTGTCTTTGCCTTTGATCTTGAACTCGATCTCATTGCCGTTGAACGGGCTTATGCCGAAAAGCGCCGGATATGTAACGTCCTTGCGCTTTTTGTCGCTGTGATACGATCCGACGCGCAGCTCGATCGGAAACTCGATTTTGTCCGTGGTCCGAAGCGCCTTTTTCGCATAGAACTTGAATACCGAATTTGCGTCGTCCCATTTCGGGCATATGCTCACGTCGGTATAGTCCGCGTCGCCGAACAGGTCCGGAATCTCGACGCTCACGTACTCGCGCTTTTCTTTGTTCTCGTCGGTAAACTCGCGCATGAGTACTACCGCTTTCGTCTCGATCTTTTCGACCGGCTTTTGCACTTGTGTCTTTTCCATGATTTACTCCTTAGCTCGGAAATTCTCTTTGCCTCCGGCAGGGCAGCATTTTTATTCCGGTTACTTCCCCGGTGACAGACAGCGGCGCGATAGAAAAAGGACAAATAACCGCACCGCCGCTGTTTCGTCGCCGACACGACTCTTCAGACCGGTTGTCTACTTATTTTGCGAGCTCCTGCAAGCGACACAAAGCATGCGTACGCTGACCTTCACGAAGCTTCTGATCGTCTACACGCCCGGAATAATACTTGATCTTATCCGCCTTGGAAAAACTTGCACTTTTCGGGGCAGTCGATTTTGCCGCTTTCTTTCCGCGGATCTTTTCCAACCCGGCGCGGAAAGACTCTTTGTTTTCCTCTTGCACAGGCACACGCTTACCGGCTTTTGCACTCGCATATCCGATACCCGCACCGTATGCTCGGTTCTGTGCGTCATTATATTTTGCCATTTTTACCTCCTTTGCCGTCTCCGGCGATTTTAAGTTACAAAGTAGCATTTCGATTTACTACTTTGAAACGTTACAAAGTGAAATATATAATACTACTCTGCCTAAAGGTTAAGGAGTATCCAATTGTCTACAACTATAGCCACAGCGAAAAGCATAGCGATTGATATGTCGGTCATTATTGTTAAACCACCTGCAATCCGAGCAAAGCACTTCACACTTTTTACCGTACGACCAACCGATTGACCGCGTAGCTTGTGCAGCGTTATAGATATTGGGCGTTTTTTCAATATGATCCGATACCTTACCGCATTTATCGCATTTGCAGACGTAATATGTCTTTTGAATTTTTGCTATCATTCCGTCACCCCAATGCTCGGCATGTATCCTAAACTCTGTTTGTATTCCTCGAAACAATCTTTATACGTTAAGCACTCACAGCAATCCCGAGCTTCGCATGAATAGTCGCAACAATCGCGCTCGAAGTCGTTATCAAACTGCTTAAGTAATTCGTCCTCAGTCATAACTCACCCCACGCGCCGTATCCCGCCGATTGCGCTTTCGAGAATTACCGAGCCGGGTTCGCTGCACTCCGGTCTATCCAGATTCCAACAATACGCATACGCGATATACTTGTAAGGATCACCCGTTAATCGGAACATTACATCCCAATCTTCCATGTACTTGCTTACGAGCAGGAATGAATACACTCGACCCCAACTATACCGCTCGAACGTTACAGCATACACTTTACAGCCGAATTCTTTCTCAATCTCGTGCAGCTTCTTGCCAAGAGGGCTATCCGGATTTACCTTTTCACCCTCAAAACCTTTATACAGATAGACCGTGCCGTTTGCGAAATAATCCTTTATGTAAGGCACAACAATATCCATTGTTTCAAGGAGCGTCGCAGCTCTTGCTACCATTTGTTCAGGCGTAGCTATACCCGATAACTTTGTAGGCGTTTTCATTACTTGTCTACACTCATCTTTTGTTCCCATTACTCGAAGCTTCATGCCGCACCTCACTTATTCCGCTCGACTGCCGTAACAAGCTCGCCGAAAGTCAAATAGCGCGCCATTGCAAGCTCCGCCAAATGCTCGAAATGCTCCGACTGCATAAGCTTATAGTAATTCCATGCGTCATACCTGAACGAATCCAACAACTCATCCACGTCGTCAAGAGTCTTGCATTCCGAGCGAAATAAATCTATGAAATGATGTACGCTTCGCTGACTGTATCGGCACAACTCCGCTAAACTCGGACAATGTTCGCTGTCATACCATTCCGCCTCGTCCGCAAGCTCCCTCGCCATGTCCGTGAACATGTTATCGAGCTTGCTCATTTCCAACTTCATGTCGACTTCCACTTGAAGCTCCTCGACAGTCGGCTGCCCTTGTCCCTTGTTTTCCATTTCCTTGTCTCCTTTTTTAGATTTACGACAAATCGTCGTTTTGTACATTATAAACGACAATTTATCATAAGTCAAGACTTTTACGACAATTTGTAGTAAAATATTTGCATGACGATCGGAGACAGAATTAAAGAGCTTCGAGAGGAAAAGCAAATTACGCAAGCCGAATTAGCAGAAATGATCGGCATGACGCAAGACAGCATTTCGCTCTGGGAAAAAGGACGACGCATACCAAACACGCCGTACCTAATTTCACTGTGCAAAATTTTCAACGTAACGACAGACTACCTACTCGGGCGCGAAATTGAAAACAACGATACCGCTACCGCTACGTCAAAACAACCTCGAGACGAGTTACTATTGCTCCAAGCTTATCGCGCTATGTCGCAGGGAAAGAAAAAAGCGCTTTTCAACATGCTCGATCTTGATGAAGACGTAATTCAACAAAAAAAGATTATTAATAACTAAAGGATACCGTTATGAAAAAATTTTACAATCTTTTAATCAGTATCTCAACAATTTTTGTAATACTTACTTCGGGTTTACTTATAGGTTGCAATTACGGAGATAAGGATTTTTATCTAAGAGCTGTTACATCGAATGATGTCATTATCGAACAAAACAAAAACGAGATTTTTTCTTTGTCATTTAGTGTTAGACCACAAGTAGACATAACAGATTTACTTATTGAATTTTCTTTTTATGATGAAAATAATAAAGCGATAACAATGAAATCTCGTGAACTCGGCAATGTAACAAAGGGTAATTTATATACTATAGATTTCTCATTCTTAAATGAATTAACTTTAAGTGAAGCTTCAAGAATAAAAAAGTATACTCCGGGTTTCTTACGCGGAAAAATAAAAGTGAACCAAAACAAAAAAGGAATTTGCTTCAAACACAAATTTGATGAAGGCTTTATTTCAAAACAACCTACTTGTAATATTGCGGGAGAACGCATAACCTCATGTAAAAATTGCAACTATACGGAAACTCACATTATAGCAAAAACAGAACATAATATGATCTTTAACAAAACCATAAAAGCGCCACAATGTATGTACGTAGGAGAAGATGAATATATTTGTACATATTGCGCTATAAAAGAAACTCGATATGTTGATCCAACATTAAACTGCAAAGATAACAATCATGATGGAAAATGTGATACTTGCAATAGAAAAATGTAATTTTCTAAAACATCAACGAGATATAATCCGAGAAAAAATCCTCTTGATTTTTAGCCGGACATTATGTGGTCAAATCCGTAGTCGTTAGCAATAACGAACCTACCAATATGCTTTCTTTATATACGCAACAAAAAAATCCCATAGCTAATAAGCTTAGGGACCATGAGGCCGCGAGTTCGAGTCTCGCCGCTTCGACCAAAACGAAAATCCGCCATTGGGCGGTTTTTTGTTTTGGGCAAGCGGAGTTACGGGTTGCGCCATGCGGTCGTTTTCTACTTTCGTCGCATTATATCGGAACACATTATACCGTTTAAGTTATACACTCCGCTATTAAATTTTATATTATACATCGCAATTTTGATTTTGTATCATTATTTGCATTATTGTTACTATATATTTCCTTGTTGTTAGTATATTTTACATTGAATTCGATACAAAAAGATACGGAAACAATCCCGAAACGGGATTGTTTCCGCTCTTTGTCATACTCTACGGTTTAGACGTTATGCCGAAAAATCGAATAGCGACGGTTCGGTGATTAGATCGGCGATATAAAAAATCACTCTGCCGTTATGTAATGAATTATCGTCTACGGTAAAACCCAAGATTTCGGACAATCTGCTTGCCAAATCAGTAACATGGTCGAGCGCGTACGTGATATTGCGCATGACCGACTTCGGTTTGACGCCGTACTTGATCGCAGCCACGGCGTATATCGCGCCCATCGTGGGCAGTTGTTCCGTTATCCTGATCTCGATACAATCTATCATTTGCCGATAACCTATATGCGTCGGATCGACATTTAATCGTATAAGATAACTTTTTATAATACATTGTAGGTTCGGCATAAATTTTTCTCCGATGTTATCTATATATTAAATTTATCACAAACAGCAAACTATGTGTACGCAGTTCAAATAAGATACAATAATCCTCAACATTCAACAAAAGTCGACAAGTCAAGACATTTCCCTTTATTTCGGTATTACAGAATTTCTTGCACGAGCCGCTCTATATTTTCCTTTGTTATAGGCGTTATACCCCCAAACTCGGTTACCGTGATAAAATACTCGTAGCCGTTGCGTTCGGCAGCAATATATGCCGCTAATTGACTTTCCGAAATCTTATGAGAAACGGAATTTGTGCTATTTTCAAGCATTCCGTCGAAATGATCATAACCGGCAAACAAATAACCTTTATAACTTCTTATTATCAGAGTCATGGTAAACGCATAGCTTTCATCGCCGTATATTATATTCCTCAATACGTAGCCTAAAAATATGTTATCGTTATTCGTGGTTACTTTTAATATTGTAGTACTACTCAACTCTACTCTATCGAAATTTATAAGCGTCGGCACTTCCGACTCGAGCAGCTCTTCGTATTTTATTCTTTCTTTCTTTACCATTTCGTCATGGTAATACTGAAAATTGTTTTTGGGAATAAACAGGAACATTAACGCGATTATTGCGGCAACACCCAAAACGCACAGCGACGTTACGCGCAGTGCAAATACGTTTACCTTCTCGTTCGTGTTCGTTTGCGCAACGTAGTTTGCCGGCAATTCTATCCCGTGCTTTTCGCAGAACTCCTTGAACGTTATTCTCGGTTTAGTTTGCTCTGCTATCAATTTCCTTAATTTTCTGTCCCAAGACATCATACCACCTCCGTAATATATATATCGTCCACTGTGCACAGCCGCGTTATATCGAGCAACGCCAGCGGCAAACTTTCACTTCCTGTCGAAGCGTATAAAAACGTGTCTCTCTGTTTTAACCGCGCATCCTCGTCGTAGTAAAAAATATCCTTGAATCCGTATATCATCATCGCGTGCATGCCTTTATATGTATAATGTTTTATAGTATCATAGCCGTCGTGTTGAATTATATCTTCCGTAGCCGTTATCGAGTAAGTATTAAGGAATATGACCGCCGGCTTTTCGGCTTTCAATTGCTTTTTCAAGCTCTCAAAATTCACATTGTAATAACTGCCCGTAAACTGCGTGAGATTTATGTCGTGACCTCTGGATGCGGCATATGCTTTCATTCCGCTTTTGAACCCGGGGATACTCGTTCCGCGATAGTCCGTTCCCATCATATCGTACAACGTATCGAACATATTATCTATAGCCTCGTTCTGCGTGCCGTATGTAAATTTACCGAAAATGTATTTATGCGTGTAGTCCGGAATCAAATCGTCGAATATGCGGTCGTAGTATACCATAACGTTCCCGCCCGCTTCGACCGCGCAGGCATTAGATTTTGACGTTATAAACGAGGGGGCTTTATATGGATTGACATAATCCTCTATGGTCTTGCTCGTGTAATATACACTGCGCGTTGCGCTTCCATCCGCGCCGCCGCGAATAATTTCCTCCGCATAGCGATCGGTTCGTGCGGACAATATGCCCATTCATATACCGAACGCGGGGAGATAAGCCAAGCACAGCGCGCTCAACGTCAAGCATAAAAATCTTTTCATTTGCAAGCCCTCCTCGAGACTCTACAATATAGACGCATTATAGCGACAAATAGTTGGATTTTTGTGATATAATAATATTTTTATGCGATTTTTAATTATTTTTTCCGAAAAATAATTCGGTTAAACGATTATATAAAACGCATAATTTTATTAACGTTTATTGACTTATTCGGCGCATAATGTTATAATTTTCGCATGAAAACCGAGGCGTACAAACATGAAACCATGCATTTATAAAATTCACGAAAAAGAAAAATATATGCCGCTGCTTTTGCTCGCCGACGAGCAAAAAGATATGATCGATCGCTACTTGAACGACGGAGAAATGTACGTAATCGACGACTGCGGAGTCAAAGGCGAAATCGTCGTTTCTGACGTCGGAAACGGTATAATCGAAATAAAAAATTTGGCGGTTTTTCCGCAATATCGGCGGCGCGGATACGGGCGTTTGCTTATAGATCATATATGCGGAAAATATAAAAACGATTTTTCATCCGTTCAAGTCGGTACGGGCGACAGTCCGTTGACGATACCGTTTTACGAAAAGTGCGGATTCGTCAAGTCTCGCGTCGTTAAAGATTTTTTCAAGGATAATTACGATCATATTATCGTCGAGGCGGGCGTAACGCTCGTCGATATGATTTATTTGAAAAAAGATCTGTAACGGCGCATAACAATATAAACTCAAGAACCGCAAATACGAACGACTATAAATTTTTCAATAAAATACCGCGCATTTCGTTTGAAAAGACGCGCGGTGTTTTATTGAAATTTATTTTTTCAGCGTTTTAAGATATTGTTTTTGTTCTTGAGAAATACGGAACGATTCTCGCGCTTTTTGCAGAGCTTTGTTGTGTACAAACTTGGGAAAATCGATTTTTTCGAGCAATTTCAGCCCGCTTGCATAATCTTTAACCAACACCTCGGCAAGCAACCATGCCGCACCCATATCCACGTAATAATCGCCGTAATTTATTTGTTTTAATTTGTCTTCGATAATATTTATTCGTTCGGCTGTGATACAATTATTCATCATAAATATTATATAAAACCGAACGGCGTACTGATTATTTTCCCGCAGTAAATAATCGAAATCGCTCAAAAATTTTTCGGTCTCCACCCATCGCAACTACGGTACTACCGTATCGACATGCGCCCAACTGTCGAACAATTCGATCACGCGCTTGAGCTGCCGCGAAGTAAAATCGTAATCATTTTTCCGCGCGGCAAGGCAGCCCGCGATCAAAACGCCCTCGAACGTTTTTTCGCCGTCCGCAAAAATTTCGTCGATTATTTTCTCGCGAGCCGACGCGTCGACCGATTTAACGATTTTTTTGATTTCAGGTATGCATACGCCGAGCAGCTTATACCCGCTGTTGATTATCGCTTTGTGACGCGAATAAAAGTCCGATCGCACGCGCTTTATGTTTTCGCTCGCAAGCGCGCTTTTTATCTGTTCGTAATTGTCCATGCAAACAGTATATAATACCATGCACCGAATGTCAATGCAAAAATGCAAAACGGCGAACCCGATTTCTCGGTTCGCCGTTTCGGACAATGTAGTAAAACTTATTTCGTTTCGTTTTTCTTGCTCGAGCAAGCCTTGCTCGTGCTCTTGGAAGAGGTACGACCCGTGGTCTTCTTCGAGCTCGTTTTCTTTTGAGTTGCCATTTGTAATTTCCTCCTTGATTATTTACGCAAGTATAGTATTTGCCGATCCGAGGATTTTATACGCTCCGACACAAACAAACTTTACGCGCCGTTTGTCCGAGCTATAAAAATCTATGTTCATGCCGCAATGCGCCGAAATTACGGCGTTTTAATTTTCGTAAAAATCTCGATTTACTAAACCGTCGGTTTAGCTATACGTCGGGGTATGCGAACTTTTCTTTTCCTAATGTAAAATTCTGCGTCAGCGCGTCGCGAAATTGCTAAATTTAACGGAACGGCGATCGTCGACGGATCGGCGGAGCCGACACGATCGAATTATGCTGTTAAGTTCGCGCTTCCGAATTTCACAAATTTTGGAACAGTGTGTAATGCGCGAGACAAAATCCCGCGCCGTCGCCACACCCGCATAAAAAATGCGCGCTGAGCTTTTTGCTTAAAATCATGATTTACTGAACCGTCGGTTTAGGCATACGTTAAGGTATACGAAAATTATTGCTCGCAACGATAAATTCTGTCTCACAACGCCATATAGTTATAAATACAGAACTTGAATTAAAGTTAAAGTAGATTCGCGCTTTCCGCACATATGCAAAAAAATTGCTATTATTGGCGAGCGCATGCGATCTATATTACACGGATATACTTAAGCCGACTGACGATATGCCGCGGAAAACAACGTTATGCTCGCCGTCCGTATCGATATTATGTTCGGCTGTGCATTTGCGAAAGTTTCGATAACTTCTAATTGCAACGTACATTTGCCACTATATTATATTATCATAATTATTAAATTCGATCGAGTTTATTGTTTATTTTCTTTCAAGATGTCAAAAATTGTTTTTAACGGAGGAATTTTTCATGAACCCTTTTAACGAAAAATCAGTTAAAATCGACAAGTGCGTTTGCGATTGGCGTAAGCTTTACCCTGCCGCATACGACAAAAATGCTACCGATGCGTATACCAAAGTACGCACGATATTGCTCAACGGAACCGAGTTTGAAGAAAACTGGTTTATGCATCAGCTTTGCCGCCACACTGCGGATAACAATCTTCGCCGCGACGTCGCTCTGCTTCGCGCGCTCGAGCAACAACAGCAAAAAAGAATTTCGTTTTTCAAGCCGAAAGACGAGACTATTTTGGAAACGACCATTTCTTACGAGCAGCTCGCAGTCGATCTTACAGCCGTGCTTGCTCAAACCGAAAAGAACAAGTCGGTCAAAGCGGCGCTCGACTTTGCTTTGCTTGAAGACTTCGACCATCTTTACAGATTCAGCGATTTGCTCGAGATGGAACACGGTATTTCCGGCGAAAAGCTTGTTTGCAGCTACACCGAGATAATGCCGGGGAGACCCACGATAGCCGAACACCGTCACCCCTTCGACAACGTGAGAAAGCCCATTCCTCACGACGCACCGCTTGCGACAAAGCTCCACACAATGACTATCACCGCCGCGGAGCAGCAAACCATGAACTACTACATGAACGTCGGAACGTTCTATCAAACTTCGGACATCGGCAGACGTTTGTTCTTGGAGATCGGCTCGGTCGAGGAAGAACACGTCACGCAATATGAGTCGCTCATGGACACCGGCACTACGTGGCTCGAATGTTTGCTGATGCACGAATATGCGGAATGTTATTTGTACTATTCCGCAATGAACGAGGAAACTCACGACACCGCGAGAAAGATATGGAGCGCGCACTTCGAGCAAGAACTTTCGCATCTGCATTACGCAGCCGACTTGCTCAAAAAGTACGAAAAGAAAGAATGGCAGCAAATCATACCCGATGCGGAGTTCCCGCCGCTGCTGTCGTTTAACGACAACTGCGAAAAGAACAAGCACTATATTAGGAACGTACTCAAAAATACGGTCAGCAATACTTCGGTGCTCGAGGAATACGCAAACATAAACAACGTTCCCGACGATTATCAATACTTTAAGTACAACAAAGCGGTAAACAAAAATCCTTCCGCCGTAGCAAGCCATAAAGTTATAGACTGCTATATAAACGAGTTCGGCGAAGACTATCGCTTTACCGTGTCCGACCACCCCGTAAAAACTCTGCGCAATCGCAAAGAGGACAACGTGGACTTAGGCAGGATCAAAGAGGATTAAAAGAAAAGCGGCAATTGCCGCTTTACATATGTTTCACGTGAAACTTTTTCTGTTATTAATGATAATGTTCCACGTGGAACAACATATGTATTATTTTATCGTTGTTTCACGTGAAACATTATAGTTGTCAGTGATCTTTTGTTTCACGTGAAACAAAAGACGCGCCGAATAGCGCGTTTTTATTTATTCATTAAAGTTTTCTTCGAGATATGCAAGCATGCTTTCCAATCTGTTAAGATCGTCGGTGGTGTAGTAATCGATAAATATGCGTCCTTTGTTGTCGTTTCCGAGTACCGTCACTTTTGTGCCGAGCTTGCGCTGCAGACGCGTTATCAAATCTTTTAATTCAAGACTCTGCTGTACGGGCGGCGCGGATTTTTTAGGACTGAGAGTTGCTTTGACGAGCTTTTCAAATTCGCGCACGCTCATTTTATCGTCACTGCCTTTTTCGGCAAGTTCGAGCTGTAAAGCGGGGCTTGTGATCACAGCGAGACAGCGAGCATGCCCTGCGGATAATCTTCCGTCGGCAACAAGGCGTTTTACAGGCTCTGATAGGTCTATCAAACGCAACAGGTTTGCTACAGTGGGACGCGCTCTGCCTATACGCTCCGCAACACGCTCTTGCGTGTAGCCGTAGTCGTTCATCAGCTTTTTGATAGCAATAGCTTCTTCGATCGGATTAAGGTTTTCGCGCTGTATGTTTTCTATCAGAGACAGCTCGTCGACTTCTATCTCGGAACACTCGCGCACAAACACGGGCACGGATATCAAACCCGCTTCTTTTGCGGCGCGATAACGGCGTTCGCCGGCTATTATCATGTATCTGCCGTCCGAATCGGGCGTGACCACAAGCGGCGTTATGACGCCGTGCTTTTTTATGCTCTCGGTGAGCGCGGAAAGCGCATCCTTATCGAAATTTTTACGCGGTTGGTCGGGATTGGGATATATATCGGCGAGCATGATCTCGCTCGTGCTCTCGGGCGCGGAATTCATAACGGATTCTTCTTCGATGTCGCCGAGCAACGCGCCGAGTCCTCTGCCTAATCCGCCTTTTCTGATAGGTGCCATAATATCTTCTCCGTTTGGTTATTTTCAATTATTATATACACACACTGCGAAAAAGTCAAGTGATTTTCGCATTCGTGCGTAGCGCCGCTAAACTCGTACGGAAACTTTTGCAAATGACGAATCGCGAATAATCGTGTCGATTTCGTTTTCGGCGCAGTTTGCTTGACAAATAGGTCTAATCGGTATATAATACAGCGAAGGAACGGCAAATAGAGTTCCTATATCGCTGTGGAAGGTGACGATGGAAATTTCAAGCCCGAGCGGTCTTTGGAAGGACTACGACGTTACGGCGGCTCCGCTCAACGAGCGCGCTTTGACGGAAAAAAACATCAACGGTGTGCGTGTGCGCGAATACTATTTCGACGGTCATTCGGCTTCGGACGGAAAAGTGCGCGCTTTTATACGTATATCCGAAAATCCCGACACGAAACGAGTTTTGCTGTACATGCCCGCAAACAGCGACGATCCGGACGAGATTCCGGAGTATTTTCTCAAAGCGGGTTACACGGTAGCCGTTCTCGATTATCTCGGACAATCGGAAACTTCGGCACGCTTCACGCTCTATCCCAAATCTATCTCAAACTGCAACAGCCGCGGCGTACAACAATTTAACGCGCCGAGCGATGCTTTTAAGAGTCGCTGGTATATTTGGACATGCATTGCCCGACGCGCCGTTCACTTTCTCCGCAAGCTATATCCCGAAAGCAATATGTTTGCGCTCGGCAAAGGATTAGGAGGAAGTACGGTATATAAGCTCGCAACGTTCAACGACGGCTTGATCGCTTGCGCAACCATGCTTAATATCTTGCCGACTATCAGAGGCAGCGGCAATCAACTGATAAATTACCGCGCAGCACTCGATAACACGGCATATGCGTCGCTTTGCAAAATACCGTTATTTATGGCGATATCATCCAACGATGAGGATAAATCGTTTGACGAAATGTCGGAACTTGCCGGCATCACAAGCTCGCTCGAATCGTTCCGAATAGTAGAACGCGCATTTTCAAAGGGAATACGCGTAACATACAATCAGTGCGAACATTTCTTTACCGCAAAATCGACAAACGCGCCTCTCTTACCCATACCGATCATAGCGCCGTCTAATTCAAATAATAAGTTATACTTTAATATAACATTAGATGATGCGGAAAATCGTGCGCCGTACGACGAAGTTAGATTTTATTGCGCTTTTCGCGTCGAAAATCCGATGCACCGCAATTGGACGAACGTAGAACTCGTAAGTATGGGCGCGGGCAAATACTTGGCACATGTGTTCGTATTGGACAGCGACAAGCCGATATACGTGTTTGCGGCGGTATCCGATAACGACGGAAACGTTATGTCGTCGGAGCTTATTACCGTCATTCCGAAAACGCTCGGGTTAAAGGCGCAGATCCCGCTTTCGTCACGGCGCAGACTTATTTACGAGAGCAGCATGGGCAAAGATCTTTGGGCGGCGCCGCGCGGCGGAAATCTGTTTATGAAAAGCGGTCCTTTCGGCATAGACGGCATCACGAGCGATTGTTTTTCGCTCGCAACGTTCAAGCCGAGCGATTTTCTTTACAAGGTCGACGAGGACTCGCTGTTGCAGATAATAATCAACGGTAAACCTCAAAAACTCAAGCTTTCGGTCGTTGACGAAAGCGGTGTGTTTAGCTGCGAACTTGACCTTACCGATCCGAACGATTGGACGAAGTTCACGCTTTCGCCGAAAAATCTCATGAACGAACGCCATTTATCGAGCTGGAAGAACGTTATGGTATTTATTCTCGAAGGCACGGACGAGTTTTTGGTCAGCTCGGTTATATGGGTGTAAAATGAACGGAAGATACGTGCCCGACCGATTATTAGGCAAAAAAGATGACAGCGGATATTCGGCAATTTTGATTTTCGTCCTCGTTCTTGCTATTCTGCTATCGCTTTACAACTATTTCTTCGCAGTGATCCGCGTATCCGGGCCGAGCATGCTCGACACGCTCGAGGACAAACAATTTGTGCTGTTCCGCACAAACGCAATCACGGTAAAACGCAGCGATATAGTAACATTAACTCCGAGCGGATACGATAAGACTCTTATAAAGCGCGTGATCGCCGTCGAAAACGACAGATTGATGTTTATGTACAGCGCAGACGGCAACGACGTGGAATTGTATCTTTGCAAAAGCGGCGAAAATTCTTACTCCTTACTCGACGAGCCGTACATTCGACAAAAGATGTCGCGCAACGCCGAATATCACGACGTAAACATCGCGCCGTATTCGGAAAACGCAGACGAAAAGCCGTATTCGTACTTTGACGATTACTCCATTCATATCCCCGAAGATCATTTTTACTTCCTCGGCGACAATCGTAACATTTCTCAAGACTCCCGATTTTACGGCACGCAAAGCACCGACAGAATAATCGGCAAAGCATACAAATTCATAAAGCGAGGCGGATTTTTCGATAAATTACTTTCTTTCTTATACGGCTTGTCTAACAGAGAATAAACGTTTTATATTTTTATAATGTACTAAAGATAATATTCTTGGATAAAACAAAACGGAGGATATTATGAACAAAGTTATGATCGCAACGGACAGCGCATCCGATCTCAACTCGTTATTCGAGGAGCGCGACATAAAGCAATTGCCGCTGTACGTCATGCTCGGTGACGAACAACATCTCGACGGAGAGGACATTTCGCCTTCCGATATTTACGAATACTATGACAAAAACAAAAAACTGCCGATCACCGCGGCGCGTTCGCCCGAAGACTTTTTCGATTTTTTCAAATCTTTTACGGATAACGGCGATTCGGTAGTTTACATTTCCATCTCGTCGCAGATCTCGTCCACTTACGAACACGCGCTCGATGCGGCAAAGCGGCTCGATAACGTGCACGTTGTAGACGGAAGATCGCTGTCGTCGGGCACGGGCTTGTTGGCTCTCGCAGCGGCAGACATGCGCGACGGCGGAGCGGACGCTCAAACCATTGCCGAAACTATAGAAAAACGCAAAACCTGCGTTCAGGCATCGTTCGTTGTGAACACTCTCGATTATCTTTACAAAGGCGGCAGATGCAGCGGCTTGGCGGCTTTTTTCGGGAAAGCTCTTTCTATAAAACCGTCGCTTCAGCTATTGGACGGAAATATCAAAGTCGTGCGCAAGTACTTGGGAAGCTTTGAAAAGAACATCTTAAAGTACGTCGACAACACTCTCGCGGCTTACGATACGCCTGATATGACGCGAATTTTCATTACTCACACGTCCGCATCCGCAGACACTGTAAAAGCGATCAGAACAAAACTTATCGAATACGGGTTCGCTCCGGAGAACATTCACGAAACGATCGCCGGCTCTACTATCACAAGTCATTGCGGAAAAAGCACGCTCGGCATACTCTACATAAACGACGGAAACAAAAATGATTGACATAAACACAGAACTCGACAATTCCGAAGGACGAAAAATTTTCGCTCGCTTTATTCGCAACGAATTCGACGACAGTAAATCTATCCTCGAAAAATTCGACATACTTACAAAACTGTATTTCGAGATAAACTCAATCGTCAATATTTCCGCGCTGCGCACTGTAGACGACGTTTACATTAAGCACTATTTGGACAGTATATATCCGCATAAATACTTTTCCGGCGACTGCTGCGACGTCGGTTGCGGCGGCGGTTTTCCCACTATCCCGCTCGCCGTTATAAACAAAAACAAGATAACGGGCGTGGACTGCGTAGGTAAAAAGCTCGTTCTTATAAAAAAAAGCGTCACCGAACTCGGCTTAAAAAATCTCGATTCGATTTACTCGCGATCGGAAGATCTCGCAAAACTCGAAAAAAGATACGACACGGTCTGCGCTCGAGCGCTCGCCGAAACAGATAAAGCGCTCGCGTTCTGTGCGCCGCTCGCAAAAGACGGCGGAAAAATTGTTTTATACAGAACGCAAAATCAAAACGACAAACCAGCGACTGATAAAACTCTTGTCAAATACGGCGTTTCTCTCGAAACAATTATCGATTACGTTTTGCCTGAAACCGACATCAAGCGTCGCTTGCTCGTCTATAAAAAATGATTTCGGTAATGCGTGTGTTGTGTTTTATATTTATTTTATACAGTAAGAATATATAGTAAAGAATGTCAAAATGTGAAGTAAGAAAAAAGCACAATATATAGCGTTTGGTTACAAAAAGTTACACACGGTGTAGAAAAAGAAAATAAGCGAAAGAAGTGAATAGAAAGTGAAAACAAAAAACGAACGTGCATAACCGAAGACGAGAGGAAAAAATCGCAAAACGAAAAAGCAATAAAAGGAAAAAAACAAAAGAGAAATTGACAATTTCACCGAAAATAAAAAAAGTTATGAACATTGTTTACAAAAACGATATTATAGCGGCGCTTGCCACTCCGTACGGGAGATCGGCGCTCGCGGCGATAAGAATAAGCGGTAAAGGCAGCGCGGAGCTAGTAAACCGATTTCTCAAAAAGCCGCTCGTTACGGGAAGGCTCGAATTTAACGTATTCGATGCCGGAGAGTTTAAGGAGAATCTAACGGCGGTGAGTTTCAAAGCGCCGCGTTCGTATACGGGCGAGGACAGCGTCGAGCTGTTTGCGCACGGCAATCCGATAATCTGCGACGGGATAATAAAAGCGCTGATCGGCGGCGGAGCAAGGCTGGCAGAGCGCGGAGAATTTACCGAACGCGCGTTTTTCAACGGTAAAGTAGATCTTACCGCATGTGAAGCGCTCGCGGATATTATAGACGCACAGACCGTGGAACAGCTCGTTTACGGCAATAAGCGGTACGACGGCGAAATGGACGCGCTGAACAGAACCGAAAATATGCTGAATAAAGCCTTGAGTTCGGCTGAGGCGGTCATACACTATAGCGACGAGCTGGAGGACGGGGAAGTCGATAACGCGGTAATAAACGATATTTACGGCAGTCTGGACGATATAATAAAAACGCTGAAGAACGAAAAAGACAAATTCGGCGGCGGACGGATCGTAAACGAAGGATTCAAAGTGGCGCTTATCGGCGTTCCGAATGCCGGAAAATCAACCCTTCTCAATGCGCTTACCGAGAGCGACAGAGCGATAGTAACGCCGATCGCGGGAACAACGCGCGACACGCTCGAGGGCGCGTACGTGTATAAGAATAAAAAATTCGTCGTGACCGACACGGCGGGAATAACGGAAACGACCGACGAAGTGGAAAAAATAGGCGTGTCACGCGCGCTGAGAGCGGCGGAGATCGCCGATGCTGTGATTTCGGTCGAAGTAAACGGAAAAAAGACGAAAAAAATTCCGTGTGAGCGCGTCACAATAGAAGTAGAGAATAAATGCGACGACGATAAAGACGTCGGCGCGGATTACGAAAAAGCCGTTGTAAACGGAAAATTGCGAATCAGTGCAAAAAACAACGTTAATATAACGGCGTTAAAAGAAAAAATTTTATCGCTTTGCCCTAAAGAAGTCGGGCAAATATGCAATCATCGTCAGTACGATTGCGTTTGCCGCGCGCTCGACGCATGCGAACAGGCAAAAAAAGAAAGCAACAAGCAGTTCGGATTGGAAATAGTAACAGCATTGCTGTACGAAGCGTACAGCGCGATAGAACAGCTTTTCGGCAGAAGCGCCGACGAACGGGTGCTTGACTCGGTATTTCAAAGGTTTTGCGTAGGTAAATGAAAAATAAAGTAGAAAGAAAAAAAGAACAGTCAAAAAAGGCTGTTAATAAGGTAGTAGCCGTCAATAAGAAAGCGGCGTTTGATTACTTTTTTGTGGAGACGTTCGAGGCGGGGCTTGTTCTCGAAGGCTCGGAAGTAAAGTCGGTAAAGAAGGGCGACGTCAATTTGCGCGACAGCTTTTGTCATGCCGAAAACGGAAATCTCGAACTCAAAAATTGCAGAATAGCTCCGTATGTAAACGTCGGAGCTTTCGCGCCCGATCCGACGCGCTCGCGCAGACTGCTGCTGCACAAAGAACAGATAGAAAGGCTTTGCGCCAAAGCGCGAGAAAAGGGATACACGATAGTACCCGTAAAAATATATTTTAGCGGCAGGCTTGTAAAAGTAGAGATCGCGCTCGCTAAAGGAAAGAAAAATTACGAGAAAAAACAAGTGATAAAAGACAGAGACGAAAAGCGATTCGCAGAGCGTGAACTTACAAATTACAGATAAATTCAGAACCGACAGATCAGTCGGTTTTTTTTGTGTCGAAAAAAGACGCGCTCACACAGAATAAAAAAAGAGAATAGAATAATTCAGATACCCCGCACGTGTAACTAAACCGACGGTTTAGTAAATCAAGATTTTTTGCAAAAAAGACGAACTCAAAAATCTACTCGGACGGTTTGACGAAGAAAGAAAAGCGAGAGATCGAGCAAAAAGCGTATGACGCGGCTCTTGACATATGCGGGCAAGTTTGATATAATATAAGAAAGCAAAAGAAAGGAGTAATCATGGTTTTTTGTAATTCCGTAAAGGATTGGTTCACGGATCCGAACAGCCCTATGTATTATGTAGTCGGCGCGGCGTTCTTGCTCGTTATAATCGGGCTGTTGGCGATGTTCATAGTGCTCGATAACAAGAATAAAAAGAAGGCAGCGAAGAAAGCCGAGGAAAAGGCGCGCGCGGACGCCGAGGCTCAAAAGGAACTTGAGAAACGCGAAGTCCCGAGCGAGACCGACGGCGACAAGACCAAAACGGACGAAAACGAACCGAATGAAGTCGAGTCGGACAAAAGAGAATTTGCGGAACCGAATGAGAAAGAGGAAAAAGAGGAAAGTCCCGAAATGCCCGAAAACGACGGCGGGATAGATGCGAACGATCCGCAAGACGACGAAATAAAAAGTAAAGACGAAACAGACGAGAAAAACGAAAACAAAGAAAATGTCGAGACGGAAACCAAAACCGACGACGGCGCGGCGGAAGAACAAATCTCGGAAAATCAAACTTCGGAAATAAAGACCGAGACAGTCGAAACCGCCGAAGCGGAGAAAAAGACCGCAAAGGCAAAAACGAAAAAAGAAACGGTAAAGATAACGCAAGTCATGCCGTTGATCGCCGAAACCAAAAAACCGATCAAGCCGAAAACAAAATCAAAAACATTTATTGATACGCTGCTTGCCGAAAAAGAAGTTCACGGCATATACAACGAACTTAAAAACACGGTGCTGTCATATCCCGGAATGAAAGCGAAGTTGACGAAAGACGAGGAATCGTTCATGTTCGGCGCGGAGAAAAAAGCGGCTTTCAAGCTCGACGGGGATTGTTTGGAACTGTATTTGGCGCTCAAGTTCGAGGACGCGCCGACGCAGCTCGGTCTGAGCAAATCGTCCGATGCGGAACTTCCCGTTATGATGCAAGTGAAAAGTTCGGATATAGACAACGCGCAAAAGTCGATTGTGTTCGCTATGAACGTATCGCTGCTCACGCGCAATGCGTCGCATCGCAGAGTGGATTATATAAAGAAAGCCGTCGACGCCAAGGCTCGCGCAAAAGCAAACGCGAAAAACGCGAAAAACAAGAAATAATATTTCGCATATACTCCGCAATTGTTGCGGCATATTTACGTGGATTAAAAGCAAGGAGATATGGCAGATTTGCTCCTTGCTTTTTTATCGTCGGCAATCATGTAACATTATTTTTATTAAAAATGCGGTAAAGAAAAAACGGCATTATACTTCGCAGCCGTATATAGCGTGCCTTTTGTTTGCTCGAAAACGGCAATAACGATTTAACGGGCGTAACGGTCGAGATCGCCGCAGGGCAAACCGCCGAAACGTTCTTTTCGCTCGAGATCGCGGAATCGCAAACGCCGATCGGATGAGCGATATTGTTTGTACGAATATGGGAACAACGCCGTTCATCGTTACAAGTTATGTGATAAATTAAAATAACGGAAAAAAATACGTCGCAGCGGCGGCGCATATTTTTGTGCAAGAAAATATAAAATCTGCCTAAAATGCGTATTTTTCCGAAGATCAAGTACCTAAAGCGCAAAAAATCGATAAAAACACGAGAGTTTTCGATTTAGTATCGGTCTGATTTCCGAAGCAAAAAAATCGAATTTATACGGAAAAAATATCAGCCGCAATGCGTGCAGCACGGCGCATCGGGAAAAAGCGATTTATCGTAATCGATGCCGTTGCGGTCGTAGTAGTCTTTGACCGCCGCTTTTACCGCTTCTTCGGCGAGCACCGAGCAGTGCAGTTTATGCGCGGGCAGCCCTTCGAGCGCTTCGACTACGGCTTTGTTCGTGAGCGTAAGCGCTTCGGCGATCGGTTTGCCTTTTATCATTTCGGTTGCCATCGAACTCGACGCGATCGCGCTGCCGCAGCCGAACGTGTTGAATTTTACGTCCGTTATAACGTCGTTTTCTATTTTGAGATATATCTTCATGATGTCGCCGCATTTGACGTTGCCCACTTCGCCTACGCCGTCGGCGTTTTCGATAACGCCCACGTTGCGCGGGTGCATGAAATGATCCATAACTTTTTCACTGTATAACATAATTCTTTTTGCCCTCCGTAAGGTCTTTCCAAACGGGCGACATATTGCGCAGGTATGCCACCACTTTTTCGGTTTGTTCTATAATGTAATCTATCTGTTCGGCTGTCGCGTCCTCGGCAAAAGTCAAACGCAGCGAACCGTGCGCAACGTCGTGCGGTCTGCCGATAGCGAGCAGAACGTGGCTCGGATCGAGCGAGCCGGACGTGCACGCCGAACCGCTCGAGGCGTAAACTCCGCAGCCGTCGAGCATGAGCAAAAGCGATTCGCCTTCGATCCCCTCGAAACAGACGTTGACGTTGTTCGGCAAGCGCTCGGTTCTGTCGCCGTTGAGCGCAGTGTGCGGTATGCCGAGCAGTCCGTCGATAAGCCGTTCCCGCAGCGGAACGAGTTTTTTCGCCGTCGCATCGATTTTCGCCGCGCATTCTTTGAGCGCCGCCGCCATACCGACGATCGCAGGGATATTTTCCGTTCCCGCGCGCTTGCCGCGTTCCTGCGCGCCGCCGTCTATCAGGTTGGTCAGCGCAACGCCCGTACGCACGTACAGCGCGCCCACACCCTTAGGTCCGTGGAACTTGTGCGCCGAAAGCGACAGCATGTCGATGTTCAACGACGGAATATCTATATTCACATGCCCTACGGCTTGCACCGCGTCGGTATGGAATAACACGCCGTGCGAGCGGCAGATCTTTCCGAGTTCGGCGATCGGTTGGATCGTGCCGATCTCGTTGTTGGCGAACATTATCGTTACGAGCGCGGTGTCGTCGCGCAACGCCGCTTTTAGATCCTCAGGACGCACGATCCCGTTTTCGTGAACGGGCAAAAGCGTGATCTCGAACCCGCGTTTTTTGAGCTTGTCCAAAGTATGCAAAACCGCGTGATGTTCTATCGCGCTCGATATTATGTGCTTTTTGCCCTTGCGCTCGCCGACCGCAGCCGCCGAAATTATCGCTTGATTGTCCGACTCGCTGCCGCCCGATGTGAAATATATCTCGTTCGGCTTGCAGTTGAGCGTTGCCGCTATATCCGCGCGCGCGCTTGCGAGCGCGTCTTTAGCGAGCTGCCCGGGGGTGTGCAAGCTCGACGAATTGGCGTAGCAGCCGTCGAAGTACGGCAACATCGCTTTAATCGCCGTTTTCGACATTTTTGTTGTTGCCGCGTTGTCTGCGTAAACTTTCATGTGTCTCTCCGTAAATAGTCTTGACCGTTTTTCCGCGCGGTTATGCACGGAAAAGCTAAATCATACTAACTTACTATGAATTATAATATCGGGCGCGGATTTTGTCAAGCGAATGACAATACAAAGTAAAATTTTGTCAACGGTATTGACATTTGGGACGGGAACGCTTATTATATATATGTAATGACAAAATAGAGGCGTTATGTTCGGAAGTATCGCGGGATTCGACATTTTATAGGTTCGACGGCGCGTCCGCGCTTTCAAAGTATTTTATTATAAGGAGGTCAAGGTAATAACAATGAATATTTACGACGGAATAGACGGGCTTGTGGGCGGAACGCCCGCGGCGGAGCTTAAGCGGTACGGCGCGGAGTGCGGAGCAAAGGCGAGGATAATAGCAAAGCTCGAGTTTTTCAATCCCACGGGCAGCGTCAAGGACAGAACCGCGCTCGCCATGATAGTCGATGCGGAAAAGCGCGGATTGCTTAAGCCGCGGTCGGTCATCGTAGAGCCGACGAGCGGAAACACGGGCATAGGGCTTGCGGCGATAGGCGCGGCGCGCGGTTACCGCGTTATTCTCACCATGCCCGAAACGATGAGCGCGGAGCGCAGGAAACTGCTCAAGGCTTACGGCGCGGAAATCGTATTGACCGACGGCGCGGCGGGCATGGCGGGCGCGATCGAAAAGGCGAACGAGATAGCCGCCGCCGAGGGCGGGATCGTGCTCGGGCAGTTTACGAACGCCGCGAATCCGTCGGCGCACTACGCAGCCACCGGTCCGGAAATTTGGGAAGACACCGACGGCGAAGCGGATATTTTTGTCGCCGGCGTAGGTACGGGCGGAACGCTGTCGGGCGCGGGCAGGTTCTTAAAGCAGAAAAAAGCGGGAATAAAAGTCATCGCCGTCGAGCCGTTCGACTCCCAAACGCTATGTAAAGGCGAGAGCGGCGCGCACGGGATAATGGGAATCGGCGCGGGGTTTGTTCCCGACACGCTCGACGTGCATATTTACGACGAGATTATTCCCGTAAAAACGGCGGATGCGTACGCCGCCGCGCGTAAGCTCGCAAAAACCGAGGGGCTGCTTGTAGGTATCTCGTCGGGCGCGGCGTTGTTTGCCGCAACGGAGGTTTCTCGGCGCGAAGAGAATGCGGGAAAGACCGTAGTAGTCGTTTTGCCGGACACGGGCGAGCGGTATTTGTCTACGCCCATATTCGATGCGGATTGACGCGCGTGCGTAAGTCTGTGCCGACGTCGCGCGTATGCTTGACTAAATTCGTATAAAAATGTAAAATATAAAATATAAACATCGGGAAACGATCGGCAAAGGAGCGAAGTATGGGATTTTTCACCGGTAAAACAGTTATTATTACGGGCGCGGGACGCGCGGTATTGTCCGACGGGCGTTGCGGGTCGATAGGCTACGGCATTGCCACGGCGTACGCCAAAGAAGGCGCAAACATAGTTATCACGGGTCGCAACGTGAAAAAGCTCGAGGACGCAAAAGCGGAACTCGAGAGCAAGTACGGCGTTAAGGTATTGATAATGCAAGCTGATATACGCGCGGGCGCGGACAACCTCGCAATTGCCGAGAGCGTCGCGCAGGCGGCGGTCACGGCGTTCGGCGGAATACAAGTGCTCGTCAACAACGCGCAGGCGTCGGCGTCGGGAGTAACGCTCGCCGATCACAGTATGGAACAGTTCGATCTCGCTCTGTACTCGGGGCTGTATTCCACGTTCTGTTATATGAAAGCTTGCTATCCGTATCTCAAAGAGAGCAAAGGCTCTGTCATCAATTTCGCATCGGGCGCAGGGCTGTTCGGAAATTACGGGCAAAGTTCGTACGCCGCCGCAAAAGAGGGCATACGCGGACTTTCTCGCGCCGCCGCCACCGAATGGGGCAAGGACGGGATCAATGTAAACGTGATATGTCCGCTCGCATGGACGGCGCAGCTCGAGCAGTTTGAAAAAGCGTACCCCGACGCATTCAAAGCGAACGTAAAAATGCCGCCGATGGGGCATTACGGCGACAGCGAGCTTGAAATAGGCAGAGTGTGCGTGCAGATAGCCGCGCCCGATTTTAAGTATATGTCGGGCGAGACCATTACGCTCGAGGGCGGCATGGGCTTGAGACCGTAAAAAATAATTAAGAATTTTGAATAAAGAATTATTCGGCGGCTTCGCCGCAATAAAGTTAAGATTCTTCGGCACGCAGAAAACGCTCGGAATGACAAAATAGAATGTGCAAAACCATACAAATATATTTAGTCGTTCCGAACGGGCGCGTAAGCGCGAAGTGAAGAAACGACTTTGAAAAAATAAAAGATAATAAAGCAATCAAAAAAATCAGGCGTTGCCTGCTACATAAAGGAAATAATATGAACAACATCGAAACGGAAATACTTGCTTTGCTCAAGCATGATTGCAGGCTTACCGCGGATAAAATCGCCAAAGCCGTAGGCAGCGACGAGAACACCGTAAAAAAGACTATCACGAACCTTGAAAAACGCGGTGTGATTTTGGGTTATTCCGCGCTTACGGACGAGCACGCGCTCGGCGGCGACACGGTGGAAGCGCTCATAGAGGTGCGTGTTAACCCGATGTACGGCCGCGGATTCGACGCGATCGCCGAGGATATTTACAAGTTCGAGCAGGTAAAAAGCCTGTATCTTATGAGCGGCGGCTACGATCTCGCGGTGTTTATCGAAGGCAAAAACCTGCGCGAAGTGGCGGCGTTCGTCAGCGAAAAGCTGTCGGTCATGGACAAGGTGCTGTCCACCGCGACGCATTTTATCCTTAAAAAGTACAAGATCGGCGGAGTGACCGCCGCGACGAGCGAAGAGAAGCGTCAGCCCGTCACGCCGTGAACTACGACGATTTTATAAACCGTACCGTTCGGGATATTCCGCCGAGCGGAATACGCAAATTTTTCGATCTCGTATCGACGATGGACGGCGCGATCTCACTCGGCGTGGGCGAGCCGGATTTTGTCACGCCGTGGCTGTACCGCGACAGCGCGATAAAGTCGGTGATCTCGGGGCGGACGGGGTACACCGCCAACCGCGGCGATCCCGCGCTTTTGCGCGAGATAGCGATTTACAATCGCGACAGGTTCGGCATAAACTATGCCGAGAACGAGACGATAGTTACAGTCGGCGCGTCGGAAGGTATCGACCTCGCATTGCGTACGCTCGTTAGCGCGGGCGACGAAGTGCTCGTGCCCGATCCGTCGTACGTGAGCTATATGCCCAATGTCGCAATTGTCGGCGGTGCAGTCCGTCCGATCCCGCTTAAGCGCGAAAACGGATTCAAGCTCACCGCCGAGGACGTGGAACGCGCGGCGATCGAAAAGAGCAAGATCATAATCATGCCGTATCCCAACAATCCGACGGGCGCGGCGCTCGAAAAGCAGGAGCTTGAAAAGATCTGCGCCGTTATCAAGCGTAAAAATCTGTTCGTCATTGCCGACGAGATATACGCCGAGCTTACATACGGGCGGCGGCACATTGCCGTGGCGAGCATAGACGGAATGAAAGAGCGCACCGTAACGCTCAACGGATTTTCCAAAGCGTTCGCCATGACGGGATGGCGCATAGGCTGGCTGTGCGCGCCCAAGCCCGTGGCTGACGCGGCGTTAAAGGTGCATCAGTACACTATCATGTGCGCGCCGACCGCGAGCCAAGAAGCGGCGTACGCCGCGCTCAAGGACGGGCGTGAGACCGAATACGAACAGGTCGAGTCTATGCGCGCCGAATACGACAGACGGCGCAGGTTCACGGTGGGCATGCTTTGCGATATGGGTTTGGAATGCGTGACGCCGTGCGGTGCGTTCTATGCGTTCCCGAACGTCGAAAAGTTCGCAGCCGACGGCGAGGAGTTCGCCGAAAAATTGCTTAAAAGCCAAAAAGTCGCGGTAGTCCCCGGCAGTGCGTTCGGCGCGTGCGGAAAAAAACACGTGCGATGCACTTATGCTTCGTCTATTAAAGCGCTCGATACGGCGTTCGAGCGCATGCGCACTTTCGTAAAAGAATTAAAGCGTTCGTAAATCCGAAAAGCGGGAAACAATAAGCGAAAAAATGAAAAAACAAGCGTTTAATCCGTATATGCCGAGCTGGGAGTATGTTCCCGACGGCGAGCCGCACGTATTCGGCGACAGAGTGTACGTCTACGGCAGTCACGACAGGTTTAACGGCATGGCGTTCTGCATGAACGATTACGTTTGTTGGTCCGCGCCCGTGACCGATCTTTCCGATTGGAAGTACGAGGGCGTTATTTGGCGCAAGAAAAACGACCCCGTAAAGGGTCGCGGTTTGCTTTTTCAAATGTACGCGCCCGACGTCGTGCAAGGTCTCGACGGCAGATACTATCTGTACTATTTTATAGGCACGACGAGCACGATCGGCGTCGCGGTGTGCGATACGCCTGCGGGCGAATACGAATATCTCGGAAGAGTGCGCTATCCCGACGGGCGCGTTTTGGGCGCAGGGAAAGACTTGCACCAGTTCGATCCCGCTGTTTTTCGCGACGGCGACAGAGTGTATCTGTATACGGGATTCGCGCCGCGCTTTCCCAACCCGATAACCGATTTCAGACGCGGCAACGTCAACGGCGCGATGGGCGCGGAGCTTGAGCCGGATATGCTCACGGTAAAGCTTCCTACGGCGCGCATCGCAAAGTCGGTGCATAACTCGCGCGGCACGGGTTTCGAGGGACACGAGTTTTTCGAGGCGTCGAGCATGCGCAAGTTCGGCGACAAGTATTACTTTATCTATTCGTCGGTGAACGGACACGAGCTGTGCTATGCCGTCGGCGACGCGCCGCTCGGAAGTTTTAGTTACGGCGGCACGCTCGTGAGCATAGGCGATCTGGGCTTGAGCGATAAACCGCTCAACTATTTGGGGAACACGCACGGCAGTATAGAATTTATAAACGGCGAGTATTACGTGTTTTATCACCGCCATACAAACAATCACTGTTTTTCGCGTCAGGCGTGCGCCGAGCGGATAACGCGCACCGACGACGGGCGGTTCTTGCAGGCGGAGCTTACGTCGTGCGGATTGAACGATAAGCCGCTCGCGGCGAAAGGCGAGTACGGCGCGAATATTGCGTGTCATTTGTTTTCCAAAAAAGGCACGAGATTTATGCTGTTCAAACGTCCCGCGGGCTGTCACCCGTACTTTACGCAGAGCGGCGAGGACAGAGAGCGAGATCCCGATCAGTACGTCAAAACTTTTGCGACGGCGCGACTGCGG
>Ga0209064_1001455_pt1 | contig 36031 bp, 32 predicted proteins | sample Inofromicrocosms_FD_187498 | JGI IMG/M metagenome (GOLD analysis project Ga0209064, IMG submission 187498) | Mouse cecum microbial communities from Vienna, Austria - Inoculum for glucosamine and mucus D2O microcosms (SPAdes) (version 2) | ecosystem: Host-associated > Mammals > Digestive system >... | reverse complement strand
GAAATGTAACGCATATGAGATAGAAATGTAACGCATATGAGATAGAAATGTAACGCATATGAGATAGAAATGTAACGCATATGAGATAGAAATGTAACGCATATGAGATAGAAATGTAACGCATATGAGATAGAAATGTAACGCATATGTTTAAGGATGCCGGGCAATATCCTTACACATCGGATGCAGGTACGGCGGCAACGAAAAACGCATGAAACACGCTACATAAATACTCCATACACCCGTTGTTTCTCAATTATTTATACTAACTTTGCAAGCCGTTTCGACGACATTACGACGTCATCCTACGAGATTTGACATTACTTTTACACGCTACAAACGAAAGGCTTACATATATATGCAACAACTTGTATCTTTTTTCGCACGATATAAAAAACAATACCGGCAGAACCTTATGCTGGCACTGCCCGTTGTGCTGACCCAACTGGGACAGATATTCACGCAGGTGGTAGACAATCTTATGATAGGACACTACGGCGGCAGCGCTCCCGAGCCTCTCGCCGCCGTATCTTTCGGCGGTTCGGTGTTTACGATACTGTATCTTGCATCCATTGGCATGGCACTTGGAATGACACCGCTCATCGGCGAGCTTTATGTACAGGGCAACCGGCATCGCTCATCGATGCTGTTGCAAAACGGCATGGCGTTCTATGTGTTGCTCGGCGTGGCTGTATCGGCTGTGCAATATGCTTTTGTGCCGGTGATGTACCGCCTCGGACAACCCGCAGATGTGGTGGACATGGCTGTTCCATACTACAACATGCTTGTCATGAGCGTGCCGTTTGTCATGCTTTTCTTTGCTTTCAAACAGTTTCTCGAGGGCACGGGCAATACAAAAGTGGAACTTATGGTGACTATTGCCGCAAACATCGTCAATTGTATGCTCAATTATATATTCATCTTCGGCAATTTAGGGTGCACAGAGATGGGTGTCGAGGGTGCCGGACTCGGCACGCTGTTGTCGCGCGTAGCCGCGGCAATACTCATAACCGGCTACTTCGTATGGCGAAAAGACTATCGTGCATATCTTAAAGACTTCGCCCTGAAGCACTTTTCACCGGGCGATGTGCGCCGTCTGCTGCGCATGGGCCTGCCCATATCCGCACAGATGTTTCTCGAATCGTCGGCGTTCATAGGCACGGGCATAATGATGGGCTGGCTGAGCAAAGAGGCTATCAGTGCCAACCAGATAGCCAGCACCATGAGCACAAGCGCATTTATGATAGTATTGTCGATAGGTGCCGCCACAACGATACGCACCTCCCACTGCTACGGGCGCCGCGACATCGCCGAACTGTCCATGGCTGTAAAGGCGTCGTATCATCTCGTGCTGGCATGGAACACATTTGCCGCCATAGTCTTTATATCGCTTTGCAACTTCATACCGGCGCTCTTTACCGAAAACACCGAGGTTATCGACATCGCCTCTTCTCTGTTCATCGTCATGGCTCTCTTCCAACTGTCCGACGGTGTGCAGAACGTGTCGGTGGGCGTATTGCGGGGCATACAGGACGTGAAGATAATCATGCCCATAGCCTTCACTGCCTATTGGCTGCTCAATCTGCCCGTGGGATATCTGCTGGCATTCACTCTCGGCATGGGACCAACGGGCATGTACGTGGGGTATATCGTCGGACTGTCTGTCGCCGCCATACTCATGATCGGGCGCATACGCCGCAGGATAAGGGGCATGAGGGCGCAAGCCGCCGCGCGCTGACGGGTTGTTCACGGGATATGTTTTTCCAAACAGCATAAATACTGACAATCAATGAACATCATACGATTTATAAAGAACTGGACGCTGCCGTTGGCGATGATTGCTGGCGTCGTAAGTTATTTCGCTTACGTCCGACTGCCTTTCTTCGCACCTACACGCCCCTACGCTAACGCCGTTGTGGGTGTGGTGCAGCCGCTGCTTATCTTCTCGATGCTCTTCCTGACGTTCTGCAAGATTTCGTTCGACGAGCTGCACCTGCGTCGTTGGCACCTCTGGCACATACTGATACAGACGGGACTCTTTGCCATACTGTCGTGTATACTCATGATTTTCCCCTACCTGCACTGCCGTGTGCTCATAGAGAGCGCCATGCTCTGCCTGCTGTGTCCCACTGCAACAGCGGCGGCGGTGGTAACAGCCAAGCTCGACGGCAGCGCGGCAAGCATCACGGCATATACAATTATCATCAATCTCGCAGTGGCAGTCATCGCTCCGCTGCTGTTGCCCCTGGCTCATCCTCATGAAGGACTGACGTTCCTGCCTACATTCACGATGATACTTCACAAAGTGTTTCCCATGCTCATCTGCCCGCTTATTGCCGCATGGGCGGTGCGCCGTTGGTGTCCGAAACTGCTTAACGTTGTTCTAAAGGTAAAAGACCTCTCGTTTTATCTTTGGGCAGTGGCACTTGCCATAGCCATCGCCGTCACCGTAAAGGCAATCGTACACAGCACCGTACCGGTGGAATACGAGATTGCCATAGCGGCAGTGTCGTTGGCATGCTGCCTTTTTCAGTTTGCCGCAGGCAAGCGCATCGGCAGTGCTTACGGAGAACGGACAGAGGGCGGACAGGCTCTCGGACAAAAGAACACGGTATTTATAATATGGATGGGATACACATTCCTGTCGCCCGTAACGGCAGTTGCCGGAGGCTTCTACAGTGTTTGGCACAACATCATAAACTCGTGGCAGTTGTATAAGAAGAGGGAGAGAAGGGAAAGAAAGGAGATAAAAGGAGATAAGGGAAGATATTCTTAAAAGGAGATAAAGGGAGATAAAGGACAATTGTCTTGTATCAAGCAACAAAGCATTTGTCTCCTATCTCCCTTTATCTTCCCCTTATCTTCCCTTATCTCCTTTTATATAACCAACCTCCCCACCTGATACACCGCCGCGGATATCATCCATGCAAGCACCGTGGTATATATGGCGGCAAACAATGCCCAGCGCCAGCTGCCCGTCTCGCTCTTTATCGCCGTGATTGTAGCTATGCACGGGAAATAAATCAGCACAAACAGCAGGTAGCAGAAGGCTATGAGCGGCGTGATGCCGTTGGCAGACATCTTGTGATACAGTCCCGAATACTTCTCCGTGTCCTCCGTTATGTTGTCGTCGCCGGCATAAAGCACGCCTATGGTGGAGGCAACTATCTCTTTGGCACCAATTCCGGCAACAAGTCCCACATCAAGTTTCCAGTCAAATCCCTGCGCCTTGAACACCGGTTCTATCGCCTTGCCAATCTGTCCAATGTAACTCTGTTCCTGTTGCTCCGTGGGATTCAGTTCCTTGTTGTGTGGGAAATACCCCAACGCCCATACAATGATACTGGCAACAAGGATGATGTCTCCCATTTTCTTAAGATATTGCTTGCCCTTTTCCCATGTGTGTCGGGCTATAGCCTTGGCTGTAGGTATGCGGTATGGCGGCAGTTCCATAACGAAAGGAGTGTCCTCGCCCTTTATAAGCCACCGGCTGAACACGCGGCTCATCAGTACGGCAAGCAGCAGTCCTATGGCATAGAGCGATATCATTATAAAACTCCGGTATTCCACGGCGAAGAACGTGCCCGTAATCATTATATATATAGGTAGCCTTGCCGAGCAACTTATCATAGGCAGTATGAGCATTGTTATCAGCCGGCTGCGGCGGCTCTCTATGGTACGTGTCGCCATTATGGCGGGAACGTTGCAGCCGAAGCCCATTATCAGCGGTATGAACGACTTGCCGTGCAGCCCCATCTTGTGCATCAGCTTGTCCATGATGAAAGCCACGCGCGCCATATACCCGCTGTCTTCCATAAAAGATATGAACATGTAGAGAATGAGTATCTGCGGCAGGAAGACGATGACGGCTCCCACACCGCCGATGATGCCGTCGCTTATCATGTCCTTCAGCGGACCGTCTGCCATTGTGGAGCTTACGAAGCTGCCGAGCGCCCCTACCCCGGCTTCAATCCAGTCCATGGGATACTGTCCCAAGGAGAATGTAACCTGGAACATGACGTACAGGAAGAAGATGAACATCGGGAAACCGACGTACTTGTTGGTTACGATGTTGTCGATGATATGCGTCACGAGATAAGTGTCCTGCTTCTTGCCTTCTTCAAAGCCGGCTTCCTGCAGCGCGCCGTGTATGAACCCGTATTTTGCGTTCATTATGGCTGTCTCGCTGTCTTCTTTAGTGTCTTTCCTTATGTCCTCGGCTGTTTCGTCGCGCAGTTGGAGTATCTTTTTGCCGTTCGGCAGACCGCTTACCACCCTTTCCGTCTCCTTGTCCATCTCGAGAAGTTTTATGGCAAGGTAGCGTGTGGAATATTTGTGGCGTATCTGTTCGTTGTTCTGCAGTTCGGTCTTTATGGTATCGATACCTTCTTCTATATATTTACCGTGGTTAAGATGTATATGTCTGTAAACGCTCTTATTGGGTTTGTCGCCGTGCGCGAAGTCTTCCGCATGGTCGCCTCCGTGATTGTTCTCATAGTTTTTGTGCCACTCCTGCAGGTCTTTGGCAACCTCAGGGTTGATGTTTCCGTCCTTGTCGAGAAAGTCGACGCCCTCATACATGTTTATTATGATATGGAACAGCAGGTCGACGCCCTTGCCTGTCTTGAACACGGTGGGAACCATGGGCACGCCGAGCAACTGTCCCAGTTTGCTGTGGTCGAGCTTGTCGCCGCGTGCCTCGAACTCGTCGAACATGTTCAGCGCACATATCATAAGCAGATGCATGTCTACAAGCTGTGTCGTGAGATACAGATTACGCTCGAGATTGGACGAGTCGATTACGTTTATTATTATATCCGGCGTGTTGTCTATTATCTGCTTGCGGACATAAAGTTCCTCGGGACTGTAGGCTGAAAGCGAATATGTGCCGGGCAGGTCTACGATATTGAACTCGTAACCCTCAAAATATGCCCGTCCCTCCTTGGCATCCACCGTCACACCCGAGTAGTTTCCGACGCGCTCGTGAGCGCCGGAAACGAAGTTGAACAGCGATGTTTTTCCACAATTAGGATTGCCGACGAGTGCCACGTTTATCGTCCGTCGCTTTCTCTTTGCCGCATCTTGCAACTGCTTGTCGGTCAGCCGGGCATCGCTGCATCCGTCATTGTCGTTTATGGTATATCCGCCGTTCTCTCCGTTGTCGCCGTTCTGCTGTTCGGCGTTTCTCGCCTCTTCCTCCGATATCACCTCTATCATCTCCGCCTCGGCACGGCGCAGTGATATCTCATAGCCCATGAGCTTGTATTTTACAGGGTCGCGCAGCGGAGCGTTGAGCAAAACCTCCACAACCTTACCCTTTATAAATCCCATTTCGACGATGCGTTTGCGGAAGCCTCCGTGTCCGGCAACCTTCACCACAACCGCCTTGTCGCCTGTTTTCAATTCTGATAACTTCATCTGTTATGTTTTTCGTTTTTCTATACAAAGATAATACGCGAGTTCGGGATAATGGACATCCAAACATATCCTCCTCATGTAAGGACATATGCTTGTATTTGTCCCTACCATGAAGAGAACACGACTGAAGCTATTATTTCTTATCCCTAACTCATGTAAGGATAATGCAAGCCGAACGCAATCAAGCTGCAATCCTTATATCTGTTTGCCGTGCGGACCACATGCTGTCTCATGTTGTCACGACGCAGCTTATCTTATGCAAAGGTAGTAAGAATATTTTAAAGACAATCAGAGCATGTGCGATAATACCTATAATTGGGTATTCCGCCCTTGCCGCTCATCTGTTTCCAGTCATTATCCGTATGACCTTCTCCCGTGTAACGCCGTCTGTTTTTGCAGAAGATGATGTATTGCACTCCAAAAGATGCCCTTTTGCAGCGTAAAAGGACACCTTTTAGAGTCCAATAAGCCGTCTCTTGCAATGCAAACGGTATAGTATTGTATATCAGAAAGTTATATATTGCTTACGGATGATTGCTGATAATGCTTTGCGATATGCCGTGTACAGGACGGTTCAGATGAAAATATTATATATTGTTTTTGTGTTGATGCCGTTTATATTCACAGCAAAGATATTGCAATGCCTCTTTTTTCATAACGTCACGACTATCGGTTCATGGTGTATCGCCGGCAGTATCTTTCCGATCAGGTCTCGTGTTCTCATTCGCAGACTTGACGTGTTGATGCAGGGGTGACATCCCACGTATTCACTCTTCAGCACGTCGCTGTCTATCAGCAGCTGCACCGCATTATCCTTATCGTTCATCAGTCCTAATACTGATACCGACCCCGGAGTAATGTCAAGATACCTCAGCATGTCTTCCTCTCCGGCAAACGACAGACGTGCAGAGTTTATCTGTGCCGAAAGGTTCTTGGTAAGAAACTTCTTGTCGCCCGGTATCATGAGCAGATAGAACCGTGTTCTCTGCTTGTTGCACAAAAACAGGTTCTTACATATTATGGCGTGCCGTGTGCGTTCCTCACTGCTTTCCGCCTTAAACTCTTCCAACGTCATCCGTCCGAAAGCAGCATTTATCTCGGCACAAACCTCCATCGTCATTGCCGCCTCATGGTCAAGCCTGTCATATTCCACGCCAATCCCGTCGAGCAGTTCATACACCCTCCGTTCCCGTTCCTGCCTCCCGTCAAAGTCCTCCGGTCTTCCTTTATATATTGTCAACATTTGATTTAAAATCAATTAATCTATCATTCGTGCTCTAAGCTATAAAACGGCAGAAACGCAACAATATTGTTTCTGTTTATTAAAGAAGAGAGTTATAATAAAATCATAAAAAACTTTAAATAGACATATTTTGGATTACAAAAAACAGATATTTTATATATTTGTAACCATACAATTATATATATGAGAAAATTTAATCATTCAAGAATAAAGATAGCACGCAAATCCGGACGAATGTCAATGGATGATTTGGTCGCGAGAATGGGTGATAAGGCTATAAGCAAGAACTCTATATCCAGGATAGAGCGCGGACTGCTATGTCCATCGGCCAGGACTCTTGAAGCAATAGCCTGTGCGTGTAATGTCCCGCAGTCTTACTTTTATGATAGTGATGTAAGTATTGGAAAGCTAGATTTCCGTTTTGCGAAGACCATGCCGGTAAAGGAAGCGGAACGGATTGAGGCGTTGGTGACTTCTGATATACAGAAATACTTTTCTGTGGAAAAAACGGTAAACCCTGAGGGAACAGAATACAACCCGTTGAAAAGAATGTCTATAGGAACTTATGATGATGTGGAAAATGTCGCTGTGAATTTGCGTAAGAAGATGTATATAGGAAACCAACCTATCTTTTCGGTTTACGAATTGCTTATGAATTGTGGTGTCCGTATAATCGAGGTTGATATAAAGAACGATGATTTCTTGGGAGTTTCTACATTTGTTTGTGATTACATCCCTGTTGTTGTGATAAACAGTAGAGTCAATACTACGACCGAACGTAAAAGGTTTACAGCACTTCACGAACTGGCACATCTTATCCTGAACATAAAGCCTTTGTCTGAAACTGCAGGCGATGCAGAAGAAAATAAATATAGCGACCTTTCTTATAAAGTATCTATGAAAAGACCTACAACAGAAAGAATTTGTAACTATTTCGCCGCAGCAATGCTGTTGCCACAGCCCTGTATTTATGCCCGTTTGGGACATAGGCGTACTGGTCTGTCTTTGTCGGAACTTATCAGTATACGCTGCATGTATGGCATAAGCATAGCCGCAACAGTGCACAGATGTCATGACCTTGCCATAATAGACGATACGGAATATGATAACCTATATGACAATATGATAAAAAAGAACACCATGGAAACAGGATGGGGTGAATTTCCGATAAAGGAAAAGGCAGATAGGATGCAACTGCTTGAAGAGCGGATAAGGAAAGAATTACTATAACTTAAAATAAAAATATAATTAAAAACATAAGATTATGATAGTATTTAAAAATTTTACGAGGTTATATCCTATAAGTAAGACATTAAGGTTTGAACTCATACCAATAGGAAGAACGTTGGAGAACATCGAACGCAACGGGATTATTGCTCAGGATGAGCAAAGAGCCAATGAATATGTAAAGGTTAAGGATATTATAGACCGTTATCATAAGCAGTTTATAAAAATGTGTCTCAATAACTTTAAACTGAAATTGAACTCTGATGAAACCAATGATTCTTTGGAAGAATATAGGGAACTGATATCTAAGGCGAATCGTAGTGAGAAAGAGGAAAAACGTTTTGAGGCAGTTAAGGAAAATCTGCGTAAGCAGATAGTTGGAGCTTTTAAGAAAGGGGCAACATTTGGAGATTTATTTAAGAAAGAGTTGATACAAGAGCATCTTGTTAATATAGCTGAGACAGAAGAAGAAAAGACAATGATTGAAAACTTCAGTAAGTTCACAACGTATTTTACTGGTTTCCATGAAAACCGCAAAAATATGTATTCTGAAGAAGAGAAGTCAACCGCTATTGCCTACCGTCTGATAAACGAGAACTTGCCGATGTTTTACGACAATATGCAGTCTTTCCGGAAAATTGCGGCAAGTACGGTGGCAGATCATTTCATTGAAATAGAAACTGTTTATCAGGAATATCTTAATGTTGAGCATATAAGTGAGATGTTCAGTTTGGATTATTTCACAGATGTACTTACACAAGAGCAGATAGAAGTTTATAATAGCATTATGCGAGGTATTAATGAATATGTAAATCTCTATAATCAGCAACAGAAAGATAGGAAAAACCGTTTGCCGTTATTGAAGCCATTATATAAAATGATACTTAGTGACAAAGTGGCTATCTCTTGGTTGCCGGAAAAGTTTGAGAGTGATGAGGAAATGATAGATGCCATAAACAAAGCAATCACTAAATTGCAGACAGTTTTAGATGGCAAGAATGAAAAGTCCCTCAAGTATTTGCTGCTGCATATCGGTGAATATGATTTGTCTAGAATATATATATCCAATGATTTCGGACTCACCGATATATCACAGCAGATGTTCGGGCAATATGATGTTTTCGTAAAGGGTATAAAGAATGATATTCGTGACCAGGCAATCCCGACAAAAAAAGAAAAGCAAGATCCGGAACTTTATGAGGAAAGAATAAACAGACTGTTCAAGTCTGGAAAGAGTTTTAGTATTGCTTATTTGAATGCAATTGGTGATAAGGTCCAAACAATAGAAGACTATTTTACGCAACTTGGCTCTTATGATAGAAATGGCGAACAACGTGTGAATATATTTACACAAATAGAAATGGCACGTGTGGCTGCATCTGATATACTTGCAGGAAAACATACAAACTTAAATCAGTCGGAAGCTGACGTAAAACTGATCAAGGACTTGCTCGATGCTTTCAAGGCTTTGCAGTATTTCATCAAACCATTGCTTGGCTGTGAAGAAGAAGCAGACAAGGATAATGAGTTTTATGCAAAATTGTATGAAGCATGGAATGAGTTGGATATGGTCACGCCTTTGTATAATAAAGTGCGTAATTGGCTGACTCGTAAGCCATACAGTGTGGAGAAGATAAAACTGAATTTTGAAAACTCTCAGTTGCTTGGAGGGTGGGATATAAATAAAGAACCAGATTGTACATCTGTATTACTGCGTAAGAACGGAATATATTTCCTTGCTATTATGGATAAAAAGTCCAATCATTCTTTTGATTGTGATGATTTACCTTCGGAAGGAAGCTGTTATGAGAAAATAGATTATAAATTATTACCTGGTGCAAATAAAATGTTGCCGAAGGTTTTCTTCTCAAAATCACGTATAGACGAGTTCGCTCCATCAGTAAGTATTATTGAATCTTATAGAAACGGAACTCATAAAAAAGGTGTGAATTTTAGTCTTTCGGATTGTCATCGTCTGATAGATTTTTTTAAGGATTCTATAAATAAACATGAAGATTGGAGCCATTTCGGATTCAAATTTTCAGAAACGAAAACTTACCAAGATATAAGCAGTTTTTATAAAGAAGTAGAACAACAAGGATATATGCTCGGTTTTCGTAAAGTATCAGAGGAATTTATTGACCGTCTTGTTAACGAGGGAAAACTATATTTGTTCAAAATATGGAATAAAGACTTTTCAGAGTATAGTAAAGGAACTCCTAATCTGCATACGATGTATTGGAATATGTTGTTTGATGAGAGAAATCTGGCGGATGTCGTATATAAGCTTAATGGACAGGCTGAATTGTTTTACCGCAAAAAGAGTCTTGACCTTAGCAAAACGTCCATAAGGCTCATCATTCTATTGCCAACAAGAATCCGCAGAGTGACAAACGGGAAAGCAACTTTGAATATGATATAATTAAGAATCGTCGTTATACGGTCGACAAATTCCAATTCCATGTGCCGATTACCATTAACTTTAAGGCAAAGGGAGACGAACGGATAAATTTTGCTACGCTCGATGCTATACGTGACGGTGAAATAGAGCATGTAATAGGTATAGACCGTGGAGAGCGGCATCTTCTTTACTTGTCGTTGATTGATTTGAGAGGAAACATCGTCAAACAGTTTACATTGAATGAGATTGTCAATGAATATAATGGTCGTACGTATTCAACCGATTATAAGGATTTACTTGTCTCGCGTGAAGGTAGCCGCGATGAAGCACGACGCAACTGGCAGAAGATAGAGAATATAAGGGAAATAAAAGAAGGATATCTAAGTCAAGTTGTTCACATCATAGCCAAGATGATGGTAGATTATAAGGCAATAGTGGTATTGGAAGATCTTAACAAGGGCTTTATGCGTGGCCGTCAGAAAATAGAGCGTCAGGTCTATGAGAAGTTCGAGAAGATGCTTATCGACAAGTTGAACTGTTATGTTGACAAGCAAAAGGATGCTGATGATATAGGTGGTGTGCTTCATCCTCTTCAACTTACTGACGAGTTTAAAAGTTTCCGGAAATTAGGAAAACAAAGTGGCTGGCTGTTTTACATCCCGGCATGGAATACGAGCAAGATAGATCCTGTTACGGGATATGTCAATATGCTTGATACACGCTACGAAAATGCGGATAAAACACGTTGCTTCTTCTCAAAATTTGATATTATACGCTACAATGCAGAGAAGGATTGGTTTGAATTCACCTTTGATTATACTAAGTTTACTGATAAAGCAAATAGTACGCAGACCAAATGGACGCTGTGCACATACGGAACACGCATAAAGACATTCCGCAATCCGAAGAAGAACAATCAGTGGGATAGTGAGGAGGTCGTGCTTACAAACGAATTCAAGAAAGTTTTTTCCGATGCGGGAATAGACGTACACGGCAATCTGAAAGATGCTATCTGTTCCTTAACAGAAAAGAAACATCTCGAACCGTTGATGCATTTGATGAAACTATTGCTGCAAATGCGTAATAGCGAGACAGGAACAGAGGTAGATTATCTTGTCTCTCCTGTTGCCGATGCTGATGGCAATTTCTATGATAGTAGAAAAAATATTGCCACGTTACCAAAAGACGCAGATGCAAATGGCGCATACAATATTGCCCGAAAAGGATTGTGGGTAATACGTAAAATACAATCAACGCCGAATGGCGATAAACTGAATCTTACAATTTCAAATAAAGAGTGGTTGCAATTTGCCCAGCAAAAACCTTATCTTGATGAATGACTATATTGCTATATCAACGTTAAATGATTTTATCTTTTGTCCGTACTCCATATACCTTCACAACGTTTATATGGAGACGGACGAGACGATGTATCACGCCACACCACAGACACGTGGTCGGTCTGTACATGAAACTGTGGACAAAAAGACTGCCAGCAACCGTGCAGATGATATTCTTTCATTGCCGGTATATTCCGAAGAGTATGGTCTTATGGGCAAAATAGATGTATATAAGCGTAAAATTGGTAAACTGATAGAGCGTAAGTATCAAATGAAGCAGATATATCAAGGACAGATATATCAGTTATGGGCGCAGATGCTCTGTTTGAAAGAAATGGGGTATGCAGTGGAAGAACTTGCTTTCTATGAAATATCTACGAACAAGATGATACTGGTAAAGATGCCTGACGAAGAAGACATCCGTATGTTTAAAGGTTTTATTGACAGATTCCGTAAATATAATCCGGAAGAAACCCCATTTATTGTTAACCCCAACAAATGTCACCATTGTATTTATTGTAATTTGTGTGACAAAACGACCGAGAATAATGTTTACCAATAAAGACATAGAATACCGAACTATTTTTGTTGTCAACTGTATTCATGAACGAAGCATCCGTGTAAGTAATGGTGAGCTTCTGCTTGAAGAACAAGTCGAAAACAGTGACAAGATGAAGACACTCACCAAACTGCCGTTTCAGAAGATATTGGCATTGTTTATAATCGGTCACATACGAATCACAACACCATTAATAGAAAAGTGTCGTAAGTTTGGTGTCGCACTTGTCGTAATGAAGCCATCATTACGTCCGGTATTCTTTTGGGCAGATTCGGCAGAAGCCAATTTCTTGTTGCGTAAACGGCAATATGAGTTTCAAAAAGAAGATATAAGTATAGCAAGAATAATTGTCGACAATAAGATAAGAAATCAGATAAAGGCTCTGTCTGATACACGCCGTAAAGATGAAAGTACGAAACACGCACTATCCGTATTGCAGGGATGTATAGATACGATATACGATGTAAGTGATTATAATGCTTTGATGGGTGTAGAGGGTGTGGCCGCCAAATCGTTTTTCATGGCATTCTATCAAGATTTTAACTGGCATCAACGGCGACCACGTACAAAATGTGATACATTGAATGCCACTCTTGACATTGGTTACACAATATTGTTTAACTATATTGAATGTTTCTTGCGCATGTTCGGATTCGACCTTTATGTTGGAGTTTACCATCGTATGTGGTTTAAACGTAAATCACTTGTATGCGACATTATGGAGCCTTTTCGTCCCATAATAGATAAAGCTGTGCGTATAGCGTGGAACCGTAAACAGTTTTCTGAGAAAGATTTTCAAATACAAAAAGGAGAATACCGTTTACGTAATGAAAATAATGCAACTTACTTCCGAGTGTTTTTTGATGCTCTTATACCGTATAAGAATGATATATTTAAATATATTCAGTCTTATTATCGATGCTTTATGGGGCGAAAATCGGTAAAGACATATCCTATATTTTTGTTATGACATGTTAGTAGTAAGTTATGATATAAGTGATAATAGATTGCGGACAAAATTTTCAAAGATGTTAGTAAAATACGGTGCCGTAAGACTTCAGTACTCTGTATATGAAGTAAATAATACGGAACGTGTAATCAACAATCTTATAATGATGATAGAAGATACCTTCGCTAAAAAATTTGATGGTAATTAAGTTTTGCGAAGAGAAAACAAAATCGAAACAAGTGAAAACAAAGTAACTAAAAGAAACGTAATATATTGGTATTCAATTATAATTGATTGTACTTTTTGATTCTCTTGTAGAAACATAAATTTCCATAAATTCCTTATATTTGTTGCGTATTTGTTACGTGAAACAAAACGATTGTTGTACCTTTGCAGGTGAAAACAATACGTTGCCTGACGGCAAGGACAATTCTGAATGATTTATGGGAAGACCGAAGAAGACAACCAAGGCAAAGGAGCCAGTGCGCATCCGGGAGCGCAAACTCGCAAACGGCAACAGGAGCCTCTATCTTGACATCTATTCAAAAGGTGTGCGCAAGGTGGAATCGCTTGGCGTGTACCTTGTCCCGGAGAACACACCTCTTGACAAGATACAGAACGAACATGCGAGAAGCGTTGCCGAGAAAATAAAGTCAGAGCGCATCATCGCGCTGCAGAACTACGGCATAGCCAACCTTGACAAGGTGATGAAAGCCTCGATGCCCCTTCTCGCGTATCTTGAAAAATACGCCAGCGAGGGGAACGGCCTGACTGAATCAACCATGAAAGGACGTAAGTTCATGCGGCGCAAGGTGGAGGAATACCTACGCTCGACTGGGCGGCTCACCATATCCATGTTGGAGGTCGATTTGGATTTCTGCCGTGGCTTCATCAATTTCCTCCGCACGGCGAAGAACAGGCGTCTGAAAAGTGAAGAAAGGACGATAAGCAACTGCACGGGACTACAGACACAGGCCGTGCTTACAGCCGCATTGAACACGGCACTGCGTGACGGCATCATCGAGCGCAACCCCATGACCCTGCTGACCTCCAAGGAACGCTTCCACCAGCAGGAAAGCAAAAGGGTCTATCTCACCATCGATGAATTGAAAAGAATGATGGCCACTCCCTGTGATGACGGGGAACTGAAAATGGCGTTCCTGTTCGCCTGTTTTACGGGGCTGCGTCTCAGCGACATCCGCACGTTCACATGGAACAAGGTGCTGACAACGCCCAACGACTCCACCCGTTATATAAGGGTCAGGATGCTCAAGACGCAACAGGTCGTCAACGTACCGCTTTCCAAGGATGCCCTCGGCTATCTCCGTGAGACGGAAGACGGGGACGAGCCAATCTTCCGCCTGTCAAGCGCGGCTTCCGTCATAGAGCAAAGGCTGGCGGAATGGGCGAAGAAAGCCGGAATAGAGAAGCACGTGACCTTTCACGTCAGCCGCCACAGCTACGCTACGATGATGCTGACCATAGGAGTTGACATCTACACGGTGAGCAAGCTGCTTGGTCACAAGAACGTGGCGACCACACAGATATACGCAAAGATAATCGACCAGAAGAAAATTGATGCCGTCAATATGATGGACAGGTTCTTCAACAAAGACAGGCAGGCATGAGGATAGAGATAAGGACACGCGAGCTGAAGAACGGCAACAGGACAATATACCTTGATTATTATGACAAGGGCAAGAGGTGGTACGAATATCCCAAACTGTACCTTGTCCCTGATTCCGCTCCACATGCAAAGGAATTGAATAAAAACGCGATGGACAAGGCCGTTGCCATCAGGGCGAAACGGCTGCTTGGTGAGACACCGGAAGAGGACGGCAACCCGTTGAAGGAGGCTGACAAAATTCTTGTGAGCACTTGGATGGATGAATACGCCAAAGCCATGCATGCGAACACAGGGCTTTCCCCTGATTATCTAAAGCACTTCGACACCCTTATCCGCATGGTAAACGACTATCTCGCGCACATCAAAAGACCGCGTCTCACGATGGACTGCATAGACAGGGATTTCTACAGAGGATTCCTGCATTATATGACCGATGTCTATGAGTGCCGGACTTCCGACGGCGGAACAAGGCGACTGGCAAAATCGACCATGCACTTGTTCCAACTGAAGATGAATACGATGCTCAATCAGGCGGCAAGGGACGGTGTCATCAAGTGTAACCCATATCACCTGCTGTCAAGGGACGAGCGGATAAAGAAGCCGACTGACCAACGCGATTTCCTGACCCGTGAGGAACTGCACAGGCTGATGGAGGTGGAGACACGAAGCACCACAACCAAGATGGCATTCCTGTTCAGCTGTTTCACAGGTCTGCGCTACAGCGACCTGAAACAATTGAAGTGGGGCAACATCGAGAGGTCACAATCCGGGATGGTGATAAGGATAGAAGCGATGAAAAAGACGGAAAAGCCGGTGACCGTTCCTTTGGGTACAAACGCGATGGCATGGATGCCAGAGCGTGGCGACAAGACACTTGACGATTTTGTCTTTGACATAGGCACATGCGGAGGGTGCAACGCCGTCCTAAAGAAGATGGCGAAGAGAGCCGGAATCAACAAACGGGTCTCCTTCCATACCGGGAGGCACAGCTTCGCAACGCTTACCCTCGCCGCCACGAATGACATTGCTACGGTAAGCAGGCTGCTTGGGCATACCTCTGTCGCAACGACACAGATTTATGCGGAGGTGTTGATGGAGGACAAGATTGCCGCCGTAAATAAACTGAATGGTATATTTTAATTTGTATAACTCGATAACACCTTTTATGAAACGCATATTATGAAACGACTGTCCGATAACTTCCTTACGATGCTTTTGCCGCTTACAGTAGTAGCCGCGACCGCATTCAGTCTGGTTGTCGCCGTCGCTTTCCGCATGGGAGCGACCACGGCAGGATTTGTGTTTGCCACCCTGTCCATAGCCGGGTGGATCGGATTGGTTGCCGAGTTCTTCCTCTTGTATGGCATCATCATAGACAAGTGGCTTTCCAAAGACCGCTCCGTCCTGACCGCCTCATGGTTCGTGCTTTCACTGTTGCTTGCCTTCGTGTTCACACCGGATAAGCGCATGGATTGGAGCACGTGCATTGTCATGGTCTCACTCTTTGCCGTGGTTTTCCTTTTGCCCTGTACCATCGGTATGGCTTACGGCAGACAGATAAAATCATGGATGCTGCAACGGTGGAACAGCCTTGTCCCAAAGAAGCGGCAGCACACGGACGAAGCAGAAGAAAAGCAAATCGAGGCCGTGCTTTCAGCGTCCACGCCACCTGCCACGATGAAGCAGGAGGATGAAATCAGACACTATGACAGCCTTGTCTCAAAGGTACAGCCGGAACTGATAAGGAGACTGCCCGAAACATTGCAGACCAACGATGCTCTGTTCCTGTTGGTGCTGTTCCGGGAAGACGGTTATCTTGACACGGACTTCCGACCGCTGATGAAAAAGGAGGATGACGAAATAAACCAGACACTCTACGCCTATATCGCCAGCGCCCTTTGCGCAGCCCTCAAAATCAGGAAAGGCAAATGGGTCATCTTCGAGAAGTTCTGGCCGCTCAACAACGGCGCACAGCTGGCAAGCAACTTCAAGACCGCCTACAGGGACAATCCGTCCGAACACCAGAGGCATATCGCCAAACTGCTGCGCAAGGCGACCCGCCTTCGTCCGAAGCTCGACACCTACGACCTTGAAGAGTTCAAGAAGGTCTGACCTGCATTATCCATATAATCTTCTTCCTTGTTCCCGTCACCGTAACCCGATGGCGGGATTTTTTATGCCCGTCCGAGAACAGGTCTGTTTCCTTCCGCACTTATAAGTTACCATGTGCGGATTATCAGGGATTATGGAGGGTTTATAGTTCCCTTATACTTCGTTTTCACCCCGTTTATAGTTGCATTTATAATTTGCAAAGTTCTCTGTTTGTGTCATTTATAGTAATTGTTCCGGGAAAATTCCGCCATACCTTTGCACTGTCGCCACGACAAAGGCGAAGCAGATTATTCATTAAAATATACGCACATGACAGAGCAAAGAAAACTTTTAAGCACCAGGGAGGCGGCCGAGTATTGCGGCTTCAAACTTTCCTACTTCCGCAAGCTGATGATGCGCCGGGCTATCCCGATGTACAAGCCGACGGGCAAACTGTGCTTCTTCAAGAAAGAAGACTTGGACGCTTTCCTCACGGGTGTCCGTATCTCCTCACAGGAAGAAATCGCGAAGGAAGCCAACCGCTATATGGCAGGTCGGAAGTAAACAACCTTTTTTATTTACATCAAAAAACAAATGCAGTATGGAACAGAACAGGAACATGGAACAGGGCGGCACAGCCGCAACCGTTCCGGCAGAGAAGAAGAACGAGAATCGTAAACGCGAGGTGAGCGGCAAGGATGCACAAATCATCCGCGCATTCTTGGAGAGCGTAGGCATCTACGAGGCGGACGCATTACGCGTGAGCATCGCCATCGCCGACGGCAAGGTGTCGGCAGACAACATTTCAGCGGACGACCGCCTTGCGCTCAACCGCTATCTCAACAGCAGTACGGACAACGACCGCCTGACGGCAGACAACGTACAGGGACATCGGCTGAACCGTGCATTCGGTTTACTGGAACGTGTGTCGGAGTTTTGCGACAAGCAGCAACTGGTGACGGTAAACAGGGCACTGCTTTCCATTGCGGTAAACGCGGAGGACATCAACCGTGCCGTGTCAAGCCTAGACAAGCGTCCGGCATCCGTACAACCGGCACAGGCAAACACCGGAAACAACGGAGCAGGCAAGTAGCCGTATGCAAAAGGTGGAAAGGCATTTGACCTGCGTTCATACAACCTCTTTTTTCTTCCCTTCTTTCAAGATTGGAACAATTCAGAGTATCGCACGAGCAGCCATTGCCCTTTTTCATCTGACACACGATTATGGGAAAATGAAGCCGTGCAGGGTACAACAAAAAGATAAATTGGTATTTCCATACCGGTTACTGCACGGTTTTATTCTTTTCTAAAAGCAAAAATATCACACTTATAAAGACAAAGTTTTATGGACAAGGAAACATACAGATTCATGTACCCGGCAGGTGTCGCATCGCTGTCATTAGTTTTTTCTCATAAGGCATTGCAATGGCTATGCGGGACAACAAGGGATGATGACGGCAGGGAAACAGGCAACTTCACACTGTTTGGCGACCTGTTGGCGAGAATGGCACTTACAGCCGGAGAGGGCAAGGGCTTCCGCAGACCGCTCACGCTTTCCGCAGGTCAGGCACAGTATTCCGAAGAACTGCTTTCCACGCAATGGAACATGGGCAGGAAGCGCATACGCAACCTGCTGGACGCACTCACGGACATGGGGCTTATCGACACCAACCGTTCAAGGGTGGCATCCGTGATGACCTTCCCGTGCATCCGTGGGTGGGAAACAGCGGATGGCAGCCACACTGACAATACATTTTTCCATGAACAGAGGGAAGAGTAAGAGCCGAAAGACAGCCGGGAAAACAAACGAGCCGGTACTGACAAGGCTAAAACCGCCTTTCCAGTTGTTCCGCAATCCGGCAATAAGCGGCACCCGTCCCGTGCAGGAAGTGGCAGACGGACGGGAGGAGTGGCATGGAGCGATAGCGTTGAGTTGCGAGATATGCCGAGGTATTACCGCCTTCGGACGGTATTACCACGACGCTCTCTGGGCGCCCCGAAAGGTCGTTGTCCCAGCCGCTCGCAGGCTCGCACCTTCCCTTTTTTAGATACCGTTTCACTACAATTTCAAGGACACCGGTTATATGAAACAAGAAGATACTTCCAATCAGGAATCCGGGCAGGAAAAGCCCGTTATAAGGCGTGACAAGGTGGTGGTCACCAAAGTCACTGAACAGGAGCTTTCTCAGATTAAGAGCACCGCCGGGCAGTGCGGCATGACACGCAGCGACTTCATACGGGCAAGGGCACTCAATTACAGACCGAGACAGCGGCTTTCAGTTACGGAGGTGGACGGTCTGCGGCAGCTTGCGGCCTGTAGGACGGACATGGTGAACTTCGCCAACGCCCTGCACGGACTGAACGATGACGAGAAGGTGCGCCTTTTCCGCCATCAGCCCACCATGCTCGAATGGTACGAGAAAGTGGCGCGGGTGACAGACCACGTTACCGACTTCCTGCAGTCCGCGCAGAAGGCGAACAGCTATCCGGCAGGGACAACGGACGAAGAGACTGAGGAGGATGCCGTATGATAGCCAAGGCAAAATCCATCAGTCACGGCATCAGGGCAGCACTGTACGTGTCGGGTGAATCGAGGAACAAGAAACACCCCGAAAAGATAACGCGCATCTGCGACAACTTCATGCCGCAGGGCATGGACGCTTCGGGCATCTGGACGGAAATGAAGTTCGTCACCATGAACCGCCCGGACATCAAGAACAACGTCATACGCTTGGAGATAAGCCCGGCGATGGAGCATACCGAAGATTTCACGGTCGAGGACTGGCAGCAACTGTGGAACGACTTCGCGGCGGCTTTCGACAAGCAGGAAATCCTAAATAATGACGGCGAGGTCATTTCCGTGCCAACCAACATATCGGGCAGCAAGTCCAGCGTGTGGCTGCACAGGGAATCCGACAGCGGCATACCTCACCTCCATGCCGTCGTTTGCCGGATAGACGAGAACGGGAACATCAACAACGACCACGCCATCCATATCCGCGCACATCGGGCGGCGGAGAAAATTGCCCTGCAAAGGGGATGGGTAACACCCCGGCACATACATGAAAGCCGTATTCCGCAAGTCAGCAAGGACTGCATGGAGGCTTTGCGTGAACTGGATGAATGGTCTTGGGAGGGCTATGCGGAGAAACTTGCCGCCAAAGGCTACGAGCTGTATCTGCGCAAGGATGAAGAGAAGGTGGTACGCGGCTATGTGCTTCACAAGGGCAGTTCAAGGTTCAAGGGGTCGGAACTTGGAAGGGGGCGCAACCTGACCGCATCCCGTATCGAGCGGACTTGGGAGAAACTGCATCCCGAACAGACCAAACAGGAAAGCCCGGCACCGAAGCGACCTGTTGTAACGACACCGAAGCCGTCTGTTCACAATAAAGCCGGACAAAAGACACAGACCAATGTCGGACGGAATAATCCGGTTTATGAGTATTACACGGAGTGGAACCCCGACCGCCTGCGCTTTGAGTTTGAGCATGACGGAAAGAACTACGACCGCTATATCCCTGAAAAGGTGCTTGACTGTCTGAATGACGAGTTCGACCACCGGGAACTGGCCAACTGGCAGCCCTTGCAGAATCTGGCTATTGCCTTTTTTACGCTTATCGCTTCTCCTTACGGGGAGGTCACCGGCGGTGGCGGAGGCGGCTCGCAGTCCGACCTCAAATGGGGGCGTGACCCGGAAGAGGACGAGATAGAGTTCATGCGCCGTTGTGCGCGGGAGGCTTCGCACAGGCTCGGCCTGCAAAAGAAATCAGGAATGAGACGTAAATGACAAACCTAAAAAACATCAGTGACAATGAGACAACCCGATACGTCCGCCCTACGTGAGCGGCTTAACAATTATACACCCGGACAGGAACTGGAACAGGACAAGCAGGAGCTTGAAGGACTGCTTCAAGAAGTGAGTGACCAAATTTTTGCCATGCGCAATTTGCTCAAGGAAATCAATAAACTCAAGGAAGAGCTGCACGGCATACACGGAAGCCTGATGCACACGGTCAAACGGGAACGGGCGGCTTTCAATGCTTTAGACGCGGCCAAGGACAGTGCGGACAACATTGTGAATGGTATCTGCAACGCCATTGTAAAAGCGGAACGGCATACCATCATCCAAGCCACAGTCGGCACGGACGAACTGGAAAAGGTAAACCAATGTTCCGCAGCTCACATCAAGGCGGAGGAAGAACTTTTGGAGAGGCATAGAAATAAATTGGCCAAATACCTCCATAGTGGTGAAGGCATTTGGCTCTCTGACCGCTGGCTCAAAATTCTGTTCGCCGTGCAGTTCCTATGTTATCTTGCGGTGGCATTATGGGTATTGTGTAAAAGGTAAGATGTACTCCTATTTTCCCAATGATTTGAACATTTTACTAATGCAACGCTTCTTTTGTTCCATATTGGGATGGACATAGAGGTTGAGCGTGGTTGAAATGTCGGAGTGTCCTAACAGAACACTCACTGTTTTATAGTCACACCCGGCTTCAATGCAGCGTGTGGCAAAACTGTGGCGCAGCCCATGGTACTTCAATTTGGGAATGCCGAGTTTGGCCATCAATTTGTTGTAGTAGTTGCGGTATGTGCGTGGTTCTGTAGGGTGCTCGTCATTGGTAAGCACATAGAAATCATCTTTGACAACCTTTTTTAACGGTTTAATCATTGTGAGTAATTCTTTGCTCATAGGTATTGCACGGCAAGAGTTTTGGGTCTTGGGTGTGTTGATGACAAGTTCTGTGTGCTTCTTCTCTCCATCAATGATATAGATGCGTTCAATGGTACGACTGACGGTTATAGTGCCGTCAGCCACATTGACATCACTCCATTTCAAAGCACATATTTCCCCGATGCGTAGCCCTGTGCTAAGGCTGATATAAATGCCAAGCCCTGTAAAGGTGAAATGACTCTGGATATAGTTCAGAATTGCCCTATGATGGGCTACAGACAGCACTTCCAGTTCCTTATTTGCAGAGGCCGTTGGGTACTTTATATCCCATTCGTAATAATTCATCCATTCATTTTTGACCCCGTACTTCATCACCATTTTTAGGACTATCAGAATGTCCTTGACGGATTTGATGCTCAATCCTTTTTCTAACTTTTGCAGGACGAAAGCCTGCACTTCCTTTTCATGGAGCGAATCACTATCCCCGAAACAAGGAATAATGTGGTTCTCCAAGATTAACACATAAGCCGCCATTGTGGACTGCTTCACATAGGGGCGCTTGTACTCTTTCCAAGCTACCGAAATTTCTCTAATTGTCTTGTTACTCATGTTGTTCATTTAATGATAAGTCTCTATAATTAGAGAAATATAATGAGCGATGTTCCCCATTTGAGATTTCCGGAGTTCAGTGGGGAGTGGGAAGAGCATACGCTTTCTCAATATTTGGAGTTTAAGAATGGTCTTAATCCAGACGCTAAACGTATTGGAAGTGGACTGCCATTCATTTCGGTGATGGATATTCTTTCAGAAGGAGTTATCAATTATGACAATATTCGTGGCAAGGTCAATGCTACTGAAAAAGAAATAGAATGTTTTGGAGTGAAAGACGGAGATGTGCTATTCCAACGTAGCTCAGAAACATTGGAGGATGTAGGACGAGCTAATGTGTACATGGATAATCGTACCGCCATTTATGGAGGCTTTGTTATTCGTGGTCGTAAAATTGGCAATTATGCTCCTTTGTTCTTTAAGTATTTGCTTGCTACGCCATTAGCGCGCAAAAGAACTTGCAAGATGGGGGCAGGAGCACAACATTTCAATATTGGACAGGAAGGATTATCCAAAATATCATTATATTTTCCATCAATTGAAGAACAGAGAAAAATAGCTGGATTTCTATCTCTCATTGACGAACGAATAGCTACCCAAAACAAAATCATTGAGGATTTGAAATTACTAAAGTCCGCAATTAGAAAAAAGGTGTTTGTATCATTAAAAGAAGAACATACAGAAAGTTTGGAAATCAATCAACTTCTTACTTATGAACAACCTACGGCATATATTGTTACCAATGATGAATACTCCACAGATACGACCTTAATTCCGGTTTTAACTGCGAATAAAGGTTTCGTTTTGGGTTATACAGACGAGGATTTTAGTATATATCAAAAGGGTGAGTGCATAATCTTTGATGATTTTACAATGGATGCAAAATATGTATCATTCCCTTTTAAAGTAAAATCGTCAGCAATAAAGATACTTACAGCAAAACCTAATGTAAATCTTCGGTTTATGTTTGAATATCTATCATATTTAGAGCTAAAATCCGAAGAACACAAAAGGCATTATATTTCAGAAATAGCGTCACTTGTGGTTGAATTACCTTCAAAAGAAATGCAAAATAAAATAGCCTCTCTAATGGCTTCATTAGATAACAAGTTGGCTCTTGAAGAAAATACAAAGGTAAAATATGAGGATGAAAAGCAGTACCAGCTCTCACAAATGTTTATATGAACATCTGTGAGAGCAAATATTGTTTCTGCTTTATATACTCGGTGAGCAAACTATTATGTATAGTCCATAGTCTTTGTAACACTCTGAAAACGATGGATATTCTTTTTTGCTCTTCTAATTTGGGCAAACGTATTTGAATGTTACCCATTGTATTGTTCATAAGTTTTGGGTTAGCTAAGTTTATTGAGACATATTTCTTTGTCGCTTCCGCTAAAACCAATGAAACAAAATGAGTATCAAACCCTTTTATAAGTTTTAACAAACCACAAACATTTGTGCAATTAAATTTTCCATTACGATAAAATACAGTTCCTGCATTTGCACCGTCAGTGGTCCAACTGATATATTCACCTTCAAACATATAATCATCAAGGTAGCCCATAATACCATCATTTGATGTTTGAGAGGAATATACTGGATATGTAGGGCTCTTTTGCTGGCTAATTTCTATGGAGCTAATAACTCTACCACGCCCTATTTGGGCTATATCTTTGACTTTGAATTGTTCCCATGTATCGGAATGAAGTACATTCAAACTAATTGCGGACATTTTAGTTTCTCAATCCTTAATCAAAGGAATTGCACAGCATTGCATTAAAGAATCAATAAGTGGAATCACATATGTAAAACTTGGTGATATTTGTCAAATTACAACAGGCAAACTTGATGCAAATGCACAGGTAGATAATGGAATTTATCCTTTTTTCACTTGTGCAGAAAAACCATTCAAAATTGATAACTTTGCTTTTGATACAGAAGCTTTACTAATCTCTGGGAATGGTGCTAATTTGGGATATATCAATTATTATAAGGGAAAATTTAATGCTTACCAAAGGACTTATGTATTAGACTTGTTCTCCGAAAATATCCAGTACATTAAATGGGCTTTGAAAGTACTGCTGCCCAAAAGAATTGCAATAGAAAAGAGTTTAAGCAACACTCCTTATATAGTGCTATCAACTCTAACGGATTTAAGGCTGCCTTTACCTTGTAAAAGTGAGCAGAGTTTCATCGCAAACCTAATGCAATCTTTGGAAAGAATACTATCAATTCAAATCGCACAGTATGATTCTTATAATTATTTGAAGCAATACTTGCTCCGCCAAATGTTTATATGAACATTTGACAAAGCAGATACTGCTTTTGACGTATATAAAGATTTAATACTTTATGATTAATATCTATCTTGTCTTGAATTCTATCAAGAATCATTGCCTTCTGTTTTTGTTCAGAAATAGGGGGCAATGTTATTTTTAACTTTTCCAATGGGGTACGTACTATTTGCGGCTGTCCAGAGCCAGAAATTATACTATTGAAGTTATACGTAGAGAGAAAATGATATAAATATCTCTTATACACCTTATCTTGATACTTATCTGTATTTATCACCATTGCATTTCCAGTTATCCAAGACATTGGTTTTGTATAATTTACTATGCCACAAGTATTTCCTCGACAAGTTATACAAATTTGTTCCGTTTCATGATTGTAATCCTTATATTTACCAATAATACCATTTGCCCCATATACAAGAAAACCATCTTCTGTTAATTCTGTTGAAGATATTGTTTGCGGCTGATATATTTGTGCAATTTCGCTTAAATGCACGTTATTGCCATAAACTCTTTGCATACAACAAACTCTTAGTCCTTTGATTAAGGACTCGTATTTCTCAATGATTTTGTTTTGGGTAGAGATGCGCTCATCTATAAGTCGCAAGAACGTGGCTATTTTCGTCTGCTCTGTTTTGGATGGAATGCCAATAAAGCACTCGGAAAAATTCTTTGTGCTGATGGAATAGATTTTTGTTCCTTGTGCTATTCGTCTAATCTGATTATGAAATGCATATGACGAAAAAGCATATCCTTTGAAGCCGATAACAGTTTTATTTTTATTGTCACGTCCATGAATTGTATGCAATCCACATACAATGTTTTTTTCTGCAAGGTCAAAGAACTCAATAGGCTTGGCAACTTCATTCGTATCTTCCGAGGCATCTGCAAAAGCCACATCACCCTCTTTACACAATTCAAAGTTCTTGGGCATATTGTCCTCTTTGATATTGGGTAAATTATCTCTTGTCAAATCAACCATAGTAGGAAGCCCAACATGAATTAGTCCATAATGTAAGTTCATCATGGCTTTCGTTCCATATTCAAGTTGCTCCCAGCTTAAAGAATTGGTTGAATAGAAATCCAATAGCTCAGACACTTTACATATTTCCCACTCCCCACTGAACTCCGGAAATCTCAAATGGGGAACATTAAGGACTTTTTTATCTTTATTTTCTGCCATAGTCATTCTTTATTTTTTATGAATCTGATTACGTAAACTGGTCGCTGCTTGCTACGGGTTATTTGTGTTCGTTCCAAAACTGCAACAGACTGTTGCAGAAATTACCGTATTCGACCAACTTAATATTCTCAGATTTATCATTGCTGTCTTTTATAAATTCTCAGTTACATGCCGGTTACACAAAACATTCCTTGATATTCAGCGTTTTATAATTGCTACCGCCAATCTTTACCCCTCTCAGTTACATGCCAGTTACATGAATTATGCCCAATAAGGTATATAGTTATGCCTTGAGCCACCATCAGGATTTTCCTCTTTAATCACCCTCGCTTCCAGCGCATCTTTGATAATACGTGAGGCCATAGGATAGTTCTTGTCTTCGATTCCCAAACGGGCACGAAGCGACTGGTTATTCATTTTGTCATTAGAGACATACCTCAAACAAGCGTGTTGATAACAAGCCCTAACCCTTTCGTTCTTATCTATGTCTGCAAACTTGCGGTATGAGAACACCGTTGCTGTAGTTCTGCTTTCCTGCACTTGAAAACGAAGTGGCGGCAATTGAAATAGTTCGATGCTGAAAATCGTTTTATCCATACCGCTACCTTTTTCCTCACAGATACCCATTCTCCTCATGATGTCTGCAAGGGAATCGTTGCGTGACTGGTATTCGTCAATAAAACGCTCTACACTGATAAGAGGTTGTCCGGGATTAGATATTTCTATGCGGTCGGAATAAATCTCTACCATCGGAAATCCCTGCTCTGCAAAATCTTGGTGGATAAGCATGTTGGCAACCAACTCTCTTATAGCTATTTCTGGGTACATTCTTGCATCTTTCCGAAGAGCCTGTCCGATTTCCTCATTTGCTGGAAGTTGGCTGTTTATCCATGAAACCATGCTCTCAAAGCCTATTGCATAACCTTTATCAAAGACTTGCTCACGTATCGTTTCCAATTTGCTCTTACCCTTATACACTATAACCCTGACAACCTTACGTTTCAGTCCATCAAAATCTCCAAGGGATTTTGCAAACAGCAACGCTCCGAGTTCTGTAATACTGTAGCCGACCTCGTCCTGTTGTATAAGGCTTTCTGAAACAAAACGTTCCATAATGCCTTTGGTATCTTGTGGCAGAGGGATGTGCATCATATCAAAATAGGTCTCAGCACTCAAAAGAGTAAGGACTTCTTGGGAGGACAGTCCTTTTTTGAGTAAGATTTTCTCCAATGCTTTTTGTCCTCCCTTCCATATTTTGGCTTCTTTGGCAGGAAAATCCTTGAGCTTTCTGGTAATAGAACCAACTCTGACATACGCTTCATGCAGGAAACTCACAGGTCGGTTTACTGTAGCCGGAATTTTGAAAATACAAACATGACCGCAGTCCTCGTAATCAAAATCGTCAATTACCTCAAAATCAATACGGGGATTAAGCCTTGTTGATAGCCAAGACTCCAGTTCTTCATTGCCTACCATCTTTTGCTTGCCGTATAGGTCTGTTCCAATTATATCATGACTATTGTCATCTACCCCATATACGATATATCCGAAAGGCATATTGCATAAATAGGCACTATTAGCTAACGCAGAAATACGTTCACCTATTTCTTCTTTAGAATGGAAGTTGTGTTTAAACTCTATCCATTCTGTTTCTTTGGGACGAGCTACAAGTGCATCAATCAATTTTTTGAAGTCCAGATATTCCATGAGCCAATTATAATTTTATTCCACTATTCCCAATTCTTTCAGATATACCTCAATCTCCTTATCCAACTCAGCACGCTTGGCTTCCAGTTCCTTGATTTCAGCCATTACCGCCTTGATGTCGATAGGTTCTTCCTCTTCAAAGGTATCTACATAACGGGGAATATTCAAGTTATAGTCGTTCTCTTCCACCTCCTTTAAGGTTGCAAGATGACTATACTTTTCTATTTCCTTACGGTCACGATAGGTTTCCACTATCTTTTGGATGTGCTGCGGACGGAGCTTGTTCTGCGTCTTCACCTTCTCAAACTCCTTGCTGGCATCGATGAACAGGATGTTGTCATCCTCTTTACGGCATTTTTTGAAAACGAGAATGCAAGTCGGAATGCTCGTGCCATAGAATATGTTGGCTGGCAAACCGATAATAGCATCAATATAGTTTTTCTTCTCTATGAGGAAACGACGGATGACACCTTCCGCATTACCACGGAACAACACACCATGAGGAGCCACACAAGCCATCGTGCCACCCTCATTCAAGTGGTAAATCATGTGCAGAATGAAAGCGTAGTCGGCAGTCTTCTTCGGTGCAAGCCGTCCTGCCTTGCTGAAACGATCATCATTGTTGAACTTGTCGGTAGCACTCCATTCGGCAGAGAACGGAGGATTTGCGACAACAGCATCAAATTGTGTTTCACCAAAAGCATCCCATTCAAGCGTATCGCCATTCTCAATTTTGAAGTTGCTGAATCTGATACCGTGAAGCAACATATTCATGCGTGCGAGATTATAGGTTGTAGGATTCTTTTCCTGTCCGTAAATATCCACAGCCTTACCGATACTTGCAGCACGGAGCAACAAAGAACCACTACCGCAAGTTGGGTCATAGACATTGCGCAAACGTTGGTGTCCGATAGATACAATCTCTGCCAAAATACGGCTGACTTCCTGCGGAGTATAGAACTCTCCGGCTTTCTTTCCTGCACCGGCAGCAAACTGAGAAATCATGTATTCGTAGGCATCGCCCAAGATGTCTATTTCTTGTGATGCTTCAACACCAAAATCTATGTCATCCAACGCAAGAAGGACATTGCTGACGAGGGTATTCTTGTCATCGGCGGTCTTTCCCAATTTAGGCGAAGCCAAATCTATATCGGAGAACAATCCTCCGAAATCTTCCTCACTGTCATGCCCCAGTGTGCTATCCTCAATACGTTTCAAGGAACGTTCCAATTTTGGAAGGATGTTTTCTTTTCGTTTGATTGCCTCTATTACTGACGAAAACAAGAACTCTGGCTCTATGAAATATCCAATGTCTTCCAAGCATTGTTTCTTGGCTTCTTCTTGTAGTTCAGCAGCATCGGCATCATTCATTTCCCACAATTCCTTAAAGGTAACATCATCGTCAATCAAGGCATTGTTCATGTAAACCTCAATTTTCTCCGACAGGTACTTGTAGAAAATAAAGCCCAAAGTGAAATACATGAAATCACTGGCTGACATATTACCGCGCAACTTGTTAGCTACTTCCCAAAGTTGGTCACGGAGTTTCTGTTGTAATTCTTCGCTCATAACTATTTTATTTCTTTAATTTCATAACCAAATTTATTGGCAAGTTCAAAAATCCTACTTATATTGTCTTTGCCATGCTGTGATGAAACAACAAACGTCACCCCATCATTAGAAATAAGAATATCTTTTTCAAACCATCTTTTATGCGTGTCAGAAGTTTGACTTTTCCATTTATTTACTTCTTCAACTGTTTTAATTAAATGTTTTGGCAATAGATTGACCAACTCATTATAATTAACAGGATTGAATTTGACATAAACACGAATTATCTCTAAAGCCAATCTGCCTTTTCCATAAGAGCCGACTCCATTAAGTGAGTATTTGGTATAGTCTTTCCCTTTGTTAGTACATTTTTTTTGCAACTCATTTTGAACAGATTGGGATATAGAATCACTGTACACAGGTTCGTTATTCTCGTATTCTATTATTACGGCATCGTCTATGGTTTGTGCTATTTCTTTGAAAATTTCAAGTGCCTTTTGTGGGGCGACATTAAAGAACTCCCTATTCTGTCGAATACGGTAATTCGTCAGATTGTCAATAATATGATGCACAAGTTTTTCAACCTCGTTATATTTTACCGTTTTCATTGTGGCGAATATCTCGAAAGGCAAAGGCACAGCCGTATTGTCAAGCTCTTTAGACCGTATATCTACAGGTCGAGCACTTTTTCCGATTTTTACCCAATCCTCACGAAAACTTGGATTGGTTAAAATGTACACATATCCAGCTCCAGCTATATTTTCCATATTCTTATTCCGCTTTCTTTATCATTAAAATATCACCTAAAGTAACTCTATATGCTTGCGTTCTCGTGATACAAACATATGGATATTCCGACTTTTCATTTTTATGAGAAACATCAATAATACAATTCCAACAACTGTATTTTGGGGCTTCCTCTCCAGGATCCAAACATAAAATTTTGGTTATTTTATCGGAATCGTCAGTGATTTCATATCCAACAGCAAGCAGAGCATGAGCACCTTCTTTGAAGTCGGTTGATATTATAACAGGACTTTCTTTATCTATGAAATCCGCTATTGCGTTGATTATGTCATCATCTTCTTTGGGATTTTTCCTAATTGCATCGAGGTTAAAACTTGATTCTCTTATCTCCCTTGCCATGGAAATAAAAGAATACCCCCTTCTAACTAATCCTTGCTCTTCTAAGAAATGACTTAAAAATTTCCCTTTGCAGGTTCGTCTGTCAGGATTGGCATATACCTGCAAATCCTCATTTGTAATAACTCCAATGCAGAGCATAGCCATTGCTAAAGAGTAAACAGCACACGCTCCATCCATATCTCCTTGCCTTTTATGTAGAAGAATATATTTCCCATTAGCGTCTTTTACACGGACACCTTTAGAGTCAAGTTTTATAGAATTTATTATCTTTATTGAACTCATATCACTATTATATTTAGTCCCAGCTAAAAGTACGGATGATACCTCGCAACCTATCCAGTATTCTTGTCATCGCTTTTCGGGTCTTAATCAAACCAAGATGCTTTTCCTTGAGAGCCTTTTGTATAATTTCAGGTTGCTCTTTCTGAAGGTAATCATACTCTTTCAAGTAATGGTTAAGCACGTCAGAGGAAAGACCTTCATCTTGTGCCAATGATTTTACAGCCTTTTCTCGCTCTGTTGAGATATAGCTGTTCAGACGTTCTTCCAGTTCACTTGTACCATCCGCTTTTTTGCGTTCAGCCATAAAGTTATCCTTGTCCTCATCTACATTCTTTTGGATGAAGCCGTCAATGAGTTTCGCCTTACTACGCATTTCTGCATCCTTTATCATAGTGTCAATAATATTCTTACGCCGCTCCGCATAATCATTGCTGTATGGATTAAGATTGGCTATGAGTTCAAGGATATAGGCTACATTGATAATGTCGCTGTGCAGGAGTTCAAGGCAGAAGTCAATATCTTCCAATCCCTGACTATCACCGTATGGAACAGGGTCTTCTGCAACCATTGAAGAAGCTACAGGAGGTTCTATAAATCCCACTGTAATGTCAAGATACTTGCTTTTATAGTCATTGAATTGCTGTTCGGTCATGCCGAGGTCATCCGCATCATCTGTGTAGTCCTCATATATCTGGATTTCTGCATGTTTACGGATAATGTCACGAAAAGCCAACACGAAATCTTTTTTGTCTTTCTCGCTCTGCAACAGGTCAATGCTGTTTGGTGCTGGATATTTCTGCAAGAAATCAGTAGTCAACTGTTGGTATTCCTTTTTCACTTCCTCAAATGGAGGACGAACAATATCTTCGGGATTGTTAGAATTACTGAACAGCCTAATAGACGTGTCAACATTGCTTTTTAAGTCGCGGAAGCAAACTATTTTGCCAAAACGCTTTTTCTCATTCAGCACACGGTTTGTGCGACTGAATGCTTGCAAAAGGCCATGATACTCCATGTTCTTATCCACATAGAGTGTGTTGAGTTTCTTACTGTCGAAGCCTGTAAGGAACATACCCACAACCAAGCAGAGGTCAAGCGACTTCATGTCCGCTTTCTTCTTTTTCATGCGCAGGTTGATGTCATCGTAATATGCACGGAAATTTTCGGTAGAATAGGCGGTGCCGTACATCTTATTATAATCATCTATGATGGCTTGCAGTTCATCAGCTTCACCCACGCTTTCGCTGACAAACTGCCCTGTACCCATACCTGTCTGTTCGTCATCTTGGCTGTTATTTGCTCCGTATGTAAACACTGCTCCTATACGGATATTCGGCTTCAAGGACTTGAATATCTTATAATAACGTATGAGCATTGGTACGGACTGCACCGCAAACAGTGCATCAAACTCACCGTCAAATGTGGATTTATTGAAGTTGTTGAGAATGAATTTTGCAATTTCTTCCATGCGGTTGGCATTGCCTTTTTCCACATCCTCATTTCCATGATAGTATTCCACAAGGAAGCCCAGCACGTTTTCATCAGCAATGGCATCCTTAATGAGATATTTGTGGAGACAATCTCCAAAGACCTCTTTTGTAGTATGTCCGTCCACTGCATTTTCGGTAAAGATAGGCGTTCCTGTGAAACCGAACACTTGCGCATTATCAAAGAACTTCATTATCCGCTTATGACTGTCACCGAAATGGCTTCTGTGACATTCGTCAAATATAATCACGACGCGGGAATGACGTATGGCTTCTATCTTGCTGCTATACCACGTCTTGCTAACGGCGGCATTAAGTTTCTGTATGGTCGTGATTATTATCTTTGAATTGCTGTGCAACCGTTTTACAAGTTCGTCTGTGTTATCCGTACCATCCACGGCATTCGGCTCAAATGCCTCATATTCTGATTGAGTTTGAGTGTCAAGGTCATGACGGTCAACCACAAACATCACTTTATCTACATCGTCCAGTTCGGAAACAAGTTGGGCGGCCTTGAATGAAGTCAAGGTCTTTCCGGCTCCTGTGGTATGCCATATATAGCCGTTATCATTGGAATTCTTTACTTTATCCAAAATCTTCTCCACTGCATAGAACTGGTATGGGCGAAGTACCATCAAGCATTTGTCACCCTCATGAAGCACTATGTATTTACCGATGATTTTACCAAGAGTGCATTTCTCCAAGAAAAATGCGGCAAACTTATCCAGTTCGTTAAACGGAATATTGGCAGCATCCGTCCAGTTGAAAGTGAATTTATAGCCACTGTTAGGGTTGTTGGCAAAGTAGCGCGTATTGACACCATTGGAGATAACGAATAACTGGATATAATCAAACAATCCGTGGAATGATGTCTTATGGTAACGCTGTATCTGATTATACGCCTGTTTGAGTTCTACACCCCGGCGCTTCAGTTCAATCTGCACCAATGGCAGACCGTTTATAAGAATGGTCACATCGTAACGGCACTTCTTACGACCCTCTACCGTGATTTGATTGGAAACCTGAAATTCATTCTGACACCACTGTTGCCTATTCAGAAATTCCACCCAAATACGCTTTCCATCTGCCGTGTCAAGCGGATAAAGGTCGCGGAGTTTTTTCGCCTTTTCAAACCGCGTGCCGCCCTCGAGGTGAATGAGTATCTTTTCAAACTCCTCATCTGTAAATTCAGTACGGCCATGTTCTGCTAACCGTTTACGGTTATGCACCTCCAACTGCCTTTTGAAATTGGCTTGAAGATTTTCCTCCTCAGCAATTTGGACATATTCATAATCCATCTGCTGAAGTGTAGCGATTAGTCCGGCTTCCAACGCCGCTTCACTCTGTATAGACATATTCCTTTTACTTATTACTCATTTTTATTCAGCCCTTTGATAATCTCGATACCCAATGCGTTTTCTATTTTACAAATGGTTTCCAGTGACATGTTCTTTTGCCCTTTCAGCATCTTGGATATATATTGCTGGGTGCAGTTCATTTTCTCGGCAAGCATCCGTTGCGTCATGCCGAGTTCAGACATCCGCCTTGACATAAGGACGGCAATAGCCTGTAAGTATTGCGCCCAATCCCTTTTATCTTGCCCGACCTTGACGTCTTGCGGTTCGGCTTCCAAAACTCCGCAAGGTATCTTGCATGTCACTGTATTCATTGAAACGATTGTATTGCTTTATTCAGTTGCAAAGGTAGCACAAATATTCGAAATTACACAACTCCCGGGTTGTTGTTTCGTAGAAAGAAACAAAATGCCATGCCTAAATCAAAGATTTAGGGAAGTAGAGACTTGTCGTCTCTCTATTCATAATGGTAATGAACTTCCATGTTGTTAATTCCTATGTTCTACCATAAGAACAATATTTCTCCATTTGTTTGTTGCCAATTTGTTACGCATGAATTATTTACCTATATATCGCTATTGATTATCAGAGTGTTATAATTTGTACAAAATCAATCATATTGATAGTGTAATCATTTTTGATGTGTCAAGTGTAAAACTGAAGAAGTATGGTAATGCGATTCATCGTGATAAAGATATTGTATATTTCTAAATCAAAAATGTGACATAAATGCAAACCATGGTCTCTACATATAAGGCATAGATTCTCTTACACCTTGATTATCAAAGAATTAGAACAAATACATAACATAATAGACAATACCCACCTTAATTATTCTTTTCTTTTTTATATTTAACTATTTGATAATTAATAAAATAATTGTACTTTTGCAAAAGTAAAGGCTATAAGCCTTATGTAATTTCTACTATTGTAGATTACGAACAGCGCTTGTTGTTGTGCATTGTGGCTATAAGCCTTATGTAATTTCTACTATTGTAGATTTTCAAGCTGCTGCTCAAAGTGAAGACTGGCTATAAGCCTTATGTAATTTCTACTATTGTAGATGTTATTATGTTGATTTATAAAAAGATGCAGGCTATAAGCCTTATGTAATTTCTACTATTGTAGATAATGTACTTACCTTTGTATGTAGATTTTGGCTATAAGCCTTATGTAATTTCTACTATTGTAGATAGAACGAGCCTTAACATCAGCAATCTGGGCTATAAGCCTTATGTAATTTCTACTATTGTAGATTTGGAGATGTGTTTGCCGACATTGCTGGGCTATAAGCCTTATGTAATTTCTACTATTGTAGATTCAAACGCACTCTTGATGATCAGATTGCTGGCTATAAGCCTTATGTAATTTCTACTATTGTAGATGTGTGTTGCGGTTCGGTAAATTGACAAGGCTATAAGCCTTATGTAATTTCTACTATTGTAGATGATACCGAATTTCTTAAACGTACTATTGGGCTATAAGCCTTATGTAATTTCTACTATTGTAGATGACATATAAACCTCCTTTTGTTGAATAAGGCTATAAGCCTTATGTAATTTCTACTATTGTAGATGCTTAATGACCGTATTTCACGTGCTAAGTGGCTATAAGCCTTATGTAATTTCTACTATTGTAGATTTAAACGTACCCTTGACTCTCGTATTGCGGCTATAAGCCTTATGTAATTTCTACTATTGTAGATTGCCCCTGTATTCCTTTATCGCAGGCGCGGGCTATAAGCCTTATGTAATTTCTACTATTGTAGATGGAGTAGCTATCGTTTACAAGAGCACTACGGCTATAAGCCTTATGTAATTTCTACTATTGTAGATGACTACTTTCTTACATCTGAGCATTATCTGGCTATAAGCCTTATGTAATTTCTACTATTGTAGATTTGATATGTACGGAGTTGTTTAGATATATGGCTATAAGCCTTATGTAATTTCTACTATTGTAGATTTTATATCCAAATCCTTTGCCATAACCAGGCTATAAGCCTTATGTAATTTCTACTATTGTAGATTATTGTGTATGCGAGTACGGTCCCGTCCGGCTATAAACCTTATGTAATTTCTACTATTGTAGATAAAGCGGTAGATTTGACACTTTCACCGGGCTATAAGCCTTATGTAATTTCTACTATTGTAGATGGATGCAGTTAGCTCTAAGAATAATAGTGGCTATAAGCCTTATGTAATTTCTACTATTGTAGATTAGCAAAATCAGACTGACGCATCTGGTCAAGGCTATAAGCCTTATGTAATTTCTACTATTGTAGATTCAGCGACCATGTCGGCAAGTTGGTTCATGGCTATAAGCCTTATGTAATTTCTACTATTGTAGATATAGTGACATAAGCAGCGGTCTGCATCGGGGCTATAAGCCTTATGTAATTTCTACTATTGTAGATATAAAGACATACATAGAACGCACTCTCTCCAATGCTTGTCACGGAGTTGGGAATGGTGATGCTTGTAAGTCTCGTGCATTTGCTGAACGCAGAATTTCCAATGCTTGTCACACTATATTTTACCGAATTATATTCTATTTCTTCAGGAATTGTTACATTTCCGCTATAAGAGTCGTAATTGTAATCTTTATACGTAACACTTGCGATCCTATTCGTTTCATTTAAGTTATAATATATCCCGCCAATACAAGCATCATAAGCCCAAATAGCAGACGGCAATGCTGTCAGCACAAAGATCAACTGTGCTTTTCTTAAAAATGTTTTCATTTTATTATTATCTGTCATTGCTGTCCCATTAAAATCCAAAATAGTTCTTTGAAATGTTTGAAATTTAGTTAGTTACAGAGATTTTTCGAGCGCGACGATTTCACGACGATTTCATTTGATACCTTTGCCGCCTATAACAAA
>Ga0209064_1001451_pt1 | contig 36155 bp, 21 predicted proteins | sample Inofromicrocosms_FD_187498 | JGI IMG/M metagenome (GOLD analysis project Ga0209064, IMG submission 187498) | Mouse cecum microbial communities from Vienna, Austria - Inoculum for glucosamine and mucus D2O microcosms (SPAdes) (version 2) | ecosystem: Host-associated > Mammals > Digestive system >... | reverse complement strand
GTCTATAAATAATACCATCCTTTTTACATACCCATTATTTTGTTGTGACATACATCTTTATTCATTGTTCATTACATACTATTTATTTTATTGTCTTTATGAACATACATGATTAATTAATATATCATATTTTTAACGAACTCACAATTTATTTGTGAGTTTTTTTCTGCATCAACTAACAAATTGATTATTTTGAATAGTAAATTAATAAAATTAATAACAAAATTAATAAAATTAAGCATATTGATTGACAAAATTAAAAAATGTTATATAATAATAGTAAAAGTTAAAGGAGGAATCGATTTGAAAAAGAAATTATTAGGAGCCTGTCCTGTATGTGGAGGAGGATTACAGGTTACAGAACTATCCTGTAAAGTCTGTGAGACAAAAATAAGTGGGAAATTTTCCTTGTCTAAATTTGATTGCTTGAGTAGTGAACTACAGGAATTTGCATTAATATTCATTAAAAATGCAGGCAATATAAAGGGTGTTGAAAAGGATTTAGGTGTTTCTTATCCAACTGTAAAGAAAAATTTAGCTGAGTTAATTAAAAATTTAGGATATGAATCCAATGCAATTTTACCAGAGGAAAAAATGACAAAGGAAGAAATTTTGTCTGCATTAAGAAGAAAAGAAATTGATTTTGATGAAGCACAAAAATTGATTAAGGAGTTGAAATAATATGGAAAAGTTTTTAAAAGAATTAAAAATAGCTTTAGAAGAGGCACATATAGAAAATAAGGAAGAGATTTTAGCTACCTATTTAGAGCATTTTACTTTAGGACATGAGGCAGGAATGTCTGATGAGGAAATCATTGATCGTTTTGATCAAATAGAAGATATAATTTGGAAATTAGGTAGAAAGAAAAGTGATAAAGAACCAGAGGGGTATTCTATTGAATTAGACTTAGCTTGCTTCTCTGATTTTCAAATTCGTTGTTCTAATAAAGTGACAGGAATTCAATTTGATATAGATGAGGGAGCTTTAGATTATGTTGAAATTGTTCGAGAAGGAAAAAGAATACATTTAAAGAATAAAGGAATAGATTTCTTTTCTAAAAGAAAAAAATATGATGGAAATATGCTGATTGGCTCTGAAGTCTTATTTAATCAAATTAAAATAAACAATTTAAGTTGTGATGTGCATTGCAATTTTAAAATTAATTGTACAAACTTTTTTATTTCTAATGTAAGTGGTGACATTCATTTTTCAGACGTTGAAGTAGAAGAGACCTCTGTTATAAATAATACGTCAGGAGATATAACTTTAGCTAGGCTTTTAACACCTAGAGTTAAAATAAATACCATATCAGGAGATATATCTATATCGGATTTTACCTGTGATGTGGCTAAATTAGTTACAGTTTCAGGAGATATAAAAATTGCTCAAAGTAATGAAGCAGATTTTCAAATAAGCAGTGTTAGTGGAGATGTTAATATTTTAGTTGGAGCAGATACCTCTAAAGTAAAAGCTTCCAGTGTCAGTGGAAGCATTCAAATTTCGGGTGAAATGGTTGGCAAAGCATTAAATACATTATTTAAAGATTTTAAATGGTAATTTATTTAGTTAGCACTATAGACTACTTTTAATGTAACCGAAAAATGGTAAATTATCTAATTTAAATATTTTTTAAAAAATATTTTCCTATTCTTGACATTAAATTCATATCTTTGTAAAATTATAATAAAAGGACGGTACAAAGCAATGGAAGAAACAAAAAAAGAGAAATTTACACGTTTAGCTGAAGCACGTACAAATGCAGCTTTGAAGCAAATAGCATTATTAGGAAATTTAGCCAATACTAGCAACTATGAATATGATCAGTATGATGTAGATAAGGTGCTAAAAACATTGAGAGCTGCAGTTAATGAATTAGAGGTAACCTTCAAAGGTGATGCAAAAGCAAAGAAGTTTAGTCTATGAAAAAAGAAAAGTTTTTAACCATTTATGCAGTTTTTGATGAGGAGACACAACGTAAATTAAATAAAATTCAGCAAGAAATTGAAGCTAAATATCCTGCAGGTTCACAGACTAGAGGGATTCCTTTTCATATTTCATTAGGGAGCTTTCCTGTTGAAGAAAAAGCAGCACTCATTGGTAGGATTGGAAAATGGATAGAGGAGCTAAAGCCATTTTCTATAGAATTAGAAGGGTTAGGGCATTTTGACAATCAATTGTTATATGTTAAGCCTAATTTAAATGCAGAATTAGAAGCATTACATCAAATTTTTGAGGGAAACTACAGTGATGGCTATCCTTGGGTTCCACATGTAACCCTTTATTCTCAAGAAAAGAAGATTATTCAAGAATTGCTTGATGAATATGAAGCTATAAAGTTAGATGCCAAAATAGTGGGGTTGCAGATGGGAGAATTTTTTCCTACCAAGATAATATTAACTGCCACCTTTTAAAAGAAAAAAGTAGACATATCGTGAAGTGGTAAGATGTTTGTAGACACAAAAAAAGTGTTTATAAACATCTTTTTTCATTTTATAATAAAGATATACTTCTCCCTAGGGAGAAACGTGGAGGTGAAAATATGGGAAGAAAAAAAGGTGGAACAAATAAAAGCTGGAGTGCCCAAGAAAAATATGAAATTATAAAGCCCATAATTGAAGGAAAGAAATCAAGCCATGATGTAACGAGAGAAACAAGACTATCCAATGGAAGGATATGTAATTGGATAAAGAAATATAGAGAAAATGGAATTAAGGGATTAGAGAACAAAAGAAAGCCAGGGAATCCACTAGTAAAGTATCAAGCACGTAAAGAACTCACAGAGATAGAGAAATTAGAATATGAGATATTAAAATTAAGAATAGAGAACGAACGATTAAAAAAAGGATACACAAAGAAGGAGGCGGATCAAGCAAAACAAAAGAAATCATCCAAAAAGAATATGAGATAGTTGAAAACTTAAGTAAAGAGTATAATATCGAATCACTATGTAAACTATTGGAAGTATCAAGAAGTGGATACTATAAATGGGGTAAAAGAAAAGGAACATTAAACAGATATCAAAACGACAGACGAATATTAAGTGAAATGATCATAGACATTCACAAGAAACATCGTACATGGGGATATAGACATATCGCAGCATATATTAGACAAGACTTAGGATGGGGTTTCTCTGATAATCTATGCCATAAGTGCTGTAAAGCTCTTAAAATACAATCTAAAGCAAGAAAACCACCTTATATCAAAGGTGGTAAAGAAAACATAAAATATCCAAATATAATCCAGAATAATTGGTCTACTACCAGACCATTAGAAAAGGTATGTACAGATACAACAATCTTTTATAACAATAATCAAGCATATGATTTAACGATGTATATAGATGTATTCAACAATGAGATTGTAGCGTATGATTTAGCTATAAGTAAGCATGGATGTAATCCAAGCAATCATTATAGAGCTATGAAGAAACTATTGAAAATCAAAGAAAAAAGAGGATATAAAGACCTTGAAACGATTGTCCACTCTGATCAAGGCACAATATATACCTCCAGGGCTTTCGCTGATACCCACAAAGATTATACCATAATTCGTTCTATGAGTCGAGTAGCAACTCCTACAGATAATCCAATCATTGAATCCTTAAATGGATGGATGAAGGAGGAAATGGCAAATGATTTTAATCTTTACAAAACAAAAGACGTTCAAAAAACTGTTAAAGATTACATCTATTACTTTAACAATGAACGCTTAGCTTACTCATTAAATTATAAAAGCCCAATTCAATACAGAACTGAGCTTTCTTTTAAATAATTTTTTTGTGTCTACGAACTATTGACTAGTTCACATATCGTCTACTTTTTTACTGATTAAATTCCTCCAGCAGTTGGTCCAATGGTAGCAGGAGTTGTTTCTAAATTAGAAATAGTTACCTTTTGTCCGTTGCGCATTAAATTTTTCCACTCTGTTTCATCCTTGCATTTAAACAAAACTTCTCCATCCTCAGAAATCTTTGTTTCCACACCAATTAGAGCATCTATACTACAAACAATTTTATATTCTGTAGAAGTATCAAAACGCCATTCCAAGTTATTACCACTTATTCTCAATAAAATCTTTTTGCCTTCCTCATATCCAGACAAATCAGTTATAGGCATTAAATCAATCCACTCAGTGTCATATTTTCTTCTCCACTGAATATGTGTATCTGTAACCTGATATGCAGGTTGTTTTAAAGAAGTAATGGTTGTATCTGGATAGGTTGAAGATTGAGGAAGAGCTTTATAGCCTTCATCTTCTGGCCACTTCCATTGAATACTATTACTACTAATTCTTACTTGAGGGATTTTACCTTCCTCGTAGCCTGATAAAGCACTATATGGAATTAGATTAATCCAATTTGAATCACATTTTCTTTTCCACTGGATATAATCCTGATTCGTTCTTATTTCGATTCCTGTGATATCATCTACTGCACATATATTTATCCATGATGTATCATGAACATACTTCCACTGGAAATAAGGCGCAGAAGAAGAATTTACTTGAACTGTTTTTTCACGAATATCTGGAAGAACCTTAGATTCGATTACATAATCCTCATATTCATATTTTAAAATATAACGATTCAAGGTTTCGGTTCCATTTTCTGTCGTTGTATAAGTTACATAAGCATATAAAGGCAACTTATTTATTTTAATAAATGGTAGTCCACCCTTTTTAGGTAATGTTGGTAATCCAGACAAAGTATAGTCGGCATAGTATCGAGAACTATTTAAAGCATTTTTAGGACCTGGTGCAATTAATCTAGAATAAGAGCTTGTAGATTTTTCTGTTTTTACCCAATTGCTGTATATTCCTAATTTAATGTTAATTTTATTTACTACATTTATTTTAGATCTTGTATTTTCATTTTCATACGCAATTGCGCGGAAAGAAGCAGTACCTGTTTCGTTGTTATAATTTTTACACCATATAACAAAATTAAAATCCTTAATTGTATTTTTATCTCCTCGAATAATATCTTTTGCAGGAATTTCTTTAATATCACTTTCAAAAGGAATTACCTTATTTGCATTATATTCCTTTATATATACTACAGGAATTGCTATAACAAAGAATAATAGTATGATTCCTCCAATAAGTATCATTAGGTTTAATGGCGTAAGCCTAGGTAACCTTAATTTTTTCTTTTTTTTATCTTTCATATTACTTCACCTCATATGATTTCTTTTATTATATCAAATAATAAATATAATTTCACTAATAATTATGTTATTTTTTTTGATATTTCATACTTAATTTTCCATATTTCGCAATAAAACTGGGTTTTTGATTGACTTAAAGGGATAAAGTGGGTATAATAAAAGATGATTTCAAATGAAATTTATTTCAACAAGGGGGAAAAGTATGGGAACTACTATTTTAAGCTTAAGTGTCCCAATTTGGATTTCTCTTATTGTTTTGTGTTTAATCTTAGGTATAAGTATTGGATTGGTAACAGGATATTTTATTCGTGTAAGAATACATGAAAAATCCTTTGCGAAAACCAGATCCGAAGCTGAGAAAATAATTGCAATGGCTGAAGAAGATGCAGAAAAGAAGAAAAAAGAAGCAATTCATGAGGCAAAACAAGAAATTGCAAGTTTAAAAAGTGACGCGGATAGAGACATTAAAGAAAGAAGAGGTGCAGTTGTTGATTTAGAAAATAAATTAAATCAACGAGAGGACACCCTAGATCGTCGTTCTATTAATTTAGATCGACGTGAAGAAATGTTGAATGCTAAAGAAAATAAGATTGATGAAAAGAAAAATGAATTAGAACAACAAAATAATAAGGTTGAAGCCATTTTGAAGCAACAAGAGCAAAAGTTGATTGAAATTGCTGCCTTAACCAAAGAAGAAGCAAGAACAATTATTATGGATCGTGTTCGTGAGGATATGAGTACTGAAATTGCTACCTTCATTAAAGAAGAAGAGGAAAAAGCTCGCTTAGAGGTTAAAACTAAAGCTAAAAATATTTTGGCTTTAGCTATCCAAAAGTATGCTGGTGAAACTGCTGGTGAAACTACAGTTTCTACAGTTTCCTTACCAGTTGAGGAAATGAAGGGACGTATTATTGGACGTGAAGGACGTAATATCAGAACTTTGGAATCCTTAACAGGTGTTGATTTAATTATTGATGATACACCAGAAGCAGTCGTACTCTCAGGGTTTGATCCAGTACGTCGTGAAATTGCCAAGCGCTCCTTAGAAATTTTAGTTAGTGATGGAAGAATCCATCCCGCTAGAATTGAAGAGGTTGTAGAGCGTTGTCGTGGTGAGGTTGAAATGGCCATCCGTGAAAAAGGCGAGGAAGCCGTATTCAAGGCTGGAATTGGTAAAATTCATCCAGATTTAGTTCGTTTAATTGGACGATTAAATTATCGAACCAGCTATGGACAGAATGTATTGCATCATTCCTTAGAAACAGCAATGATTGCTGGTAAGCTCGCAAGTGAAATTGGTGAAAATGAGGTTATTGCTCGACGTGCAGGTTTATTGCATGATATTGGCAAATCTGTTGATCATGAGATTGAAGGCTCACATGTTGACATTGGTGTTGAATTGGCTAAGAAGTATCATGAGCCTAAAGAGGTTATTGACGCTATTGCCTCTCATCATGAGGATGTTGCACCAAAGAGTGTTATAGCTGTATTGGTTGCTGCTGCAGATGCTTTATCTTCTGCTCGTCCAGGTGCGAGAAGTGATTCTTTAGAAAATTATGCTAAGCGTTTAGAAAGTCTAGAAGCAATTTCTAACAATGTAAAAGGCGTATCCTCTTCCTTTGCTATTCAAGCAGGACGTGAGGTTCGTGTCATTGTGAATCCAGAGGAAGTAGATGACTTATCTACAATTTCAATCGCTCGTCAAATTAAGGAAGAAATTGAGAATAAGCTTTCTTATCCAGGAACCATTAAGGTTACCGTAATTCGTGAAACACGTGCTGTAGATGTTGCAAAGTAAAAGTAGGGATGATTTCTCATCCCTAAATTTTTTTAAAAAAAGGTGATAATTTTGAGAATTCTTTATTTAGGTGATATTGTTGGAGAAAAAACTATTGATATTTTGAAAGTTAATTTAGAAACCATAAAAAAGGAAAACCATATTCATTTGGTTTTATGTAATGCAGAAAATGTTACAAAGGGCCGTGGACTATCCTATCAGCATTATAAAGAATTAAAAGCATTAGGAATTGCAGGAATGTCCATGGGAAATCATACATTTTCTAAATCTGAAATTAAAGAATATATTGAGGAAGCAACTATTGCTAGACCTGCTAATTTGTCTACCGATATAGGTAAGAATGTGTTATATATTCAATATAATCAAGAAGTGATAGCATTAGTAAATTTAATGGGAAGAGTCTATATGAATTCACCCTTAGATTGTCCATTTAAAACTTTTGAAGCCTTATATCCTACCATTCAAGCAGATCATATATTGGTTGATTTTCATGGAGAAGCAACGAGTGAAAAAAAAGCATTTTTTTACAATTTTGCAGGTAAAATTGATGCAGTTTTAGGAACTCATACTCATGTAAAAACGGATGACAAAGAGGTTTTTATGAATACCTGCTATATTTCGGATTTAGGCATGTGTGGCCCAAAATATTCAGTTTTAGGTAGTGATGTGATTGGTATAATCGAAAGATTTAAAACAGGTATATATGAGCCTACGAAGCTTTCAAATGACAAAGAATATATTTTGAATGGTGTAATTCTAGATTTAGGTAAAACCAATAAAATAGAGGACTTTAAGAAAACCATTCCTGCAACCATTTTATAAGCATTAAGTACTCCTTTTAAACATATACTTAGGTAGAAAGGAGTATTTTTTTATGGAAATATTAAAAGTATCTACAAGATCAAAGCCAAGCAGCGTTGCAGGTGCCTTAGCCAATGCTTTTAAAACGAAAAATCAGGTCCAGGTTCAAGCAATAGGTGCAGGTGCTATTAATCAAGCTATTAAAGCTATCGCAATTGCAAGAGGTTATGTGGCTCCCACAGGGAAGGATTTAATCGTTGTCCCAGCCTTCTCTGATATCTTAATTGAAGGAGAAGAAAAGACAGCTATCAAGCTGATCGTCAAAGCAATATAATTTCCTTTTCTTATAAAAATAAATGAAATGATCATTTTGATAATGGTCATTTTTTTCTTTATTAGAAATAAATTTAGTATAAGAAACTTATATTTTTTATAGTTAAAATTATGTTATGAAAAAAAATCACTATTTTGCTGCCCTCTTTAAAAATATGCTTAGCTACTATAAAAATCTAAATTAATGTGGTATAATTATACTTTTACACCTAATTTTTTGATAGAAATCACTATCGAAAAATATTCGAAAAAAATGAAAAAACACTAAATAAAAGTTTATGAAAGTGCTTTTTTGGTCAATTTTTAGTCGTTTTTCGTGCGTTTACCTTGACAAAATACATATGGGAGAGTATAATGAAAAAAATGTTACTATAATTATAATTATAGTTACAATTTTTAGTTAAAATAGCGGGGGTTAACAGACATGAAAAGATTAAAATTTTTATTTGCCAGTATTGTGGTAGTACTGACATTTATGGGTTTAATCGCTTGTTCAACAAAGGAAGAAGTGTACACTGTTACATTCGAAGTCAATGGTGGAACAAAGGTAAATCCAATTACAGCAGAACTTATAGAATATGAGCCTTTTACTCAAAAGGATGATTTTACTTTTGAGGGTTGGTTTATAACAGCCGATTTTTCTTCTGAAAGAGTTTCATTCCCATACGAAGTGAAAGAGAATGTCACTTTATATGCCAGATGGGAAGAACTTAAGCAAGAGGTTGAAAAATATACGGTTACTTTTAAAACAAATGGTGGACTTCCAGTTCCTTCTATGAAAACAGATGTGATAACAGAGGAACCAAAAACAAGTTTAGAAAATCACACCTTTCTTGGCTGGTATTTAGAAAGTGATTTTAAAACAAAGGTAACCTTTCCGTTTAAAGTGACAAAAGATATTACCCTATATGCTTATTTAAAAAGCAATGTAGAGGAAGAAACATATACAGTACAATTTAATACAAATGGGGGAAGTGCTGTTGAAAGCTTTGTCGGCTCCGTAATTGAGACTGCTCCAGTATCAGTAAAAGAAAACGCTGAATTGGTTGGTTGGTATGAGGATGAAGAACTTACGGAAAAGGTGTCTTTTCCTTACGAACTTTTAGAGAGTTGTATCCTATATGCCAAATGGGAACCTAAAAAAGATGTAAATCCTGATGATGTAAAACAATTGTCTGAATATTTAAATAAATCTATTAAGAGCTATCGTGAAAGCTACGGTCTAGAGGTTTCTAATGATAACGGTATTGTATTCCGAGGTGCTTCAACTTACACAGTGAACGGAAAGAATCTTACAAGATTGGCTCCTAATTTTATTGATGGTCAGTTTGAGGTTGATGAAAATGGAAACATTTTATATTATCGTTCCTTCTTATTTTATAGAGAAGCAGAGGATAAATACTATGCGTATTTTCAAGATCCAGATGGTAAAGTAGAAAATGATGGTATCTTTTATGATTGTGTAGAGACAAATGATCCTTATGGAGAATATTTTGATCAAACCAATTTATATGATGTTAAGAATTTGAATCCGAATAAATTTTATAAATTTGATAATAAATGGTATGCAACAGAGGATTATGCAAATGAAGCTGCTAAGTTAATTTTAGGAGATCAGGATTTCTCTGGTGTATTAGGCTCTAGTTATATTATTCGTGCTGAGGCATTCTCTACTTTTGCATTAGTTTTTGATGCAAATGGAAATATCACTGATATAATTGCAGAATCTACTTTAACCTATGGAGAAGGTCCTTCTAACTCAGTAAATGTTGCAGCAACGAATTATAAGCAAAAATATACCTTGAGTTTTGATAATATCAATAATATAGCCCCTATTTTAGAAAAAGACTTTATAGGAAATCAAGAGCTACCAGATGGGAATTATCCTAAATTGGATGAAACAGATGTAAATAGAACCTATCTACCAGATTATAAGACTTATACAGTTGAAGAATTAGAGAATGCTCTTAAGAATTTAAAGGATTATAAAGCATACTACACGTTCTTGTCTAATGTAAATGGTCAAAGAGGCCAAATGAATCAATTTATTTATGTGGATGATATTCGTGGTAAGGTTGAGTATTTAAATAGCTCAAGTGTTGGCTACTATTATTATGATGCGACCTCTAAAGCAACCTTCTACATTACGGGTGGAAAGGTGTATTGTGATCAATATTCCTATAAAAACAAATATGAATATAATCAGTTTTTATTAGATGCGGAAAATAACATTGCGGTAAGCGTAAACTGCAAGGTTCCGACATCTAATTTGAAAATGAATGTAAATGGCTTTGTATTTGATTCTGAATTAATGGGCTTCATATATAAAGGAAAGAATTTAACTGAGGTTGGTAAATTTATCTTTGGTGACAACGATTATTATTACAATCCTTATGCAGAAATTGAAACCTATGATTATTTATATTTCTTTATGACTAATGGTAAGGTTTCTAGAATTTTAGCTGCAAGCCATATTGATTTGTATACTGATTTTACCTCTATGAGTCCAGATTTAACAGAATACTTTATAAAAGAAATTATCGTTCAAAATTATGATGAACAAACTGTAAGCTTACCTGTTTCCGTTGATGTTTTATATGTTCCTGGTGCGGCAAAGCCTAATGGAAGTATTACAAGACTAGAAAGCATATTTAATCGTATGGGTTCTAATTATACCTATAAGGATGAGTTTGTTTTTGCAGGGGATGAGTTGTATGGTATCTATAATGGGGAAAAGGATATTTACTATCATAATGCCAATAAAACAAAAAATAATAATGCGTATTACTATTATTATAAGGATGGAATTCCCTATGCTTACTATGGTTCTCAGGGAAGGGAAGTAGAGGCTTCTAATGTGGATATTCTTTGGGGAAGACCTTTATTAGATATGCTTGATGTAAATTGGTTCTATGAAGGGTTAGATGGCAATTATTATTGTAAGGAAGAATACTTAAAGGCTTGTTCTGAAGTATTATCTAGATATAGTGCTTCTAATACCTTCCATATGAATTCATCCACAACGAGAAGCTATCATATTGAATTAGATTTTATTGCTATTAATCTATATGGCAATTCTATAGATAATATTTATTATTCTGGTAATTTACGAGTTGTGGATCTATTTGGGTCCTTTACAGAGCTCTTTAGTGGAAGAGGTGTATTTAGTAACATTGGTAGTACAGTGGTAACATTACCTAACACAATAGTTGCTGATGAAACAGCTCCTGAATACATCTTGATGAATCAGGAAGCACCTAAATTTACTATGAGTTCTGAAGGTGTTCTATCTATTGAAGCTTCCTCTACAGCGTCAGGTTATATGGCATATGTTTATTTAAATGGTAAGCTAGTAGAGGGCTATCCTAAGGCAGTAACACATGGCTTTGATTTTAAAGCAGATATCTCAGCCAATGGTGAGCATGATGGAACCTATACCATAAAGCTAGTTGCTAAGGGAGATTTAAAAAATTATAAGGATTCTCCTTTTTCAGAGGAAGTGGAATTTGAAATTTCTAAGTATTTAAAGCTTGATACGCCTACTAATGTAACGGTAAATCGGGAAACAAAAACATTAGAATTTGATGGTGTTGCTGGAGCGACTAAGTATTATGTTCGTGTAATGTCTGGTGGAAATGTTGTTAAGCAAGAAGAAATTTTTACAAATAGTTATAGCTTAGACGCTTATACAGAGGGAGTTTATCAAATATCTGTATATGCTATGGGAGATTATGTTACTTATCGTGATAGCGATATAGCTACTATTCGATATTCAGTGGAAGACAAGCTAGCTTCTATGCTTGCTGCCTTTTCTGAATCACATCAGGTTAAACAATCTATAACAATTAAGGTTAATGGAGCAATTACCTATAATGCATCCTTTGAATATTGGTATGATAAAACCTTAAATCGTGGAAAGCTAATTGCTAGAATTTATCCTAATAATAGTAATGAATTTAGTTATTCTAATCCTGAGCGTCTTGTTACTATCTATTATTATGTTGAGGATGACATCTCTAAGGCTAAGGTGGTAGAAACCATTAATGGAACAAAAACCACTAAGGTGGTAGATAATGTAGAGCGTCCGTATAAGCTTTTAGCAGAAACGCCTACAGATAAATATGAAGATAAAAGCTCCTCTTATCCTGTCTTTGAGTACAAGGTGGCTGAAGCAGATTTAGAGAAGTATACCCATGCTACCCCTTTAGGATTGTTATTTGATATTGAATTTAGTAGTATGACCTATTTAATTACGCAATACAATAGTGGGTATTATAGCTTTTCCTTTGATTTAACAGGCTCAGATGAACGCATTTATCGTATTTATGGACAAGAAAAGCTAGTCGTAGAGAATGGGGATTTATCTGCGTTTGTAAAAGAGGATTAGAGTAAGAAAATTAAATAAAAATAAAAAATGTAATTATAAGGAGGGAAGTTTTTATGAAAAGCGTATTAAAAAAGTTGATTGTACCAGTGGTGGCTTTAGGTATTTCTTTAACTTTATGGTCTTGTACAACGAAGGAGAATACAAAAATCATATTTGATTCAAATGATGGTTCTCATGTTGCAGAAAGTACTAAAAAGGTTGAAGCTGAACCAATTCCAACAAAGAATGGATATATTTTTGAGGGATGGTTTACTTCTAATGACTTCAAGGATGAAAGAGTAACCTTTCCCCTAGAATTAGGCAAAGAAAATATTACTCTATATGCCAAATGGAGTTTAGAAAACTACACGATTACCTATCATTTAGATGGCGGTACAAATCATACTTCCAATCCAAATAATTATACAATAGAAGATTCTCTAGTTTTAGAGAAACCAACAAAAGAAAATAAAGAATTTGTAGGTTGGTATAGAGATGCAGAATTTAAAACTGAAGTGAGCTCTATTACCAAGGGAACTACAGGAAATTTAGAATTGTATGCAAAATGGGTAGATAAGAGTGTTCAGGAAAGCTATACGATTTCCTACCATTTGGATGGTGGAGTGAATGCTTCTACAAACCCAACCTCTTATATCAAGGGCACAAAGGTGGTTCTAAAGGATGCATCCAAAAAGGGATATGCCTTTGCAGGATGGTATGAGGAAGAAAATTTTGTAACGAGAGTTACTGAGTTTTCAGAAGACTCTACAGGAAATAAAAATGTATATGCAAAATTTACTATAGAAGAATATACCATTACCTATCATCTAGATGGTGGTAACAATCATAAAAATAATCCTTCTACCTATACTGTTACTTATTCTGGTTCACTTTTAGATCCAAATAAAAATGATATGGAATTTGTGGGTTGGTATACAGATGCTAAATTTGAAAGTCCTATAACAGAAATTGTTACAGGAACTACAGGAAATTTAGATTTATATGCCAAATGGAGTAAGAAGTCTAGCTATCATGTCACCTATCATTTAGACGGTGGTAACAATCATAAAGATAATTTGGAATCCTATGAGCCAGGTAAGACTTTAGTACTGAAGGAAGCAGAGAAGCTAGGATATCGTTTTATGGGTTGGTATTTAGAAGATAGTTTCCTAACGAAAGTTACTCAAATCGATGCTGATACTATTGGCGATAAGAATTTATATGCTAAATTTGAAGTTATACAATATGCAATTACCTATCATTTAGATGGTGGTACAAATGCAGTAGAAAATCCAGAAGTCTATACAGTTTTAGATGCCTTTTCCTTTAAAAAACCAGCAAGAGAACATATGGTATTTAAGGGCTGGTATACCGATGCAGCTTTTAAAAATGAAATTTCAGCTGTTGAATTTGGAACCACAGGAGACTTGGAATTATATGTAAAATGGGAACATGTAGATTATACCATTACCTATCATTTGGATGGGGGTATTAACGATCAGGCAAATCCTGCTGGATATACAACGGGTACTATTGTTACCTTTAAACCTGCGACAAAATTGGGGTATCATTTTGAAGGCTGGTATACTGATGATACATACGCATCAAAAATTACAGAGATTTCAGCGGATGCCTCAGGAAATAAAGAAATTTATGCTAAATTTAGCCTAGAACAATATGCAATTACTTACGAGTTAAATGGTGGGGTTAACGGAGAAAATCCTACTACCTATACTATAGAGGATCAAGTAATTTTAGTGGCTGCTGAAAAACCTGGCTACCATTTTGAAGGCTGGTATACCGATGCAGAATTGGAGTGTCCAGTAGAAGGAATTGCTACAGGCTCTACAGGAGCTAAAGTATTTTATGCTAAATATACAATTAACTATGAGGTTATGTATGGAATATGGTCTAAAGACGGCTTTTATGCCTTTGTTGAATTGAACCAAACGAGCTTGTTATATAATGGCATAAGCTATACGTATACTATGGATGAATTTACCTCTTCAAAAATAAAGGTTGGTACAGCAAATAGAGGAGATATTATCTCCTTTAGCTACAATCCTAAAGAAGAAACGTTAACCTTTGTTAGAGAGTATTTTAAAAATGAGGATGCTACAGATCGTACGAAAGAAACATCTACTTTAAGCCAAATCATATTGCCAGATACAAAGGCAATTGCAGGGGTATATTATACAGGAGATAATCGTTCAGTTAAGGATTTAGTAATTGACAATTATGGACATTTAACTAGATTCAATGGTTCAGATACATATCAAGGTACAGTTACCTTTGAACATAATCTTTTAACCTTAGTATTTAAAACTAACAATTTAGGGGATCCAATTACATATACTGGCACATTAGTTGATGGTGTAATCACCTTAATACAGAAGGATGTAGTATCTATTTATGTAAAAGCAGATGAGCCTAAAGTTTATTATAGTGATAATAATATTGCTGTATATCAATATAAAAATTTCTGTGTGGTGGAAAAAGAAGGCAACGATTATTTAGCTACTGTTAAGGGTGAATTTAGGGTTGATGAATTGATTACACTTACTTTTAATGATGAAGTTGTTAAATTTAAAGTGAAAAGTCTTGCGGGAAGCTCCTGGGGAAGTCTAGAGGCTGGAAAAGCTTTTGCAGGAGAGTATTTAGTCTTTGGTACTGAGGATAAATTGGTATTGGATGGATTTGGTCCAACAAATGGAACTCTTGGAAAGGCAGAATATAATGACCAAGAGGTTCAGTACTCTATCACAAAATATTTGACTCACATCTTACTTATTTTTGCAGACGAAACAGAAAAATATTATTTAGTTGAGGATAAAACATTAACCGAAATAACAGAGTTAGATGGCTTACAGGGCAACTATTCCAATGGGTCTACAACCTATAGAATAAGTGGATTAGGGTATGCAATTCGTATGAATAATAGCTATTTTGAAGTTTATACCTATAATCAGCAGGAGCAAACTATTACGATAAACAATATGGTATTTCATATCTATCATAATGGAAATGTTTTATTAAGAAGTAATACAGCCTATGTTAAGGAAGGCTATGTGGTAGAATCAAAGGATTTTACTAGCTATTTAGATAAAATCTATCAAAATGAAGACAATGCTATTAAGCTTAAGGTTTCTAAGACAATAGAAGATGATAAAGAAACTTATTATGTAACTGTAGTAGAAGCATTTACCATACATGATGTTGTATTTGATGCTACAACATATGATGCTGTATATGTATTAGATAGAATGGTATTTAATGGGGTGGAATTGATAGTATCAGATAGCTTAGCATTAGTGGTAGATACAGAACATACCTATTCTTTAACTGAATTTGTACCTGCACAAAGCTTTGCTGAACAATTGGTTGGACTATATGTTTACAATACCTCCTATTACGTTAATATATTTAATGAAGAAGGCGCCTTAAAGGTATATTATAGCAGTAGCATTAATGCCTATTCAACTCCTACTGCTTATGAAGTAACTATAGAGGATGAGGCTAACCTAAGAGCTCAATATAAATATTCCTCCTATACCTTTGCGTTTACCTTTGCTGAACGAGATGGAGTAAAAAGTATAACCTTTGATAATGAAACTTATGTTGATTATAGTTATCGAGGAAAAACTTTTACAGCCTATGATGATTCTACGGTAGAATTAGTTTCTAAAAACTATGAATCCAAGGCAGGTTCTAATTTTAGTGCTTCTTCCCTTGCGGTTATAAAAGAAAATGGAATAGTAAAAAATTGGAATAATATTAGCTTTGTAACTCCTTTAACAGCTGAACAAAAGAATGTTCCAGGAGTATACCAAGTTGAGGTTTATGCTTGGGTATATGGTAAGAAATTGACTACAATGGTTTCTTATACAGTGGTTGAGGATTTTACATTATCCTATTCTAAAAAGTCTGTATTTGTAAAAGAAGGCTTTGGCAAAGCAGAAATTATAGCTTTAGGAATGTTTACAGCAAAACACAATGGTGTAATAGATGTAATTACAGAGGATATGATTACCTTGCCAGATGATTTTGATTCTATGATTCCAGGCTCATACAATATAACTTGTACCTATCATGGTCAAACGCAAACGGCAGTATTAACTATAAATTCTGATCCTACAGGACATTATGCCTATGTTTCTGGAGAAACAAATACTTCCTATGGGACTTACTTTAGTACTGGATTTGATGTGGAATTGTTGGATGATAAAATAAAGCTAACCATTGGTTCAACAATATTAACTAATGTTATATCTGGAAATGAATATACCATCAATGGTAAGGATATTGCGATTAAAATCCTTGAAAATGGACAAATCACTTTATCCTATACAGATGGTCGCTGGAATACATATACTACAATCTATGCTAAACCAAAGGAAGTGGATGTTACCAAATATGAGGGAGTTTATGTGAATGGAAGCTATTATGTAAGACTTTTTGCAGAGGATAAAATATTGAAAGTTTATTATGGATCTTCTATTAATCCATACTCTGATCCTTCCTCCTATGAATGTCTAGTAGTAGATGAGGAGACAGGAGCATTACAGTTTAATTCTTCCTCCTATCTTAACGCATTTATATTTGAGGAATCTAATGGAAAGTCTATAACCTTTGGAAGTGAAACTACTGTCGAATACAGCTATCGAGGAAAAACTTTTACATATTATGATGATTCCAAAATAGAATTAGTTAGCAAAAATTATTCTTCCAAGGCTGGTACAAGTCCAAGTGCTTCTACTATAGCAGAAATAAGAGAAAATGGAACTTCTAAAAATTGGACAAATATTAAATTTGTTACAGCTTTGACTACAGAACAAAAGAATGAAGTAGGACCTCATACAGTAGAAGTATATGCATGGGTTTATGGGAAAAAATTAGTAGCTAATATTTCTTTTACCGTTATAGAGAATTATTCTTTATCAAGATCAAATAAAAATATCTATACGCAGTCTGGATACGGCAAGGCGGATATTATAGCCTCTGGGATGTTTACGGCTAAGCACAATGGTGTTGCTGATACGATTACAGAGGATATGATTACCTTACCTGAGGGCTTTGATTCTACAGTGGCAGGAACCTACACAATCACCTGTACCTATTATACAGAAACCCTAACAGCTACTTTAACCATTATGGAAGAGATTGATTATGAGGGTGTATGGACCACAAGTAATACCGAAACCTATGTAAAAGAAGATTTGACTTTTGTTAAAAATGCAGATGGAACCTTTAATATAACGTATGGTTCCTCTACAACCTGGAAGAATATAACTCTTCCAGCAGTTGGAAAATATGTATATTTAGATACTTATGAGTACTATTATTTGACGATAAACGCAAATGATATAACTCTTACCTATGAAAGAGGAAGTACTTATCAATATTCAACCTATAAAAAACAAGTATAGTTTAAGAATTTAATTGAATTAGACAGCTATTTTGGTTGTCTAATTCAATTGATTTAAAAATTGAATAAAAAAATTTATATTTATTAGCGGGGGCAATAATATGAAGATCATGAAAAAAATAGGCTTATTATGCGTAACCTTTGTGGGTGTGCTTACAAGCTGTTCTTTAGCGCCTTCTAATCTTAATGATTTATCTATAGAGGATGGAAATAAGCTTTCCATTGAGAAAATCAATACAGATTTTAAGGCGAATTTTATTGATTCAATCAATAAAGATTTAATACAAAAAATAAAAAATTTTGATATGAATCAGGAGGTTAATGTTATTATAACATTTTCTGATGATTCACTTGTATCTAACTATAATGATACAAAAGCTAAATTTGAAAATGTCAGTGAGTATGCAAAATCTAAAGAGGGTTTAGATTTTGTAAAAAAGCTTAATCATAAACAAAATGGTATCAAAAATCATTTATTAAGTTCTAATTTGGTTAAGGATATTAAATATTCTTATTCAACTATTTTAGATGGGATTTATGCTACTACGACATATGCAAAGCTAGAAAGTATAACTAAGCTTTCAGGAATTGAAAGAGTTATGATTTCTGATACCTATAAGTCTCCTATGGCTGTTACAAATGAAGTGAAGGTATATAATACAGGAATATTTGATAGTAGTGACGTTTCTTATACGGGAAAAGGAACAATCGTTGCTATCCTGGATACGGGCTGTGATTATACACACACAGCATTTACTACTCATAGTACGGAAGATCCTTTAATGGATCGTGAGGATATTGGTAGAATTTTACCTACTACTGTTGCAAGTGGATTTAGTGAGGGCTTAGAAACAAGAGATGTTTATTACTCTAGTAAGATACCTTACGGCTATGACTATGCAGACAAGGATCCAGATATTATGCCATACCATAGTGAGCATGGTACGCATGTGGCTGGTATCATTGGTGGCTATGATTCTACGATTCATGGAGTAGCGATTGATGCACAATTGGCTATTATGAAGGTGTTTTCTGATTACAAGGATGGCGCAGATGATGGCGATATTCTTGCAGGTCTAGAGGATTCTGTTTTATTAGGTGTTGATGCTATTAATATGTCTTTAGGAACCTCTTGTGGCTTTACAAGAGAGGTAGATCAAGAATACAAAAATGAGATCTATGATGCAATCGAGGATGCTGGAATATCTTTAGTAGTAGCTGCGTCTAATGACTATAGTAGCGCCTATGGTTCAGCCTTTGGAAATACGAATAAGACGTCAAATCCAGATTCTGCTACTGTAGGAGCACCGTCCACCTATACTGGGGCAATGTCTGTAGCTTCCATCAATGGAAATAAGGATAAATATATGCTAGCAAATGGAGAACAAACAGTTTTCTTCCATGAATCCTTTAATCAATCTGCTAAAGAATATAATTTCTTTGAGATGCTAGGGGTAGAAGGAAATACGACGGTTAGCTATGACTATGTGACAGTACCAGGTGTTGGTATGACTGCTAATTATATGGGAATAGATGTCAAAGGTAAAATTGCATTGGTGAAGCGTGGGGATATTTCCTTTGAAGAAAAGGTACAATATGCTGCAGAAGCAGGTGCAATTGCATGTATTGTTTATAATAATGTATTTGGAGATATCATTATGACTGTTGGAAATGATGTTCAAATTCCAGTAGTTTCTATCTCTAAGGATGATGGTGTTATATTAGCTAAGAAAGCAGAAGGGGTTTTAGAGTTTAATGCTAATAATCAAGCAGGTCCTTTTATGTCTGACTTCTCCAGCTGGGGACCAACGCCAAGTCTTGAGCTAAAGCCAGAAATTACAGCCCATGGTGGGAATATATTGTCTGCCATTCCTGGTGGTGGATATGATAAGCTTTCTGGTACATCTATGGCTTCTCCTAATATGTGTGGAATCACCATATTAATTCGACAATATGTTAAGGAGAAGTATCCTAATCTTTCTACAACAGAAATTAGAGATTTAGTAAATCAATTATGTATGTCTACGGCTACAATAGCCCTAGATCAAAAGGGAAATCCATATTCCCCTAGAAAACAAGGTGCTGGATTAGCAAGCTTATCTAAATCTGTTTCTACAGATGCTTATCTATATGTAGAAAATTCTAATAAAACAAAAGTTGAATTAGGTGATGATCCTAAGCGCACAGGGATATATGAGGTAAGTTTCCATTTGAAAAACCTATCTAATAAAACCTTAAAGTATGATTTATCCTCCTTAATAATGACAGAATCCTTATCATCTTCTGATCCTGATTATGTAGCTGAGATGGCTTACATGTTAAATCCAAAGGTGGAATATAGTCTTACGGGGAATGGGTCTTTATCAGGACAACAGGTTTCCTTAGACGCTAATGGAGATTGTATAATTACTGCAAAAATCACCTTATCAAAAAAGGATAAATCCTATCTCAATCAAAACTTTGAAAATGGAATGTATGTTGAGGGCTTTATCTGTTTAAAAACGGAGGATGGAACGGATTTAAATATTCCACTCCTTGCCTTTTTTGGAGATTGGTCTGTAGCTCCGATCTTTGATAAAACATATTATGAGGTTGAATCTGAGGCCTATGATCAGTCAATTGATGACGATGATCGTATCAAGGCAGATTATTATGCGACTACTCCACTTGGTAGATATTATTATGATTATATCATTCCTCTAGGAAGCTATATTTATGATATAGATACTACAAAATATGATGCAATTCCTGCTACACAAGAGCATATAGCTATTTCCTATTATAAGGATTCTATCAGTGGTATTTACGCTGTTTTTGCAGGTCTTTTACGTGGTGCAAAGGAGTTAGATATCTCCATCCGAAATACAGCTACAAATGAAATCGTTTGGAAGGATACGCAATATAATTGCTATAAAGCGCATTACAATGGAATACAATTTCCTCATGTCACACCAATTGAATTAGAAATGACGGATGCGTTATTAGATAACAATACGCATTATGAGGTAAAGATGCAAGCAAAGCTAGATTGGAGTTCTACAGAAAATAATTTAAGAGATTCCTTTAGTTTCTCTTTCTATGTAGATTATGAAGCTCCGATTTTGAAAAATGCGGAATTTAAAAAGGAGTATGATCGTGTAGATAAAAAGGACAGATATTATGTTGATTTGACCGTTTATGATAATCACTATGTTCAATCTGTTCGCCCTATTTCTCTTTATACCAATTCTTTAACAGGCTCCATGACCTATGCCTCTTTAACTGAGCATCCTATTCCAGTGTATCAAACAGAAAGAGGAACAGATACTGTAGTTACAGTAGAGATTACGGATTATATAGATTTAATATATAATACAAATTTAAGTGAAGGATTAACTTTCTATATTGACGATTATGCAATGAATTCTAATATCTATCAGATATGCTTACCAGAATTAGATAGTAAAAATCTTGCCTTTACAAAGGATGTTTTAACTATTGATATTCATGACACTTTAGATTTGACAGACTATATTCGTGTAGTTGGTAATGAAGAAATTGTTAAAGACTATTTAAAAAATTTACAATGGAGCTCAACAAATGAAGCTGTTGTAAAAGTTTCCAGAGGCCAAATTGAGGGGTTAAAGAGCGGAAGTGCAACAATTCGTTGTACAAGCCTAACTACAGGAAAAAATATCAATATTGTCATTCATGTAAGTGATAAGATAAATTCGGGTAATTTGAATTCTAGTGAAAAAGTTGATTTGACAGAACTAGAGTTTACCTCCTATGATACTTTATTTGCATTTGAGGGCGATAATGATTTTTCTGAAATAGGAAAATCAGGCTCCGTCAACTATTTTGATGGAACTAAAGCTATAGCCTTTTATCCTACAGAGCAGGTACAACTTCACTTTAAAATGAATCCATGGAATCTAGATCCATCTAGATATCAGCTAGAATGGAGCTCTTCTAATGAGCGTGTAGCAACAGTAGATGAAAATGGTGTAGTTACTGCAATTGCTGAAGGTAAAACAAGAATCACGCTTAAGGTTATCATAGATGGCAAAGCCTCTACAATTACGGCGCGCTGTTCCATAGAGGTAAAAAGTGAATTTATAATAGAAAACCGTACGCTTATGGAATATAAGGGTAAAGGTGGTGAGGTGGTTATCCCAGAGGATGAAGGAATTTTATATATTGAATCCTTTGCGTTTTCTCACTACATTTTAGAGAATGATAAGGATACAGATAGTGATGATTTAGATGATAAAAAAACTCCTATTGGAAACCATACAATTACAAGTGTTGTTATCCCAGAAGGAGTGGAGGAAATTAGAAAATATGCCTTCTATAATTGTACAGCCTTAAGAAAGGTAACCTTGCCTTCCTCTACAACCAAAATAATGGAATATGCCTTTTATACTAACAAGTCCTTAGAGGAAATCAATTTAGAGGATGTAGTTGTTATAGGTGCGAAGGCCTTTTATGATTGTGAACGCTTGTTAGAGGCTAACACGCTAAATGCAAATACGATTGGCGAATATGCTTTTACAAATTGTAAATATATTCAATCCGTAGACTTAAGAGAATTAAAGCGAGCAGGAGAAAGTGCCTTTGCAAACTGTGCAAGATTGACAACGGTTCTATTAGGAGAATGGACAAAGCTAGCTGATAACTTCTTTGAAAATACACGGATTAGCTCTGTAGAAATTTTTGGAAATCGAATTCCAGATTATGCATTTAAGGATTGTAAAAGATTGCAATCCGTCATTGTAAAGGGGGATTTGGTTTATCTAGGCGAAGGTGCCTTTGCCAATTGTACCGCTTTATCTAATGTTAGCTTTGAGAAGGGAGTAGAGCTTATTGCCCCTAGAGCCTTCTACAATTGTAGTGCTCTTAAAAACTTTACTCTTCCTTCCTCAGATGTAGAGCTTGATGACTTTGCATTTGAAAAAACGGGAATTATCAATTTAATTTTTGAAGAAAATACAAGAATTTTACATATGGGGGTTTCTGCTTTTAGAGATTGTACGGGATTAAGAAATATTTATGCAAGTGGTTCAAAATATTATACTGTAAATCGGAATGTTTTATTTGATAAGGATATGAAGACCCTGCATATGATTTCCCCAGGTGTTAGCTTGACTAACTATACCCTTCCTAGTAGTGTAGAGGTAATTGGAGAAGGAGCTTTCTTAAATAGTAGTCTTATCTCCTTAATCTGTTCAGAGGATTCTAAATTAAAAAGGATTAGTGCAAATGCATTTGCTGAATGTGATAATTTAGTTTCTGTTACCCTTCCTAACCATGAGATAGAAATTGAAGAATTTGCCTTTTATCAATGTAATAAATTAAGAGATATTAATTTAGAGCAGGTAACCTCTTTAGGACAATATGCTCTAACAGGTACCAATGTAAATAAAGTTACATTACCTAAAAATGCTATTCTTGGAACAGGCGCCTTCTATAAATGTTTAAATTTAACAGAGGTTACTTTAGGTGAAAATACAAGAATAGGTAAATCTGCTTTCCAAGAGACTCCTTTGGTAATGGTGAATATGCCACAAAAGGGAAATGTAACGATTGAAGCAGCTGCCTTCTATCGTTGTACCTCTTTAAGAAGCATCGATTTATCCAAGGCTGTTGGAACAATAGGAGAGTTCGCTTTCTTTTATTGCCATTCTTTAGAGGAAGCAAATCTAGAAAATATAACGGTTGTTGAACAGGGGGCTTTTTCTGATTGTAAATCCTTAAAAACAGTCCTAATGCCTATGGTAATATCTTTAGGAGAAGGAGCATTTGCTCAATACTCTAGTGGGGGTAAGGGAGGCTTAATTGAATCTGTTTTCTTCCCTACAACTTTAAAAGAAATTGGAATAGATTGTTTTTATGGAAATGCATCCTTAAAGGAGGTAGATTTAAGTAGTGTTGAATCTATCCAGATGCAGGCTTTTGCTTATTGTACCTCTTTAGAAAAAGTAGTTTTGGGAGAAAAATTAAAGAATTTGTCTGAATCCATTTTCTTTGGATGTGAAAAATTAGTTGATATTAATCTGGAATATATTGAGGAGTTTGAAGCTGGATGCTTGCATCAAACTGCTGTACAAACCTTAAATATTCCTTCTGCTAAGGTGTTAAGAAGTAGAGCCTTTTATGGTATGACCTCAGTAACAAGTGTAAATGCCTTGAATGTGGAAGTTGTTGAGGGATATACTTTCTATGGCTGTTCTAGCTTAACAGACCTACTCCTACCTAAGGTACAATCTATTGGGGCTAATGCCTTCTATGCGACCAAGCTAAATGAATTTATGATTCCTGAAACCTTAAATACCGTTGAATATTTATCCTTTATGGGAATGCTAAATTTAGAGAGATTCTATGCCTTAGAGGGTACGGAAAAGAAAGAAGATATGAAATTTGAAAATGCTATAGTAGATAAAGGAGTTTTATATGTAAAGCTTCCTAGTATGGGCTATGTTTTATCCGCTTATCCATCTGCAAAGCAAGATAAGAATTTTATAGTAATGGAGGGTACTGAGCGTATTGAATATTATGCTTGTAGTGGAAACTCTTATTTAGAAACCTTAACCTTACCTTCTACCTTGAAAACTATAGGAAATTTTGGCTTCTATAATACACCTAATTTGAAAGAGGTTATTTTTAAATCTTATTTTGCTCCAACCTTAGAAGGAACGATGACCTTAGAAATTGCACCTAATCCAGAAACCTTCCCAAAGTTTGATGAATTGTATAAATATGATTATTATTTTAATGCAGCTGGTGTAATTTTAAGTCCTTTAAATTATCAAAATTTTGTTGGTACTGTTGGACAGGTTACGGGACTTGTTTATGTATATCCAGAAAATAGTGAAGGCTATGACACCTTGCTGTATAAAACATATTTTGATGATAAGGTAGATGAGAATGGAGTACGAATTACAAGTGGAAAAGCTATTGGAAAAAATGCCTATTGGTTTACAGAGCTTTGTAAGTATATTCCAACTACTATTACATGGAAGCATGCAGATCAAATTGGAGAAATAGAATTCTATTATAATTCTTTACTTGCTTCTTCAACAGAATTAACTGATGTTCAAGAAGCGGTATTAGCTAAATATTTAAAGGCGAAAGAGCAATTAAACGCCTCTATAGTGACAAGAAAACTAGAACAGCTATTTGATGTAGATAATTCTAAATATAGCTATGATCGCATTAGAGATGCATATAACGCTTATTCTAAATTGACAGAAGCAGAAAAAGTATTAGTCACAAATCAGGCTGTGCTTTATGAAAAAATATCTGCTTTAGAAGAAGAGTTAGATGAAGAAATAGATTTTTCTAAAGAATACGATTCCTATAAAAATGCTTATAAGACAGATGTGGAAGAAGCAAAACCTGCTTCTACCAATTGGATTGTAATAGTATGTTCTGTCTTAGGTGGAACTATGCTTATTGCGGCAGGAATCCTTGGCTTTATAATCTTACAAAAGAAAAGAAAGCAGAAAGAAAGGGAGTGATTTCTCTTGAAAAAAATAATATTTTTGTTGTCTATGTGCTTGTGCCTATGGCTATGCTCCTGTAAAGAAAAGACACAAAATTATAAGGATAAAGGGTATACATCTACAGTTATCTTTGACTTCAATGGTGGAATTTTTACAAATGCCGTTACGGATGTTAAGGATTCTATAAAATATGCATTTGAACCAGGTAGCTTTATTTGTGATCCAACCGATTTACCGAATTGTGTTTTAAAAAAGGAAGGCTTTGATTTCTTAGGTTGGTACAAGGATAAGGACTTAACTATTCCTTGGTACTTTGGAAAAGACAAGGTAATAGAGGATACAACCCTATATGCGAAATGGGGAGTTACCATCAAATATACCTATACTTTAACCTATGTGGATGAAGAAACTAAGGAAGAAAAAAGCTTATATACCTATCGTGTAGAAGCACAAGAAGAATTTGCAGATTTTCTCAATCAGGCAAATACGAGAGAAAATTATACTGCCTTTGGATTTTACCAGGATAAAGATTTGAAAAAACCTTGGAATGAGAAGTATAAGCATCCAGGTGGCGAGGAGAGTTTAGATATTAAGGTATATGTGAAATATATCAAGGGAGTTTATACTCTAGTATCTACTTACGAGGAATTGATTAAAGCTACGGGAAATATATACTTGCTCAATTCTATAGATTGTGGTGGTAATGCTTTAAAATTTGCTAGAGAATTTGATAAAGAATTAGAGGGAAATGGATATACCATAGGAAATTTTAAAATAGAGGCTGCAAATCGTCCAATTTTAAAATATTCTATTTTCTCTTCTTTACTGGATGGCGCTAAAATTAAGAATGTGATTTTCGACAATGCATTCATTGAAATTCCTACGAGAACTCTACGAGAGCTTAGAATCGCTGGTCTTGCAGGAGAAGCAACAGGAACTGTAACGATAGAAAATGTTAGGGTAACGAATGCAAAAATCATTGTTCCAGCAGGATTAATTATATCCTCTGGAGGAGCAATGTCCATCGAAACAGAAAAAGCAGTTTATGATTCTTCAAATGCAAATTTGATAATAAAGGATTTCAATTCATCTTATGTGGTAGAGGATTTAAGAGACTAAGGAGGAGTAAAAGATGAACTTTAAAAGATTGTTAATTGCAGCTATGGCTGCAACCTGTGGGATAAGCCTAGTTGCTTGTACTACAGATCAAAAGATTAGTAATGAAAGTACTAGATTGGTGCTTGCAACTCAAGAATTAGATGGTGTATTTAATCCATTTTATTCCACTTCAGCAACAGATAGTAATATTGTGGGAATGACACAAATTTCCATGCTAGGAAGTGATAAGAATGGTAAGGTTGCCTATGGAAATGATGAGCCTGTAATTGTATTAGATTATGCAGAGAAGGCTACAAAGGTTAATGGAAAGGATGCTACAACCTATCAATTTGTTTTGAAAAATGATGTTCGTTTTAGCAACAATAGTCCATTGACAATGAAGGATGTATTATTTAATTTTTATGAATATTTAGATCCCCTTTATTATGGTTCTGCCACTTTGTATTCTACAGATATTGTCGGTTTGAAGGAATATAGAACGCAAACTATAAATGAAGCTGCTCAAGATTCCTTTAATGAAAATTTTATGAATTTAGCTGATGATAGAGTTTTGCGTTTAACTGATATTGCTGAGATTGTTTGGGATAGCCATAAGGAAACTCTAAGCTATGATGATTTTAAAAAATATTTAAAGGAAGAAGCAGAGGCTTTTGGCGAGGAATATGAGACTGTCGTTGAGGATTTTGATAGAGCCTGTGAGATGTTTAAAAAAGAGTTAGAGGATGATTATACAAATAATATGGATTCTTATGATTCTATTAAATATACGGATCGTAATGGTAAGGAGGTTAGCCTATCTAATGATACAGAAGCTTTCCTTTATGCTGAGGGGTATATTCAATGGAATAAGGATGATTACAAGTTTGATTATTCTTATGGTGAGGATAGTAGCAAATGGAACCGAGAAAAGGCAATTGATATGGTATATAATACCGTAATTCCTAAGGATATCGTTTCTGTTATTAGCGCTTATCAAACTGCAACAAATTTAAGAGAATATTTTGCAAATCTAGAGAAGGATAAATATTTTAAGGAAACAGAACGCTCCTATAAAAATATTTCTGGAATTCGTTTTGCTAATCGTACAGAGGCTGTAACTGTGAATAATACAAGATATGAGACTCCAACCTATGCTTCTGATGGCTCTGTAAATTCCTCTAATGAGGTATTAGAAATTACCATTTATGGTGTCGATCCAAAGGCTATCTGGAATTTTGGAATTTCTATTGCACCTATGTATTACTATTCTTCTAAGGAATTGATAGATAAATTTGATTATGAAGAAAATTTTGGAGTAGAGTATTCTTCCCAAGCCTTCCAGGATGAGGTTATTAAAAATCAAAGTAAGATTGGACTTCCTGTAGGAGCTGGTGCTTATAAGGCTAGTACAAAATCTGGAGAATCCTCTAATGCAACAGGAGCTAGCTTTTATGAGCATAATGTTGTTTACTTTGAAAGAAACGATTACTTCCTTATGGGAAAGCCAAAAATTCGTTATATCAATTATCAGGTAATTTCAACCAATCAATTGATGAGTGCATTATATGCAAATCAAGTACATTTTATTGAACCATCCTGTAAGCAGGAAATCATAGATGATTTAAATGCTAATAAATCAAAGGGGTATGATTCCAATTATGTAATGACAAATGGATATGGTTATATTGGTATAAATGCTGCAAAAATTCCTGATGTTGCAGTAAGAAGAGCAATTATGCATGCTATAAACATTCAGCTTTGCTTAGATTATTATCCAGGCTATGCTTCTGCTATCTATCGTCCAATGACAAAGGCTAGCTGGGCTTATCCAGATAATCTTACAGATCAGTACTATAAGTTTGATGCAAGTGGAGAACAATCTGAAAAGCTAGTTAAGGAAGCTGGTTATGTTAAAAATAAGAATGGGGTATACACAAAGAATGGTCATACTTTAAAATATACATTTACCATTGCTGGAGATACAACAGATCATCCTGCATATTTAGCTTTAAAGCGTGCATCCGAAATACTTAATGCTCACGGATTTGATATTTCTATCTATCCAGATAACGATGCTTTAAAGAAATTAAATCAAGGAAGCTTGACAGTTTGGGCAGCAGCATGGAGTGCAGCAGTAGATCCTGATATGTATCAGGTATACCATATGGATTCCACTGCAACATCTACGACAAACTGGGGCTATAAGGCTATCAAAAATAATCGTAAGAAATATGATTATGAATATGGTAAGGTTGTTGAATTATCTGATTTGATTGATAAGGCACGTGAAACATTAGTTGAATCACAAAGAAAGGCAATTTATGCTCAGGCTTTAGATATAGTAATGGATTTGGCTGTCGAGCTTCCAACCTATCAAAGATCTGATTTATACGCTTATAATACTAAAATTATTGATGTGAATTCCATGACACCAAAGGAGGATATTACTCCTTACAATGGACCAATCAGTCGTATTTGGGAATTAAGCTTAAACGAAAATTAATTTAAAAAATTTTAAGGCATAAGGGGGTAGGCATATGCTGAAATATATTATAAAACGATTAGGACTATCCATCATTATTTTAGTTGGTGTTTCTATGATTATCTATTTCTTGGTTCGTTTAATGCCAACAGATTATCTGGAAAATAGCTTTTCAGCTCAGTTGGGTCAGGGAACCATCACTATGGAGCAAATCAATGATTTTAAAGCTCTATATGGTCTTGCAGATAATTCATTTTTAGGAATTCTAAAAGGGTATTTTGGATGGCTAGGAAATTTATTTAAAGGAGATTTAGGAACCTCTTTTATCTATAAAAAGGATGTTTCTAGCGTAATAGCAGAAAACATGTGGATATCCTTTGTAATAGCATTTATTGCAATGATTTTCCAGTTTTTGATCTCTATTCCTTTAGGTATTTCCTCTGCAACGCACCAATATTCTATTCGAGATTACACGGTTACTATTTTAGCGATGATAGGTATTTCCTTACCCTCTTATTTCTTTGCAGCATTATTAATTAAGGTATTTGCTTCGGATTTAGGATGGTTTCCAGTAAGCGGACTTGTAGATGCCTCTCAATCCTATGGCGATGGTTTTATAGACAATGTAAGATATTATTTAGATATGGCACATCATTTGGTTTTACCAATGGTAGTTCTTGTTGTTCTTTCTATCGGAGGCTTAATGCGCTATACGAGAACGAATATGCTAGATGTATTAAATGCTGATTATATTAGAACAGCAAGAGCTAAGGGCTTATCAGAAAAACGAGTGATTTATGTACATGCCTTTAGAAATACAATGATTCCCTTAGTAACCATGCTAGCAGGTATCTTACCATCCTTATTCGGTGGAGCTATGATTACAGAAGAGGTTTTTGCTATTGATGGTATTGGAAGACTAGCTTATAAGGCTTTACAGCAAGGAGATATTCCGTTTGTTATGGGATACAATATGTTTTTAGCTATATTGACAGTAATTGGAACCTTACTATCAGACCTAATGTATGCAGTAGTAGATCCAAGAGTTAAGTTAGGAAAGTAGGTGAGGCAGATGGAAAAAGAAGTTGTTGAAGAGATAAAGGAAACTGAGGACAATCAAGAAGTACAATATAAAGAAATGTCCCCACTTCGTCTAGTATTTCGAAGATTTTTCCGCTCTAAGCTATCTATTGTTGGTGTTGCAATGCTTGTATTTTTATTTGCCTTTTCCTTTTTAGGACCTGTTTTGCTTCATGCTTGTGGGTATCAATGGGGTGAAATTACTACAGATGAAACCCTATCCTTAGTAGAGGTTGTGGATTACATTAGCTTTGAGGGACCCAATGGTGAAACCATTTGGACGTATCAAATTATAGAACAAACAGTGTATACAAATATTAAGGATGCTCCAAGTAGTTCACATTTTTTAGGAACAGACGAGAAAGGAATGGATGTATTCATTCGCTTGATGTATGGAGGAAGGATTTCATTAACCCTAGGCTTTGTAGTCGTTATATTAGAAACTCTATTAGGCGTAGTATTAGGTGGTATTGCTGGGTATTTCGGAAAATGGGTGGATCAGGTAATTATGCGTATTGTTGATATCTTTAATTGTATTCCAACCCTTCCAATCTTATTGATAGCTAGTGCAGTTTTAAAATCCTGGGAAATAGATCCTAAGGTTCGCATTTATTATTTAATGGTTATTTTAACAATCTTTGGCTGGAGTGGTACTGCGCGTATGGTTAGAGGACAAATTCTTTCCTTACGTGAACAGGAATTTATGGTTGCTACTGAGGTTATGGGATTACCAATTCGTAAAAGAATATTTAAGCACTTAATTCCTAATGTTATGCCACAGCTTATCGTTTCCATGACTTTAGGATTAGGAAGTATTATTTTATATGAGTCAACCTTGAGTTATTTAAATCTAGGTATTCCAATTCCATATGCTGCTTGGGGAACTATGATTTCATCAGCTAATGATCCAACGGTTCTTGCTAATTATCCATTCTTATGGATTCCTGCTGGATTTTTAATAGTAGTTGCAGTTTTAGGCTTTAATTTCGTGGGAGACGGCTTAAGAGATGCCATGGATCCTAAGATGAAGAGGTAAGAGTATGAAGAAGTTATTCAAGTTTAAAAAAGAAAAGAATACGCATACGCTTTCTTATAAGGAAAGTAGAGCCATTATAAAAAGTAATTTTAAGATTACAAAGGAATATGAAAAGAAAAAAAAGGCAAAGGTTTCTAAAGAGGCTTATACCACAACAATGAAAGATTCTCAAAATGCTTTAGAGATTGACAACCTACACACCTATTTTTTTACTGATAATGGTGTAGTAAAATCAGTTAACGGAATTTCTTTTGATGTTCCTAAAAATAAAATTGTTGGCTTAGTAGGAGAATCAGGCTGTGGTAAAAGTGTTACAAGTCTTTCTATTATGCAATTGGTCCAAGCTCCTCAAGGACAAATCGTAGAAGGAGAAATTAGGTTCAATATTGATCAGGAGGATAAGGACGGAAATGCACTTGCCTATAATATTGCAGCTATGCCTACAAAGGAAATGTATCATATTCGTGGTAAAGATATAACAATGATCTTTCAAGAGCCTATGACCTCTTTAAATCCTGTTTTTACCATTGGATATCAGCTAGATGAGGTTGTGCTTTTGCATAATGCCGAAATGAAAAAAGCGAAAAAAGAACAGGCTAAGGAGCATTCTATTGAAATGCTTAAATTAGTAGGAATTCCCATGCCTGAGGAGGTTTATAAAAGATATCCTCATCAATTATCTGGTGGTATGAGACAAAGAGTTATGATTGCAATGGCATTAGCGGTAAATCCCAAGCTTATTATAGCAGATGAGCCAACCACAGCATTAGATGTAACAATACAAGCTCAAATCTTAGATTTATTAAAGAATATTCAGAAAAAAACACAGGCCTCTATTGTTCTCATCACTCATGATTTAGGTGTGATTGCTGAAATGGTAGATTATGTTGTAGTCATGTATGCAGGAAGAATTATAGAAAAGGGAACTGTGGAAGAAATATTTGCCAATCCTCTTCATCCTTATACTAAGGGCTTACAAAAATCAAAACCATTGGTAACCTCTAATACGGAAGAACCGTTATATAGTATTCCTGGAAATGTTCCTAACCCAATTAATATGCCAAATCATTGTTTTTTTAAAGACCGTTGTGGAGAATGCAAGGAAAAATGTGGATGGTATTATCCAGAAGAAATAAAGGTGACAAAAACACATAGTGTATATTGTCATCTGTATGAGGAGGAATTAAAAAATGAATGAAACATTAGAAATTCAAAATCCTTCCCTTATACAAGACTTGATTCTTTCTGGCAAGGATTTTAAAAAAGAATTTACAAAAGTTGAAGATGTTCCCTATTTTGATTGTTCCTATCAAAGATTTTTAGGTAAATATATTGCTGAGGATGATACAGTATTAATTATTTATGCAGAAGGAATTCGCTATCAAGAAAAATTGATACATCCAGAATTTATTGAAGACAAGCTTATCTTTAAGCTAGGTACGAAGAAGTACACAATAGAAGAAATAGATTATATTTTAAAGGTAGAAAACTTAAAGCAGTACTTCCCAATTGCTACAAACTTTTTTGGAAAACCCATAAGATTTGTTCATGCTGTTGATGGAGTTTCCTTTAAATTAGAAAAGGGAAAAACAATCGGTGTCGTTGGAGAATCAGGCTGTGGAAAGACAACATTAGGAAGAACGATATTAAAGCTATATAAAAAAACTGCAGGTGATATATTTTTTGAGGGAAAAGATGTTAGCCAAGTAAAGGGGAAAAATCTAAGAAAGCTTCGCTGTGATATGCAGTTAATTTTCCAAGATCCATATTCTTCTTTATCTCCTAAGATGACGATAGGTGCAATTATTTCAGAAGCCGTTCGTGCACATCACATTGTACCTAAGGAGGATGTAAGAGAATATACCTTCCAAATTATGGAAAAATGTGGACTGCAGCGACACTATTATGATAGATATCCTCATGAATTCTCTGGAGGACAGCGTCAAAGAATTTGTATTGCTAGAGCTCTTGCTGTAAAGCCAAAGCTTGTAGTCTGTGATGAACCAGTAAGTGCATTAGATGTTTCTATTCAGGCGCAAATCATAAATCTTCTTAAAAAATTACAAAAGGAATCTAATTTAACCTATATCTTCATATCTCATGATCTTTCTGTTGTAAAATATATTTCTGATACAATTGCAGTAATGTATTTAGGTTCATTAGTTGAAATTGGAAGTAAAAAGGATATCTTTGCTACTCCACTTCATCCTTATACAGAGGCATTATTTTCAGCAGTTCCTATTCCTGATCCGACAGTGAAAATGAAGCGTATCATTTTAGAAGGAGATTTACCTTCTCCTGCGAATCCACCAAAGGGATGTAAGTTTCATACGAGATGTAGTCGCTGTATGGAGATATGTAAGGAAAAAACACCGCAGCTTAAGCAAATGGATGATGGACATTATGTAGCATGCCATTTATATCAGGAGCAAGTGGATGAAACAAAAGAAGAAAAAGATAATTTATAAAGAGGATGATGGAAGAACTCTCTATCCTATGAATGGGGTATATGCACAACAGGAGCATAAAAAAGAAGAGTCCTTAGATATTAATAAAAAAGAAAAAAAGGCAATGCGCAGAGCACTTTTTCAGATTATGCTACCTAGACTAATCTGTGTTCTTATCGGCTTTGGTATCTGCTTTTTAATCCTATATTTTTGGTTGAAATGACGGAGGGATAAAAGTGAAAAAAATTATAGTATTCTTCTTCACAGTGTTTGTTTTATTAATGGCAACAGGTTGTGAAGAAAAGCAAAATCCTAAAAAGGAATATAAAATAGAGTATAGTGATAAATTGACAGTAGAGGTTGGTCAAAATTTTAATCCAAGAGATTATTTTACCATTTTAGATGGGGAAACGGCAATTGATAAGGCAGATGTTAATTTGGCTATAATTTCTGGCAGTACAAACACTAAGGGAGAAATCAAATATAAAATTACTTATGATGGAACATCCTTTGAATTAGTATTAACTGTGGTCGATAAAAAGACAGATCAGCCTATTGTTGATGAAAAGGATCCTTTGCTCATCTCTTTAGAAAATGCTCTAAAAAAGGACTATACCAAGGTTACCTTCCAAATGGATCAAGCATTTACAGGAACGATTACAAGTGGAGATGGCACAGAAGTAGAAAGTGATTTTGAGATTCATGAAACAAACTATATAGAGGGAGATACATATCATATAGTTTATGAGGATACAGAAAATAAGAATATGGAGTTCTATGTTGATAAGCAATCTGAATATGTTTTCTTATATCGTAAAAGTGGAAGCACTTGGAGTAATACACCCTTAACTTATCAGCAATGGGAGGCTAAGGATTACAACAATGAATATGTATATGCAGATTATTTTGAAAAATTTGTTACCCCACAAAGCTTCTCTTTACAAACGAGTGAATTTGAGGTCAAAGATGGTAAGCTAGAATGTATTCCTACAAGAGTAGATTTAGTTGGACAGAAAATATTTAATTTATCAGATGATAATGCAGTATTTACTTCTGTAATCCTTAAGCTAGAAGGAGATACTCTTAAAGAAATTGTAGGAACCTATGATTCTGCAGATGATTATGGTAATTTCAGTTGTGTTATTAAGTACAGCTATAGTGGTCTTGGGACAACAACTGTAGATTTACCTGATGTAGCTCCTGATTATGTCAAGGTGCCAGAGCATATTGATCCAAATTTAGCAGCCCCATTAAATGATTTACAAAAACAAACCTTAAATAAGGCCTTGAGTACGCCTTATACAAATTATGAATTTGAATATAATTATAACGAAAAGGATGGATATTCTGTTATTCACGAGAAGGATTCTGTTAATGGCTATAGTTATTTAATTCATCAAACAGTAAGTGGATACCAAAATAACACCTTCAACTATTACTTTGATATTGAAGATTTAAATAATAATCGTAAATACTATATATATGAGGTTGACGAGAACAAGAGATATGTAAAAACAGAGCTGACAACCCAACAGGAAATTATAAATTATATGCCTCTTGCAGTTTCGCCATCCAAGCTTTCCTTATCTGTAACTTCCTTTGGTATGGTAGGAGATAAATATGTTTGTACTCCTACAGGATTAAAAACAGAAACAAAGAATTTCACCAATTTGCAATCAGCAAATTTAATTAGCCTTGTCCTTACCTTAGATAAAGAAGGAAAAGTAGAAAGAATAGATTTAATTACAAAGGTAGATGCAGCATCAGGAACCTATTATATAGAGGAATCCTATATATATTCTAAGATTGATGAAGCTGTTGTAGAAATTCCTTTAGATCAAGCTTCAGTTTTAACAACAATGACGACAGAACAACAAAATACATTAAATCAAGCCTTCAAGAATTCTTACAGCAATGTAACCATTTATGATGAATATAGCGGATCAACCTTCTACTTTGCAGATGAAAAGGTGAAAACGACAGTATATCAAGATTATACACTGATTACAGACTATTATAAAATAGAGAATGGTAAGTATTTTGAATTAAAGGATGGCACCTATGTAGAAATACCATTTCATAGTGATAACAAGGAAGAGGTAAGCTTTAATTATTATTTACCTGTACTTGATTTCTCTAAGGTTAATCTAACTAAGGTTTCCTATGATACCTTCCATAATTCCTTCTATATTTCAGTAAAGGATCTTTCTATAAAGGAGTTTGCTTTCTATTATGATATTGAAGAAATGTTAGGAGTAACTTTTACAGGTATAGAATTCATTTTAGATGAATCAGGGAAAATAGAGCGTATCAACTTTGAATCTAAAGATACAGAGGGTACATATTATGTTGGCCTTGGATTAGTTTATTCTGATTATGGTATGACAATAGTTGAATAGGAATAAGGGAAATCGAAAGATTTCCTTCAGACTGTTGACAAAGAAAAAAGTCAACAGTCTTTTTTTGACTCAAAAGTTATACAGTGGAAAAGTAAAACTACCAAAAGGAGGTAAAAAATGGTATAATATAGATATAGAAATGAGTGATAAAAATGATGACCAAAAAAGAAAATATAGGGAAGTTCAATATGATATTTTCAACTCTAGAAGAGCTAGTTCCCCAAGACCATAAAATTA
>Ga0209064_1001440_pt1 | contig 36395 bp, 33 predicted proteins | sample Inofromicrocosms_FD_187498 | JGI IMG/M metagenome (GOLD analysis project Ga0209064, IMG submission 187498) | Mouse cecum microbial communities from Vienna, Austria - Inoculum for glucosamine and mucus D2O microcosms (SPAdes) (version 2) | ecosystem: Host-associated > Mammals > Digestive system >... | reverse complement strand
ATTTCACTCGGCCTTTTCAGCCGTCCCGGAGTCTCACCCCCGAAAGCGAGTGCAAAGTTACTGCCTCTTTTTGAATCCTCCAAATATTTTGCCGAAAAAATGTGTTTTTCAGCATGATTTTAACTTTTGTTCACAATTTGGCAATTATGAATGGAGAACGCATAATGCATAATTTTTAGCATAGAGGGCTGTAGAAGAGGCCATTAATATGAAATAATGCCTGACGGTCTCACTAAAGCTCGACACTTGAAAAAAAATCATACTTTTTGCTTGGAGACAGGGAGAGGCACTACTACTTATCAGCTCAGGCGCTCACTTGGACCGGGATGCCGGTTGCCGCAGAGATGCGGTCGCCGATTTGGATTAGTTCGTCCTTAGATATCTTTTTAAGATTAACCTCGGGAGTAGGACGGTCGATAGTATATATCATAATCTCTCGTGGAGCAATTCGGCTGTATGCTTCGATGAGGGCATCGATTTCGGCATCGGTGGTATTATCGATAATCTGTCCGTCGTGTTCGCCACGGCACATCATAGTCTGAATGATTCCCTGATTGCCAAACGAAGCAAGACATTCGATAGTCTTATCAATATCGTAGCCCGGATTAGGTCGGTCGATAGCCTCGACAGTCTCAGCAATTGCGCTGTCGAGTTTCATAATATTATTATCGACCTTGCGCAGAGCGGCAGCTACAGACGGGCGGGCAATACGAGTGGCATTAGTGAGCACACTAATCTTTACATCGGGAAAGTATTTATCGCGCAAGGCGATTGTATCATATATAATATCGTCGAAATCGGGATGCAGGGTTGGCTCGCCGTTACCAGAAAATGTAATAACATCGAGCGGTTGGCCCAGGGCTTTCATGTCGGCAAGCTTAGCATCGAGGTCGGTAAACACTTTTTGTCGCGAGGGCAGCCCGGTAGAGCCGGGACCCTGGGCATTGTATCCGGCCTCGCAATAAAGGCAGTCGAAAGAGCAAATTTTGCCGTCGTTGGGCATGAGGTTAACGCCCAAAGAAGAACCGAGCCTGCGAGAATGTATCGGTCCGAATATAGTAGAATGAAATAAAACGGTCTGCATAGTGAAAAATTGCGAGTTACTGACGAGGAGTAAATAGTCGTGAGAGGAGTCCGATCAGGAGTCCTGTGACCAGAATGGCAAAGAATACAACAGCGACATCGACCCATTCGAGCCTGACAGGATATACATCAATAGTGAGCGCCGAGGGGTCAGCAGCGAGTTTTACAATGCCGCCGTACTGCTGCAGCAGCGACAAGGCTATACCAAACACGAGACCCACGATGCCACCGACAGCCGTGATGAGCCACCCCTCGGCCACGAAAATCGCCCTTGTCATAGACAGAGGCGCACCGAGTGCACGCATCGTGGCCATATCGGAACGTTTTTCGATCACCATAAGGCTGAGAGTCGACACAATATTAAATGCCGCCACGAGCAAAATGAACACGAGCATCAGGAAAGTGACCCATTTTTCGACTGAAATCATCCTGAACGTGTCGGCCTGCTGCTCTATACGGCCTTGCACGAGGTATTGAGGGAAATCGCGGGCAAGAGACTCGGCAAGTTGATCGGGCGAAACCCCGCGAGCCGCCTTGACCTCGACCGCCGACCCCTCCCCTGCCCTGTAATCAAGCAATTGACGGGCGCAAGAAAGAGGTATAAACACGAAATCGGCATCATACTCAGGCTGGTCGATCTGCACAACGCCGGTCATGGCAACCTGTAGAGAACGATATGCCGCCGCAGGATTTGCAGGATTGATACGACCTTTACGCTTTGGCACATAAATCATCCCGGCAGCATATGGCGAGGGCCTTAGCCCCAGATTAACAGCCACACCTACAGCCGCCTGCATACCGGCAATACTGTCGGGCATACTGTTGAAGTCGGCATAAACACCGTCGATAATTACGGCATCGATATCAGTGACGCGCCTAACCTTGGCCGGGTCGAGCCCACGGAACACCACCGGCATCTGATAATCACCGGCAAGGAGCAAAGCCCTTTCCTGTAAAATAACAGCAGCAGCCTCTACATCGGGGCGCTGCTCGAGCACAGCAGCCAAAGAATCGGCACAATCAATCACCTTGCCTTGGCGAGGCGAAATCTTCACCTCAGGGTCGATAGCAGCTAAATGACTGTGGGCCAAGTCGGTAAAACCATTAAACACCGACAATACCACTATAATAGCCATAGTCGCCACCGCCACGCCGGCCATAGAAATGACAGCGATAACGTTGACGACACGGTGCGACTTTTTGGCAAAAAGATAGCGCAGGGCTATACGAAGGGCAAGCATCGGCTACTTATCGAGCAGCTTGTCGATATTCTCGATATAATCGAGTGAATCGTCGAGATAGAACTGCAGCTCGGGCACTTTGCGCAACTGGAATCGCACTTTCTGTGCGAGTTCGTAGCGCACAGTCTTAGCCGAAGCCTCGATATTAACTATCATTTCAGGCGCTTTCTCCGAGGGGAAAATCGACAGGTATGCCTTTGCCACCGACAAATCGGGTGAAACACGCACAGTGCTTACCGACACGATAACGCCATGAGTTTTAGCCGTCTGCTGACGGAATATTTCGCTAAGCTCTTTCTGGAGCAGTCGCGATATTTTTGCTTGACGAGTTGATTCCATGATTTATTTTCAAAAAAACCTTATCTAATTCCTATATAATAAGGTATATATTTATTAAATGCTTTATATATTAACGAACGCGAGAGGTGCAATGTTTAAAAAACATCCCTGCCGCACGGCGGTTGTGATTATTTGAATTCGTCGGCTGCTTGGCGTATTGCCATGTAGAGAGCGCGGTGGGCGTCGGTCAGTTCGACATGGCGGCGAGCCATAACTCGAGCAGCTATCTCGAAGAATTTATCCATCGACACATCGGTATAACCGGCCGTAGACCCTTCGCAGAACGAGGGAACGAAATTGCGCGGGAAGCCGGAGCCGTGGATATTGACACCGACACCGATGACGGTGGCAGTGTTGAACATCGTATTGATACCGGCCTTAGAATGGTCGCCCATAATCAAGCCGCAGAATTGCAGGCCAGTGCGTAGGAATCGGCGTTGGGGATAGTTCCAGAGGCGTATGGGAGTGTAGTCGTTTTTGAGGTTGGAGGCCACCGCACCTGCGCCGAGGTTGCACCATGAACCAATAACGGCATTTCCAAGGAAGCCGTCGTGAGCCTTGTTCGAATAATCGTGCATCACCACATTGTTGAGTTCGCCGCCGACCTTGCAGAATCGGCCAATGGTAGTGCCGGGGTACATCTTAGTGCCCATATTCACGGTTGCATGTTCGCACAGGGCAATCGGACCGCGCAACATAGAGCCCTCCATTACCGTTGCATCCTTACCTATATATATAGGGCCATCCGAAGTATTTAAGAACACGCCTTCGACCCAAGCGCCTTCTTCGATAAAAATCTTCGACGGGTCACCTATAATAGTATTTGTAGCGCTGACAGGCTGCGACACCCTGCCGGCAGTGATGCGGTCGAAATCGGCCACAATAGCCTCGCTATTGAGCAAGAAGATATCATATAGCCGGTTTACAGCCTTATAGTCAGCGCCATACACCACATCGGTCTCGGCATTGCCACGATATGCAATCGGCATACCCTTTGCATCGACCAATCTCTGACCGGGAGCGAGGGCGCTTACGGCAGCTACTATCTCGCTGCAGGGCAGTACATTGGGGGCAATAACGAGAGCTTCGGCATCGTCGAGGACCTCGCATGGGGGCATGCCATAGAAATCGCAAAGATAATCAACCGAGGGCTTGATATAATAATTGCCGGGCAATGCGGCCTGCCATTTCTCGCCGAGAGTATCCAAACCGAGCCGGATATGGGCCGGGGTACGGGTGTAGGTAAGGGGCAAAAGCTCTTGCTGAACACCCCTGATATCGTGGAGTATAATATTTTGCATAATTATCAATTAAGTAACTATTAAAAATCAGTTTATACAAAAAAAAAATGCAATGCAACTCGATGATTCTGCGAGTAAGCTATTAGGGCAAACTTTTGTGCAAAGTTACAATTTTTAGACTAAAAAACGACACACATAGGCAACAAATGCGCCAAAGTAGTCACAATATAGTTAATTTGTGTTAACATCTGCGCAAATTGTCAAAATAATAATTATTTTTGCGACAAGTATACAGGCTAATTCGCAAAAGCATTGACATAAGACTATCAATAGACTATCAATCAATCACAGTTTAATATGAAAAAACTTTTTACTCTACTATTAGTCGCGCTCGTCGGCTTACTACCGGCTGTAGCGGAGACAGCGGTGTTCGACTTCGAAGACCTGACCACCCTCGACCCGACACCTAATCCTAACAAAAACGGCGGTCCCGGCCAACCGACATTCATCAATGCCAACGGCACATACGCTGCAGGTTCTGCAAGCCTTACAATATATGAGCAGTGGAACACCGCAAAATTCCAAAAGCAAAGTGGAAAAACCTGGCTGAATGCCTACTCGAACTCTACATACACCTTCACTCCTGCAGAAGGATACAAGATAACCAAAATCACTGCTACCCCCTATAGCGGATATGAGAACTACATCTCTAATGTAACCTTGTCGAACGGAGAGGGAACACTGAGCAATGGTGTCTACACAGCACCTGAAGGTGGTGTAGAGACAGTAGAACTCAAAATCACAACAACATTCAGATTAGCCAATTTTACCGTTGAACTCAGCAAAGCCGGTGGCGACGTGGTAGTAGAAGAAGTTGAATCAACATTCAACTTCCAGGATTACGCTTCACTCGATCCGGAACCAAGCACCATGGGTACAGTCAACATCCCCAACGGACGTTTTACAACCCCTCAGTATAAAGCTAATGGTTATTCAAGCACCTACAACGGTGTAACACTTACCTTGTCGGGCAGCTCAGACACACGCCTTTATTTCGACAAAAGCACACCACATCTCTACCTTTTCGCTACCTCCGGCAGCAACACCAGTGACATCAACCTCAAAGCACAGTCCGGCTATAGCATACAGTCGGTAGTCTTTACGCTCAATGACAATTACTCTCGCACCTACGTACAAACCGGCGACAACTGCAAAGGTACCTACGACTCAAGCACAGGCACCTACACCGCAGCCGAAGGTGGAGAGACTGATATCACATTCAGCGCAAAGAACAACGCTAAATTCTATAACATCTTGATCAAACTGCTCAAGACCAGCGGCGGCGACGAGCCCGAAATCCACACACCTTCTGCATTGAGCTACGTACTATCGGGCGCGGAAGCAGTAGCCATGGACAAGTTCGCAGCCAAGAACATAGAAATCACAGCCGGAGCCACCCTGTCATTTATCGATAGCGACGGCTATGCCTATGGCGCTGCCGAAGCCAACGAGCTTCTCGCCAACAGCACAGCTACCGCCCTTACCGAGTACGCTCCTGCCAACGCAGCCGATGTAAAGGCCTTCAAAATTGCAGAATCAGGCATTTACAACATCACCACATCATTCCGAAACGGCACAAACACAGTCACCCTGGTCAAAGTAGCCGACCCCCTCATCAACGATTTGGGCCAGAGCGTTGCCACCTTTAACTGGTCGCTCCCCGAGAGCCTCAATCCCGCATCAGAGATTGGCACATTCTATAGAAAGACATTTACCGCCAACGGCATCAGCGCAGAGTTTGACCCCGGCATGGCACCATCTGATGCCCGTTTTGTAGCGCTATCAAATGGCAAGACCGTACTCCGCCTCTACAGCCAGTATTCAATCACACTTACCGCACCTGCAGGCAAGGTGATATACAATGTAAAAATTAGCGGCGAATCAATAAACTCAAGCAACACAAGCATAGAGAATGCCTCTATAAGCTCGAACGGCGGAGTCTATACTATCATTCCCGACTATGAGACCAATACCTGCGTCATCAAGATTTTGAACCAGGTTGAATTCTCCTACATGACTGTTACCTATGCAGATGCCTACGCGCCCGAAGAACTGTATTATGTAACCAACAACGGCGATACATTTACAGCGATGACAGTAGACGAAAGCAACAGCAAGATCTTTGTTGCCAAAGAAGCACAAATCGGCGAATGGGGCAAGAAAGGCACCCTCAAATTTAGCGAGGCCGGAGCATCATACCTGCTCTCGATGAGCTACTCGTGCGGCGCACCTGCCGAAGGCACTACAGCCGAAGAGGGCAAAGAGATGACCATGGTAGGCGCAGAAGAACTCGACGAATCGGCATGGTACAGCTACTCGGTAGAACCAGGTATCTACACTATCACCGTATCGTTTGTTACCGGCGCACCCGTGATGACTCTTACAAAGACCGGCGACATCAAGCAGCCCAAACCCACCACGATGTATGCAATCGCCAGCGGATTCGAAGAACCCCTCGAGCTGCACCTGATGGGCAACAGCTTCCTTGCCAACGATGTAACCTTAGGCACCGCCATGGGTCAGAGCATCACAATCTACTTTGCCGAGAGCGAAGACATAGCCGACGGCCGCACATACGGCGCAGCAGAGGCTGACGCAGCCTACAATTTCGAAGAATGGTACAATGCCATGACCGAATTTGCCGTAGGAGCAAGCACCAACCGATTCACCATCCCCTCGGGCATCTACAATATCGATATCAACATCGAAAACGACCAGTTTATGCTTCGCATGTCGAAACAAGGCGAACTGATGCCCGCTGCCCTCAGCATCTACAACGGTGAAGAACTCACCGCCATGACAGCCGACACCGATGCCAAGACCTTTACCGTAGCTGACTACAACATCGGCGAATGGGGCAAGCCCGGCACCATCAAATTTACAACAGCGTTTATCGACATGATGTTTGGCGACGCTTATGCCTGCGGCGCTGAAACAGAAGGCGCAATCGCCGAGGCCGGACAGGAATACACCATGACCGGCAAGGACAAGATGCCCATTGACGAATGGTATGCTTACACCGTAGCCGAAGGCATCTACACCGTGACAGTATCATTTGCAACAGGCAAGCCTGTTATGACCCTCACCAAGACTGCCGACTTCGACCAGCCCAAGCCCACAACAATGTATGTTGTAAGCGACGGCCTTGAAGCACCTGTAGAACTTACCCTTATGGGCAACAGCTTCCTCTCGGGCGATGACATCCCCCTTGGCACAACACCCGACGCGACCGTGACAGTATACTTCGCAGAAAACGCAGATACCGCCACCGGCCGTACCTGGGGCGCAGCAACTGCCGACGAACCCTACGACTTCACCAAGTGGACTGTAGACCTGACCGAGGCAGCAGCCGGAACCGAGGCTAATGTATTTACCCTCCCCGCAGCAATCTACAAGTTCGACGTCAACATCGAAAACGACACCCTCAAGGTTCGCATCAGCAAACAGGGCGAGCTTAGCGGTCTCGAGAATATCGAGGCAGCCGAAGCCGATGTAGAATACTACAACCTGCAGGGCGTACGCGTAGCCAACCCGACCACCGGTATTTACATCCGCGTACAGGGCAGCAAAGCTACCAAGGTTTCGATCCGATAATCACATAGAGTTTCAATAGCAAACGGTGCAGGCCACGGTCTGCACCGTTTTTTTTGTGTGCGCCTTGTTGAAAACGCAGGAACAAATCGAGGATGAACAATGTTATAAAGGAGATGCAGAACCGAGCATCGGCAAATAACAAAACGTTTCATCTAAAGTTTTATTTATGGACTGGCTACTCGAAACATTCCGCAACAATCCGTCCATACCTATCTTCCTTACAATAGGCGTAGGCTTCTGGATCGGCAAACTGAAATACAAAACCTTCTCGCTCGGCACGGTAACATCGGTATTGCTCGTGGGCGTGCTTGTAGGCCAAATGAACATACCGATACCCGGACCGGTAAAGTCGGTGTTCTTTTTATTGTTCCTCTTTGCGATTGGCTACAGCGTAGGCCCCCAGTTCTTCAGGGCACTCAAAGGCACCGGTATAAAACAGGTGATTTTCGCGGCGCTGATGTGCGTGCTGTGCTTTGCCGTGACCGTTGGCGTGGCCTTCTGCTTCGGCTATAACGCAGGCGAGGCTGTAGGCCTGTTTGCAGGGTCACAGACAATCTCGGCGGTAATCGGCGTTGGCGACGACACTATCCGCAACCTGTCGGCATCGGCATCGGACAAACAAAACTGGATGGACCTGATACCGGTATGCTACGCCGTGACATATATCTTCGGCACTATCGGCTCGGCTTACATACTTAGTATTATCGGCCCGGCGATGCTCGGCGGTATCAAGAAGGTGAAAGCGCAGACGGCAGAGCTTGAGAAATCGATGAACGACTCATCCGTCACCACCGACCCGGCGTATATCAATGCGCTTCGCCCGGTGGTATTCCGCGCCTACAAGGCCGACGGCGAATTTTTCGACAGTCCTCGCAGCATTGACGAAATACAACAGCATATCAAGGATTTAGGCCGACGCATCTATGTAGACCGCGTACGGCAGAACGGCACCATTATCGACGACCCGGCTGGCAGCGTGACGATTTCGAAAGGCGACGAGATAGTACTGAGCGGACGTCGTGAATTCGTGATTCAGGACGAATCGTGGGTAGGCCCCGAAGTGGCCGACAGCGAACTGCTGAGCTTCAATGTAGAGAAGATACCGGTGATGATCGCCAACAAGAAGTGCGACGGCATCACCGTAGACGGGCTCCGCTCCATGCCCGAGATGCGAGGAGTGGCTATCGCCCGCATCACCGCCGCCGGACAGTCGGTGCCCGTCCTGGCCAAGACCAAACTCTACCGAGGCGATATCGTGACCATTGCAGGCCTGCAGCGCGAAGTGGATGCAGCCGCAAAGGCAATCGGCTATGCCGACCGTCCCAGTAAGAGCACCGACCTTGTATTTGTAGGTCTTGGCATCTTTATCGGTGCCCTTATCGGCGCTATCACTATCCACCTTGGCGGCATACCGGTGAGCCTGTCGACCTCGGGCGGAGCACTTATCGCAGGCCTTATATTCGGCTGGCTGCGCTCCAAGCACCCGACATTCGGCGGCATTCCCGATTCATCGGTATGGCTGCTCAATAATCTTGGCCTGAATATGTTTATCGCCGTTATCGGTATTACCTCGGCCCCGAGCTTTGTAAGCGGTCTGAAGGAAGTAGGCTGGATGCTCTTCGTAGCAGGTATATTATCTACTACCCTTCCATTGATAATCGGCGTATGGGTCGGCGACAAAATCTTCAAATTCCACCCTGCAGTCAACCTTGGATGCTGCGCCGGGTCGCGCGTGACCACAGCCTCGCTCGGCGCTATCCAGGAATCGCTCAACTCGTCGGTACCGGCATTGGGATATACTATCACCTACGCAATCGGCAACACCTTGCTCATACTAATGGGCGTGGCCATAACGCTGATTTGCTCATAGCCGCCCGAACCATCGATACCGGAAAACGGTTTTACCATATAGAATATAAGCAACTTCAATAATACTACTATAAGAACTATTCAAGTATATGAGCCCTTCAGACAACCCCCTCAATCGCGACTACGAGAAACGGCTGAGCCGGATGAGCCCGTTCGAAATCAAGAATGAACTTATCAGTCTCGCCCGGGAAGACGCCCGTACCTCGAGCGCAACATATCTAAACGCCGGTCGCGGCAACCCCAACTGGATTTGCGCCGATGCCCGCGAAGCATTTCTCCACTTAGGCGAGTTTGCCCTGAGTGAATGCCGCCTTGTACACAACGAAGCTCCCGGCATAGCCGGATGCCCCTCGAAAAAGGGCATCGCCGACAGATTCGAAGCTTTCCTTGCCAAACACGATACCGACGAGGGCGGCAAGCTGCTCAACAAGGCCTACCGATATATGGTAGACCAATTAGGCGCTGATCGCGACGAGCTTGCCCTCGAATGGGCCGACGGCTTTATCGGCGACCACTACCCCACCCCGCCGCGCATCCTCAAATATACCGAGATGGCTGTGCGACCATACATCGCCCAGGAAATGGGGCACAGGGCCGAAGGCGGCGGCAAGGACTACGACCTATTTGCTGTGGAAGGCGGCACCGCGGGCATGTGCTATGTTTTCGACTCGTTGCAGGCCAACCACCTGGTAAAGAAAGGTGATAAAATCGCCCTTATGGCTCCTCTGTTTACACCATATATCGAAATTCCGGAACTCGACAGATTCGACTTCGATGTTGTGACCGTGAGCGCCAACAAGGTAGAGTCCGACGGCTACCACTACTGGCAGTACCCCGACTCGGAACTCGATAAACTTCGCGACCCTAAGGTGAAACTGGTATGCCTTATCAACCCGTCGAACCCGCCCAGCTACCGACTGAGCGATCACGACCTCGACCGCTTTGTAGATATCGTGAAAAAAGACAACCCCAACCTGCTGGTTGTCACCGACGATGTTTACGGCACCTTTGCCACCGACTTCAAGTCGTTGCTCTACACATTGCCTTACAATACGATGTGTGTATATTCGTTCTCGAAATACTTCGGAGCCACCGGTTGGCGACTATCGGTAATTGCGGTGAACAAAAACAACATCATGGACAAGATGATTGCCGACCTTCCGACGGCCGAACGCGCCGACCTCGACAAACGCTACGGCTCGCTGAGCCTCGATGTGAGCAAGTTGTCGTTTATCGACCGCATGGTTGCCGACAGCCGCGACGTTGCCCTCAACCACACCGCGGGCCTCTCGACACCTCAGCAGATACAGATGAGCCTCTTTGCCTTGAAGTGCCTGCTCGATCCGGATGATGTGTACAAACGCAAGATGCAGGCCATGATTCACGACCGCCTGCAGGCGCTATGGGAAAACACCGGTTTCACGGTACTTCCCGACCCGCTCCGCGTGGGTTACTATTCGGAAATCGATATGATGGTATGGGCCAAGAAACTCTATGGCGACGACTTCGCCGCCTGGCTGCCAACGGCGCACGAACCGCTCGACGTGACCATGCGCCTTGCTGTAGAAAAGGGCATCGTGGTGCTCAACGGCTCGGGCTTCGACGGCCCCGACTGGTCGATTCGCACCTCGGAGGCCAACCTCGACCGCGAGGCATACGTGACTATAGGTCAGAAAATCCGCGATATCCTCGAGGAGTACCACCAAGAGTATCTGAATACAAATAAATAAAATCAAACCAAGTAACTCGCAAAACTTAGCTGCAAGTGATTTTTGGAGGATAATTCAATCTAAAAGCGCCGCAGTCATATCGAGATATAGTGTAAACTGATTTTTAAGAGTTACTTACTAAACTACAAAACTACAATATTATGAATGTGAAACAACAAAAAGCGAATGCCGCTGCCGAAGTATCGAAAGATGCCGCCCGTGTGAGCGCCGCAGCAGCACGCGTAGCCGCCAAAGAACAGGTAAAGGCTACCAAGGAAAAGCTGGCCGACGAGGCTGCTGAAGTCAAGGAAAATGCACAGTCGACATTAGACTCTGTCAAGGAGCGCGTGGCAGGTGTTGCCGCCGCTGCAACCGACAAGTACAACGACACCGTAGAAAGTGTGAAGCAGAAAATAGCTGAACAGCAGGAGGACCCCGACTCGGTGCTCAACCAGGCTAAAGAAAAAGCCTCGGGCGTGGCCGACAAGGTAAAGGAAACTACCGGCAACATCGTTGACAAAGCCGGCGACCTCCTCGACAACCTCGCCGACAAAGCCCACGACCTCGCCGATAAAATGGGCAATAAGGATTGATAACAATTAAAACCATAGCACAGAAGCGCACGGACATGAGCCCGGGCGCTTCTGTTTTTCGCCCAAACCGAAAAGATGATGCATCAATATGTTTATTACAGCCCACGCCAATGCTATTAACTTAAGGGGCGTTGAATTATTCAAAAGGACAGAAACGATAGGAGCTTGGCTCTCCGAGACAAGCCTCGGCCAGTATCGCTAATGCTTTGAATACCAACGCCTAATCGAGGCTTGTCTCGGAGAGCCAAGCTCCTATCGTTGCCGTCCTTTTGCATTATAAACCCTTAAGCAAACCGCATTGGCAGCGAGCCTATGGGATGCAAAAAACGGAAAAGCACAATATGATTGCGCTTTTCCGTATATAATATTGTCGTATTAAGCTTTAGAGGTAGCTCTTGAGGAGTTTGCTCTTCTGGCCTTTGAGGCGGCGGATTGCCTTCTCTTTGATCTGGCGTACGCGCTCGCGGGTGAGGTCGAACTTGGCGCCGATTTCTTCGAGGGTCATTTCCTGACAGCCGATGCCGAAGAACATCTTGAGAATTTCGCGCTCGCGCTCGTTGAGCTGGCGGAGGGCACGCTCTACTTCGTTAGAGAGCGATTCCTGAGTGAGCGAAGCATCAGCCGAGGGGCTGTCGTCGTTGGTAAGCACGTCGAGCAGACTGTTGTCCTCGCCTTCTACGAAGGGGGCATCAACCGAAATGTGTCGACCGCTCACTTTGAGGGTGTCGGCGATTTTCTCAACCGGCACATCAAGGCGTTCAGCGAGTTCTTCGGGCGAGGGACGACGTTCGTTTTCCTGCTCGAATTTAGAGAGTGCTTTGCCGATTTTATTGAGCGAGCCTACCTGGTTGAGAGGCAGTCGCACGATACGGCTCTGCTCGGCGAGGGCCTGAAGGATGCTCTGACGAATCCACCAAACAGCATATGAAATAAATTTGAAGCCGCGAGTCTCATCGAATTTACGCGCAGCCTTGATCAGACCGAAATTACCCTCGTTGATAAGGTCGGGCAACGACAGGCCCTGATTTTGATATTGCTTAGCCACCGACACAACGAAGCGCAGGTTGGCACGAGTTAGTTTTTCGAGTGCAACCTGGTCGCCTTGGCGTATGCGCTGAGCCAGCTCGACTTCTTCTTCGACAGAAATAAGCTCTTCACGACCAATTTCCTGAAGATATTTATCAAGCGACGCGCTTTCGCGGTTGGTAATCGACTTGGTGATTTTTAGTTGTCTCATTCTCTATAATGTACCTGTTGAGTTACAATTAGCGTGCAAAGTTACGAAATATATTTGATATACGGAAATGTTAATTTTTTACCGTATAAAAGTGGAGAGGAGAGAAAGAAGCTCTACACGCCCCGAGAGCACCTTTCACTGAGGGAATAACGTCGTCGATATATTTATTGATACATCGGAGCTGTTAAATTTATACTTTTTTAACAGCCCGAGTGTATCAAAATATGCATTCTCCGGCAAGTCGGCTTATTTATAGCGAGCCCAGCGAATAATCTCGATGAGAGTAGGCTTCTTGCCGTACATAAATATGCCGACCCTGTAGATCTTGGCGCATACCCAAAGCAGGAGTATGAAGCTGATATACAGCACCACGAGCGATAGTACCGTCTCCCACACCGGCACGCCGAAGGGCAGGCGGCTCATCATGGTCATCGGCGAGGTAAAGGGTATTATCGACAGCCAGAAGGCCATTGATGATGTGGGATTGTTGATAACTGCCATTGATGCCACGATACCTATAATAACCGGCATGGTAGCTATCGAGGTGAGCTGCGAGGCATCCTGGATATTGTCGACAGCCGATCCGATAGCGGCAAAAATAGCCGAGTAGAAGAGGTAGCCGCCGATAAAGAACAGCAGCATATACACTACCAGCGACACCATAAAGCCTACATCGGTAAGCTGGGCAATGGCACCGGCAATCGCGGGTTCAGAGGCGGCCTCGGGCATGGCTGCGAACATCGGCATGGTGAATACCGAGCATATGCCTACGATACCGGCCCATATAAGTATCTGGGTAATAGCCACAAGGCCTACGCCGGTAATCTTGCCGAGCATGAGCCACTGGGGCTTGACGGATGACACTACAAGTTCGAGCACGCGGTTGGTTTTTTCTTCGATAATCGAGGTCATAACCATTTGGCCGTAGATGAGGATAAACATATATAGCATCATATCCATCACCAAGGCAAGGATATACGACAGCACCGACGATGTGGCTGTATCTTCGGCCTTGTCGATGTCGATAACGGGCATCGACAGGTCTACCTCGACCTCGCGGAGAATCTTGTCGAGGTTTTCGATGTTGTATGCCTTGAGCCTTACATCTTCGATAGCATCAGACACTTGCGAGCTGATGTACTGGTCTGTTACCATGGTCAACGAGCCATGTGAATAGAGCGTTACCGACTCCTGCGGCTTCTCTACGGCGGCACTTTCGACCACAAGAATAGCATCGTAGCCGTCGTTGGCCCTCGCCTGGTCGATATTCTCGTCGCCAACGACCACGAAGCGGATTTCATCGTTGCTGTGCAGTCGCGGTGCAACAACGCCGCTGTCGTCGAGCACGGCCACAACCTTGCTCTCGCTCTCGCTGAAAAGCATTATCAAGGCAGGGGCGAACATGAGCGCAATCATCAGCAGCGGCACAAGGAGTGTGCTGATGATAAAGCTTTTACGTTTTACGCGTTCGAGATATTCTCGCGCGATAATTATGCTGAGTCCTGATTTCATTGCAATTACGATTCAAGTTGTGACGATTGGTTCGAGGCCTGCACTGCAGATATAAAGATATCGTCCATCGATGGCAGGATACGGCGGAACGAGTTGATATCTACCGCCTGGTTAGCCGCAGCAAGGAATGGACGCACAGCATCGGCCGAAGGCAGGGTGACTGTAGCGGTGGCGAAACCGTCGTTGTTGATACTGCCGAGCTCGACGTCGAAACCTGTAGTTGCGAGGGCGTCGGGAGCGCCGACAAAACCTATCTCATAGCGGTTGCTGCTGAAGCGCTCGCGAATCTCGCGCACAGAACCGCTTAGGATATTGTGGCTGCGGTTGATGAGCGATATTTCATCGCACAGTTCTTCGACCGAAGCCATATTATGAGTCGAGAAAATGACGGTTGCACCTTCGTCGCGGAGTTTTAGAATCTCGCGCTTGAGGATTCCGGCGTTGATAGGGTCGAAGCCCGAGAAAGGCTCGTCAAAGATAAGGAGTTTGGGCTTGTGGAGCACAGTAACGATAAACTGCACCTTCTGAGCCATACCCTTCGAGAGCTCCTCGACCTTCTTATTCCACCATTCGGAAATCTCGAGGCGTTCGAACCACTGCTTGAGCGCCGCCTCGGCCTGCTTGCGGTCGAGACCCTTGAGGCGGGCAAAGAAAAGCGCCTGTTCGCCGACTTTCATCTTCTTGTACAAGCCTCGCTCCTCGGGCAGGTAGCCGATATTCATCACATCGTCGGCGCAGAGTTGGTGGCCGTCGAATGTAACGATGCCGCTGTCGGGCGCCGTGATATGGTTGATAATTCGTATAAGTGTGGTCTTGCCCGCACCGTTGGGGCCAAGCAGACCGTAGACCTTGCCACGAGGCACTGCTATCGACACATCGTCGAGGGCGCGGTGGTTAGTAAAGTCTTTGGTGATATTTTCTGCTGTCAATATATATTCCATACTTGTTAGACGCAGCTTAGTATTGATTTATTACACCTATTAGGAAAATTCTTTGAGTGTCAAACGCTCGCCGTCGAATACGGCATATGTAGACCTGTCGATCCAGTTTCCAAGAACCACGAGCCTGCAGTCATCGCCAACAGCCTCGTCAAGAGCCACATGCAGGTGGCCAAGCACTATGTATCTCAATGTACTGTCGGCGCGACTCATACGCCGTGCCTCGGTCTCGACTGACTCAATAGCATTGTTCAGCTCCGTGTCGCAGCCTTCCGAACCTTTGCGGCTATGACTGCTCCATGCGTGTGCAAATGGAATGGTCCAACGCGGATGAATCGACGAAAACGCCTTTTGCAACAGGCGATTGTGAAATATAGCCCTGAGACATCGGTAGCCAAATGGCTGAGGCCCGAAAGTGTCGCCATGGCCGAGAAAGAAACGCACGCCGTCGATTTCCCTCACAATACCGCCCGAGGGTACATCTACAAGTTCGAGGCCGATTTCGTCGCGCAGATAATCAAAAATCCAGATATCGTGGTTTCCGGTAAACCATACAATCTCAATGCCCATATCAGCCATACGCGCAAGCTGGCCAAGGAAACGCACATACCCCCTCGGCACGACAGTGCGGTACTCGAACCAATAATCGAGCACATCGCCGAGCAGGTATACGGCTTTGGCATCGTCCTCGATCGAGCGCAGAAACTCGACCACACGGCGCTGATGCTCGTGACCGTCGGCAATATACGACGCACCGAGGTGCAGGTCGCTCAAAAAATATGTGCGGCTACGGCTCATAGGAAGCCCAGTTCGAGCTTGGCCTCCTCGCTCATCATGTCCTGGGTCCACTCGGGCTCGAACACAATATTGACATTTACCGATGTCACGCCTTCCACAGCCTCGAGCTTCATGCGCACGTCTTCGAGAATAAAGTCGGCCATGGGGCAGTTGGGGGCTGTAAGGGTCATATCAACATTGAGAGCGCCGTCATCGGCCAAATCAATTTTATACACCAGTCCGAGTGAGTAGATATCGACCGGTATTTCGGGGTCGTAGACTGTGCGGAGTACTTCTACAATCTTCTCCTCTATCTTAAGTTTTTCTTCAGCTGTCATATTATTTTGAAAAGATATGTTCGAGCAAGTCGACCTTGCCAAACCTTTGCTATGTATTTCAGTACAAAATTACTAAAAATCCGCCGAATTAGCACTATCCCAAGCCATAAGTAAGTAAAAACGCCTGTCAAACTGTTGCTCGATAAAGAATTAATGGATACCTTTGCAATACAAGCAACATAATAACCCCGCAATTGAATTAACGATAATGAGAGCACCGGTCCTGACTAATAAATTACTATATTTATTACGCATGAAGACAGACCATTATCATATCTGCACTATTTACCGCGCAGTATCAACATTCTTGTTCATATCCTTCTGCCAGCTTTTTTATGGCCAAATTCCGGACGACTACGGATTTGGCGGACGGTTTCTCGCCCCAAAAGAGTTTAAATACGGTGAATGTGCATTTTGTTATGGTTCAGAAACGCCTTGTGACAGCGATTTCTATGTTGAAATTTCACAGTCCGGTGTAGATAATATACGAGTTGTCTATAGCAATAGCGTATCCTTCATATACGATTACAAAATCCGCATACCATTTTCGAGCAGGCTGCTGTCGAAATACATTGATAATTCTGTGATGTCTGATAACGAGCCATTTATAAACGGGCTAAAAGCGGTTGATTACTATATAGTTACAGACTATCCTCTCAGTACTATCAATGTTTATAGGAATAATAGGGTTGTCAAATCCATGAGTTTTAAATCGCCATATAAAGATAAACAGGAATATGTATATAGCGACGCCTACTATAAATTCTGGAGAATCATCAGAAACCTTTGCACAATCAACAACGTGATAAACAATCAGATAGGCTTTGAAAGTCTGTTTAACGCTACATTCAAATCAACTGATGCAACAGACGGGATGAGCGAGGCTGACAGTATCATCGTGAATTATAGTCCGAATCGCAGGGATACACATTACACATTCAAACTCATGCCGGATAAGTCATTTATGATTTGTGACTCGTTACCACAACACAGTGTCGAGGTTGGCAACTATATGAGAATCATAGTGGAAAAAGAGTTGCAAAAAGACGATTCAGCATTTATCAGATCTTCTTGCGCCTTAAAAGAAGGCATGGAAGAGAATAATTTAGACAATGTAGAATGTATTGCATTTCAAGTTTATAGAAACGGAGAGCTATCAAAGACAGAGGAATTTTACAATGCCATGTATTACAATGGCAAGAAAGTTGTTTATAACAACACGTACATAGACTTCCTGAAATTAGTCAGGGCATATGTCGATTTATATCAGTTACATCTCGAATAAGCTAATCTTTACACGACGATAGGAGCCGTGGCTCGGCGAGACAAGTCACGGTCAGGCGATGTGAATTCGATGATTATAAACATCCTACCCAGTCTTCCTATCGTAGGGTCGCGGCGCAATTCTGTTTACTTAAGGGGTGATTATTCAAAAGGATAGCAACGATAGGAGCTTGGCTCTCCGAGACAAGCCTCGATTAGGCGTTGGTATTCAAAACATTAGCGATACTGACTGAGGCTTGTCTAGGAGAGCCAAGCTCCTATCGCTGACACTTTTTTCCTTAAGTAAACAGCATTGGGTCGCGGCATGCCGCGACCGGATAGAAGCACATTTATTTATTTGATTATCAAGGAGAAAATGCTTTTGATACCCGGTCGCGGCATGCCGCGACCCTACGAGAGGGTGGGCTTAGAAATTAATCAAGAAGACAAATCTTACCCTTAAGTAAACAGCATTGTGCCGACTACCCCTACGAGCTTTTGTTTTTATGTTTTCTATATCCAAACCGCCCCACAAAAGAAGCCCCAAAACACTACTAAACAAAAAATATTGAAAAAAGTTTGCAGAAAATTTGGCAGAGTCACAAAAAAGCTGTAACTTTGCACTCGCAAACAACAAAGGATTGGCTCCTTAGCTCAACTGAATAGAGCATCTGACTACGGATCAGAAGGTTACAGGTTTGAATCCTGTAGGAGTCACGAAATTTTTGGTTTCATTTCATAATTAGTAGTAGTTTATTGAAGGCGCATTAGCTCAACTGAATAGAGCATCTGACTACGGATCAGAAGGTTACAGGTTTGAATCCTGTATGCGTCACAAAGAGAGCATCTCGGTCGTCACTGTCCCCGATGCTCTTTTTGTTGCAATATTATTCCGCAAACTACGTTTATTTTATATGCGTATACTAATCTCCCTCATATTATTGATTTCAGCATCGGCGATAGCGCATGCCGCCGACCCGGCCGACATACGCGCCCTGGCAGAGTCTACACCGTCGGTGCAACGAAACCCCTACAGAGGCTTCTCGTGGAAAATCGACGATAATGGCGACAGTATGCTCGTGGTACACCTGCGCGAACTGACTGTATACCCGCCGATGAAGTTCAAGAATAAGAAGCAGGAAGAATTTTTCTGGCGCACCGTACGCGATGTAAAGCTTACCCTGCCCTACGCCAAGCTCATAGCCGAAACATTGGTCGAGACATACGAATACCTCGAAACCTTCGAAACCCAAAAGGAGCGCGAGGATTACCTCAAACAAATGGAAAGCGCACTTTTCGAGCAATACAAGCCGGTATTGAAACGCTTTTCAAAACGTCAGGCGAAAATATTGATTAAACTGATACAGCGCGAGACACACCAGTCGAGCTACGACATCGTCAAGGCCTTCCTCGGCTCATTCAGAGCATCGTTCTGGCAGGGATTCGGCAAGTTATTTGGCGTGAGCCTCAAGAGCAGCTACAGCCCCAAGAAGAACAAGGACGACGCAACGCTCGACCGCATAGCACGTTGCGTAGAACAAGGCACACTATAGTATAACCGGGCAGCAGAATATACTATGAACCGTGTTTTTGAGTCGGTACTCAAGCATTACCAGGCCTATATACTGCTCGAACGAGGCTTGAGCGACAACACACGCGAGGCTTACCGCTCGGATATAGAGCGCTTTGCCTCATGGCTTAACCCCGAAGTGACTCCGGCCGACGTCAGCCGCGAGCACCTCGAAAACTTTATATATCAGCTCCACGAAACAGGCATCGCCCCACGGTCGCAAGCCCGCATAATTTCGGGTTTGAAATCCTTTTTCCAGTATCTTACGCTCGACAATTTGCGCACCGACAACCCCATGGCCCTGATCGAGCCCCCGGCGATAGGCCGCCACTTGCCCGAGGTACTGACAATCGACGAAATCGAAGCAATGATAAGTGCCATAGACCTCGACGAGCCCCAAGGCCTACGCAACCGGGCAATCATCGAAACACTATATGGCTCGGGACTGCGCGTGAGCGAATTATGCACGCTCGAACGCCGCAGGGTGTTCCTCGACGAAGGTTTCCTTACCGTCACCGGCAAGGGCAGCAAGGAGCGAATGGTACCCATGAGCGAAACAGCCATAGAGCAAATAGCACTTTACCTGAAACAGCAGGACAGCACAGGCGCACCTATCAAGCCGGGCGAAGAAGACTATCTATTCCTCAACCGTCGCGGGGCACACCTCACCAGGGTGATGATATTCTATATAGTAAGAGACCTTGCCGAAAAGGCGGGCATACGCAAAACAATCTCACCGCACACCCTGCGACATTCATTTGCCACACACCTGCTCGAGGGCGGCGCCAACCTTCGAGCCATACAGCAGATGCTCGGCCACGAAAGCATTGCCACCACAGAGATTTATCTGCATCTCGACAACTCGCGCCTACGTGAAGAAATCCTTGCACATCACCCGCGCAACCGGCGCTGAGTGGCTCGCATAAAGAATACGAAGTAAAGCACCGCCGCCAGCATAAGGCACACAGAAAAACTGAGCACTATACCGTAGAGTCCCATACCGGCAGGGAAAGCCATAGCCCACGTAACGGGCAAGCCTACTACAATGTAGCTAAAAAAGGCAATATACAGCATCGGCAACACATGCGATGTACCTCTGAGCGCATTAGCAAAAGTAATCTGCGTGGCATCACCGGCCTGATACAGGGCCATTGGCACAAGCAGTGTAACGGCAAGCGACAACACAGCCCGGTCTTCGGTAAACACTCCCATTATCACATCGCCGCCGAAAAGGAACAGACAGCACACCATTGCCATAGTAACGAGCATGATATGATATCCGGCCCAGGCACAACGGCGCATAGCGGCATTATCCGACCTGCCTGCAGCGTGGCTGATATCGATTGCCATGGCGGCACCGATACTGTAATATATGCAAAAACCGAACATGCCGCTGATTACGACAATCTGGAATGCGGCCAGGGATATCGCCCCAAGCCAACCTGCGAAAATCGCAGCTCCCGAAAATGCAGCAGTCTCGAATGTCATCTGCATCGACACCGGGAAGCCTGTGGTTATGATGCGGCTGATATCGCCCTGCTGACGGCGACTGTGATAAAAGCCCGGCAGGTACTTCCGGGCATACTTCGCCTTAAAAAACACAAGGCCGAGAACCACCACGCATACCACACGAGCACCCAGGGTGCTGAAGCCTGCACCGAGGAGGCCAAGCTCCGGTGCGCCCCAGTTACCATAAATCAAGGCATAGTTTCCAAGCACATTGAGCGCATTGGCTCCGAGCACGATCCATGTGGGCAAGCCTGTGCGGCCTATGCCGAAGCTCCATTGCGAAAACACATTGAATACCGACACAAACACCATACCCGACAGCACCGTGAGATAGTAGGGCCTTATCATAGGCAGCAGCTGCCCGGGCTGGCCGAGCCTGTCGATATTGAAATAGAGCAGCAACATCAGCGCCGTCACCAGCACAGTAAACACAAGGTTGACTATAAGGCCGAGCCTCACGGTACGGCCTATGCGGTCGTTGTCGTCACGCACAAACATGGCACCTATCAGAGGCGTAAGTCCGTAGGTAAAACCGAGAACTGCCATTATTGCGACATTGAAGGTATTGTTGACAAACGATGCCGACGCCAGAGCCTCGGTAGAATAGTGGCCCACCATTATATTATCGGCAAAACTCACCGCTATATTTCCCAACTGCCCTAAAAGCAGCGGGAAAGCCAGTTTGAGTATCGACTTATAACAACTTAAATAATCGCGTAAAAATTGAGCCATGACGACATATACAAATACACAAAAGGACATAAATGAATATGCCCTTTTGTTATAGTTAAAGAATCAAGTTTCGCAAGTTCAACCTGTTTTCGGGTTAATGGTGAAGTTCCTCATTTCCGCAGGGTTTAGGAGGTCAACATCACCCCCTCTCGTAGGGTCGCGGCACAATGCTATTAACTTGATGAGAAAGAGTGTCAGCGATAGGAGCTTGGCTCTCCGAGACAAGCCTCGGTCAGCATCGCTAATATTTTGAGTACCAACGCCTAATTGAGGCTTGTCTCGGAGAGCCAAGCTCCTATCGTTGCTGTCCTTTTGAATAATCACCCCTTAAGTTAACAGCATTGTGCCGCGACCATACGAGAGGGCGATTAGTCAGAGTGTCGAAATGCGAAACTCAAGTTAGAGATAACTTAGTCTCTGCTGCCGAAAATACGGAGCAAATAGAGGAAGAGGTTGATGAAGTCGAGGTAGAGCGACAGCGCACCGATTGTAGCCAGACGGCTAACAGAATCCTGGGGTGCGGCCTGTGCCATAGCCTTGATCTGCTGGGTGTCCCATGCGGTGAGGCCGATAAAGATCAGCACACCGGCTATCGACACAATCCAGTCGAGGGTGCTGCTATGCAGGAAGATATTAACCAACGATGCGATAATCAGGCCGATAAGTGCCATGAAGAGGTACGAACCGATTTTCGACAGGTCCTGGCTGGTAAAGTAGCCGTAGACACTCATCGCACCGAAAGTACCGGCAGTAATAAAGAAGGTCTTGACAATCGCCGTGGGGCTATAGGCAAGGAAAATTGTACACAGCATCATGCCGTTGACGATAGCGAAGAGATAGAACAGCGCTGAAGCCAAGGTGCTGCTGAGTTTATTGATGCCCGACGAAATGCCGATTACAAGGCCGAACTCGGCGATGATAAGCACCCACATAAACCAACTGTTGTTGATAAAGAACGACATGTATTCGTAGCTGTTAGAGCAGAATAATGCCGTAAAGGCTGTTACGACGAGGGCGAGCGTCATCTTCAAATAGACGCGCTTCATGGTCGAGCTGACGGTATTCACCAGACTGCGGCCATTGTCGAGGGGAGTGTAACCATATTGGTCCTGACCCTGATACTGGTTGTTGTACATGATTATTGTTTTTTAGATGTTTATATCCTTGATTACATTCTCTCTACCACGTTGATACCCAGCAGACCGAGAGCGGCCTTAATGGTACGTGCGGTTGCTCCCGAAAGCGCCATGCGCAGCGAGCATACCTCGGGGGTATCTTTCAGAATCGAACAGTCGTGGTAGAACTGATTGTACTCCTTGGTAAGGTCGTAGGCATAGTTGGCAATGAGCGCAGGCGAGTAGCTGCGACCTGCCTCGGCAACAACGCCGGGGAAATCGCCAAGACGCTGAATCAGTGCAATCTCGCGCTCGTTAGGCTCAACATTGCTATAGTCTACTGCCTGCAAGCCGGCTTCGGCTGCCTTGCGGAGCACCGAGCGGATACGGGCGTAGGTATACTGGATAAAGGGACCTGTATTGCCGTTGAAATCAATCGATTCCTTAGGATTGAATGTCATATTCTTGCGAGGGTCGACCTTGAGCAGGAAGTACTTCAGAGCACCCATGCCCACGGTTTCGGCGATATTGTCGATTTCGGCCTCGGTCATACCGTCGGTCTTGCCAAGCTGAGTGGCTACTTCTTTGGCCGAAGCAACCATCTCTGCCATAAGGTCATCGGCATCGACCACAGTGCCTTCGCGGCTCTTCATCTTGCCCTCGGGCAGCTCTACCATGCCGTAGCTGAAGTGTACCAGGTCTTTGCCCCATTTGAAACCGAGACGGTCGAGGATTATAGCAAGCACCTGGAAGTGGTAGTTCTGTTCGTTGCCAACAACATAGATCATCTTGTCGATGGGATAGTCGTCGAAGCGCTGCTTGGCGGTGCCGATATCCTGGGTCATGTATACCGAAGTGCCGTCGCTACGGAGCAGCAGCTTTTCGTCGAGACCATTCTCGCGCAGGTCTGCCCATACCGAGCCGTCCTCGCGGCGATAGAGAACACCTTTTTCGAGTCCTTCGAGCACCTTGGCCTTGCCGTCGAGATAGGTCTGCGATTCGTAATATATCTTGTCGAAACCTACGCCCATACGCTTGTAAGTCTCGTCGAAACCGGCATATACCCATTCGTTCATTTTCGACCACAGCGCACGCACGTCGGCATCGCCGTCTTCCCATTTACGGAGCATCGCACGGGCGTCGGCCATTACTGTAGAGGCAGCCTCGGCCTCCTCGTCGGTCATACCCTGCTCTTTGAGGGCTTTGAGCTCGGCCTTGTAATTCTTGTCGAAAGCCACATAGCAATCGCCCACAAGGTGGTCGCCCTTAACATTGGCGCTTTCGGGGGTAGCACCGTCAAACCAGCGCTGCCATGCGAGCATTGATTTGCAGATATGGATGCCACGGTCGTTGACAATATTGGTTTTCACCACCTTGTTGCCGCATGCTTCGAGAATCTTCGACAGCGAGCTACCAAGGAGAATATTGCGGAGGTGGCCCAGGTGAAGAGGCTTGTTGGTATTGGGCGACGAATATTCTACCATTACCAAGGGGCTTTGGTCGGTCACCGGACGTATGCCCCACGACTCGTCGGCGGCGATATTGGCCAGCACACCGTTCCAGTATGTGGGAGTGATGACAATATTGAGGAATCCCTTAACGACATTAAAACCCGACACAGCGGGCTCGTTTGCCACCAGCCATTCACCAATCTCGGTGCCTACAGCCTCGGGAGCCTTGCGGGCTGCCTTGACCCAGGGAAACACCATGACGGTGAGGTTACCCTCAAACTCCTTGCGGGTAGCCTGGGGAACTATGCTCTCTGCCGGAGTATCGATACCGTAGAGCTCTTTTACAGCTTTGCTGACTGATGCGGATATTACTTTATCAATCGACATATATGTGTTTTTTTCTATTTACGTATTTTCAAAAAAAATTTCACCCTATTCAAAGCGGTCGCCAAATTTCACCTTGGCATCATTGACCATTCGCTTTATTTCCTGCTCGTGGGCTTTGGGGCATATCAGCAACACCCCGTCGGCATCGCTCACAATATAGTCTTCGAGACCGTCGACCACTACGAGCTTCTCGCCACGGATAGCGAAGATATTTCCTCGGCTGTTGTAGGCCAGCACGTTGCAGTTCTGAGTCACATTGGCCTCGCTGTTTTTGGGCGAAAGGTCGTAGAGTGCGCTCCAAGTGCCGAGGTCGTTCCAGCCGAATGTCACGGTCTCTACATACACATTGTCGGCCTTTTCCATTACCGAGTAGTCTATCGATATGCTCATGCACGAGGGGAAAGCCGTAGCTATAAACGACTTCTCGGCCTCGAAATCGAGATACACCTTGGCATCGGCAGCGTCGAATGCCGACGCGATATCGGGCACATAACGACGAATAGCATTGCATATCACATCGGCACGCCAAAGGAAGATGCCCGAGTTCCAGAAAAACTCGCCCGAGGCAACGAATACCTTGGCAAGTTCGAGGTCGGGCTTTTCGGTAAAGGTCTTTACCTTGCTTATGTCACCCTCTACACTATCGCCAATCTGGATATAACCGTATCCGGTTTCGGGCCTTGTGGGGGTGATACCGAAGGTCAGCAAGGCATCGTTGTGCTCTATAAAGTCAAAACCTGCCAGCACGCTCGATTCGAACAGCGACTCGCGCGTAATCACATGGTCGGCAGGCGTAACGATCATCGATGCCTTGGGGTCGCGGGCGGCGATATGCCACGCAGCCCACGCGATACAGGGCGCGGTATTGCGGCGGGCAGGCTCGAAAAGTATCTGATTATCGGGAATCTCGGGCAGCTGCGCCTTCACAAGGTCGGCATAGCGCTCGTTGGTCATTATCAATATATTGGATGCGGGGATAAGGCTGCAAATGCGGTCGTAGCTCATCTGGAGCAGCGTACGCCCTGTACCCAAGAAATCGATAAACTGCTTGGGAAGTCGGGCGCGGCTGTAGGGCCAGAATCGACTACCGATTCCGCCGCACATTATCACGCAATAACGGTGTTGCATTTCTTCCATCGTAGTGACTGTATTATCAATCTGCTAAATTACAAAATTTCTGCGACATGGCAAAATCCACAATCAGCCCCTATGGTGCGAATTCATCGCTCGTTGAGGGCGAAGTCGACTGTGAGTGGATAGTGGTCGGAGTTCTTGAGGCGGCCTTTCCTTATCGACAGAGGTTCTAAATCGCCGCGATAAAGCACATGGTCGATGCAGAAATACAGATACCGCGCATTGTAGGTATTAATCGGGCCGAAGCCGATTTCAGGATATACCGAGCGGAAGCCGACGTCGGCAAAGGTGCGTATGGCATGGCAGCCTTGCACATCGTTGAAATCGCCGCAGATTATCACATCGGGGCCGCCATATAGTCGCAGCCACTGTATCAGCTTGTTAACCTCGCGTGCCCGCCCTTCGGCAGCGGTGCGCAGTTTGTTGAATACGATTCTGCCCTCCCTTACATTCTCGGCGGCTTCTCGCAGCGGAGTGTTGGAGAGGCCGAATGAATACAGGTGAACGTTGAAAACGGCTATTTTTCTACCCGAAGGCAATGTCACCCGGTAGGCAGCAACATCTCCGCTTGGGAAATTACGCACCTTCACATCGAGGTGGATATTCTCTACCGGGTATTTCGACAAAATGGCCTGGGTGCCCGTCCGGCCTCCGAATACTATGTGGGGATAACGCGCTTTGAGGCTGTCGGCACAACGTTGGGCCTCGGCACTGCGGCGCGGCTGGGCAAGGCGGAATGCCTCTTGCGTGCACACTATATCAGCGTTTTCCTTGAGTATGAATTCAGCCAGACCGGTATCTTTGTTTTTGACCAAGGCCCGCGAATAGGTATTGTATGTCATCAGCGAAAAGCGCTCGGCCCCTTCGGGCGCTTCGGGCGACAGTATATGCAATGGGAAATATGTCAGCACAGGGCCTCCGCAGGCTACAAGTCCCAAGGCAAGTAGAAGTGCGCCACGGCGATGCCATAACAACTGCATTAGCAGCAACACTATTACTACCCAAAAACAAATCGGGAAAGCGAGGGGAAATGCCCCCCACCACGAACTGTGGCTCAGAGGCGACACGCATCCGGCATAACCGGAAACAAGTAGCGCAGCCACAGCCACAAGGTCGATAATCAGCGCAAAGCCACGCAAGAATCGCTGTAAAAGCGATCGCTTGGGTGCTTTGGGCAAGGAGGTATCTGTTTTACGCTGACCTCGTGGACTCATTTTTCTACAATTTTATTAACCATTGGCCGGGCATGCACCTACACGACCCGGCCGGTATATTAAAAGAACCAGTGATTATTGAATACTCCTTTCTTTTTCCAATACAGCAGCAGCAGGAAGCCAAATATCATACCGCCAAGGTGTGCGAAATGGGCCACGCCGTCGGCCGTGCTCGAGATACCCGACACGAGCTCGAGTACAAAGTATCCGATAATAAGCCACTTGGCCTTGACAGGCACGGGGATAAAGAAGATATATACCGGCAGATTGGGGAAAAGGAATCCGAATGCAAGCAGCACGCCGTATATCGCACCCGACGCTCCGACCATAGGAGTATTGACAAAAGCATTGAGCTGGGCAAGGTCGGGATCGGAAAAGTTGTAGCCTCGCTGTATCACGTCGAAGCCCTCGTGGATTGCGCGTGTCACCACATCCGGCGGGAGAAGGCTCTCGAGATTATTGATATAGAGAGCAAACACACCCATCTGCACCAAGGCAGCACAGATACCGCAGGTAATATAATAAAACAGGAATCGCGCTGAACCCATGGTCATCTCTATCGTTCGGCCAAACATTACGAGGGCAAACATATTGAAAAAGAGATGCATGAAGTTGCCATGAAGAAACATGTAGGTAAACAGCTGATACGGACGGAATGCCGGCGACGAGAAATAATACAGCGCCAGGTTACGGTCGAAAAAGGCATCGGCTGCCGGGAGCATGGCCATTAACAGCCACACAAGCACATTGATTATCAATAGATTCTTGACAACAGGGGGGATTGTCTGGAAAAAAGGTGGTCTCGAGGAATACATTCTTGTGTTCTATATGTTTATCAAACTGCAAAATTAATCAAAATTACACAAACAACAAATTCAACTGTCCATAGGTTTGGGTATCCGTACAAACAGCGTAGCCGCGACCGGCAATCCGGCCACGGCTACGTATGGGGTCAAATGAGATTTGGCTTATTTTGCAGAAGCGGGCTGAGAGGCTGCGAAGCGGGCGTTGAGACCCTCGATAACCTCGGCCGAGATATTGAGTTCGGGTTTGAAATAAACACCGGCCTCGCGAAGAAGGATTGCATCGTAGCCGTGTACGGCGTTGTAATCCTTGATAAAGTTATTGATCGAGTCGTTGAGACGGCGCTGCATCTGCTCACCGGCGATAGCAAGGCGCTGCTGCTGGGTGCCGAAGTAACGCTCGGCCTCCTCGCTCTTTTTCTGCAAGTTGTTTACATCTTCCTGCATCGATGCCTGCGACAGATACACATTGTTCTGCTGTTTCTGGCTTATGGTATTTGCAAGGCCCTGAAGCTCGCGCTGCTTGTTTTCGTGCCACTGCTGCAGTTTGTTGAGTTCGCGCTGCTGCTCGCCCATAAGCTGCTGGGCAAGAGTATACGAACCGATCACAGAGTCGGCATCGATATATCTGATATTGATGGTTGCTGCGGGCTGGTCTTCGGTTGCGGGAGCGGCTTCCGGAGCTACGGCTTTCTTATTGCCACATGAGCAAACGCCAGCCATGATTGCAAGCGCTGCAAATGTCTTTACTGTTACGTACAGTTTTTTCATTATATTGGTTTATTGTAAGGTTTTACGACGGTTTGTTTGCGCTGCATCGTGATGCCCGGAGGCACAACCGATGCCTTTGTTGCGCAAAGCGGGTATGTCGTGAGCATGACCCGACGGGAAGCGGCCTCCTTTGACAAAAAGAACCTTCACACCGAGCAACACTACCGACAGTAGCACAAGGATTATGGTTAAAATAACTGTTTCCATTTCGCGAGTACTTCGCTTTGACGCTGCAAATATAGCGAAAATTGCTGCTTTTTTTCGTCATCTCAATTTTATTTTGTAATTTAGAGGGCGATTATGAATGTTTTTAACATTCTTTCTAATTATGAAATTTTTATTTAGAACTTATTCCCGGACTATAAAACGTAATAAGCGATGACTATAAAAGACCTCAAGCCGGCCAACGTATTCTCGATCTTCGACGAGATCAACCATGTGCCACGCCCCTCGAAACACGAAGAGAAAATCCGCCAGTACCTGCTCGACTTTGCAGCAAAGCACGACATCGAAGTTGCCACCGACAAAATCGGCAATGTCGTGATGCGCGTACCTGCAACTCCCGGACACGAAAACGCTCCCGTTGTTGCAATGCAGGCTCATATGGATATGGTATGCGAAAGCAACAATAAGGATTTTGACTTCGCCAACTCTCCCATCACCACAATCGTCGACGGCGAATGGCTTCGCGCCGACGGCACAACCCTCGGTGCCGACAACGGCATCGGTATGGCTGCCGCTATGGCCGTGCTCACCGACAAGTCGCTCGTACACGGACCCCTCGAGGCTCTCTTTACCGTAGACGAAGAAACCGGCCTCACCGGCGCCAACAACCTCGGCGAAGGCATGCTCAACGCCTCGATGCTGCTCAACCTCGACAGCGAAGACGATGCTGAGATTTTCGTAGGCTGCGCAGGCGGCGTTGACACAACCTGCCTGTTTACCTACAACCGCTCTTTCGCCCCAACCGACTTCCACTACTTCAAATTAGACATCTCGGGAGGCCTCGGCGGCCACTCGGGCGGCGACATACACCTGGGCCGTGCCAATGCCAACAAGCTCCTCGCACGCTTCCTCTACAACCTTAGCCTCGAGCACGAAATCGCACTTTGCGAAATCGACGGCGGCAATCTCCGCAACGCAATACCCCGCGCGGCACACGCCGTGTTCGGCATCGACACCTCTCGCAAGGAACAGGTGCGCGTAGCTTTCAACAAATACGTTGCCGACATCGAGAATGAATACGCAGGCCTCGAGACAACTCTCAAACTCGACCTTTCGAGCATCGACCGTCCCGAATACGCTATCGACCACGCCACAACATCGGCTCTGATCAAAGCCCTCTACTGCGCTCCTCACGGTGTGATTTCTATGAGCCGCGACCTCGAAGGACTCGTAGAGACATCTACTAACCTTGCTTCGGTAAAAATGCAGGGCGAAAACGGCGTACTCGTCACCACCAGCCAGCGCTCGTCGGTTGAATCGCGCAAATGGGACATCGCCCGTCAGGTCGAAGCCCTCTTCACACTTGCCGGCGCAGAAGTAAACCACGGCGACGGATACCCCGGCTGGGCTCCCAACATGAACAGCCGCATAATGCACCTTGCAAGCGAGGCTTACGAAGAACTCTACGGTGTAAAACCCGCTATCAAGGCTATCCACGCAGGCCTCGAGTGTGGTCTCTTCCTACAGAAGTACCCGCACCTCGACATGGTTTCGTTCGGCCCGACACTGCGCGACGTGCACTCGCCCAGCGAACGCATGCATATACCTGCCGTTGAACGCTTCTACGGCCAGCTCACTCGCACTCTCGAAAAGGTTGCCAACCTTTAAACAAAACCTACACCCGGCCGAAGCCATATAAGGCCCGGCCGGGTGATTCTTTATCTACTATTTTGAGATACTGCTGCGCAATACTATTACTGATCATCGCAGCCCTCGCGGCAGATGCACGCTGGCAGGGAACTCGCTTCCTGCCCGATACTATATATGTATACGACACTATGGGCGTTGAAGTCGACTCGCTCGGCCGCACTTTTATAGTTATCGACAACGACACTCTGCACACCGCATTCCTGCCACAGCCCGAACTCATGCACACAGGACCGCTGCACGAGAGCGACTACGAAGAAATTGCCAAGGATCTTGGCATCGAAACTGCCGCCATACGCGCAGTGGTAGAAATCGAAACAGGAAAGCTCCACAAAGGTTTCAACGCCGACGGCTCGGCGATTATCAACTTCGACCTGCCGGTATTCCGCCGTGCCGCTGCACGGCGAGGCATCAACCTCGCACGCCACTCAGGCAGCGAAGCTCTCAAGCCGGTCAACATATCGAAATACGGCTCGCAACAGGCAGCACAGCACGCAAGGCTCAACGCCGCCATTGCCATCGACTCAGTGGCTGCGATCGAAAGCACCTTCTGGGGCATGTTCCAGATTGGCGGATTCAACTGGAAGCTTTGCGGAGCCGCTTCCCGCGAAGAATTTGTAGAGCGCATGAAACGGTCGGAATACGACCAACTGAGCCTATTTGCCAACTTCATACGCAACACAGGCTTGCTCAAGCACCTCAAAAGCAAAAACTGGGCAGCATTTGCCCGAATTTACAACGGACCATCCTACGCCAGCCGAGGATACCATACCCGCCTGGCTGCAGCATACCGAAAATATAAGAAATAGACCTATGCAGCACATCACATACACCCCTATGGGCACATGCTCAAGCCAAATCGACTTCGACCTCGACGACGAAGGCAAAATCCGCAACCTTGTATTTACTAAAGGTTGCTCCGGCAACACCCGCGGCGTAGCTCGCCTATGCGAAGGTCGCGACGCAGCCGAGGTTGCATCGCTGCTCGAAGGCACACAATGCGGAATACGCCCCACATCATGCCCCGACCAGCTCTCGCAGGCAATCCGACAAACCCTCGGCAAATAAAACACTCATAAATAAGGCATCCCGCCCACCACATTCCCTAAAAGTGACCAAACGACCATTTTGGGGAATACATTTAACTCCACCATTTTAGGCAATGCTGTTTGCTTAAGGATTCAGCACCCCTCCCTCTCGTAGGGCCGCGACACAATGCTGTTTACTTAAGGGCATCTGCATCCCCCACTCTCGTAGGGTCGCGGCATGCCGAGGCCGGGTGATAAAAACATTTGTAGTTGATTATCAAAGAGATAGTATCGCCTACCCGGTCGCGGCATGCCGCGACCCTACGAGAGGCCCGGGTGGCGTTTGCCCTTAACTTAGTGACATTGCGGCATGCCGCGACCCTACGAGAGGGCGTGTTAGCTGGACACAATTAGTCGGTCTGCATCGTGCATCTAACCCTCAAGCAAAAGGACGGCAACAATAGGAGCTTGGCTCTCGCGACAAAGCCTCGACCGGTATCGCTACCGAAGCTCTGAATTGGCAGTTTTCAAAATTTTCAAAATAAATATTTGGCCATGTCGCGCAAAAGTAGTAATTTTGCAGCACCGATTATGTCCAAATCATTGACAGGCAGTCGTAGCAATGCGCTTTTGGCCGAGCGCAGGGTGAGCGACGGCCGAATTATGTAATTATTAATCAACGAATTAAACAGTGGATACCATTAGCTATCGCACCGAATTTCCCAACGCCCAGGAAGTAAAACACGAATGGGTTGTTATCGATGCAACCGACCAAGTTCTTGGCCGTCTTTGCGCCAAAGTGGCAAAATTGCTCCGCGGCAAATACAAACCTTCTTACTCGCCCAACATGGAATGTGGCGACAACGTGATCATCATCAACGCTGACAAAGTGCGCCTCACCGGCAAAAAGATGACCGACCACATCTACCTTACATACTCGGGCTATCCCGGCGGTCAGAAAGAACTCACCCCCGAAGTTCTGATGCGCAAATCTTTCAACAAGCACATCAAACCCGGCATGCACCCCCTCTTCATCCGCGTTATGAAAGGCATGCTTCCCAAAAACCGCATCGGCCGTCGCCTGATTGAAAACATGCACGTGTACAATGGTCCCGAGCACCCCCACGCTGCTCAGAACCCTACCGTAATTGATATTAACAAACTGAAATAATCGCAAGAATGGAAACAGTAAATGCAGTAGGCCGCCGTAAAGCCGCCGTAGCCCGCGTTATCATCAAAGAAGGCACCGGCGTCATTACCATCAACAAGCGCCCCCTCGAGGTATACTTCCCCTCGTCGATTCTTCAGTTCATCGTTAAGCAGCCCCTCACAACTCTCGATTGCGCCGAAAAGTACGACATCCACGTCAACCTCGACGGTGGTGGCTACAAAGGCCAGGCCGAAGCTCTCCGCCTCGGTATCGCCCGCGCTCTCGTGAAAATCAACCCCGACGACAAGGCTGTACTCCGCAAGCAAGGCTTCATGACCCGCGACCCTCGCGCCGTAGAACGCAAGAAACCCGGTCAGCCCAAAGCTCGCAAGCGCTTCCAGTTCTCAAAACGTTAATCGTTTTTTCCCCTATACAGGCCGCCGCTTGACGCGGTTGTCTGACATGTGTTTAGAATCTAAACCGCGGAGATGGACCTGCGTTCCCTACCCCACGGTTGCATAACTCAAAAGAACGTAAACAAACAAAACAAAAAAATGGCAAATCCCACATTTGACCAGCTCCTCGAAGCCGGCTGCCACTTCGGCCACCTCAAACGCAAATGGAACCCCGCAATGGCACCCTACATCTTCATGGAGCGCAACGGTATCCACATAATCGACCTCTATAAGACCGAAGCCAAACTCGCAGAGGCTGCTAACGTTCTCCGCGGCATGGCCAAGGCCGGCAAAAAAGTACTCTTCGTAGCTACTAAAAAACAGGCCAAACAAGTTATCGCTGACCTCGCTTCAAGCGTAGGCATGCCCTACGTTATCGAGCGCTGGCCCGGCGGTATGCTCACAAACTTCCCCACTATCCGCAAGGCTGTTCGCAAGATGACCACCATCGACAAGATGACAAAAGACGGCACTTTCGACAACCTTTCGAAGCGTGAGCGCCTCCAGATCACACGTCAGCGTGCTAAACTTGAGAAGACTCTCGGCTCTATCGCCGACCTCAACCGTCTTCCCTCTGCACTCTTCGTAGTTGACGTACTCAAAGAGCGTATCGCAGTTGCCGAAGCAAACCGCCTCGGTATCCCCGTATTCGCTATGGTCGACACTAACAGCGATCCCTCGAACATCGACTACATCATCCCCGCCAACGACGACGCTTCGAAATCTATCGAACTCATCGCAGGCGCACTCGTAGCCGCTATGGCCGAAGGTCTCGAAGAGCGCAAAGCTGAGAAACTCGACAACGAAGCTGCCGAAGGCGAAGCTGCTGCCGCTCCCCGTCGCGAACGTCGCCGCGTACGCCGCAACGACGCTCCCGCCGCTGAAGGCGAAGAAGCTGCTGCCGAAGAAGCTCCCGTAGCCGAAGCTCCCGCTGCTGAATAATTCAGCAACAAATATACCCTGCCGCGGACCACTATACCGTGGCCTGCTGCAGGGAAATTTAGCATATCAGTCAAACTAAGAATAATACCACTCCACATATGGCAGTATCAATGGCAGAAATCACCAAGCTGCGCAACCTCACAAGCGCCGGCCTGATGGACTGCAAAAAAGCTCTCGCCGAGACCAACGGCGACATCGACGCCGCCGTCGAACTCCTCCGCCAGAAAGGCAAAGCCGTAGCAGCTAAACGCGAAGACCGTCAGGCTTCGGAAGGCTGCGTTCTCGCTAAAAACGAAGGCGACTTCGCTGCTATCGTAGCTCTCTGCTGCGAAACAGACTTCGTTGCCAAAAACGCCGGTTTCGTTGAACTCACTCAGAAACTCCTCGACGCTGCTATCGCAGCTCGCATCCAGACTCTCGACGAGCTCAAAGAAATGACTATCGACGGCCAGAAAGTTGCCGACCTCATCACCGACGAGAGCGGTAAAACAGGCGAGAAGGTAGAACTCGGCGCATACGAATGCCTCGTTGCTCCCTCTACCACTTCTTACAACCACCTCGGCAACAAGCTCTCTACAATCTGCGGCTTCAACCAGGAAGGCGTTGAATTCCACGTAGGTCGCGACGTTGCTATGCAGGTAGCTTCGATGAACCCCGTTGCTGTTAACCGCGAAAGCGTTGCTAAAGAAGTTGTTGAGTCTGAATACAACATCGCCGTTGAAAAGACAAAAGAAGAGCAGGTTCGCAAGGCTGTAGAAAACGCCCTTAAGAAAGCCGGCCTCAACCCCAACCACTTCGACAGCGAAGAGCACATCGAATCTAACATCTCTAAAGGCTGGATCACAGAAGAAGACGCTGCCCGTGGCCGCGAAATCATGGCTGCTACAGCTGCCGAAAAAGCTGCTAACCTGCCCGAACAGATGATTGCAAACATCGCTAACGGACGTGTTAACAAGTTCTACAAAGAAAACTGCCTCATGGAACAGGAATTCGTTAAAGACGGCAACCTTACCATTGGCCAGTACCTCGAGCAGAACGCTAAAGGCCTCTCTGTAGTAAGCTTCAAACGCGTAAACCTCAACCAGGACTAAACCTCATACTGCAGAGGCCTCTCCGGCCTCTGCAATTAGGACGGTTCGGTAGCTCAGCTGGATAGAGCAACAGCCTTCTAAGCTGTGGGTCCCGGGTTCGAATCCCGGCCGAATCACAAAAAAGCGGACAGTGATACTGTTCGCTTTTTTATTTCCCCCACCAGCCATTATAACCATAACCGATTACGACCTGACGAGCAAACAATACTGTATACGTTGGACAAAAACTTATTTGCGATAGGAGTTTCACTCTCCGAGCCTCGGTTAAGAAATACGAAATCACTGCTTATCAACTCACGTCCTATTCAAACCAGTCTATTAGACAAACATGCTCGAAGAGCATTACTTTACCTAACCACAGCATTACGCAGTTTGCTGGGGTGTGTCTCTCTCCTCAGCAGATTAGTGTCGAAGACACTTCTCATTAAACTTAAAGGCAAAAAAACAACCATCTGTCGGTCGGGCATGCTTAGAACCCATGCCGTTTCCTTAAGTCAAAAGTATATCAGCGACACTAACCGAGACAAGCCTCGGTCAGTGTCGCTAACATCATGAATACCAACGCATAACCGATACAGGCCACTCCCAGCAACACAACCTCCCGTAGGGTCGCGGCACAATGCTGTTTACTTAAGGAGATGAGTTGTCTTTTTGAATAATTCCAAAGCCCGCTCTCTCGTAGGGTCGCGGCATGCCGCAATGTCACTAAGTTAAGGGCAAACGCCCCCCGGGCCTCTCGTAGGGTCGCGGCATGCCGCGACCGGGTAGGCGATACTATCTCTTTGATAATCAACTATAAATGTTTTTGACACCCGGTCGCGGCATGCCGCGACCCTACGAGTGGGTGGATTGAAAAAAAATGATTTTTATGCTTAACTTAGTGACATTGCGGCATGCCGCGACCGGGCAGAAGTACATTTATTTATTTGATTATCAAGGAGAAAATGCTTTTGACACCCGGTCGAGGCATGCCACGACCCAATGCTGTTTACTTAAGGAGAAAGAGTGTCAGCGATAGGAGCTTGGCTCTCCGAGCCAAGCCTCGGTCAGTATCGCTAATAATTTGAGTACCAACGCCTAATCGAGGCTTGGCTCGTAGAGCCAAGCTCCTATCGTTGCTGTCCTTTTGAATAATCACCCCTTAACTTAATAGCATTGAGTCGTTATGCCGCCTATCTACCGGTGTGAGCGTTGATGATTGTCGGGGCACGACATTACCACCTTTCGGTGTCGCCACATGCCACAGGGTGATCGAGTAGGTCGGGAAACGAAAGTTTTCTGGCCTACTTTCGTTTCCTTTCCTCTCACACCACCGTACGTGCCGTTCGGCATACGGCGGTTTAATTTGTTTTCAAAGAGTGTCTAATCATATAATAG
>Ga0209064_1001438_pt1 | contig 36458 bp, 37 predicted proteins | sample Inofromicrocosms_FD_187498 | JGI IMG/M metagenome (GOLD analysis project Ga0209064, IMG submission 187498) | Mouse cecum microbial communities from Vienna, Austria - Inoculum for glucosamine and mucus D2O microcosms (SPAdes) (version 2) | ecosystem: Host-associated > Mammals > Digestive system >... | reverse complement strand
GAAGATTTAACCTTTTTGAAACAATTTTCGCTATTTTATCCAAAAATTTCGAGGTTTTTCAACATTTCGCCCCTGCCACCGCCGTGTCACGCCCCTTGCGTGGGGGTAAAAAGTTGCGAAACCGAGAAGAAAATCCGTCAAAGACGCCCCTTTCCATGTAAAAAAGTAAAACTGGTAGACATCCGGTAGACATCCTAAAATATGGAAAGCCGTCAACTCCCTGCGGTGCAGGGGATCGACGGCTTATTTGGTAGACATTTGGTAGACTTGTAGAGTGTAATACGGTGTAGCGGCGACGCCGTTTCCAGTCAGTTTACAAAATCAGATTGCATCAAGCTTCTCCGTCAAATTTCCGGCGCTGCTGGGCGATTTCGGCGGATATCCGCCGGACATCACCTTCGCTTATGTCGAAAATATCCGCGATTTCTGAAATTCGGAAGCCCTCCTGGAGCAGTCTGACCAGTTCCTGATGTTCGGTGGAGAGGCGGCTAAAAAAACGTTCCCGATCAATCTGATTGTCCAGCGAATCTGTCCAGTCGGAGCTGATGTCTGGAAGCGTGTCATAGAGGCAGAAGTCATCACCGTCGCCGCAGGAAAGAGGCTGGTCCAGGGATCGCTGTCCAAACGCCCCAATGTACTGCTTGTTCTCCTTACGGAGCGTAGTTTTGATGCGTTCCTCCAGATAGGCGCCCAAATCGCCGTAGCCGGGCCGGTATTCTTGTGCGGCAGCGCACATGGCCTCTGCCGCAATGGATTTGCGGTCCGCCAATGGGGTGCTCCTGCTCATCTGGTGGACAACTCCGTCCAGAATGGGGCGAAACAGGATTAAAAGCTGCTCCATATCAAATTGCCGGCGGCCGGTACTGTCCCGCCTGCGGCGGGGAATAATCCGGCCCAGCAGGTAGCCAGTGTGCTCGTCCCGCTCCAGAGTAAAGGCCACGGGCAGGTGCAGTCCGGTCGCTGTAATCTGTGCCGACAGGGCCTGAGTGGTGAGTACGCCGCAGGCGGGACAATCGATGCCGGTGCCGTGTCCGTCGGCGATGGCCAGCACCATGGTGGCAGTGTCGAATCCCACTTGAATGAACCGGGGAAGCTTGCTGCGCAGAGTTCGTCCCAATCGGAGTTTCCCGTCCCGACTTACTGAGGCCCGGAGAAGCTTCCGCCGGTCCTCCTTTTCAAACCATCGAAATTTGTAGTTGGTTGGTTTCATTCTAAATGCCTCCTTGAAAATATGCCGCTATTTTGCCGGAATCAGTCGGAATTTACCATGAATTTTACCAGATAGATGTTCCAGAGAGCACAAAAAGTCTTCCCATATAAATCCGCCAGAGTGAATTGTGCCAAATAGCCAGAGATGACCTTATCCAGCTTCTGCCATAGTGGGAGTGTTCGGCAGCCATTGCTCTGTGGACAGACGTTCTGCCCTGATTCCAGGCAGGCAACGGGGACCAGAGGCACCTCCATCAATTCAAGGATAGACTTACATTGTACTCATCCCGGGGGCGGTTCGGCGGGTTAGCCTCATCCTCTTCCACGCAGGACTGTCAGCAGACCGCCTTTTGCCAGCTCTTTTACCACAATTTCCAGATACTTCTCTGAAACCTCCTGCCGGACGGCCCCACCCTTCAATAGCACAAACCCATCTCCCCGATGCTCCGCAACATCCGACAGAAACCGCAGCGCATATCCGCCCTTTGTGAAAATCATCATAAATATCCTCTCAATTTTCCTATTATACCACAAGGTTAATAGGATTTCAAGCAATCCCAATATACCTATTGACAAAGTAGGTTAATAGGCATATAATGGGGCCAATTCATAGAGAGGGGGATTTTCCCATGCGTTATAAATTTGAGACCTTACAGCTCCATGTAGGCCAGGAGCAGCCCGACCCCGCCACCGACGCCCGGGCTGTTCCCATTTACCAAACCACTTCCTACGTGTTCCGAAACTCCGCCCACGCCGCCGCCCGGTTTGGGCTGGCGGATGCCGGGAATATCTACGGCCGTCTGACCAACTCTACCCAGGATGTGCTGGAGAAGCGTCTCGCGGCCTTGGAGGGCGGCGTGGCAGCTCTGGCACTGGCTTCCGGCGCGGCGGCGATCACCTACACCATCCAGGCCTTGGCCCAGGCGGGGGAGCACATCGTGGCCCAGAAAACCATCTACGGCGGCAGCTACAATCTGCTGGCCCACACCCTGCCCCAGTTTGGTGTATCTGCCACTTTCGTGGACGCCCACGATCTGAGTGCAGTCACAGCCGCCATTCAGCCCAACACCAAAGCCATTTACCTGGAGACCTTGGGCAACCCCAACAGCGATATCCCCGACATTGACGCCATTGCCAAAATCGCCCATGCTCACGGCCTGCCTTTGGTCATCGACAACACGTTCGGGACACCCTATTTGATTCGCCCCATTGAGCATGGCGCGGACATTGTTGTCCATTCCGCCACCAAATTCATCGGCGGTCACGGCACCACTTTGGGCGGCATCATCGTGGACAGCGGTAAATTTGACTGGAAAGCCTCGGGCAAGTACGCCCCCATCGCCGCCCCCAACCCCAGCTACCACGGAGTCAGCTTTGTGGATGCTGCCGGCCCCGCCGCCTTTGTCACTTACATCCGCGCTATCCTTCTGCGGGACACCGGGGCAGCGATTTCCCCCTTCAATGCCTTTCTGCTGCTCCAGGGAGTGGAGACCCTGTCCCTTCGGGTGGAGCGACACGCCGAAAACACAAAAAAGGTGGTAGAGTACCTGGCCAACCATCCCCAAGTGGAGAAGGTCAACCACCCCAGCCTGCCTGAACATCCCGACCATACCCTGTATGAGAAGTATTTCCCCAACGGCGGTGCGTCCATCTTTACCTTTGAGATCAAGGGCGGGCAGACGGAGGCCCACAAGTTTATCGACAATCTGGAGATTTTCTCCCTGCTGGCCAACGTTGCGGACGTTAAATCCCTTGTCATCCATCCTGCTACCACCACCCACTCCCAGCTCTCTCCCGAGGAGCTGCTGGATCAGGGCATCAAGCCCAACACCATCCGACTGTCCATCGGCACTGAACATATCGACGACATCATCGCTGACCTGGAAAAAGGTTTTGCCGCCGCAGCGCAGAAATAAGAGGGGAAATCTATCATGTCCAATATCTATACATCTGCCGACCAGCTGATCGGCAAAACGCCCTTGCTGGAACTGACCCACACGGAAAAGGAGGCGGGAGCAAGAGCCCGTATTCTGGCCAAGCTGGAGTATTTCAATCCCGCCGGGTCGGTAAAAGACCGCATTGCCAAAGCGATGTTCGACGAGGCGGAGGCCGGCGGAAAGCTGAAACCTGGCTCCACCATCATCGAGCCTACCTCCGGCAATACGGGAATTGGGTTAGCCTCCGTGGCGGCAGCGAGGGGCTACCGCATCATCATTACCATGCCGGAAACCATGAGCGTGGAGCGCCGCCAGCTGATGAAAGCCTATGGCGCGGAGCTGGTTCTTACCGAAGGGGCCAAGGGGATGAAAGGGGCCATCGCCAAGGCGGAGGAGCTGGCCAAAGAAATTCCTGGCAGCTTTATCCCCGGCCAGTTTGTCAACCCGGCCAATCCCGCCGCCCACCGCTCCACCACCGGCCCGGAGATCTGGACAGATACCGACGGCGCGGTAGACATCTTCGTGGCGGGTGTGGGCACCGGCGGCACTATCACCGGCGTGGGGCAGTATTTGAAGAAGCAAAACCCGGCAGTGAAAGTGGTGGCGGTGGAGCCCAAGGACTCCCCTGTCCTCAGCGAGGGCCGCTCCGGAGCCCATAAAATACAGGGCATCGGGGCGGGCTTTGTGCCGGAGGTTCTGGACACCGCTGTCTATGACGAGATCATCCCCGTGTCCAACGAGGATGCCTTTGCCGCCGGGCGGCTGGTGGGACGCAGGGAGGGCATCCTGGTGGGGATTTCCTCCGGGGCGGCGCTCCACGCGGCCATCCAGCTGGCAAAACGACCGGAAAACGCGGGGAAGACGATTGTGGCCCTGTTCCCGGACACCGGCGACCGCTACCTGTCCACACCGCTGTTCGCCGGCTGAACATGAGACGAACACGCCGGTACTTTCACCGGCGCGTTCATACCCGGAAAGGATATTACTATGATTTACGCAGACAATGCGGCTACCACCAAAATGAGCGGGGCCGCGGCCAACGCTATGACCGCCTGTATGCAGGACACTTGGGGCAACCCCTCCAGCCTGTACAGCCTGGGGCAGAGAGCAAAGGAGGCCCTGGAGGACGCAAGAGAGCGAATCGCCGCCTGTATCGGGGCATCTCCCAAGGAGATTACTTTCACCTCTGGAGGCAGCGAGGCGGACAACCAGGCCATCCGCTCCGCCGCCCAGCTGGGAGCCCGAAAAGGAAAGCGGCACATTATCTCCACCGCCTTTGAGCATCACGCCGTTCTGCACACGCTGAAAAGGCTGGAAGGCGAGGGATTCGAGGTGGAACTGCTCCCAGTCGGAGCCTTGGGCACCGTCACCGCCCAACAGGTTTCGGAGGCCATTCGGGAGGACACCGCCCTGGTGACAATCATGTACGCCAACAACGAGATTGGCTCCGTCCTGCCTGTTTCGGAGATCGGCGCGGTGTGCCGGGAGCGGGGGGTCATCTTCCACACCGACGCGGTACAGGCGGCGGGACATCTGCCCATCGATGTCAGGGCACAGAACATCGACCTGCTGTCCCTATCCGCCCACAAGTTTCATGGACCCAAAGGAATTGGCGCGCTCTACGCCCGGCAGGGCGTGCCCTTGACCAATCTGATTGAGGGCGGGGCTCAGGAACGGGGCAAGCGGGCGGGGACGGAGAATGTCCCGGCCATCGCGGGCATGGCGGCGGCGCTGGAGGAATCCTGCTCTCATATGGCGGAAAACGCCGCCAGGGTCTCCGCTCTGCGGGATAAGCTCGTTTCCGGTCTCTCCCGGATTCCCCGCTCTGCCCTCAACGGCGACCCGGTAAACCGTCTCCCCGGCAACGTCAACTTCTGCTTTGAGGGCATTGAGGGGGAGAGCTTGCTCCTGCTGCTGGATGACCGGGGCATCTGCGCCTCCTCCGGCTCGGCCTGCACCTCCGGGTCTCTTGACCCCAGCCACGTTCTGCTGTCCATTGGGCGGCCCCACGAGGTGGCCCACGGCTCCTTGCGGCTGTCATTGTGCGAGGAGAACACCGAGGCCGATATCGACGCGATTTTGAAAGCCGTCCCTGAAATCGTGACCTATCTCCGCAATATGTCGCCGCTGTGGAAGGATAAAGTCAGTGGGAAACGGGCATTCGTTCTGTAGGAGGATTTTGTTATGGCACTTTACAGTGAAAAGGTAATGGATCACTTTCGGAATCCCCGGAACGTGGGTGTGATCGAGGATGCGGACGGTGTGGGCGAGGTGGGCAACGCCGTCTGCGGGGACATTATGAAGATTTATCTCAAAATTGAGGACGGCATTGTCTCGGATGTGAAATTTGAGACCTTTGGCTGCGGCTCTGCCATCGCGTCCAGTTCTATGGCAACCGAGCTTATCAAGGGGAAACCCCTCTCCAAAGTTCTTCAGCTCACCAACAAGGCGGTCGCCGAGGCGTTGGACGGCCTGCCCGCCCATAAGCTCCACTGCTCTGTCCTGGCGGAGGAGGCTATCCGGGCAGCGGTGAAGGACTATTATGACCGGCAGAGGATCGCCTATGACCCGAAGGATTTTCCTGACTGCGGCTCCTGCGAGGGCTGTCATGGATAAAAAAGCATTGATTGCCATGAGCGGCGGCGTGGATCCCTCCGCCGCCTTTTTGACCAAACAGGCAGGCTATGTTTTGAACCTGTAAAGGGAGAGCATAAGGGAAAAACAAGAGAAAAAGCCCGTCAACCCCTGATATTGCAAGGGTTGATGGGCTTTCTTGTGAACTTCCTTACGAAGTGTCCCCCAGGGAGAAGACTTGTTCTGCGGGGGGACGGGAAAGAAGGACGGCTTTTCAGCCGTCCTTCTCCAAAGATTTTTTCTTTTTCCACGCCCGCCAGGTGAAAAACGCGAGCACCAAGATCAGCAGGCCCCGGATAATGCCCACCGCAATGGCGAAAACCGTGGACGGATATCGAATCCCCGGTATTGTAATATAATAGTACAGCCGCCGAAGTCCGCCTATCAGCCCCCAGGGGGACACACTGGTGTATGGGTTCAAAGCCAGACAGCTCAGCCCAACGGCCAGCCAGCCCATAACAAGCCAGGGATGCTTTTTTGCCAGCAGCAGGGGCAGGCCCAGGACGACCAGCGCTAAAGCGGCGAATACCAGCACCGGTGCGCTCATGATACCGAGAATCGCCAGGGCTGCGCCCACGACCTCGAGAATGACACCTATTATTTGTACTGCGGTAAGGCTTTCTCGCTTTCCTTCCCGCTCCACATAGACCACCTGGGGCTGGGATGGCTCCGGGGGCTGAGGGGCCTTCCCGTCCCGAACCAGCTCATCCACACTCACGCCGAACAGATCGGCCAGCCGGATGATCTTGTCCAGGTCGGGGGTGGACTGGGCCGTCTCCCACTTACTCACACTCTGCCGGGAGACCTCCAGTTTTTCCGCCAGGTCGTCCTGGGACATGCCCCGCTGGGTGCGCAGGGACAATATTTTTTCCGCCAATGTCATAGACCTTGACCTCCTCTCGATTTTCTTCTATTATAGTGTCAGAGCGGCAAAAATCAATCAAGTCCGCTTGGAAATTCCCGCAACCAGCAGTTGCGGAGGGGTTGGAGGGGTCCAAATGGCAAAAAAAACCACCCGGAACACCCGGGAGAAGATCATCGACGCGGCCTGGAAGCTGTTTTACCGCCAGGGCTACGACGACACCACCGTGGAGGAGATTATTGAGGAGTCGGGCACCTCCCGGGGGTCCTTCTACCACTACTTCCAGGGCAAGGACGCCCTTCTGTCCACCCTGGCCGACGTCTTCGACCGGAAGTATGAGGAGCTGACCGAAACCCTGGACCCAAATCAGGACCGGTTCGAGCAGCTGATGTACCTGAACCGGGAGCTGTTCGCCATGCTGGAGAACTCCATCTCCCTGGACCTGGCCGCCCGGCTGTACTCCTCCCAGCTCATCACCCGGGGGGACAAGTCCCTGATGGACCGCAACCGCACCTACTACCGGCTGCTGCGGCAGATCGCCCTCCAGGGCCAGGAGCGGGGGGAGCTGCGGGGGGATGTCACCGCCAACGAGATCGTCCGGGCCTACGCCCTGTGCGAGCGGGCCCTCATCTACGACTGGTGCCTGTCAGAGGGAGACTACTCCCTCACCCAGTACAGCCGGACCATGATGCCCATGTTTTTGCAGGGGTTTCGGATCGAAAAATGAAAAGTTTGTAAGAATGTCCAAAATATTATTTTATAAAATGTACAGCTTATTTCCCTTGAATTACAGGGGAAAATAAGCTGTTTTTAATTTTAAAGTACGGAGTTTATTCTATGTTGCGTTCTCCCTTCTTTTCTGGTAAGATACCAGTAATTCGCGTTTTGGCGGCTTCGTGTGTGCCGCCCGACCGCATTTTGGGAGGAATTTTATGACTACCGCGCAAGTTTGTATTATGGGCACCATCATTCTCTATCTCTGCTTCGTCATTTTTACCGGCGTGATGATCGGCCGCCGGTCCAAAAAGAGCGCCGAGGGCTTCTACCTGGGCGGCCGAGGGATGGGCCCCCTGGTCACCGCCATGAGCGCCGAGGCCAGCGACATGAGCAGCTACCTGCTTATGGGCATCCCCGGCCTGGCCTATCTGTCCGGCGTGGCCGACGCCAGCTGGACCGCCATCGGTCTGGCCGCAGGCACCTATCTGAACTTCCTGCTGGTGGCCCGGCGTCTGCGCCGCTACAGCGTGAAGCTGGACGCCATCACCATCCCCAGCTTCATCTCCAAACGGTACGGCGAGAAAAAGCCGGTAATTATGTGCATCTCCGCCTTGATTATCCTCATCTTCTTCGTGCCCTACGTGGCCTCCGGCCTGGCCGCCATCGGCAAGCTGTTCAACAGCCTCTTTGGCTGGGACTACATGCTGGCGGTGGTGATCGGTTCCATCGTGATTATCAGCTACACCTCGGTGGGCGGCTTCTCCGCCGTAGCCACCATGGACCTGATCCAGTCCATTATCATGACCATCGCTCTGGCCATCATCGTGGTCTTCGGCATTGTCCAGGCCGGAGGCATGGACGCTGTGCTGGACCACGCCCGCACGCTGCCCGGCTTTCTCAGCTTTGGGGAGACCTACAATGTGGCCACCGGCTCCGCTGAGCCCTATGGCTTCATCCGCATCGTGTCCATGATGGCCTGGGGCCTGGGTTACTTTGGAATGCCTCACATTCTGGTTCGCTTTATGGCTATCCGGGACGAGAACGAGCTGAAGCTGTCCCGCCGCATCGCCGCCGTGTGGGTGGTCATCTCCATGGGTGTGGCGGTGTTCATCGGTATCGTGGGCCACGCCGTCTCCGCCGCCGGCCGCATCCCCTATCTGGAGGGCAGCGCCACCGAGACGGTGATTGTCCGCCTGTCTGATTTGCTGTCCAGCTATGGCATCGTCCCCGCCGTCGTGGCCGGCTGTATCCTGGCCGGTATTCTGGCCGCCACCATGTCCACCGCCGACAGCCAGCTGCTGGCCGCCTCCTCCGCCTTTTCGGAGAATCTGGTTCAGAATGTCTTCGGCATCAAGCTGACCCAAAAGCAGACTATGCTCACCGCCCGGCTTACCGTGGTCGTGATCGCCATCATCGCCATGTTCCTGGCCTCCGACCCGGACAGCAACGTGTTCCAGATCGTCTCCTTCGCCTGGGCAGGCTTTGGAGCTACCTTCGGCCCCGCCATGCTGTGCGCCCTGTTCTGGAAGCGGAGCAACCGCCAGGGAATTATGGCCGGTCTGGTCGCCGGCAGCGTGATGATCTTCGTGTGGAAATTCCAGATTAAGCCCCTGGGCGGCATCTGGAACATCTACGAGCTGCTTCCCGCCTTCCTGGTAGCTCTGGCGGCTATTGTGATTGTTTCTCTCCTTACCCCCGCTCCTGAGAAGGATGTGGTAAGGGCCTTTGAGGAGTACGACAGATAAACCAGCATGGGACCTCCGGCTTCAGGCCGGAGGTCCCGCCTTTATGCGGGCGCGGGGGGCTGCCGCAGAGGAGTATCTGGCGGAGCCGAAGCAAAAGACTGCAATACCTCCTTCTCAATCAATACATTTTGTGGTAATATCAATCAAAAAGGAGGGAACTTTCTTGAAAGAAAAACTTACCCCCAGGCAGCTGACACTGATCGGTTCCATGCTTTTCGGCCTGTTCTTTGGGGCGGGCAACCTGATATTCCCCCTGATCCTGGGCGCAAAAGCCGGGCAGAACCTGCCCGCCGCCCTGCTGGGGCTTCTGATTACCGCCGTGGGCATCCCTCTGCTGGGGGTCATGTCCATCGGCCTGACCCGCAGCGAGGGCCTGCTGGATCTGTCGGGGCGGGTGTCCCCGCAGTTCCGGCTCTTCTTTACCTGTGCCCTTTACCTGACGATCGGCCCCCTGTTCGCGATCCCCCGCTGCGCCGCCACCAGCTTTACCATCGGGGTATCCCCCTTCGTGGGCGAAAACGTCTGGCTTTGGCAGCTTGGGTTTTCCCTGTGCTTCTTCGGGGCGGTGCTCTATTTTTCCCTAAAGCCCTCTCAAATTCTGGATTCGGTGGGGAAATTTCTCAATCCGGCCTTTCTTCTCTTCCTGGGGATCATGTTGGTCACAGCACTTTTAAAGCCTGTCCAGTCCGTGGCCTCGGTTGTCCCAAGGGGAGACTATGTCCACTCCGCCTTCTCAGCCGGCTTTTTACAGGGCTACGATACCCTGGACGCCCTGGCCAGCCTGGCCTTCGGCATCATCGTCATTCGGGCGGTCCGCCAGCTTGGGGTCACCGAGCCCCAACGGGTGGCGGTGAGCACGGTGAACGCAGGGGTGGTAAGTATGTCCCTGATGGCCCTCCTCTACGCGGCCACCGCCCTGACCGGGGCCCAGAGCTTTGGGCTCTACGCGGAACGGCTCTCTGATCCCGGCTTCACAGGGGGCGACGCTTTCGCCATTATCGCTCACCACTATTTTGGCAAGGGGGGCGGGCTGCTGCTGGCGGTCACAGTTACCCTCTGCTGTATGAAGACCGCCGTGGGGCTGGTGATCTCCTGCGCCGAGACCTTCGAAGCAATGTTTCCCGGTAAGCTCTCCTACCCACGGTGGGCGATGGTGTTCAGCGGCGCCTCCCTGCTTATCTCCAACTTTGGGCTTTCCAGGATTATTGAATTTTCCGCCCCGTTGCTTTATTTCCTTTACCCCCTGGCCATCGTCCTGATTCTGCTGGGACTCCTGGGGCGGTTTTTCAGCCACGCCCGCCCGGCCTACCAGTGAACCATGCGGTTTACCGTCGCAGCGGCCATTCTGGAGCTGTGCCGGGTGGTGGGGTTCCAGCCCGCGGCTGACCCCGCGTGGCAGCTTCTCCCCTTCTACACCTACGGGCTTGGCTGGATGATTCCAGCGGCTCTCGGCTTTGCTTTGGGAATGATCTTGAAAAAATCGCCTGAGCGCAAATCTTAAATGGAATAAAATCGTCATTGGCGCAAAAGATACAGGGCCGCAATCTTTCGATTGCGGCCCCGCTCTTTTCCTAAACAGACGCAGAGAAGCCCTGCTTTTTTGCTTAAAGTATCTGCACAAACTCAATCTTCTCACCGTTCGGGCCCTGTATGGTGAAATATTTTTCTCCATTGGCCCAGAAGGGCATGGAGCAGATGTGATCGTCCAGCAGAGTATAGCCCTCCGCTTTGATCTGACCGAATACAGCTTCAATATCATTGACATCAATGGCAATATGATCCACCGCGCCCGCCACGCCGGGACTGCTGGAGGATTCATAGATCTCCAGCAGCAGACTTTTCAGCTTCAGGAAAATAATGCGGCTGCCGTCGCCGCAGACAAGAAAAAATTCTTCTGTGAAGCCAAGATCTTTGTAGAACTCCACGGTCTTGTCATAACAGACGGTCGGCATCCCCAGGTGTGTGGTTCCAACTGTATAAGCGGTAATGTTCATTGCACTTCTCCTTCATCTATCAATATTCCGGAAATATTTTCTGGCTTCAATATTCCCAGCTCCACCATAACATAATAATGTTTTGCTGTCAAGAGCAGCAATTAGTCAGTTATTTCTTTTTGTCCGATCATCTGTCAGCAGACATTTTTTCTCATATATTTATCAAAATATCAATATAAACCAAGTAATATATAGTTATTTTTAACCAATTTTCATTTTCCGCTTGGTTGTCATTCATAAAAAACACAAAATTTTTGTCGATAAGCTATTGACTTTCAGCGATAATTATGTTATTAATTTAGTCATGTAAGATAATTATGTTTAGAGAAGCAACACAAATCACAGAGGAGGAAAGGTTATGGATTACACACAGATTAAAGTCGCTATTGATGAGCGGGTCGGTATCATTACGCTGTGCCACCCCCCGCGCAACAGCTTTACCAAGCGTATGCTGGTGGAGGTTCTGACTGCGCTGGATGAGTTTGAGGACAACGATGTGGTCCGTGCTGTCATGATGAACAGCGAGGGACCGGATTTTTCCAAGGGGGCCGATTTCGATGACATCGATGACGAGTGGAGCGGTGCCGGTGAGATCAAGGCGACCTTCTCTGAGTTGGGCGGCCGCCTGGTCGAACGTGTGGACTTCTATCCCAAGCCCACCCTGGTCGCCGCCCGGGGCGTGTGCTTCGGGGGCTCCGCCGCGGTGTTCAGCTCCTTCGATATCCGTATCGCAGGCGAGAACTTCCAACTGCACGACGGCGATATTTATTATGGCACCGTTGGCTCCTGGGGTATGAGCAGCCTCCGCCTGCCCGTCTGGATTGGCCGCAACCGGATGATGGACTATATGTTTCTCAATGAAAACTTCAACGGCAGGCAGCTGTATGAGATGGGCATGGTCAGCAAGGTGGTTCCCGACGAGGCCGTGGACGAGATTGGCCTGAAGTTTGCCAAGAAGATGTCTAAAGCCGCCCCCATCGCCGCCCGCATGTTCAAGGAGTGCGTCCGGCGGGCTACCTTGGCCAACTACGCCGAGCTGCGCAAGGCCGAGGAGGAGGTTGCCGCCTACATTTACACCACCGAGGACTGCAAGAACGGCCTGACCTCTTTGACCGAGAACGAAGACGGACCTATGTGTGAGTTTATGAACCGTTGATTTCTGTTGATCTGTCACCCAAGTTTTGCCCTGGCGGAGGCCGGAAGAAATAAAATTCAAAAAGGAGAGAGAACTATGCAAATTGAGTCCAGTACCTTGACCTTGATCGCAATCGTCATGGCCGCCTATTTCGCATTCATGATCGGTATCAGCTGGGCGGGAAGAAAATATGGCCGCACCTTTGATGAGGCCATCACCGCCGGCCGCAACTGCGGCGTGTTCATGATTATTGGCTCCGCCGTCGGTTCCCACATCGGCAACGGTTTCGTTGTCGGCGGCGCTGCCTCCGGTGCCGCCGGCGGCATTTCCGGCGCCTGGTACGGCATCGGCTGTGCCATCTCCTATCTGGTTATGGCCTTTACAATCAACAAAGTGGTCTACCGCGCCGGATACATCTCTTTGCCTGAATTTCTGCAGGCACGCTACGGCGAGAAGATGACCTCCGTCATCTTCTCCGTCACCACAGCCCTGTCCTACGTCGCCAACATCGCCGCTCAGCTGATGGCCGGCAAGGCCCTGTTTGAGGCGCTGGGCTTCAATGGAACTCTGGGCGTCTGGGTTATCTGCGCAGTTGTCATTGTTTACTCCATGATCTCGGGCCTGTGGGGCGCCGCGGCCACATCTGTGGCACAGGTTGCCATTATCGTCGTCTCACTGATTGTCACCACAATTATCCTGATCAGCCAGGGCGCCATTGATATTGTCAATAACGCTGTCCAGTCCGGTCAGGTCCCCAGCACCTACTGGGACATCGGGCTGCCCGGTATCTCCGCCATTCTTATCACCTGTATCCCCATTTCTCTGGCCGCTCTGTGTGAGCAGTGTACCGTACAGCGCATCGTCTCCGCCAAAAGTGAGAAGGTCGCGTTCTGGGGTCTGGTTCTGTCCTTTATCATCATGATCCCCGCCGCCCTGATGCCCGCTTTTATCGGCATGTACGGCAATATTCTGTATAACGACACCACCAACGCAGTATTTTTCAAGGTCGCTCTTGAAGTGCTGAATCCTCTGGCCGCCGCCCTTCTGATCGCCGCCGTCGTGGCCGCGATCATGTCTACCATCGACACTATGCTGGTCGCTTTCTCCACCATCATGCTGCACAACATCTACCGCGGAATGATAAACCCCAACGTGTCTGAAAAGACCCTGAAGCAGAGCGATTTTATCGTCCACCTGTGTCTGGGCGTCGTTTCCGCTTTCGTGGCCCTGCAGTTTACCAGCATCCTGGATCTTTTGTGGCAGATGTACAACTTCTGTGCCGCCTGCTGCTTCGCCCCCTTCATCGGCGGTTTGTTCTGGAAGGGCGCCACCGCTAAGGGCGCTATTGCCAGCGCTATCACCGGCTTTGCCTATATCGCTCTGAATATGCTCGGCATCATCCCAACCACCACCATCCTGAGCATGTTCTCCTTCCTGCCCGCTGCCGTCGCCTTCGTACTTGTCAGCTTGATGGACAAGAAACAGGCCGCCGCCTGATCTTACACCTATCAACACCCAGGCGGCCCCGCGTCTCTACGTCTGGCGCAGCGGGGCCGTCTCTATAAAAGGAGTTACAGATGCTGTTAACTGGCAAAGCAGCCATCGTCACGGGCGGCGCCCGGGGCATTGGCTATGCGATTACAGAAAACTTTTGTATGGAGGGAGCCTGTGTAGCTTTTTCCGATTTGAACGAAGAACTGGGCCGCAGGGCGGCGGAACAGCTGACCAGGCAGGGACACAACGTCATTTTCATCCCCGCTGATGTAAGCGTGGCTGCGGATGTGGAGCGAATGGTCAATACCGCGTTGGAGTATTTTGGCCGCGTTGATATTCTGGTGAATAACGCCGGCGTGCTGTGCGACGACGCCCTGGCGGAGGATATTACAGAGGAGGAATGGGAGCGTATGCTCCGCATTGATCTGACCGCTCCGTTTCTGTGCTGTAAATACATACTTCCTCATATGCGCAGCCGAAACAGCGGTTCCATCATCAACATCTCCTCCACCGCCGGACTGACCGCCTCCCGGAACGATCCCCCCTATTGCACAGCCAAGACAGGTGTTATTGGCCTGACCCGCTCCCTGGCCTGTGATTATGCCCCCTACAGAGTTCGTGTCAACGCCATCTGTCCGGCCACCTGTGAGACCGAGATGTGGAAGCAGTATTTAAGCACCCTGTCTCCCGAGGCCGCACGGGATAAACAGAACTTCTATATGAGTATTCAGCCCCTTGGTATATGTCAGCCGGAGGATGTGGCATACGCCGCAGTCTATCTCGCCTCTGACAGGGCCAAGTTTATCACCGGGATTGCGCTGCCAGTGGACGGCGGCGCCACCGCCATCTGAACGATCCCACGAAACGAGGTTTTACTATGATTCTGACTGGGAAAGAGGCAGCCGCACTGATCGACATCAGCGTTGTGCGCACTCACCATTCATACAGCGACCTGCTGGCCGTTGTGGAACTGGCCAAGCAGTACAGATTTATCAATGTCCATGCACTGCCCTGTTGGGTGTCAGCCCTGGCCCGCCTTTTGGACGGTGTAGAGGGGGTCTACGTCGGTTCGCCTGTGGGCTTTCCCTCCGGAGGGGCTACCACGCTGACCAAGATCCTGGAAGCAGAACAGCTGCTGCATGACGGCGTGGAGGAAATGGACATTGTCATGAACATCGGCAAATTCAAGGAGGGTGATTACCGTTATGTCCTGCAGGAGCTGCGGCAGATTGTTGGTATGACCGACCATCGGGTTAAAACCAAGGTAATCATAGAGACCCGCGCCCTGGAGGAGGATGAAATCTGCCGCGCCTGTGACATAGTAAAGGAGAGCGGCGCCGATTTTGTCAAGACCGGTACCGGCTGGATTCCTGGTACGTTGGATCTGAATCAGGTCCGCCGGATCAAGGAGTACTGCGGCGGGGACATCATGCTGAAGGTCGCCGGCGGAGTGCGCAGCCGGGAGGACTTTATCGCTCTGGTCGGAATGGGTGTGGAACGTGTCGGCATCAACGAGCACTCCGCCGTCCAGATTGTACAGGCGCTGAATGCCGCTCCTCACCAATTCTAAGTCAAGCGCATACTACAAGCGTGACAGAAGTTCAGAAAGGATGTTTACTATGAGAGAAAACGGCCCCATTATTTATGAAAAGATCAACACTCCCAAGGGTTGCATTGCCAAGATTATGCTCAACCGCCCCGACCACGGCAACCGGATCAACGGCGAGATGTGGCATGACTTTATGGAAGCCGTGGATATGGCCAGTGTCGACCGCGATGTGCGCGTGGTTATTTTCGGCGGCGTGGGGGATGACTTCTGCTGCGGTTTTGACACCGGCGACCCCTCGGTCTCTCTGAACGCCAACGAGGACGGCGTGGTCAGCTTTGCTGACCGCCGGGAAAATACCTGGGAAGAAGTCGATACCTGGCTTAAGATCTATAACATGCGCAAGCCCACCATTTGTATGACCCAGGGTACTGCGCTGGGCGGCGGCTGGCTGATCGCAATGTCCTGTGACTGTATCTGCTCCGCCGACAACGCGGTGTTCGATAACACCGAATATGCTATGAACATGTCCTACACGCTGTATTTACCCTGGGACGCGTGGAAGCTGCCTATGAACATTGCCAAGGAGAAGGCTTTTACCGGCTATACCATCACCGCACCCGAGGGTTATCGCCTCGGTCTGTGCAATCGCTGTGTCCCTGTGGAGCAGCTGGAAGAGACCACCATGGCGCTGGCCGAGCGTATGCTGAAGCTGTCCCCCTATACCTTGACCATGCACAAGGAAATGTACAAAATGGCTTATGACATGCGGGGCATCCAGCAGATCATCCCCTTCAGCAAGGAGATCTTTAACGTGTCCATGCAGCTGCCCGGAACGCCTGAAAACGAAGCTCTGTGGGAGATCGCCAAGACCCAGGGCGGCGCGGCCATGGACGCTGAGTTCACCCGACAGGCCCGCGCTCTGCGTGAAGAAGAACGGGCCTTCCGGGATCCCAAAGAAATCAATTTCTAACCCCTCTCCCCTCTCTTTTCGCGTTCGATAACGCGGCGGGAGCCGGTCAGTTGAATTCCTGCTGCCGGCTCCCGTTTCCCTCTATTTTTAAGCAAGGGTCAGATGAATCATGAAAAGACCGTGGCTCGGCTATCTTGCCGGGATATTATCCGCTCTTATCATGGGTCTGTCTTGGTACGCGACCAAGCGCATCGGTCAGATTCACGATGGAGCTTTTGTGCTGGACATCCTGTCCATCCGCTATCTCATCAGCGGCGGCCTGTATCTGCTGGCCTGGAAATCGGGGGCAATCCACCTCGATTACCGCGGAAAATCCATTCGTCCTCTGATCGAACTGAGTCTGCTGATGCCGGTTATGTACAACACCCTGGAATACAGCGCTCTGAACTACATCTCCTCCGCGGAGATCGGAATGCTCTGTTCCCTGTCCACCGTGGTGGCTTCTCTGCTGGGCTACGCCTTACTCAGGGAGCCCATTTCACGCTGGGAATGCGTCTTTATGATCGTCGCGGTCTCGGGGGTTGTTCTCACCAACGCGGTGGACTTCGACCCCCATAGCAGCTCCAACATCGGACGCATGATGATGCTCGGATGTGTGCTGGTCTCCTCCATCAACCGTATCAAGTCCCGCAAGGCCGCAAGCACCTTCACCTCCGTGGAGATCACCGGGGTCATGATGTGGGTCTCCGCTGCCGTTATGACCGTTCTGGCCCTGGGGAGGCACCTGCTGCTGGGCGATATGGAGCGCTACGCCGCTCTGGCCACAGACACCAGGATATACGGTTATCTGCTGTTTTTGAGTGTGGGCTGCTCTCTGTTCGGCTTTTTACTCAATAATGTGGCCATCGCAAATCTCTCCATGGTTCGCTCCTCCGTGCTCATAACCCTGTCCACCGTTGTGGCGGTGGTCAGCGGAGCTCTTTTGCTGCGTGAGCCGCTGGAGTGGTACGACTATCTCGGCTGCGCCATCATCATGACCGGCGTTATTGGCTGTAACGTAATTAAGCACGGCAAAAAGCCGGAAAATCTCACCATGTAACCTTGTAACAAAAAGGAGTTGACAATATGGACATCAACAGCAAAAAGAAACTTGTAAACGGCATCGAAATTCCGGTACTCGGCTTTGGCGTCTATCTCTCTCCCGAGGGGGAGGTGACCGCAAGCTCCGTGCGCTGGGCGGTAGAGAGCGGCTACCGGCACATAGATGCCGCCGCCATTTACGGCAATGAGAGGAGCGTCGGCGAGGGAATCCGTACCTGCGGTTTGCCCAGGGAGCAGCTGTTTATTACCTCCAAACTGTGGAACGACGATATACGCAAGGGCCGCTGTAAGGAGGCCTTCACGGAAACGCTGAACCGTCTCGGTACCGATTATCTGGATCTCTACCTGATTCACTGGCCTGTAGACCAGCATGTTCAAGCCTGGAAGGTGCTGGAGCAGCTGTATGAGACGGGAAAGGTCCGTGCCATCGGTGTGAGCAACTATCACAGCCAGCACCTGAAGGAGCTGGAGGATATGGCCAGAATTATGCCCATGGTCAATCAGTTTGAGATACACCCCTATCTGTCCCAGCAGCCGCTCATCGACCTGTGTAAGCGATACGGCATGGTATATGAGGCCTACAGCCCGCTGGGAGGCCAGAACGGCCCCGTGCTGTCCGACCCCGTCATCGTGGATATCGCTGCCGCCCGGGGGAAGTCTCCAGCCCAGATTGTTCTGCGCTGGCATCTGCAGCGCGGCACGGTTGTGCTTCCCAAATCCAACCATCTGGAGCGCATCCGCGCCAACGCTCAGCTGTTTGATTTCAGACTGACACAGGAAGAGATGGCCCGCCTGGACGCCCTGAATCAAAACCTGCGTACCGGCGGCAATCCCGACTGCTTCGATTTTTGAGCATTTATTTTCCCTGCCGCACCCCTTGCGATGCGGCAGGGTCTTCTTTTCTCAGCGCCACTCGACCTCCAGGGGGTTACGTTCCACCAATCTGCGGAAATGTACCGCCGGATATCCCACCAGCATACAGCCGCAGATGCGCTTGTCCTCCGGAAGCTCCAGCAGCCGCGCGAACCGATCCATATAGTCGGGGTGGCAGGCAAGAAATTCCAGCAAACCCACCCAACAGGTGCCCAGCCCCATTGACGGAGCCAGCAGCGCGATAAAGGTCAGGGAGAAATAGGCATTCTTCTGCCAGCTTCTCAGCTCCCTGCCGCTGACGGCCAAAATCAGCTGGGAGCAGTTATAAAACAGCGCGTCGTGGCCGTAATGCTCCTGAAGCCAGATGGTATGCTTGACTTCCGCATAGCCCGGAAAATCCTCCGGTATGCTTTGGGCGATCTCGCAATACAACTCGTTGAGCTTGCTGAGCTTCTCCCGTCCACTGACGACCAAATAGCTGATTCCCTGGGTGTTTTCCCCTGTCTGCGGATAGCGCCCGATGTTCAGCAGCTGAGTCAGCGTCTCGCGGGGAACAAGCTCCTGCTTGTAATAGCGAACCGAACGGGCTGTGCGCAGGAAGTGTACCGCCTGCTGCGCGGGCAGCGGCTGTCCCACCAGCTCCTGCGCGGGCGAGAGGGGGTTGTCCATACAATCGTGGGGGCACACCGCCACACAGTGTCCGCATTTGATGCACTTATCCAGATCGATCTCCACACCGTCATCAGTTTTCGAGATGGCATCCGGCTGCAGGATACATTCCTGGACGCAAAGTCCGCACCCGGGGCATTTAATCTGCTTAATCATAAAGCTCCCTCGCTTTCAATACTCTTTATTATTCTAAATGATGAGGAAAAATGTGATAAATACTTGACAGAATTTTTGCGTTGCAGTACCATAAATAGGAGAAATATACCAATAGCCATCATTCTATAACCACAGATCTGATTTTATTTTTTGTGACAGGTGATAAAAATCATGGCAAGAACACCCGCATATAAGGCTGTATACTTTTCCATTAAACGGGCGATTCAGGACGGCTCCTACAAGGCCGGTTCCCTGCTGCCCAGTGAGCCGGAGCTGGAAAAGCAATTTAATGTCAGCCGAACCACGGTACGAAAGGCAATCAGTCTGCTCACCACCGAGGGATATCTGGATGTCAAGCAGGGCAGAGGAACATTGGTGCTGGACATCACGACGACCCAGCGTCTGAACAGCATCACATCCATCACCGAGACACTGATGCGCCGCGGGTATGAGGTGACCACCCAGGGCATCAGTATCGAGCAGGTGGCCGCACCCCGGAACGTGGCCGATGCTCTGGAGATTCCGGAAGGAACGCCTGTGTACATGGTGCAGCGTGTACAATGCGCCGACGGCGTCCCAATCGCGATTATTAAAAACTATCTCCGCGCCAGCCAGGTCCCCAATTTGCAGAAAAGGGCGGGGAGCTTTGTTGGTCTTTACAATATGCTGGAGCAGGAGTACAATATCACCCTCCTTCACGCCACCGAACAGATATGTGCCATCAGTGCCGATTTTATAGAGGCACAGATCTTGCGCATCCCCATCGGCAGTCCTCTGCTGATGGTACGGCGCACCGCCTGCACTGAACAGGGTCCCTTTGAATATGCCTTTATTAAGTTGGTGGCTGACAAATATGAATACAGCGTCCGGCTGGAGGGCCGCAGTTGACGCGGGTAAAATAATTATCACAAACGGGAGAGACCGGCAAACGCCGGCTCTCCTGTTTTCTTACTGCTCCGCTGACATGTAGTCGCCAAGATCAGCCAGTACATCGTTGACATGGATAAACTGTTTGAGCAAACGCTGATAGGACTGTACCCGTCCGGGGTCTGGACAGAACGTGTGCTGCACTTGGTGCAGCGCCAGAATCCCGGTGTAATCGGTCCAGCATCCAGTGGCTCTGGCACAGATGGCGGCCGCGCCCAAGGCCGCGGCGTCCTGATCGATATTGGTCTTGATGACCTGCGCATTGAAAATGTCGGCAAACATCTGCATCCAGATTTTGCTTTTGCTGCCGCCGCCGCAGAATAAAAATCGGTCGCTCACCTCCACCTGCTCCCGCAAAATTTCCAGAGAGAGCTTCAGGTTCAGGGCAATCCCTTCCAGGCCGGCCCGGATCATATCTGCCCGGGTGGTACCGAGGTGCATCCCAACAAAGGCGCCCTTGATGTTAACGCTTTTGTCCTGTCGGGTGCCGCCAGCCAGGCTGGGATTGAATATCACACCGTTGGCGCCCAGAGGCGCCTGACTGGCCCACTGGTCCATAATGGCATATGCGTCGCCGGTCAGCTCGCTGCACAGTTGATCCCTGATCCATTGCAGGGAGGAGCCTCCGGCAAAAATGGAGCAGGCCGAGGTGTACATCCCCTCCTGAATATGGGCAAATACATAGGGGCGGCGCTTCCCGTCCAGTACGGGCCGGTCGGAGTTGATTGGAATCCAACTGGAGGACCCCAGGGAGACATAGACCCTGCCCTGTTCCGCGCCTACGGCGCCCAGCGCCATACACGCGTTGTCCACGCCGCCGCAGGCCACAGGCGTGCCCGGGACCAGACCGCACTGTGCCGCGGCCCGGTCGGTCACCTCACCGATGATATGGTGGGACGGGACAATGGGTGGGAATATATCCCCGTCCAGTCCCGCGGCATTCAGAAGCCCGGCGTCCAGACATCTCTGCTTCAGATTGTAAGCGCCCAGTCCAGAGGCATAGGAGTGATCGGTATATATCTCTCCGGTGAAGCGGAAATTAATATAGTCCTTGGAGCCCAGCACCTTGTCGATGCGGGCAAACAGCTCCGGCTGCGTCTCCTTCAGCCACATCAGCTTAAAGATAGAGTAGCAGGCGGGCGGGAAACCATTTCCTGTTTTCATATACCAAGCTTCCTCGTCCACAGACTGAAAAAATGCCTCCGCCTGCTTTCCAGCCCGGGTGTCCGACCAGATCGGCACCTGTTCCAGCAGGATGTTTTTCTCCGCATCCACCGGTATGGTCACCAAGCTATGGCCGGACAGGGCTATGCAGCCTATCTCAGCCGCCTCAATTCCCGCCTGATCCAACAGTCTGTGTGAGCTTTCACACACCGCGCTCCACCAGTCCTCAGGCCGCTGCTCATGCCAGCCGGGTGCGGGATAATAGGTGGCGTAGGGAATAAAGACCTTAGACAGCGTCTTCAGATCCTGCGTGAAAAGAGAGGCCTTTACACCGCCGGTACCCAGATCGTATGAAATAAAATACATAAACTCGCTCCTTTCTATTGGTTCTGCTCCAACATCATTATATCAAACATAATAATGTTTGTAAACTGTTTTTTACCGGAATTTTTGACTATTCTCCAAGCTGTTCCAAATTTTCTTTGGATATCTATATTAACACCCAAAAATAAATGATCTAATTTATTCCATTGACATCTATACATAATTATGTTAGAATGTTTTTGAAGGATGGTAGTACATTTTCAATATTTAATTTAAGGAGGAGCATAAATATGATTAAGCGAGAAGACTGGGGCTTTACCAATCCCGTGGTGTCCGACCTGTACGGCAAGCCCCCCCTGGTCTGGAAGGACATGGATATACATCTGGTCGTGTATGAGACCGACACGGAAAACATCGAAAAGGTTATCCCCGAACCTCTGACCGCCCGCACCAACAAAGTAATAGTGTGGCACTCCCACTTCGATCTGGGCACCACCCAGGGCGCATTCAGCGAGACTGCCATCTACGTCCAAGTCAAGTACAAGGACTATGAGGCGGATTACGAGCCCTTCCTGTATGTGGACAGCCACCTGCCTCTCACCGCCGGACGCGAGATCTGGGGCTACCAGAAAAAAATGGCAAGCATTGAGATCAGCCGGGAGATGGAAGCCGTTCGGGCCCAGACCAACCGGCTGGGGCATCAGATTGTCAAGGCGCTGGTCGTCCCCCGCTATGTTGCCGACATGAGCGAGGTACCCTGGAGCCCCGACGGCGTGTTCTCCCTGAAGTACATCCCCAGCGCCGAGGAAAACGGCGCCCCCTTGCGCCAGCTGATCCTGACCCCCGGTGAGTTCACCGCGCTGCCGGATAAGTTCTTTGGCGGCCCCGCCTCCATCACCTATGAGCGCAGTGAGATCGACCCCACCTACCTGCTGGAGCCAAAGAAGGTTATCGGAGGTTTCTGCGGCAAGGGCAACCTGTACCTGCCCTTTGGCAAGATCGTCTGCGACTATAAAGACGAATAGACAAAAATTATCCAGGCAGGGGTTCCTCCTGCCTTTCATTTGAGCTTTGAAGGGGTGCACACTATGAATCACTACCAGGCAGCCAGACGGCCCACTTTCTACTTCATCGGCGTCACCACCGGCCAGTCCTCCATTATGAAAGTATTTCCCAAGTGGGCCAGCATCATGGGACTGGATGCGGAAATAAAGGGCATCGACTTTGCCCCCCACTCATCTCCAGAGGAATATCGTGCCTGTGTCAATTTTTTGAAAAACGACCCTCTGTCCCTGGGTGCTCTTATCACTACCCATAAGCTGGATCTGTACCACGCATGTCAGGATCTGTTCGACTACACCGATCCCTATGCCCAAAAGCTGAGGGAGGCCAGCTCTCTGTCCAAAACAGATGGCCGCTTCTGCGCCCACGCCAAAGACCCCATTTCCTGCGGCCTGGCACTGGAGCGCTTTGTCCCCCCCGACTACTGGAGGCAATTCGGCGGCGATGTCCTGCTGATTGGCGCCGGCGGAAGTGCCCTGGCCATGACGCTGTATCTCACACAGGAAAAATTCGGGGATAACATTCCCCGCCGTATCATCATCGCCAACCGAAGTCAGCCCCGTCTGGACTCGGCCCGGACGCTGCTCAGCGGCCTGAACGGCCGCACCCAGATTGACTATATCCTCAACCCCACTCCCGCCGACAACGACCGCACCCTGGCCTCGCTGAAGCCGCATTCCCTCATTGTCAACGCCACCGGTCTGGGTAAGGACGCCCCCGGAAGCCCTCTGACCGACGCATGCCGCTTCCCGGAGGACTCTCTGGTGTGGGAGATCAACTATCGGGGTGACCTTATTTTCAAGGATCAGGCCACAGCCCAGCAGAAAAAAAAGCGGCTGCACGTGGAGGATGGCTGGAACTACTTCATTTATGGCTGGACCCAGGTCATTGCCGAGGTGTTTCACCACCCCATTGATGCGCAGCTGCTGGAGCGCCTGAGTCAGACAGCCAAGCAGCCCTGAACAGGAGGAGATTTATGCATAATTTTGATTGGGAGCGGGGATTTTCCTTAGACTTCGACTTAGTCAGCGGCCTGTCGGCCCACGCGGAAACCACAAAGCGACACCTATCCCAGATGAACGGCATGTTCCAGGACTGTCAGGCCTGGGAGCAGATGGTAGCCCAGGGAGACCCTTTGGTATATGAGTATTACGAATTAGGTTGCCCTGAGCGGCCCGGCGACCTGGCGTTCGGTTCCACGGTTCTCTATCCCGGCACGGTGGGCAGCGAATTTTTTATGACCAAAGGCCACTTCCACACCAACCTGATGACCGCCGAGGTGTACTATACCCTCAGCGGCACAGGGGGTATGCTGCTGGAAAATCTGGACGGTGACTGGCAGCTGCTGGACATGAACCCCGGACAGGCCGTCTACGTCCCCCGGGGATACGCCCACCGCACCATCAACACCGGCAAGACCCCCCTTGTGTTTCTGTACGCATTCGATGCCGATGCAGGCCACGACTACGGAACGATTGAGACAAAAGGATACCGTCAGCTGGTGATAGATACCCCGGAAGGGGCAAAGGCCGTCCCCAATCCCAAGTGGAACACATGAATGAGCCGGGATATATTACCACCGTTACCGGGGACATCCCGGCTGATGCCTTGGGATTCTGTCAATGTCATGAGCATATCATGCTGCGCCCCGGTGTACCCTCGTCCCTGAATCCCGCTCTGCAGGCGGAGGATGTTGGAAAGAGCAGCAGCGAGGTCGCCCGGTATCTCCGCCGCGGCGGCCGCAGCCTCGTGGATGCCCAACCCATCGGCTGCGGGCGGATGCCTGCGGCACTGAAGCGAGTTGCTGAGAACACTGGCGCCCTTCTGATTGCCAGCACTGGCTTCCATTTGCAGCGATTTTATCCCGCACAGCACTGGATTCATACCATTGCTCAAACACGGCTGGAGGAGTTGTTTATCCACGAGCTGACCGTCGGCCTCTATGAAAACGCCGACCGCACCCTGGCTGGAGCCGTACTGCCAATCCGGGCGGGCATCATCAAAACCGCCTGCGAAGGCGGTCCCCTGTCCCAAAATTCCAGACGGCTGTTCGCCGCTGCGGCCCGGGCCGCTCTGCAATGCGGTACATCTGTAATGATTCACACCGAGAAAGGGTGCAATCCCCTGAAGGTTTTGGACTATCTGTGCGGATTTGGACTCTCTCCCCAGCGGATGCTGTTCTGCCATCTTGACCGTACTATGTCCGACCTGCGCATCACCACCCAGCTGTGCCGTGAAGGTGCCTATATCGAATATGACACCATCGGACGCTTTAAATACCACAGTGACAGCGAAGAGGTCCGCCTCATCCTTGAGCTCTTAGATCAGGGCTTTGTCCGACAGCTCCTGCTCTCCCTGGATACTACGAATCAGCGTATGCATTCCTATGGCGGCGAGATCGGCTTGGATTATCTTCTGGATGTTTTTCTGCCTCTGTTAAAAAACACGGGTATTACGCAGGAGGCTCTGAATACCATCACTGAGAAAAATCCAGCCCGCGCCCTCAGCCGTCCCCCACGATGACCGGCCGCCCTGCCAATCTCAAAAAATTCACAATAATTTTAGTTGAAAAAAATGCCGGGATATGGTACAGTATAAATAAACAGAGGGCGCTCACCCCAATGTCAAATCATTAAGGAGTGATACACATGATTCGAGTTATCATGGGCAAGAAGGGCTCCGGCAAGACCAAGAACGTGATCGAGATGATTAACAACGCCGTTCAGACTGAGCACGGCAGCGTGGTCTGCATTGAGAAAGGCAACAAGCTGACCTTCGATATCCATTACCACATCCGTCTGGTAGAGGCCAGCGATTATGACATCGCTGACTACACCGCCCTGAAGGGCTTTATCAGCGGCATGTACGCCGGCAACTACGACATTACCCATGTCTTTATCGACAGCCTCACCAAAATTGTGGGCGGCGACTGCGACCACGAGACCGAGAAGTTCCTGGACTGGCTGAACAAATTCGGCGAGAAGCACAACATCAAATTCACCATTACCATCAGTGACGACGCCTCCCTGGCCCCTGATGGCGTGAAAAAGTTCTTTTAATCGAGATAATCCCTCTTGGCAGCCCTGTGATCGACAGGGGAAATACAAAAGAGAACGGGGGACCGGCCTTTCGGCCGGTCCCTTTATCTTGTGGGGCCCTGTTTCCCACTTATTGCAAGCTGTTTGGGCTGTTAATCCATCCTGTAATAGTACATTAAGACGGTCCGCAATAGAACAAAACTTCTATTTTTGTTCTTGACATCCCCGGAAAAAAATAGTATCCTAGTCGCAGATTTAGAACAAAAGTTCTATATCTGCGACTTTTCGCTCCCCTCGCCAGAGACCCACTCACTCTCCGCCTCCAGCCAACTGTATACCGCATCGAAAACCAGCTTATCCGGGCCGTCCTTGTGCCGGAACTCCGCCCAATAGTCCTCGCCGGCATGATGGACGCACACCCAGGGGGAGCTGCTGTAGAAATACAGCCAGATCTTCATCTCAGGCAGGCAAAGGGTTATCATCTCCCGCCCCGACTCCGGAGCTCCCTCGGGCCTCTCGCCAAAAAAGGTCTGGACAAACTCCCCGGCGCGGTAATCCTCCAGCGCCAGGGCGTGGGACAGGTAGTCCGGGCTTCCTTTCCCATTGACAATGTCACTCCACACCCCGTCGCTGCGGTCCAAATGGAACCAGATGGGCTCCGCCTCCGCCAGGAGCCCCGCCAGGGCAGCCTCCCACTCGGTCTGTCCCGGCGTGTATTCCCCGGTACACAAAACGCGGGAGCTGTCGTCCAGACAGAAGCTGAGAAGCATGGCCTCCTGAATGGCCCGTTCCTCCTCGGTGGTCTCGCCAACCACCGTGTCGAGCGTAAACTCATAGCTTCGGTCCTCCCCGTCTGGGGCGAAGAAGTAGATGTAATCGGCACTGCCGTCGGGAGGGATGTAGCCTCCATCGTTGTCGTGGTAGTAATCGAAGGGGGGATCATAGCTTGTCTCGTGCCGCCAGGAGCCCTGCTGGGCCCGGTAAAACTTGGGGTTATTCACCCCCAGAAACAGTTTGTCCACCTGAAAGCCGGCGCTGTGGGAGGGAGATTTCCACTGTCCAACATCCTCCTCCTCCCAGGAGGCGGGTACGTGAATGGTCCAGCCGTTTCCGTGGTAGAGGACAAACTCCGTCTCCCGGCCCAGGATGTCCTTCTGGACGGTCTCCTGGGGCCAGCGATACCCGTCCCGCCGCTCTGCGGCGGCCTTCAGGACGGCCAGTCGCTCCCCTTCCGCCTCCGGGTCCACCGTCTCAACAGGAACGCTCTGGTCCGTTGACGGCTCTGTGGGAGGCATCTGACGGGCGCAGCCGCCGGTCAGAAGTGCAACGGTAAGAAATCCCGCCGCCAAGCCTCTGAGCTGGTTCATTCTGTGTCTCTTCATATTGTACCCCCTGATTTTCAGAACATAAAAACGGCAGACTTTGTAAAAAAACCAACGCAAACGATACAACGTTTGCGTTGGCATGGTGGAGGAGGGTGGATTCGAACCACCGAAGCGAAACGCAACAGATTTACAGTCTGCCCCCTTTGGCCACTCGGGAACTCCTCCGTATGCAGTTGTGGTAACTTCTGGTTGGCCGCCTGCGGCGGCTGGAGCTGGTGGACGGATTCGAACCCCCGACCTGCTGATTACAAATCAGCTGCTCTACCGGCTGAGCTACACCAGCACATGGCTGCTGTCCACCAACAGCGAACGTTATTATAGCAAAGGATTGGAGGTATGTCAAGTAAAAAATGAAATTTTTTTACTTCCGCCCCTGCGGGATTTTCAGGCCCAGCGGCCGGTATGGATATGCTCCCGTTGCGGCGGGGAGCAGTACCGATATGACCGGGGCGAGAGCGAGCACGGCAGACCCCTGTGCTCCCTGTGCCGCAGCTATTTGAAGGAGAGGAGGGATGACCATGACATTAGCTGAGCTGTCGGTGGAATACCGGGCCCACGCCCACGCGCTGGACCTGAGGATCTGTCAGCTGGAGTATTTGCTGGAGCATACCAAAAACGCGGACCGGCGCTGTCAGCTTCAGGACCGCATCCGGATGCTGTCCGCCATGCTCCGGGAGGCCCGGGAGCTTGCCGTGCTCACTGAGCGCTACTACGACAGGGGGTACCGCCGGAATGCCAAATACACGATATAGAAAGGGCAAGCTCTACGCCGCCGACATGGCTATGTACAGCCGGCAGATTCAGGCGGACAACAGCCGGGAGATCAGCCGCTTAAAGCGCAATCTGATCCGCTGCCTGCGGGAGGATATCACCTCCAAGCAGCGGGAGATGATTTTGATGTATTACGCCGAGGGGAAGAACATGCGGGAGATTGGAGAGTCTATGGGCATCAACAAGTCCACCGTCTCCCGGACCATCAAGCGGGGGGAGCGGCGGCTCCAGCGCTGTCTGCGCTACGGCGCGGAGGCCTATCTGCGCAATATGGACGACCTTTAAATTGACGGATAAGAGTAAATGAAGTATAATTGATATAGTCATTCAATCGCTAGGAGGGAGTGCCTTATGATGGAAACAGGTGTTATCGTGGACTACGAAGATATAAATGGAATTTCTTCCGATACTTATTTACATGGTAACGCGTGCCGGTTATGAAATCAAGACAAGCTAAAAACAGCTGCCTATTTGATTTTGCCGCTCTTGCAGTGGCTATCGGGATCGGTTTTACCCTGTTCTTCGGTCTGCCAAAACACCTGCGATACCGATGGTATAATCTGGAAGGGACATTTCGGGATATCCCCGCCATCTCAGCGGACACGGAATTTGAGGCCTATTCCACAGAAGAATTAACAGTCAAGGTAACGGTGCGGAACAATTCCAATACCAGCTATCAGTACATGGATCATCTGACCCACGCCGAATATTTGAGGGACGGCCAATGGATGTACTGGGGAGAGACCCCCATTGAGAAAAGAGCGCATACTTTAGTTTACCACGAGATTCCCCCAAAAGCCACGGCAGTCTGCGAAATATCCCTGGGTGACTGGCTTCCCACCCCGCTGGAGCCCGGCAGCTACCGCATTTGGCTGGCCTATGCACCGGCTGACGCTCCGCCGGAGGGCACAGGTCAGGTGTGTGCCTATTTCTCTGTCGCTGAAGCCTGACCTCCAAACGTAAACACCCCCGGTTGGCGCAAAACCAGCCGGGGGCGTTCGTTTACAATCCAAGAATCCGCGTGGCGATGCTGAAATAAATAAGCAAAGACAGGGCATCCACAATGGTGGTGATAAAGGGGGCGGCCATAACGGCGGGGTCAATCCCCACCTTCTCCGCGGCCATGGGAAGCAGGCAGCCCACAATTTTGGCGCACACCACCGTCAGCATCAGGGTGAGGCATACCACGGCAGCCACCGTGACCGTAACGTCGGGGTTATTCATCAGCAGCCGGTCCACCAGCAGCATCTTGACGAAATTGGCCCCGCCCAGGCAGATTCCGCACAGCAGTGCCACCCGCAGTTCCTTCCACATGACGGCCAGCACATCGGAGAACTCCACCTCCCCCAGCGACAGGGCGCGGATGACCGCCACCGACGACTGGGAGCCAGAGTTGCCTCCAGTCCCCGAGAGCATGGGGATAAAGGAGGTAAGGATCACGCAGGCGGCCAGGGCGGACTCAAAGCCCGTAATGATAAGGCCGGTAAAGGTGGCCGACAGCATGAGCAGCATGAGCCATGGGATACGGGCTCTCCAGGTCTCCAGCACTCCGGTGCGCAGGTAGGGCTTGTCCGAGGGCAGGATGGCGGCCATCTTCTCAAAGTCCTCGGTGGCCTCCTCCTCCATCACGTCCATGGCGTCATCTACCGTGATGATGCCCAGCAGCCGGTCCTCGCCGTCCACCACAGGCAGGGCGGTGAGGTCGTATTTGGAGAACATCTGGGCCACGTCCTCCTTGTCCTCGTGGGTCGTGACGGACAGGACGTTGGTCTCCATAATCTCACTGATTTTGGTCTCATAGGCGGACATCAGCAGCCGCTTTACCGTCACCACCCCCAGCAGCACCCGGCGCTTGGTGACATAGCAGGTATAGACCGTCTCCTTGTCCAGGCCCACCTTGCGGATGCGGGCGAAGGACTCCTCCACCGTGTTGTTGGGGTGGAGATAGACAAACTCTGTGGTCATCAGAGAGCCGGCGGAGTCCTTGGGGTAGTTGAGCAGTTGATTGATCTGGCTGCGGGTGGACGCGTCGGTGTTGCGCAGGATGCGGGACACCAGGTTGGCGGGCATGTCCTCAATCAGGTCCACCGTGTCGTCCAGATACAGCTCGTCCAGCACTTCCCGCAGCTCCCGGTCGCTGAGGGCGCTGATGAGCTTCTCCTGGTCCTCCTCCAGATAGGCGAATACCTCCGCCGCCGTGTCCTTGGGCAGCAGACGGAAGACCAGAATCTCCTGGTCCACCTCCAGCTCATCCAGAAATTCTGCGATGTCCACCTCGTTCATTTCCGTCAGAATTTCCCGCAGAGCGCGGAATTTCCGCTCCTGAACCAGCTCCATCAGCTGGTTCAGATCATAGTTGTCGTGCATGTCTTTTCCTCCTCTCGTCTTTTCAAACGCGAGACACGAAAAACCACAGGCAGCCCCTGGGGCGCGGCTGCCTGTGGCTGCACATGACAAGGAAAGGGGCAAACCCCTTTTTACCGGCGGCAGGATGGGGAACCAGCGCGTCCCCGGTCCGCCGCCCCTCGTTCGTGGCAGCTCTCCTTCGTGCCTCTGCTGCAACTTCGGCCTTCCACTCTGGTCCCACTTCCTTTCGCCGGAAAATTTACGGATTCTTTATATCCTATGACATTGTAGCACTGTTTGCCCCCTTTGACAAGGGGCGGCGCCAGTACTTTTTTGATCCCTAAAAAAGCGGGCCCCGCCAGCCGGCGGGGCCGCTCCTATGTCATTCCCAGACAACCTTCGCGGAGGTGCTGACAATATTGATGTAGCTGGGGCCGACGGCCAGAGGGATGGACCTGCCCGCCCTGTCCAGGAAGGAGTAGTTGTCGGTCCGCTTGTCCCGCTGCCAGGTGATCTCATAGACGAGGCCGTCCCGGAGGAGGAGGCCGTCCCCTGTGCCGGTGGTGCGCACTGACATGCGGCCGGCGGAATCCCCCTTCACTAGGCTGACATCGGTATACAGCACCAGCACATTGCTCACCCCCACCGGCTCATCGGTCTGGCCGTCCACATAGGGGATGGGGTCGGAGCCGTCCAGACTTTGGGCGATAAGGTATTGGCCGTCATCGTAGGTGAAATAGCCGGTTTTATAGGTGGAGAAGGGCACCGTCAGCTCCCTCGCCGGCTGGCCGCCCTCGGGGGCCTCCTTCTCGAAGGTCCAGCCCACCTGATAGCCCTCCTCGTGCTCCAGGCGGAAGCGGCTGGGCATCTGCGCCAAAACCTTCTCGCTGGAGGTAAGCAGGGAGTGCTCCAGCCCGGCGTTCTTCCGCCGCTCCGGGTCCCGCCAGCACATGTCGCCGTAGGGGCCGTTGACAAAATCGATGTGGGTGACACCCCAGGCGTCAAAGGCGTCGTAGGCCTGGGGACTGCCTCCGGCGTGGATGTAGATGGCGTCGTGTCCCAGGGCCAGATTGACATAGTAGTCCCGGGCGGAGCGGACGCTGCCCAGGTCGCCAACGTCCTCCAGGTCCTGGTAGAGCCCCATAATCCGGGTGATGCCCCCCTCGGCCACAATTTCATAGAGCACATCCGCCTTGGCCACTCCCAGCTGGGGGAGGGCCTTCTTCAGATTGTTGAACATCACCGCGGCGGGCCGCTTTCCGCTGATGTCCGTGTCCAGCCCCTCTCCGCTGAGGGGGTTGGCGTAGGGGTAGACGGGCTCCGGGTCGGGCTCCACCGGGGCAATGGCCGGGACGCTGGGCTCATTCGGAAGTGAGGCGCTGCCCGGCACGGAGGAGGAGCTCCCGGGGTCCTTTTTACCGCAGGCGGCCAGCGGGAGCAGCAGCAGTCCGGCCAGCAGGATGGCCGAAAATTGTCTTTTCTTCATAAAATCCCCTCTTGTTCTCTTTGCGCTTTTACGCAGACTACCCCCTTATCATACGATAGTTTTTAGTAAAAGTCAACAAAATTCCCGCCGTTTTTTCAAACGGCGGGAAGAATTGCCCCTATTTTTGCGCGGCCAGCTGACTGGTCCGGTCCATATCCCGCAGAATCGGGTATTCCTGGCCCAGGTCCCAAAGGCCGCTGGAGCTCCAGGACTGACAGACCCGGTTCCGCTCCGCCCGAGAGGCCCGGCCGGCGTCAACGCAGCCGGTGACGGTGCCGTCGTTCCAGCTCGCAAAGACAATGGCGTCTTCCAGGCTGAATTTACCCGTGCCCAGGGCATAGCAGCTGCTGACGGCGCTGTCGGACAACCGGCCCACTATGCCGCCCGAGTGGAGCTGGCCCCCTGAGGCACAGCCCTGGGCGTTGGCCCAGCAGTTTTCGACGGTGCTGCCGTAGTAGGCCGACCCGGCAATCCCGCCGGCGTTTTGGTAGGAGGGGCCCTCCAGGGTGATCCTGGGGCTGGCCCAGCTGGCCCGAAGGATGGCGGGGCTCAGCTGGCCCGCCAGTCCGCCGCAGTCGCTCTGGAAGGAGGCGCCGGAGGCGGATATTGCGGCGGTGGACCAGCAGCCCTGGATGACCCCCACCTTCTCCTCAAAGTCCGGCTCCCCGGGGTTGGGCTTCTCATAGGAATCTCTCTCGTAGGTGAAGGCCAGGAAGGCCGTCAGTCCCCCCGCGGAGGAGTGCTGGCCGCCTTGGGCGCTGACGGTCCCGGTGGCGCCGCAGCCGGTGAAGCGCATCCTGTCGTAGCCGTTCCCCACCAGGCCGCCCACCCCGGACTGATTTTCACTGTCCTGGGCGACGGTCTCTGCCGTGCCGGAGAAAAAGCACCGGGTCAGCGTGGTGCTCACCGCCCTGCCCACCAGGCCGCCTGTGGTCAGCTCGGACCGGACAGTTCCCGGACCCTGGAAGGTGCCCTGGACGCTGCCCTCGGAGACGCAGTCGGTAAAAACGGCGTTTCGGGACCAGCCGGACAGGCCCCCCAGGTTCAGATGGGTCTCGACCCCGTCTGTGCCCACAAAGACGGACCGCGCCGAGCCGGCAAAGGTGCAGCCCTCAAAGACAACATCGTAGGCCATCCCTGTCAGGCCGCCCACGTACATGTGCTGGGCGTCCCCGCCGTTGACGGCCAGGTCCAGCGTACACCGGACATTCCGGTAGGCGCCCCCGCGCTGCTCGCCGGCCCATCCCCCATAGGTAAATTCAAAGGCGGAGGGCTTGAAGGAGCTGCCGTCCGGGCGGAAGGTCACATTCACCGTGCCGGCCAGGGTCAGGTTGGAGCACTCCCCGTACCAGGCGCTGAACAGGCCGAAGTCGGGGCCCCGGGTGGAGGAGTGGTTCATGCGGTATGTGACGGTGTGGCCGCCGCCGTCCAGCCAGACCATGGCGCAGTTGGGATTCCGCCAGCCGACGGGGCCGTCCAGCTCCCCCATGTCAATGTCCCGGTCCAGGCAGTAGTAGGCGTCCGTCTCATAGATGGTGGCGTACCCCAGGGAGGCCAGCTGGTCCGGAGTGGAGATCACATAGGGGGAGGCGAACTGGCCGGTGCCGCCCTCAAATTTCAGATCCGGCAGGGGCAGCTCGCTGAGGACCAGCGCCCCCCTCTCCCGGACGGCACAGCCCCCCTCCGCCTTCCACGCGGCCTTCTCCCGGCTCACGGCGTACACATCGAAGGAGGAGCTGCCCCGCAGCGCGGTGCTCCCCTGGGCCCCCTCCCCCACCAGATAGACAGTGCTGTCTCCCGTCCCCGTCAGGGCAGCGTTGCCGCAGGCCACCAGGGCGGTCTGCCCGCCGGAGAGGGTATACTCCCCGGGGCTTGCAATATATTGGTCGATGATGCCGTCAATGATGGTGATGATCTCGGCCCGGGTGATGGGCTGCCCGGGGCCGAAGGATCCGTCCGGGTAGCCGGAGATATACCCCTCCGCCATCATCTTCCCCACCCGGCTGGAAAACCGGTCCTGAATGGCTCCCCCGTCCGGAACGCCGGTCAGATTGGAGCGGTCCGCCCTGTCCTCCCCCACAAAGAAGGATTTGGCAATCATATAGACCGCCTCCTCCCGGGTGAGGGACTGCTCCGGATACATGCGGTCCCCCGTGTTCAGCGCCGCCCCCAGGGTGTGCATGGTGGACAGGCTCTCGTAGTACCACTTGTCCGGGGTCAGGTCGGCGTAGTGATAGTGGTGGTCAATGGGCTCCAGCTTCAGCAGCCGGAACAGGATGGAGGACAGCTCCGCCCGGGAAATCTGCCCGTTTGGACGAAAGGTCCCGTCCACATAGCCGGACAGAATCCCGGAATCGGACCAGCGCTCAATTCGCTCCTGAGCCCAGTGCCCCTCAATGTCCGAGTAGCCGGCCGCCGCGGCCGGGACTGCGGACAGGTCGGCTCCGAGGACAACGGCGGTCAGACAGAACACCGCCGCGGCAAGTGTCTTTTTCATGTGGCTGAACATACGCTGATACCTCCTAATCCTAAGTGTCCCTCAGCCGCGCCGGCTCAGCCCTTGGAGGGCAGCACCGAGGCGATGGCCCCGGCAAAGGCGCTCATGGGCATGGTCTGGAGAAGGATGCGGCCCGGCCCGGTGACTATGGTGTTGAAGAGGCCCTCGCCGCCGAAGAGGACATTTTTAACCCCCTTGACGCTCTGAATGTCAATGGAGCAGGTGGCGTCCATCATGGCCAGGTTGCCCGTGTCAATCACCATCTGCTGGCCCGGGGCCAGGGTATACTCCACGCCGTAGCCGTCGATCTCCAAAAAGGCCATGCCCCGGCCAGACAGCTTCTGCATAATGAAGCCCTCACCGCCGAAAAAGCCCGCTCCCACCTTCTTCTGGAAGAACACCGACAGCTCCACCCCCTGCTCCGAGGCCAGAAACGCCGATTTCTGGGCGACGACGGGTTTATCCGGGGTGATCTCAATCGGCAGGATGGCCCCGGGAAAGCTGGAGGCGAAGGCGATCATCCCCGGCCCGCCCTTGGCGGTGTAAAAGTTCTGGAACATGGATTCCCCGGAGAACATCCGGCCAAAGGCCTTGCCGATGCCGCCGGCGGAGGTCTGCATCTCCATGTTGGGGGACATCCAAACCATGGAACCCTTCTCGGTAATCATGGTCTCGCCGGCATTCAGGTCACAGATGACCACGGGGGTGGGTTCGCCTTGGATTTTGTAGTTCATATGTATCGACTCCTTTTTTAAATTTAAAAGGTTGCGCTTTATCTCTGCTCCTGCCCCAGGGAGCGGAAGAGCCTGCCCGTTTGGGCGGCGATAGCCTGGGAGAGCCGGCAGGTAAGGATGGACAGCAAAATATTTAACAGGAGAAAGAGGGCCGCCGTCCGCCAGTAGCCGCGGACCTGCAGCACCGGTCCGTATAGGTGGAGAAAAAAACACTGGTTTAAATAAATACCATAGCTGATTTTGCCCAAAAAGCCGGAGAGCGGATTGTCCAGCAGCCTAGTAAGCGCGCTGTTTCCCAGCAGGACGCTGAACACCAGCAGGGCCAGCAGGGCGGCGGCGATAAAGTCCCAAGGGCTGCGGTAGGTGCGGTACATAATCACCAGAAGGATCAGGACCAGCCCCGCCTCCCCCGCGGCGGACAGCAGGGCAAAGCGGCCACGGACCGCGGGCCGACTCCACCGGACCAGACAGGATACCACACAGCCCAGCCCCAGCCCGGCGATCACCCGCCACAGCCCCTGAGAGCCCAGCGGGGCGGCCGCCATGGTGCAGTCCAGGGTGCCGCAGTGCCGGGAGAACAGGGAGAAAATCAGCGGGGCGGCGAAGGCCATGACCATCGGAAAGTGGTCCTTCAGCGCCAGACCCAGCCAGTACAGCAGAACGGAGCCCAAAAACAGGGCGCTCACATACCAGAACAGCAGCACAACAAAGGAGGTGCCGAAGCTTTGAAGGAGAAACCACTCAAAAAAGCCGTCCCGGACCAGTTCCTTTACCGTCAGGGTGCGGAGCACGCAGACCCGCAGGGCCAGGAAGGGGATCATGGTCAGTAGATAGTGGGGATAGAGGCGGCCGAAGCGCCGAACCGCGAAGCGGCACACCAGGTCCGGGAGCGCGCTTCCGGACTCCATCGCCGCCCTGCCCCGGCGGATTGACTCCATCAGAAAGCAGCCGCCGATCACGGAGAAGTACTCCACCCCCAGATATCCGCCGTTGAAAGCCCCGTTCGGAGAGGAGAACTCTCCCTTGATGCGAAAGTGGAACAGGCAGACCACAATGGAAAAGAGAAAGCGGTAGGCCTCAATGGCGTTATTTCGCCGGGATTGTTCCATGGCGGCGTGCCTCCTTTCGTACTGTAAACATTATAGCACAGTGGTGTGATAAAGACAAGCTCAGGGTTTGCGGCCCTGAGCTTGTCCCTGAATTATCCCTGGTTCTGCGCCTCCACCAGGCGCACGCCGCAGTACTTCTCCCGCAGCCTTGGCTTCTCGATTTTTCCCGTGGGGTTGCGGGGTACGTCGGCAAAAATGATCCTCCTGGGGCGCTTGTACCGGGGCAGGTCCATGCAGAACTGGTTGATCTCGCTCTCGGTGCAGGTCATGCCCTCCTTGATCTGGATGATGGCGGCGGCGATCTCCCCCAGCCGCTTGTCGGGCAGGCCGATCACGGCCACGTCATGCACCTTGGGGTAGGCGGTGAGGAAGTCCTCGATCTGCACGGGGTACAGGTTCTCGCCGCCCGAGATGATGACGTCCTTCTTCCGGTCCACCAGGAAGATAAAGCCGTCCTCGTCCTGGCGGGCCATGTCGCCGGTGTGAAGCCAGCCGTTTTCCAGCACCTCATCGGTGGCCTCGGGGTTGTGGTAATAGCACACCATCACGCCGGGCCCCTTGACACACAGCTCGCCCACGTCCCCCTGGGCCACCGGGACATTCTGCTCGTCCACAATTTTGATTTTCCAG